>Ga0066706_10000766_pt1 | contig 11209 bp, 7 predicted proteins | sample GraSoiAngelo_155_FD_67274 | JGI IMG/M metagenome (GOLD analysis project Ga0066706, IMG submission 67274) | Grasslands soil microbial communities from the Angelo Coastal Reserve, California, USA - 14_1009_13_30cm | ecosystem: Environmental > Terrestrial > Soil > Grasslands | place: USA...
GCCGCCGTGTCCACGCCCCACGCGCGCGTCCAGACGCTCCGGGGATCCGCCCCCAGCTCCACCGCCGCGTCCGCGAGCACCGCCGCGTCGACGTGGATCATCGGCGCTTGGCGCAGCACGTACCGGGCGCGCGCGCGGTGGAGCGGAGTGCGCTTCGCGTTCACGAGAAGATCCGAGCCCCAGCAGGCGAGCATCCAGGCGGGCACGCCCGCGAGCGCCGCGAGAAGCCCGTAGTTGGGAAGAAAATGCGCGATGGTGACGTCGGGACGGAACTCCTGGAACGCACGGCGGACGTCCGGGACCGCGCTCAGATAGCGGAGCGCCTTCACGGGCCAGGCGCGTCCGACCACGCGCGTCGGCACGCCCGTGTCGCTTGCTTCGTGCGCCGTGAGGAGGAGGACTTCGTGGCCCCGGGAACGATACGCCCGCGCCCAGCGGCGCGTGTGGATCGAAGGCCCGTGCGCGAGGAGGAGGATGCGCACGGAGCGCTTCAGCCCCGGAGCTTCCGGTGGACGGAGCTCCTCCGTCCGGCCACGGCGAGCGGCCTGGGCGTGGCGCCCCAGCTCTCCTTGAAACGGATCAGACCCGGGGCGTCGTGCGGCGAAGCGCCGAAGTTGTACTCGACGTATCCGGCCCCGCAGAGCGTCTCGAGGGTGCGCGCGATGAGGAAGTTGTTCGGCCTCAGATGCCAGCTCGATTCGAGCGAGACCGGAAGCCAGTTCGTCGCGACCCCTTCGTGGAAGAGATGGAGGCTCCCGGCGATGGGCTTCTCCCCGTGGTGCACGAGGTGATATCGCGCGAGCCCCTGGGGCACCAGCTCGCGGTGGATTCTCCCGTAGAGGGAATAGGGCTTGGGATTCCCGCCGCGCCGCCGCACCGTGCGCGACGCGAGATCGTAGAAGGTCCGCACGTCCTCTTCCCCCGAGGCGGCGCGGATGGTGAGGCCGCTTTCCTCGGCCTGCCGCACGAGACGGCGGGCCGAAGGATGAAATCCCCTGGCCACGGTCTCGAAATCCTCCGACAGGGGAAGCACGTGCGTGAAGCTCTCCGACGGCTGAAGGGACGCGGGAATCTCCGGCACCGATCCCTGATACCAGGTCATCTCGGAGCGCAGCGTCCAGCGGCTTCCGGCGCGCCGCGCGAAGGCGAGGAGGAGCTCGAGCCGCGCGGCGGCGGGATCGGGGTGCCCCGGCCGGAGGAGCGGGCCGCCGTACGTGCCGTACGGCATCGAGAAGACGGTCCGGCCGATGCCGCGGTTCCTCACGATCGCCGGGATCCCTCCCGCGTATCCGGCCTCATCCTCGAGCACGAACGCGACCCACCGCGCGCCGCGCCATTCCCGGGTCCAGAGCTCCGCCCACGCGGAAGTATGAAAGACGGTCGCCTCGGGAGCGCCCGCCACGAGCGCATTCCATGCGTCCCGGTCGGGTGGCGCCTCGACCTGAACGGCGGACTGGAGCTTCACCGCACCACCGCCGCGCGTAGGGTCTTGGACCCGCGCTTGTCGTGGAGGACGATCAGGTAGACCCCGGCAGGAGCGGGCTCGCCGCTCTCCGCGCGCAGGTCCCAGATCTCGTTCTGGGCCGGATCGCAGCGGAAGCGGTGGACGAGATTTCCCGAGACGTCGCGCACCTCGCCCGTGAGGGAATTCTGGATTCCGCCGATGCGGAGCGACCCCGCCCGCGATGGATTCGGGTAGACGTAGACCCGGTCGGTGATCGCCGGGGCTCCGGTTCCGGCCGGAACCACTCTGGAGACTCCGTGCACGGTACCCACCCAGAGCACGCCCCGCGCCGCGTCCCACGCAAGGGCCCGGATGTCGTCATCGACGAGCCCCTGCGCGGTCGTGAATACCTCGATCGGCCCGAAGCCGGAAACGTCCGCGCGCGCGAGCCCGGCGGAGGTTCCGATCCAGACGCTTCCGTTCGTGTCGAGCGTGAGATCGTTCACCTGCGCGCTCGGGAGCCCCGGCCCGCCCTCGGAAGGAGGAGCGACCGTCAGCAGGCGAGTGAAGGTGCCGCTCTGGATGCGGCCCGCGCCCAGCGCCGTGCCGATCCAGGCGGTGGCCGGATCGATCACGGCGATCGAGGTCACCTGGTTGTCGGGCTGCGCCACGTAGTGCGTCCAGAGGTCGTCCGCGTGGAGGGTCGTCCCGCGGCCGTCCCAGACGTCCAGGCCGTTGAACGCGGTCCCGAACCATCCCTTGCCCGCCGAGTCGAATCGCACCGACCGGAGGTTGTTGCTCCGGATTCCGGAATTGGCCGGCGTGAGGGAATCCAGGAGCGCGCCGCTCACGGGATCGAACACGTAGACCCCGTTCTCGTGCTCCGAGCTTCCCGCGAGGACCTGCCCGGACACGGGAGACTGCGCGAAGGTGAGGATGTTGTAGGCGGGGGGCTGGTCCCAGATTCCGGTCCCGGGGTCGTACCGGTCGATCCTCGGCCTCGGCTCCGCGTTCGCACAGCAGTGTCCGATCCAGATCCGCCCGGTCGCGTCCGAGAGAATTCCGAAGGCGTCCGCCTGTTCGAAGGCGCCCCCGGTCGTGGCGCTCGTGAGCGCGCTCCAGGAAACTCCGTCGAAATGGAGCACGACCCCTCGCGCGATGCCCGCGGGAAAATCGTTCCCGGTGGTGAACCAGACGCCGCGTGGGTCCACCACCGCGCGCTGCGTTCCGTTCACGAGGGGACCGTCGCTCAGGTGAGGCTCCCAGGCCGAGGATCCCGGGCGAAGGCGCGCCGCGCCTCCCGAGGTCCCCGCCCAGAGCGCGCCGTCCGGACCGTCCCGGAGCGCGCCGACGCGCGGCGTCGGAAGGCCGGCGCCGGTGGATTGCCAGGCTCCCGGCGCGTACTGGTACACCCCGAGCGCCGCCGAGCCCGAGAAGAATCCCTGCGCGCTCTCGACCAGAACCTGGCTCGGAAAGGCGTGCCCGGAGTTCCCGGGCTGGAACACCCCGCCCGCGTACCGGTACGGCCCGAGCGAAGTCGCGGCCCACAGGGTGTCCGCATGGAGCGCGAGCGAGGTCGCGGGAAGGGAGAGTGCGAAGGTCCGGTTCTGCCACGCGCCCCCCGCGAAGCTCGAAAGACCCGCGGTCGTCCCGACCCAGAGGGTGTCGGCAACTTGCAAGAAGGCGCGCACGTCGTCGCCCGCGAGCCCGCCCGAGGTGCTCGCGTTCGTGAAGGCGCGGGTCAAGCCGATCTGGCCGGTCCCGGGATTTTCGGTGAAGAGCGCCACGCCCCCGCTCGTGGCGACCCACACCGTGTCCCCTCGCGTGTAGACGGCCTGCACGCGGTCCGAGGGAAGTCCGTCGAAGGAGCTGAGCGGGCGGCGGAAGGTGCCGTCGGGGCGGATCCTCGCGACGCCTCGATCCGCGGTACCCGCCCAGAGCATCCCCGAGGGAGATACTTCCACCGAGAGCACGTGGTCGGAGGGAAGCCCCCCCGGCGAGCCCAATATCTTGGTGATGACGCCGGAGGAAGGATCGATCGTGACGACCCCTCCCAGGGTTCCCATCGCGACGAGCCCTCTCCACGGCGTGATCGATTGGATCTCGTTCGAGTTCACGTAATTCTTCACGAAGAGCGTCGTCTGGGCGCTCGCCGCGCCGGGCACCGCGAAGAGGAGCGTGACGAAGCTTAAGGCTCTCACCGACGGACGGATCACGGAACGCTCCGGCCGGTCGCGCGCAGGAAGACGCGCAGATCTTCGGCGAGAGAGAAGCGCCGGAGATAGGCCAGATCCGCCGCCACCCTCGCCATCGGATCCCCCGAGCTCCCGTTCGGGGGCGTCACGACTCCGGGGCGCATCGACTCGAGCGCGAGGCGGGCCCAGCCCGGGACGTCGGCCCACCGCTCCACCTCGTAGGCACTGCGCCCGACCCAGCTCAGACGGCCGGACCAGACGCGCCCCCAGGCTTCACCCGGTCCGTACTGCGCTCCGCGGCTCGTGAGGTAGGCGCGCAGGGCGCCCCAGCGGAAGGGCGCCACGAAGATCGAGAGCAAGAGATCGCTCGCGCGCTTCCGCGCGCGCACCGAGAGCCCGCGGCTCGGGGCGTGGAGCAGGACCGCGCGCACGTTGCCCAGGCTGCCCAGCCGCTCCTCGGCCGCCAGCTGCGCGACGGAGCCTGCCCAGTAGATCGCGGCGCCCGAATCGCGGAGGGAGGCGGCCGCGGCGAGGAGGAACGGCACCTCGGAGGGCTCGGGCGCGACGCACACGATCTGGATCCGCTCGTCCTCGACGAGCGCGCGGAGGCGCGCCGCCGCCGATTCCGGGGATTCCTGGGGACCGGCCGGGGCGCGCGTCCCCAGCGGCTCGAACCCTTCCCCGCGCGCGCGCTCGAACGCTTCCCGTACGCGCTCCGATTCCGCACCCGAGCCGACCACCAGGACGCGGCGGAACGCGAAACCCTGGCGGCGCGCCCCCTCCCCCAGCCTTCCCACGACCGTGCGTGTCGCGAGCAGGAACGCATACAGGATCGGCGCGAGCAGGAGCACGAGGACGCGCGAGTAGCGCGGCGTCTGGAAGAGGAAGGTCGCGGCCATGAGGAAGAGCACCGCCTGGAGGGTGGCCTGTCCGATGGAGAACGCGCGCTCGATCGAGTCCGCGAAGGTCGTTCTCCGGTAGAGACCGTTCGCGGCCATGGCCGCCACCGTGACCGCGATGGTGAAGAAGAGGAGCCCGCCGTAGCTCGGGAGCGGAAACACCGGCTTCTCGAAGAGGCCGTTCAGCGCCGTGCGGATTCCATACGCCGCGAGGAACGCCAGCACGGCGGCCAGGACGTCGGTCACGAGCGCGGCGAGAGAAAGGATGCGTCCGCGGAACCGGCTCACGGCGTAGACCACGGCACTCCACTTCTCCGCGAAACGGAGAAGGCCCGCCGCGTGCGCGCGGATCGAGCGCGCGCGGAGCTGTGCGCTTCCGCGCGCGTATTCGTGGACCATCGTGGCCTCGGCGCAGTAGAGCACCTCGTAGCCGTGGCGCCACATCCTCTGGCACCAGTCCACGTCCTCGAAGTACAGGAAGTAGCGCTCATCCATCAGCCCCACGTCGCGCACCGCGCGTTTCCGGGCGAGCATGGCCGCCCCCAGGACCCAATCCACCGTGCGCGTGTCGGCGTGGTCCCAATCGGTCATGAGATGGTTCCGGAGGGTGCGGCTCAGGTTGGCGTACGGCCCGAGCGGCGCCCGTCGCAACAGGAGGGTCTTCCAATTGTAGAAGCGCCGGGCGGAAAGCTGAAGCGTTCCGTCCGGGTTCAGGAGCTTGGGAGCCAGAATGCCCGCCCGGGGATGCTCGTCCGCGCAGCGCTCGAGCGCTTCGATGGAGCCGGGCCGGACCAGAAGGTCGGGGTTCAGGATGAGAACCCGGTCCTCCTTGGCCGCCCGGATACCTTCATTCACCCCGCGCGCGTAGCCCAGGTTCCGCCCGGGGGCGATCACCCGGGCCGGCCAGGGCAGGTCCCGTACCAGATCCTCGATCGGCTCGGCCGAGTTGTTCACGACGAGAAGCTCCCGGAGCGGCGAAGGACGGCTCTCGCGGAGCGACCGGATCAGCCGTTCCAGGGCCGGGCGCGTGTGATAGTGGACGACCACGAGGGACAGGGGCATGGGGGATCGCCTAGAGGGCGCCGAGCAGGTCGAGGATGCGGAGCCTCCACACCATCCATGCGGCTTCCAACACGATCCGCCGCGACATCTTGGACTCCCCCGCACGCCGGTCCACGAAGAGGATTGGAATTTCCCGGATCCGGAACCCTTTTCTCCACGCCTTGTAGTTGATCTCGATCTGGAACCCGTATCCGTCCGAGCGGACGCGGCTCAGGTCGAGCGCTTCCAGCACCTCGCGGCGAAAACACTTGAACCCGCCGGTCAGGTCCTTGATCGGGATGCCGGTGATGACGCGGCTGTAGACGTTGGCGCCGTAGGAAAGGATGAGCCGCTTGAGCGGCCAGTTCACGACGGTGACGCCGTGCAGGTAGCGCGAGCCCACGACGAGATCGGCGGTCTCGAGCTCGCGCAGGAATTGCGGGAGCGAGTCCGGATTGTGGGAGAAATCGGCGTCCATCTCGAACACCGCGGTGTACTGGCGCTCGAGCGCGTAGCGGAATCCCGCCACGTAGGCCGAGCCCAGACCCATCTTGGCCGGACGATGCATCACGTGGACGCACGGATTCGACGCGGCCAGCTGATCGGCGACCGCGCCCGTCCCGTCCGGGGAATTGTCGTCGATGATCAGGACCTCGAGCGGGAGGGCCTCGGCGAAGATGCGGCGCAGAAGCTCCGGAAGATTCTCCCGCTCGTTGTAGGTCGGGATGATCACCAGGGCCTTCATGCGGATGCCCCCGCGGGCTCGGTACGCTCCGGTCCGGGCGGACGCCGGCGTCTCTGGAAGAGGCCCGCGCCCGCGATCAGCACCGTCACGAGGAGCGACGCGCCCGAGATCCGGATTCCCGTCCGGAGCGCCCGCGGCTCGTACCGGAACTGGATCCCGTGCGCTCCGGGCTCCACCAGCACGCCGCGCATCAGGTAGTTCACGCGATGGATCGTCGCGGGTTTGCCGTCGACGGCCGCCTGCCAGTCGGGGTCGTACTGATCCGCGAGCACGAAGAGTCCCGGGGCCTGCGTCACGACCATGAACTCCGCCTCGTTGAAGTCGTAGCGCAGGACCCGGACCGAATCCCGCTCGGCGGGCTCGGCCATCGGCGGCAGAGGCTCGTTCCCGGTCCAGAGCGCCTCGCGGGCGGGGTTGAATCCGTTCGTGCGGATCGTCGCGAGCGCGACCGCATCGTCCCGCACCGGTTTCAGCCGGTGCACCACGTAGGCCCGGGGCAGCACGCCCTCAATCTCGTACACGTTGATGTCCCCCTCGTGGCGCAGGACGACGCCCGGCGTGCTGGGGGGGAGCTTGCCGTCCAGGAGCACGTATTTCACGTTGAGGAAGCGAAGCATCTCCATGCTGCTCATGATTCCGGCCGTGTCCGCGAGCGCCTGGTAGAGCTTCGGCTTGGCCGGATGGTAGCCGAGCACCGAGGCGATGCCGTAGGCAGCCAGCCGGCTGTCGTTCCACTGGAGGGGATAGACCCGGAAGAGGGTGGAATCCGATTTCAGGAAAGTCACCTCGGGCGTTTCCATGAAATACCCCGCGTAGTCCTCCGGTGATCCTAATTGCGGATCCATGATTTTTCGGTCCACCGTCCAGAGGTCCACGGCCACGACCGCGAGCACCGCGATCGCCGCCGCCGTGCGGCGGATCTTCCCCCGGCGCGCAAATCCGATGAAGAGGAGCCCCAGCCCGAGGAGGAGACCCGACTTGATCGCATCGAGCGAAGCCATGTCCAGCGCCTGGCGGGCCAGGTCCGCCGTGAAGTGCGGGCGGGCGCGCGTGGCCCCGCTCACGAGCGCTCCCGAGGCCGCATGGAGGAGCGCGACCACCGCGATGCCCGAGGCGGCGGAGATCCATGCGGCCCGGATCCAGGGGGCCCCAGGATCCCGGTCCTTCTCCTTTGCCGTCGCGGGTCGCTCGAGCGCTCGGGTCAGTCCGAAGGCGGCAAGCGCCGCGGTCGCGAACTGGACCAGCACGAGCACCATGACGGGGACGCGGAACTTGTTGAAGAACGGGAGATGGTAGTAGAGGAGGGAATAGAGAGGCTGGAAGTGCTTTCCGAACGACATGAGGAGCGCGAACCCCGCGAGCGCCAGAAGATACCAGCGGACGCTGCCCCGCCAGCTCAGCGCCCCGTAGATCGCGAGCGCGAGCGCGACGATGCCCATGTAGTTCGGATAATCCGTGAACGGCATGCTTCCCCAGTACGTGCTCCCGCCGAAGCCGAACATGCTCGGGATCACGAACGTGAGGATCTCGCGTGGATGGAACGACCAGGAGGTCGCGTAGGTGAGCCCGGCGCCGCCTCCCTCTCCCCCGCCGCGGACCGAGAGCTTGGAGTACTCGTGCGTCGGGAGATACAGGAAGGCACTCATCCCGAACGCGAGCAGAAGACCCGCGCCCAGCCCCAGCACGGCGCGCGCGCCCTCTCCCTTCCGTCCTTCACGGAGGCCTGTGACCGCGAGATGGACCGCATACCCCAGGAGGGCGAGCCACGAATAGAACACGATCTGCACGTGCCCGCGCAGGAGCTGCAGGGCCGCCGCGAGCGCGAAGGCGGAAAGCGCCAGGAGCGAGCCACGGCGCGCGAACCGGTCGAGGAGCAGGAGCAGGAGCGGAAGGTACGCCGCGGTCATGATCTGGCTCCCGTGGCCGAAGACGCCCACCGCCACGAGATTCGGGGTGAGCGCAAGCACCACGGCCCCGAGGGTCGCCCCTTCCGGCGAAGCGCCCAGCGCGCGCAGGAGCGCGAACATCGAGAGCGCGAGGAGGAGATAGTGGGCGAGGAGCCACGTGAGGTCCGGAAAATGGAGCGTCTTGTTCAGGAATCCGAAGACGACGTCCAGGGGATAGACGTAGGGCACGAAGGTGAGGCTTCCGAAGCTGGGCATCCCGAGGAAGTGGTACGGATTCCAGAGCGCGTAGACGTGCCTGTGCTGCCAGGCGTCCAGCGCGACGCGCGCGAACCCCGCGGGTGCCACGGAATCGGGGGTGAGAAAGACCTTCCCGAACACGATCGGATAGAAGAAGACGAGCACGAGGAGCGCGACGATCGCCCACGCCCAGCGCGCGAAGAGCGCGGCCGCTTCACCGTCGCGCGCCGTTCCCGCGCGCGCGCGGGACCGTTCCTCCCGCGCGCCCCCTTTCGGTTCCCGGGAGGGTCTCTTCATGCGGCTTCCCGCGCGCAGAACGCGACGAAGCGTCCGGCGATCTCGTCCCAGTCGTGCCGCCGGGCAAAGGCGACGAGCGGGGCGGGATCGGCGGGGGACGCGAGCAGGGCCGACGCCGCGGCGATGAAATCCGCCTCCGAATCCGCCACCCTGGCCGCCTCGCCCCACGCGCCGGCCTCCCCGGTGAAGCGCGTGGTGACGCAGGGCACGCCGGCCGCCGCGTATTCGTAGAGCTTGACCGGGTTCACGGCTTCGGTGAGGGGCGTGCGCCGGAACGGAATCAGTCCGACCCGGAACGCCCGCACGATGGAGGGAACCTCCTCGTACGGCCTCGGGCCGAGCCAGAAGAGATTGGGGCTCCGGGCCTGCGCCCGCTCCAGCTCCTCGCGCGTGGCGGGAGGCGCGGGACCGACGAGGAGGACGCGCGCCCGCGGGAGCGCACGCGCGAGCGCCGAGACGAGGGGCAGGTCGAACCAGGAGTGCAGGGATCCGACGTATCCCAGGATCGGCGCCTGCGGGTCGCCGGGGAGGTCGCGGGCCGGGGCGGCGCCCGAGAATCGCGCGACCTCCACGCCGTTTCCAATGAGCTCCGGATTGCGGGCGCCCCCGGCCATCGCGAGACGCGCCAGGGGCTCGGAGGTCACGCTGACGCCGTACGCTTCGCGGAGGAGCCCTTCCCAGTGGCGCACGAGCCGCGGCGGGACGGGAGCGAAGTGGAGCGGAGCGTCGATCATGTCGTAGACGGTGCGGTCGGCCCGGAGCACCGGGAGAAAGGGGTGCGCCAGGAAGTTCTGGACCACCGCGAGCCTGGGTGCGCCGCGTCTCCCGAATCCGCGAAGGGTCCGCGCCCAGGCCCGCTGGAGCGTGAAGAGCGCGCCCACGGCCGGCGGCCAATCACCCATCCGGTAGAAGAAGCGCCGGAGGCCGGGCGAGCGCGCGTGGAGAGGAAGGAAGGGAAACGAGACGCGGGTGATCCTCTCGGAGACGGGCGCCGGGCGGAAGGCGGCAGGATGCCCCAGGGTCCAGGGCTCCACGAAAAGAATCCGGGCGTCGGGCGGAAATCTCGTGGCGAGCTGCTGCGGTCGTTGCCAGAGACTCCCCCAGGGAATATCACTGAGCCAGACGACGTCCCAGCCGGGACGCACGTGAGCCTCCGGGTTCGAACACGGCCTCAGAGTACGGGGAGCCGCAATCGACCGTCAAGACGCCACATGCGCGGACCGATTGACCTTTCCCGGGACGTCCCGTAGCGTGCCCCCGCGTGCCCCGGCCGACCCGAGTCGCGATCGATCTGAGGCCCCTCACTCGCGGGCCCTCGACCGGAATCGGACTCATCCTGAGCCAGATCCTGGAAGAGCTCCCGGCCCGCGGTTTCGAATTCATCGGCGTGAGCGACCGGCCCGTTCCCTCGGCGGCGGTCACCGAATCGATCGAGGTGCACGCCGGGCGAAGCTCAGACGGGCGGATCCGGTGGGAGACCCGCGAGCTTCCCGGGATCTTGCGCGCGATCCAGCCCCAGCCCGACCTCTTCCACGCCACCTGGAACCACGGCGTCCCTCCGGGCCTTCCCTTCCCCTCGATCCTATCCCTGCACGACGTGATCCCCTGGATCGCGCCCGCGCGCGTGCCCTGGCCGTGGCCGGGGGCGCTCCATCAATGGCTCTACCGGCGCCAGGTCCGCGAATCGGCGCGAAACGCGTCGGCGATCGTGACGCTGAGCGAGGCGAGCCGGGGCCACATCGTGGAGCGGATCCCCGAGGCCGCATCGAAGATCGAGGTGATTCCCTGTGCGGTGCCGCGCTGGCTCGGGCCCGCGACTCCGGAGGCCGCCGCATCGGCGCGCGAGCGATTCGGCGGGCGCTACTGGCTCTATCTGGGCGGATTCGATCCGAGAAAGGGGGTCGATCTTCTGGTGGAGGCGATGGGGATCGCGTTTCCGGGCGGAAGGGGCGCCCCCGCGCTCGTGCTCGCCGGAGCGGAGAACCGGCTCGCGGCCGATCTCGCCCGGTCCGCGGCCGGTCATGGGCTTCGCGTGAGCCTTCCCGGGTACGTGCCCGATGCCGAGATCTCGGGGCTTCTGGGAGGCGCGGAGCTCTTCGTGTATCCGTCCCGCCACGAGGGATTCGGCATCCCGCCGCTTCTCGCGATGGCGGTGGGAACGCCGAGCGTCGCGAGCGACATTCCGGCGATCCGGGAGGTGGTCGGGGACGCGGCCGTTCTCTTTCCTTCGGGCGACGCGCGGGCGCTCGCCTCACGGCTCGCCGACGCCGCGAAGGACCCGGCTTCGCTGGCACCGCTCGCGCGGCGCGGCAAGGAGCGCGCGGCGCGCTTCAGCGTCGAGGCGCTGGCGGAGCGAATGATTCGGGCGTACGAGCGGGCGGCCGGAACCCGAGCAGAATCCACGTGAAATCGAAGAACCCCAGGAGGAGTGCTTTCGCGCTGCG
>Ga0066706_10000770_pt1 | contig 11195 bp, 8 predicted proteins | sample GraSoiAngelo_155_FD_67274 | JGI IMG/M metagenome (GOLD analysis project Ga0066706, IMG submission 67274) | Grasslands soil microbial communities from the Angelo Coastal Reserve, California, USA - 14_1009_13_30cm | ecosystem: Environmental > Terrestrial > Soil > Grasslands | place: USA...
GCCGTCGCGGCCGAGCCTCGAATAGAACTGGTGCGGCAAGAGGTGCGCGACCTGCCCGGTGAGGGGCTCACCATAGTTGCGACCGGCCCGCTCACTTCGGGGCCGCTTTCCGCCGCCATCGCAGAGCTCGCCGGAGCCGGGCATCTCTATTTCTACGACGCCATCTCTCCGATTGCCGACGCGACCACGCTCGACGAATCGAAACTCTTCCGCGCGTCGCGTTACGGCAAGGGAGGGGACGATTACCTTAACGCCCCACTGAGCGAAGAGGAATACCTCCGATTCTATCAGGCCCTGATCCAGGCGGAATCGGTCCCGCTGCACGATTTCGAGAAAGCAATGTACTTCGAAGCCTGTCTACCCCTGGAAGAACTGGCCCGGCGCGGTGTGGACACCCTCAGATTTGGGCCGATGAAGCCCGTGGGTCTGGTCGATCCACGAACCGGGCGCCGGCCGTATGCGGCGGTGCAGCTGCGCCTGGAAAATCTGATGGCCGACAGTTACAACCTTGTCGGCTTCCAGAACCATCTCAAATTCCCCGAACAGAAGCGCGTGTTCCGGCTGATTCCCGGACTCGAGCAGGCGGAATTTCTCCGCTTCGGACAGATTCACAGGAATACGTATATCCAGTCGCCCAAGCTTCTCGGGCCGACGCTGCAGACCCGAAAGGATCCCGGGCTCTTTTTTGCCGGACAAATCTGCGGAGTCGAGGGTTACGTGGAATCTATCGCCACCGGTCTGCTGGCGGGAGTCAACGCGTGCCGCGTGGCGCAGGGGCTCGAACCCGCCGTTCCTCCCCGGATCACGGCCTGCGGCAGCCTCGTGCACTACATTGCCTTCTCGGACCCGCGACATTTCCAGCCTGCAAACATCAGTTTTGGCTTGCTGCCCCCGGCAGCGGAAGATTTGAAGAATAAGGTTCGAGACCGAAAAGAACGCCACCGCGTTCAGGTGGAGCAGGCTCTCCAGGCGATGGAGCAATGGATTGACGATTGCGGATTGACGATTGCGGATTGAAAGGCAGGGGTTTTTAATCCGCAATCCGAAATCCGCAATCCGAAATGGTACCGATGCCTGTGCAGAAACCGGAAGAAAAGCCATTGTCGCGGTGGATTGAAAGGTATCTGGATCATCTGCGGTATCAACGTAACGCTTCTCCTCACACACTCCGGAACTACGCTTCGGACCTGCGCCAGTTTTATACATACCTGACCCGCTCGCCTGAAGGAGAACAACGCGCCGAACCCGAGCTGGACCAGATTGACAACATTACGATCCGGGAGTTTCTAGGGCGCCTGTACCAGCGGAACAACAAGAAGTCTTCAGTAGCCCGAAAACTGGCCACGGTGCGTTCCTTCATGAAGTTCTTGCGCGCGCAGGACGCCGTCCGGGCCAATCCGGCAAAGCTTGTCTCCACGCCGCGGCAGGAAAAACTACTGCCGGACTACCTGATGCCCGAGGCCATGACCTTGCTCGTGGAAGCTCCCGATATCTCAAACCCCAAAGGGAAACGCGACCGTGCCATTCTGGAGCTGCTCTACGCTACGGGCCTTCGTGTCGGCGAGCTGGTGAGCCTGGATCTGGGGGACGTCGATCTGGAGGAGACCCTGGTGCGAGTTGTGGGCAAGGGCCGGAAAGAACGCCTGGCTCCCTTCGGGCAAAAAGCTCGGTCGGCCCTGGAAGAATACCTGCGCGTCCGCGGGGAGATTGTAAAGAAAGCGCGCAAACCTGATTTGGACGCGGTCTTTCTGAACGCCAGGGGGAACAGGTTAACGTCCCGCAGTGTGGAGTACATGGTGGAGCGCTACGCGGGCAGCCTGGCGCAGCGCTTGAAGGCCCACCCGCACACGCTGCGCCATTCCTTCGCGACCCATATGCTGAACGCCGGCGCCGACCTGCGCGCGATCCAGGAACTCCTCGGTCATGAAAACCTGTCTACGACACAGAAGTACACGCACGTTTCGATCGAGCAACTCATGCGCGTCTATCAGTCCTGCCACCCGCGCGCCAAGAAGACCTGAACCCTTCCGGACCTCTTGTAAACCGCGAAGACGCGAAGAGCGCAAAGGGCCGCCAAGTTTTTGGTAGTGGGTCCTTTTCAAATTCAAAATGACCCACTACCAAGTTTTTTGTAAAAGAGGTAAAAATTTTTGGAACTGGTATAGTTTGCGATTCCTTTGCGCACTTAGCGTCTTCGCGGTGAAACGGAGCCGGAGTAGCTTTCCCGTGGTCTGAGGCGTTACGGGGTACGGAGTTTGCCGAGAAGAGTCGAGACTGCGGAATCGATATCGACGACCTCCGTCTGTCTGGTGGCGCGGTGGAAGATTTCCGTTTTCCCCTGTTTCAGCTTCTCGGGGCCGATCACGACGCGATAAGGGATGCCGATGAGATCCGCGTCCTTGAACTTCACGCCGGGTCTCTCGACCCGATCGTCCAGCAGAGCGTCTATCCCGGCCCGTCCCAGCGCGTCATAGAGCCTGTCCGCGGCTTCCTTCATCTCGTCTTTGTAGTTGACGGGCGTGATGATGACCGAAAAGGGCGCGATCGAGACCGGCCAGATAATCCCATCCTTGTCGTGATACAGTTCGATCGCAGAGGACATGATACGCTCCAACCCGATCCCGTAGCTCCCCATGACAATGGGCGTCTGCTTTCCGTCGGCCGTGAGCACCATGGCTCCCATGCTTTCCGAATATTTGGTCCCGAGCTTGAAAATGTGACCGACTTCCACCGCTTTGTAGACATCGAGAGGTTTGCCGCATTCGATGCACGGCTCCCCTTTCTCGACGGTTCGCAGATCCACCCAGACGGGCTTGAAGTGGACGTCCGGGGTGACGCCCTGCAGATGATAATCATCCTTGTTGGCGCCGCAAGTGAGGTTGCTTCGTCCGCGGAGCGCCGGGTCTGCGTAAATCGGCATGCTGGCCACGCCAACGGGGCCCAGGCTTCCCGCACCGGCGCCGAAAGCCTCGCGGATTTCCTCCGGCTGCGCAGGCCGGGCCAGGACACTCTTCACTGCCGCCATCACCTTGGATTCGTTCAGCTGATGGTCCCCTCGCACGAGGAAGAGATGGGGTTTGTTGTTTACCATGTACACCAGGGACTTGATCTGGTGACTGGCCGGGATTTTCAGGAAATCCGCAATATCGGCGATCGTCTTCTGACTTGGTGTGTGGACCTCGCGCGGCCCGTCGCCGCCAGGCTCATCCTGAATCTGCGGCAGCCGGGAGGTCGCGCGCTCGAGGTTGGCCGCATAGCCGCACTCGCACTCCACGACAAAGTCCTCGCCCGCTTCCATGCGTACCATGAATTCCTGCGACTTGCTGCCTCCCATGGCGCCCGAGCTGGCCTCGACGGCGACAAACTTGAGTCCGCAGCGCGTGTAGATGCGGCAATAGACGTCGTGATGGATCTGATAACTGCGGTCGAGCCCTTCCCAGTCCACGTCGAAAGAGTAGGAATCTTTCATGATGAACTGGCGCAGGCGCAGCAGTCCCGATTTCGGGCGCGCCTCGTCCCGGAATTTGGTCTGGATCTGGTACCAGATCTGCGGCAGATCCTTGTAGGATCGGATCTCCTTGCGGGCGATGTCGGTAAAGATCTCCTCGTGGGTCATGCCCAGGCAAAGGTCTCGTCCAGCTCGATCCTTCAAGCGAAACATGTTCTCGCCCATGTCCTCCCAGCGCCCGGTTTCCTGCCAGAGGGTGGCGGGATGCAAGGCCGGCAGGAAAAATTCCTGGGCCGCCGCGGCATTCAGCTCTTCGCGAATGATGCCGGCGATTTTGAGCATCGTGCGCTGTCCCAGGGGCAGGTACGAATAAATGCCGGCCGCGACCTGACGGATGAATCCGCCCCGAATCAACAGCTGGTGAGATGGGAACTCTGCGTCCGCGGGATCTTCCCTCAGCGTGGGGATAAAGGTTCTGGACCAGCGCATTCTGTGCTCCTCAGAAAAGTAACTCAATTCTAGGGTAGCCTGGAACCGAGTCAAGACCAAACCTCTCTCGTTCTCTCATCCTCTCAAATGACAAATGACCAATGACCAATGACAAATAGGAACCGGGTGGCGCTTAGCCCTCGGCATTTGTCATTGGTCATTGGTCATTTTTTAACGTCTCGGTTAACCATGGAGACGTGGTGAACACGGAGTCAATACGGAGGGACGCCCTGACTTTTCTGTGCCGCTATCGTTTCTTCGTGGTGAACTCAAGGCTTTCTTGTCAATTGTGGCTGAGGTAGACTTTCTTTCATTACGCACGCAACAGATTTTGAGGACGCAAATGAGCGAACCATTGCATGAAGTAGACCCGGAAACGGCCCGGGCCATTGCAGGAGAGACGCGCAGGCAAAATGAGACCCTGGAGCTGATAGCCTCGGAAAACTTCGTCAGCGAAGCTGTGTTGGAGGCTGCCGGATCGGTGTTCACCAACAAATACGCCGAGGGATATCCCGGGAGGCGGTACTACGGCGGGTGCGAGTTCGTGGATCAGGTGGAAACGCTGGTCCGGGAGCGGGCCAAACAGCTCTTCGGCGCTGATCACGTCAATGCGCAGCCTCACTCGGGCACGCAGGCCAACGTTGCCGTCTATATGACTGTCTGCAAGCCGGGGGATACCCTACTGGGCATGAGCCTGGCTCACGGGGGACATCTGACGCACGGCCATCCGCTCAATTTCTCGGGAAAGATGTACCGGGTCGTTTCCTACGGGGTCCGGCAGGGCGACGAGCGGATCGATTACGATGAGATGGCGCGGTTGGCCGGGGAACACAAACCGCGTCTCATCGTGTGCGGCGCCAGCGCCTATCCCAGAATCATCGATTTCAAGCGCATCCATGAGATTGCCAGCTCGGTTGGAGCGCTGTCGATGGCAGACATTGCTCACATTGCAGGGATGGTAGCCACTGGCCTGCACCCCAACCCTTTCCCCCATATGGACTTTGTCACAACGACAACGCACAAGACCCTGCGCGGGCCGCGCGGCGGGCTGATCATGTGCAGGGAAGAATTTGCGAAAGAACTGGATAAGATCGTATTCCCGGGAACGCAGGGCGGACCTCTCGTGCATATCATCGCGGCCAAGGCGGTCTGCCTGAGGGAAGCGTTGCAACCAGGCTTTGCAGACTATCAGAAGCAAATTCTCGCGAATGCCAAGACCCTGGCGGCGTCCTTGTCATCGGAAGGTTTCCGGCTCGTGTCGGGGGGCACGGACAATCACCTGATGCTCGTGGACGTGTTCAGCCGCGGAGTCACGGGGAAAGAAGCGGAACAGGCGCTGGAGAAAGCAGGGATCACGGTGAACAAGAACGCTATTCCCTTCGACAAGAATCCGCCGCTCGTAGCGAGCGGAATTCGCATCGGAACTCCCGCGGTGACAACCCGGGGCATGAAGGAACACGAAATGGAAATCATCGGGCGGCTGATCGCAAGGGTTCTCCGATCTCCCGCCGATGCCGAAGTGCAACGCCAGGTCCGGCAATCCGTGCTTGATCTGACAGACAAGTTCCCTCTCTATCCCAAGCGACTGGCTGCCATCGGGCAATGAGTAGGAACAAACGGGGTCAAGGGGCAAAAGGGGCCGAGGCACGGCAACGGCAAAGTCGCTGCAGCGGGATTTTGGGCGCTTGGCGCTCAGAGAGGCAGACTCGCCCCGACCTGGAAATGACCAATGACAAATGACCGATGATAAATGACAAATTTGACTGTGGCGGTTTCCGGCGGTTTCGCTCCGGGATTTGTCATTGGTCATTGGTCATTTATCATTTGTCATTTTCGAGAAATTGCTGAGTTTGCCGAGACCCTGGGGGGGCAACGGGAAGGGCTTAGCGCACAGGGCAAATCTTCCAGGCAACGCCCCCTTTGCCCCTTGGCATTTCAATGATCTCGAAGGAAAGACTTCAAGAGACCCTGGGCCCGGACGGCGCGATCGCTCGTAATCACCCGAATTATGAATTTCGTCCCGGCCAGATCCGCATGGCTCAAGGGGTGGCAGAAGCTATCGCGGGGGGCCATCATCTCTGCGTGGAAGCCGGCACCGGCACCGGTAAAACGCTCGCGTATCTGCTGCCCAGCATCTCCAGCAGGAAGCGTGTGATCGTCTCCACAGGCACCAAAAATCTACAAGACCAGCTCTTCTTCAAAGACGTTCCTTTCCTGGAAAAGGCACTCGGGCAAAGGCTCTCGGTCTGTTACATGAAGGGCCGGAGCAACTATCTGTGCCTGAAAAAGCTGGCCGAGATCGAGGGAGAAGGATACCTCTTTTCCCCGCACGACCCTGAGTACCTCGATAGCATTCGACAGTGGGCGAAGGAGACTGAAACGGGCGACCGGGGCGAGCTGAAACAGCTGCCCGAAGATTTGCTGTTATGGCGGCACCTCGACGCCCGGCGGGAGACGTGCACCGGACAGAAATGCCCCGACTGGGACAACTGTTTTGTCACGCTCGTTCGCAAGCGCGCCCTTGAATCGGACATCATCATCGTCAACCACCATCTCTTCTTCGCCGACCTTGCTTTGAGGCAGGGGGACTTCGGGTCGGTGCTGCCGGACTATTCCGTGGTTATCTTCGATGAGGCCCACGAGCTGGAAGATGTCGCGACGCAGTACTTCGGCGTCATGGTCAGCAATTACCGTCTGGAAGAGCTGGTGCGCGACGCCGACAAGGCGTTGAAGGAGGCGGACTCTCCCTCGAGCTTCTTGCTGGAAAAGCTTGCGAAGCTCGCGGTCCGGTCTAACGATTTCTTCAATCTGTTCCGCGGGAGGGAGGGCCGATTCGCATTGGACGGGCTGGAGTCCGGTTTCGCCATAAGGCGCGGGCGGGGCGACGCGCACGCGCTGGAGGCCGCCTACAGGGCTTTACATACGGAGCTGGCCGTGATCGAGACCGGAGTGGACAATCTGCCGGTCCGGAGCGATTCCATCGAAGCGCTGGCCCGCAGGTCCGGAGAGTTGCAAGACGAACTGGCGGCGATACTGGAGTCGGACTCGACCGAACATGTCTACTGGTACGAGTCTCGGGGGCGGGGGATTTTCCTGTGGGCCTCTCCCATCTGTGTCTCTTCCATACTCAGGGAACGGTTGTTCTCAAAACTGGATACGGTGGTGTTGACCAGCGCGACCCTGTCCACGGGCGGAAACTTTGAGTTCATCCGCTCGCGTCTCGGATTGGAAGCATCGAAAGAGCTCATCCTGCCATCTCATTTCGATTTCGGCCGGCAGGCCATCTTCTACGTTCCGCGAGACATTCCGGAACCGAGAGAGCCCGACTGGGTGCGGCACGCTTGCACGTATTTAGAGAGTATCCTGGACGCCAGCCGGGGAAGGGCCTTCATTCTGTTCACAAGTTATGCCCAGATGGAAATGGTCTATGACACCCTCAAGGGCCGGCTCCCCTTTCCTGTGTTTCTTCAGGGCGAAAAAAGCAAGACGGGGCTCCTCGATGAGTTTCGGGCTACTCCCAACGCCGTCCTGTTCGCCACGAGCAGCTTCTGGCAGGGAGTGGACGTGCAGGGGGAGCGGTTGAGTTGCGTCGTCATAGACAAGCTTCCCTTTTCCGTTCCCAGCGACCCTGTCGTCGCGGCGCGCATCCGGTATCTGAATCAATCCGGAGGGAACGCCTTCTACGACTACCAGATTCCCGAAGCCATCATCCTGCTCAAGCAAGGCTTCGGGCGCCTCATACGCAGCCAGACGGACCGGGGCATTCTCGCGCTTCTGGACAAGAGGGTGCTTACAAAAAGCTACGGACGCATCTTCCTGCGCAGCCTCCCTCCCGCGCCGCTCACTCATGATCTTGGAGACCTGCGCACCTTTTTCGACAAGATGGAATCCTCCCGAATGACGATTGACGAATGACGATTGAAGGATCTTCGGGTTTTGTCATTTCATTCGTCGATCGTCATTCGTCAATCGTCAATCAAAATTGACAGGGAGTTCGAGCCGGTCCTACAATGCACTTACGCAATCGTATCGCGAACGCCTTTCGTAGGAAGGTCTTACTAGGAGGAAACATGCATCAAGACTATCGGAGGCTGGTTGCCTTTGCTGGCGCTTTAGCTTTGCTGGTAGTTCTCATTCCCACCCCTGCAACGGCCCAGAACCGGATCATCAAAGGGAAAGTGATCAATGAAAAAGGGGATCCGATCGAAGGTGCGACTGTGGCCATCCAGGGGACGGACGTGAAGCGGGACTACACGGTCAAGACAAACAAGAAGGGCGAGTACTTCTACATGGGGATTCCCTTCGGTGTGTATCGCGTGATCGTCCGGGCACCCGGCTACCAGCCAGACTTTGCGGAGAACATACGTCCCAATATAAATCAGGACTCGGAGATCCCGTTCACTCTGAAACCGGGGTCGGATCACAAGCTGGCCTTCGAGCTCTCCAAGGCAGAGATGGAACAGATTAAGCAGCAACAAGAAAAGGCAGGACAACAGAAGCAAGGGGTCTCAGAGGCCAATGCCCTTCTGAAAGCAGGGGCGACGCTAGCAGAGCAGGGTAAGCACGCCGAGGCACTAGTTGAGTTTAAGAAGGCGTTGGACAAGGCCCCTGATGAACCGGTGATTTTGGCGCATATCGCCAGCGCGCTGGCAAATACAAATCAGCTTAACGAGGCGCTTGCGACTTACCAGAAGGCGATCGCCCTGAAGCCTGACGACGCAGCCTTGTACACCAACATGGGCGTGCTGCTTGGGAAAATGGGCAAACCCGAAGATGCCAAGGAAGCTTTCAAGAAGGCAGCTTCTATCAATCCTGCTGCTGCGGCCCAGAATTTCTACAATCTGGGCGCGACCCTGGTGAACAGCGGACGGGCTGCCGACGCAGCGGAAGCGTTCCGTCAGGCTATTCAGGCCGACCCCAACTTCGCCGAAGCCTACTATCAGCTCGGGATTTGCCTCTCTGGGAATCCAACCACCATCCCTGAAGCTCTCAAGGCGCTGCTGAAGTACACAGAAATAGGGAGAAACGCGGAACAGATTGAAGTGGCCAAACAGCTTATCGCAGCTCTGCAACCCCAGGCCAAGAAGCCCTGATTCGATTGCGGATTGCGGATTGAGAAGCGACCCATGTGTCTTTTCAATCCGCAATCCGCAATCCGCAATCCGCAATCCGCAATTGGTTATTCCCTCGAAGTGAAAAGATTTTCCGCGCGGCGGCAGCCGACGTCCGCGAGGCTTTGCAAGGCAGAGAGCGCTGATTCTGCGATTGAATGATGCCGGTCTCGCGTCAGCTCGTAAATGCGCCCAAGGATGGAGTCCGTGATTTCGTTCGGACGGTGCCAGTACGCAACCGAGAGTTCAGAGAGAGCGTGCGAACAGATTTCAGGGTCTGAATGATGCGTAAGCCCGACGAGCGCTTCGACGGACCGTTCGCCCCCTTGCTGGGCAATCGCACCCAAAGATTCCACAATCCACTTTCGAAGTTTTCTTTCCCGCGCAACCGATTGACCCGCCTCTCTGACGATCGGGAGGAAAAAATCCACCGCGGCGTCGTCGCCGAGGGTGCCTATAGCTTCGATGACCGCAAGAACGAATTCATCGGTCCCGAATCCTTTTTTTTTCCGCACCTCCATGAAAACTTCTTTGAGAGGCTGGAGGAACTCGTGCCTCCTGACCGCGCCCATGGCACAGGCGGCAAATTCGCGCTTCTTGATGTCCTTATCGGAGAGGAAGGCAAGGAGGCATTTGTCAAACCGAGGGTCCCGCAGCACCCCAAGCCGAGGAATGATCTCGAACAGTTCTTCCGGGTCACCGGAAGTCAGGACTCGGAGGCACTCTTGAACGATTTCCTCGGAGAAGCGGATCCTTTTCTTCCGGGCCGGTCTCTGAGTTTCCACACGCACTTTGCTGGCCACGGGGCGTTCAGGTGTTCGTCACGCCGGACCTCTTATGATATCCCCGCCTTTCCTCAATGCAAGAGAGAATTTTCGATTGCGGATTTCCGATTGCGGATTTCCGATCCGCAATCCTGAGTCTGACCCAGTTAATAACGGGAGGGGACGACTTTAGTCGTGCCGGAGTTCAGCCCTCAAGCTGAACGACATCGTGCTTGCAGCCACAGAAGGCACGGAGACACAGAGACGCCTTTCTCTGTGTTTCTGTGGCAGTTAGTTCAAATCCGCGATCCGCAATCCGCAATCGGAAATACGCAATCAGCTTGCCTCGGCCAGGAATTTCTGCCGGCATTCGTCTGAGCAGAAGTAGAATTCCTCCTTGTTGCGTTGGATGCGAACGGCCAGTCTCGGATCCATATACATGCCGCACATCGGATCTTTAACCATCACCGTCCGGCTGGAAGGAGCATTGTGTGGAGCCCGCGGTTCGGAGCCGCGCGTCAGGGAACGGAAGAGGCTGCGCAGAAAACGGCCCAGGAGCAGGATTGTTGCAAGATAGATAAGAAAGCGGACGAAGAATGCGAACATGCTCCAACCTTCTACCTCTGTGAAGCCTTCAATTGTTCGATCCTTTGCTCGATGTCGGCCCGTTGCGGGAGGTTCGGGTTCGTCCGCAGGAGCTCTTCCCAGGCCGCGATCGCCCCCTTCAAATCGTTCCTCCCTGAGTGCAGAACGATACCCTTATTGAAAAGAGCCTGCGCGAAGTGCGGCCTGTATTGCAGAACCTTGTCCAGGATCTCCAGTGCCCTGTCGTGCTGCCCAAGAAGGTGGTAGCAGGTTGCGAGGTCCGTCTCAACACTCGGGCTCTGAGGCCGCAAAGCCAGGCTTTGCTCGTAGGCTTCGATGGCCTTCTCGTACTCTCCCATGTCGTAATAGACGTTTCCGATGCGCGTCCTGTAGTCAGGATTCTGCGGCTCTGCCCGGCTCCTCTCTTCGAGAGCCGCCAGCTCCCTGGCGTAGTCCAGCGGCGGGTGGTTTTCCGGCAAGTTGGGGTGACCCGGCGGGAGCGACGTAGTCGCCGGGGACTGAATTACGGGAGCTCGCTCAAGATAAACCAACGAGTAAACGAGTGGAAATCCGCCCAGAAGGGCTACCAAACCCCCGAACAGCAGGTTGATTCGTTTTGCTGGCGCCATTGCCTAGTCATGTTACGGAACCGGGTTCGTTGGGGTCAAGCCAGATTCCGACGCAGCCTCTTCACCGCGAAGACGACGGCGCGGCATAGGCTACTACCTATGCACCTTCGCGACCCTTTGCGCCCTTAGCGCCTTCGCGGTGAAACTGAACCCGAATTAACCGCCAAGA
>Ga0066706_10000771_pt1 | contig 11187 bp, 10 predicted proteins | sample GraSoiAngelo_155_FD_67274 | JGI IMG/M metagenome (GOLD analysis project Ga0066706, IMG submission 67274) | Grasslands soil microbial communities from the Angelo Coastal Reserve, California, USA - 14_1009_13_30cm | ecosystem: Environmental > Terrestrial > Soil > Grasslands | place: USA...
CACCCCGGCCGTGAGCCCCGCATGGTAGGGGGCCGCGCCGACGCTGCACCGCAGCAGCGCACGGGTGACCAGCTCGACGAGCCGCCGGGTCGGCGCGTAGATCACGACCGCCCCGCCCGCCCCGCGGATCAGCTCCCGCAGCCGCGCGAACCGCGTGCGGTTGTCCTTCACGCGCTCGACGGCGAAGCGCAGATTGGGTCGATCGAATGAGGTGACGACGACGTCCGCCTGCGGAATCCGCAGGACGTGGAGGATGTCCGCCCGGGTGTGCGGCGTGGCGCTGCCAGTGAGCGCGAGCGTGAGCGGGTCGCCCAACAGGTATCGCCACCGGCCCAGCTGGCGATACATCGGGCGGAATTCGTTCCCCCACTCGGTGATGCAGTGGGCTTCGTCCACCGCGAGCAACGCGGGACGGATTCCGGCGCTCCGCAGGGCACCGACAAGCGAGCCCAAGCGCTCCGGAGCACAGTAGAGGAGACGCACCTGGCTGGCGAGCGTCGCCTCCAGCACGGCGCGTCGTGCCTCCCGGGGGAGGGCGCTGTTCAGGTACGCCGCCGCAACGCCACGCCGCCGCAGCGCGCCGACCTGATCCTGCATTAGGGAGATCAACGGCGACACGACCAGGGTCAGCGCGTTCCCCATGAGCGCGGGGACCTGATAGCACAACGACTTGCCGGCGCCCGTGGGGAGCACCGTCAGCACGTTGCGCCCGGCGAGCAGCGGCCCCAGGACGCGGAGCTGCGGCACGCGGAAACTGGGGTAGCCCCAGTGACGAGCCAACAGCTCCCGCGCCCGCGGGAGTCCTCCGGCAATTGATCCCACGACCGCATACGAAAACGGGTCCCGCGCTCCGGAGCGGGACCCGTTTTGCGCCGCGCGTGGCAAATCGCCGCGATTATCCCGGGCCCGCCCCTTCGCGGACCAGCACCAGGATCGCCGCCTGGGGGACGACGAGGTAGCTCTTGTCCTCGAACGTGATCTCGACGGCGGCCTTGCGGAAGAACAACGCATAATCACCCACGTGCGCCTGCACTGGCAGGTATTTCACTTCGGCGCTGCGGATCTTCCACGGCTCGTCATCCAGCGCGGCCGGCTCGCCCATCGGCGTTCCGGGGCCGGTCGCGATGATGCGGCCGCCCTGCACCTGGCGGCCCTCGAGCGCCGTCGCGGGGAGGTAGAGTCCCACGGTGGTGCGCTCCTCACCTTCGGCGGGGGCGACGAGCACCCGGTCCCCGACGACGATCAGGCGCTTCGTCGGCTCTTCAGGCACAGAACCGGTCGAACGCGGCGACGAGGTCGGCGGCGATATCGCGCGGGCTGCGGCCCTCGATGCTGCGCCGCTCCAGCATGTAGACGAGTCGGCCGTCGCGAAACAGGGCCATGGAGGGTGAGGACGGACCGTAGCCCGTGAAGTAGGAGCGGGCGCGGGCGGTGGCCTCGGCGTCCTGGCCGGCGAACACCGTGTACAGCTTGTTCGGGCGCACCGGGTGCTCGAGCGCTAGCGTGGCGGCGGGGCGGGCGTTGCGGGCCGCGCAGCCGCACACCGAATTGACCACGACGAGCATCGGGGCGCGCTCGTCGGCGAGCGCGGCGTCCACCTCGGCGGCGGTGCGCAGCTCGCTGAATCCGATGCGCGTCAGCTCTTCACGCATCGGGCGCACCATCGCGGGGTCGTACATGGGGACGTTCAGTGAAGCCATGCGAACCTCGCTCGGGAAACGACAGTAGAATACTACCATGATCCGTCTTCCACGTGCCCTGGCTGCTGCCGCCGCCGCACTGGTTCTCGCCTGCTCTGACAACGGGGGCACTCCCCCACCGCCCCCACCTGGGTTCACCCTCACCCCCGTGACCATCACCGGGGATGCGGGCAGCTCGCTCGGCGTGCTCGACCCTGCACTGGCGTACGCCGCGGGCGCGGGCAGTGGTGGTCTCGTCTATTCGAGCGTGCCGAGCCAGAGCTCCGTGCACACCCGCGTAGCGCAGTCGAGCGACGGCGGCGCCACCTGGGCCTTCCTCGCGGACGTGAACGTCGCTACGGCTCGCACCATCACGACCACGGACATGGCGGTGTGCGGCGCCGCCACCTGCACCGGGACGTGGGTGCACGAGGTGCCCACCCTCGTCGTGGATTCCACGGACCCGGATGCGAGCCGCCGCTACAAGGTGTTCAACCACAGCTACTTCGTGACCTCGGGCGGGACACTGGAATACGCCTACGGCGTGATCTCCCTGTACACCGCCCCGGCGCTCGGCGGCCCGTGGTCGGCGGAAACGCGGCTCCTGGGGTGGGACTCGCCCTCGACGGCTTCGGACAGCGGCGTGGGCCAAAACATCACACACGACCCCGCCCTGACGGGGGTCAGCAACTGTGTGCTGCTCACGGAGCCTGGCGCGCAGACTCGCGGCACGACGATCGATCTCGCCGTCGGCTGCGTGTGGTTCACAGGGACCAAGTTCCCCATCGACATCCGGCTGCTGCGCTCCACCGATCACGGGGCGACGTGGACTTACGTGACGACCCTCGTCGACACGGCCGGGGCCAACTTTCTGGGGTCGGATCGGGCGCAGATCAACGGCGCCGACTTGTTCACCGCCGGCGGGAAGTACTACCTCCTGGCGGACCCGCACGGAGCGGGTGGTGCCTACCTGGGTTGTGTGGAGTTGGAGTTCACGGACATCGCATCGGGCGCCCTGCTACAGCTCATGGGCGGGCCCGAGCCCCGGCGTCTGTATCAGGCACCGGTGGGGGTGGGTTGGACGCCGTGCACGGCGGCGCCGGGCGCCACACAAACAGGCTTCCTGATGGGCGTGGCCAATCTGTCCGTCTCGCCGCCGCTGCGCATCGTGGCGACCAACCAAGGCCCGCCCTGATCGGCCGAGTCACGACGACTTCTTTTCAGCGAGGCGCACCAGGAACGCCATCGCCAACAGCCCGACTGCCACGACCACCAGCACTCGCCGCTGGAGCGCCATGCCGATGATCCCCACGACGAGGCCCGATGCGCCGAGCCAAGCCTTCACGCGGAACCACGGGAGCGCCACGACTACTTCTTGAGGAACGCCTGCAGGGCGGCGCGGAAATCCGGCGTCGTTCGGCTGATGGCGTTGACGTCGGCGGAGAGGCGGATGCCCTCCGCGAACGGCACCCCCTCCAGCCGGTAGAACAGCTGTTTGGTGAGCGCGAGGGCGCTGGCGCTGATCGTCGTCAAAGTGCGGAGCAGGTCGGCGGCCTGCTCCTCGAAGTCGGCGTCCTCGTAAACGCGGGAGACGAGCCCCACGGCGGCCGCCTCGGTCGCGGTCAACACATGACCGGTCGCGGCCAGGTCGAACGCGATCTTGTCCCCGACGCTGCGTTTCAGCAGGTTCATCACGAGCGCCGGCACGAAGCCGCGCTGCACCTCCGGATAGCCGAACTGCGCCGACTCCGCCGCGAGCACCAGGTCGCACGCCGTGGCCAGGCCGCAGCCTCCCGCGAGCGCGCGCCCGCGCACCAGCGCGACCACCGGCTTGGGGAGCTGCCGCAGGCGGACGAAGATCTCGCCGAAGTGCAGCGCCGCCTCCCGGTTCTCCGTCACGGTCTTGTCGGCCGAGGCGAGCAGCTCGTGGAGATCCATCCCCGCGCAGAAGTCGACGCCCGCCCCCCGCAGCGCGACCACGCGCACCTCGGCGTCCAGGTCGGCGCGCTCGAGCAACGCGAGCAGCGCGTCGATCATGGCCGCATCGATGGCGTTACGCTTGTCGGGACGGTTGAGGGTCCCTGTCAACACGCCGCCTTGCAGCGCGCTCAGCACCCGATCGCTCACCGCGGCACCTCCACCATCATGCGGAGCAGGGCGGTCGAGAACACCTTTCCCTGGGCGTCCGTCTTGAGCGAGATCGTGCCGCCGCCGTCGAGCGCGCCGTGCAACAGGAAATTGAGGGCCCGCAAGTTCGGCAGCTCGAAGCGCTCGACCGGTCCGGTGATCATCCCCTTGAAGTGCCGGGCGACCCGGGCGGCGGTCACGTGCTTGACAAGGTGCGCGTAGTACTCGGGTTTCCGCGCGATGAGCCCGACATTGGCCGTGTCACCCTTGTCTCCAGACCGGGCGTGAGCGAGGTCGAGCAGCAGGACCTTGCCCTTCCTGTCCGACGGTCCGACCGTCCGACCGTCCGACGCCTCCCTTAGACCGCGACCACGTCCACGCACGGCTGGACCTCCCGCTTGTCGATGAGCGCCGGCCAGTAGGCGACGATCTCCTCCGGCTTGGGCCGCCCGCCCGCGAACCCCGTGACGCTGGGCGGACCGTTGAGGATCAAGGGCGCGATCTCGCGCGTGAACCGCTCGACCGGGGCGAGCTCGCGCGCCCGCACGCCGACCCGGAGCTGCACCTCGGGGAGGTCGACGGGCACGCCTGCGGCGCTCGCGAGCCGACCGTGCGTCGCGTCCACGCCGACGAATTCCGTCACGATCGCCTCGAACTCGAGTCCCAGGTCCGCGAGCCGCCGCCGCAACACCTGGTCGGCGCGGCGTGCCTTCGCGTAGGCGTCGGGCCACGCGTACACCAGCGTCCCGACAGCCTTGTAGCCGTAGCCATAAGCGATCGAGACCTTGAGCTTGTCGGTCGCGGAGCGGCCTTTGATGCCGGCGAACCGCACGCGGTCCTTCCCTACCTGCGTCAGCTGGATGGTCGTGAAGTCGGCGACGCAGTCGGGCGTGATGTAGGCGCGCGGGTCGCCCATCTCGTAGACGAGCTGCTCGGTCACCCCGGCCACGGTGACGCGGCCGCCCGTGCCGGGATGCTTGGTCACGTCGAAGCTGCCGTCGGGGCGGGCCTCGACGATCGGATACCCGACGTTGGCGAGGTCGGGCACGCGCTCCCAGTCCACGAGGCAATTCCCGCCGGTGCACTGGGCGCCGCATTCGATCGTGTGTCCGGCCACGGTGCCGGCCGCGAGCAGATCCCACGCGTCGCGGCGCCATCCGAAGGCGTGCATCATGGGCCCGAGCGTTAGCCCCGTGTCGGTGACGCGCCCCGTGATCACGATGTCTGCGCCGCGGCCCAGCGCCTCCACGACGGGTGCGGCGCCGAGATACGCGTTGGCCGACTGCACGCGGTCGCGCACGTCGCCGAGGGGCCGCCCGGTATCGAGGTTCTTCAGCCCGTGACCGCGCGCGAGGAGGTCGTCCAGTCGGCCCAGCAGGTCGTCGCCGCTGACGACACCGATCGTGAGCTTCCCGGCCAGGCCGAGCCGGCGGGCGAGCGCGGCGACGGCCTCCGCGCAGGCGCGCGGGTTCACCCCGCCCGCATTCGTCGTCACCTTGATGCCGCGCTGCGCCAGGGTGGGAAGGATCCGCTCCATCAGCGGCACGAAATCCTTGGCATAGCCGAGAAGCGGGTCCCGGGACTTCTGCTTCTGCATGATGGACATGGTCACTTCGGCGAGATAGTCCATCATCAGGTAATCCGCCGGACCGCCGGTCACCTGGCGCACCGGCGCCTCGAGCCAGTCCCCCCAGAAGCCCTGCCCCGCCGCGACCCGGACGGTTTGCGTCACGGATGCCCCAGGGTCGCGCGCAGGATCGCGGCGTCGCCGCCGGGAGGTGTCACGCGCACTTCGACGAGGGGCTGGAAGCCCGCGGGCGCCTGCAGCGGGGGCGTAGCGGCGAGCTCGAGCGTGGAGCGGCCGCCCGCGACGACGGTCACGTCCTTGCCAGCCTGGGCCGGCCGCGGCGTCTTGAGCAGGAATCGCACCCGCACCGTGGCGCGCCAGGCCGGGACCGGCCCGACCTGGGCCGACGCGGGGAACAGCTCGACGGTGAGCGCCTGACCGGCCAGCTCCTCGGGAACCGCGAACCGCTGGCGGGCCACCGCGTAGTTCATCGGCCCTTCGTTCACCTGCTGGCCGCTGGAATCGAAAACCGTGACCCCGAAATCGGTGAACCGGTTCCACTGCTCCCGCGGCATCTCGACGTCCACCTCGGCCCGCGCCGCCCACGCCGGGACGCGTACCGTGAGCGACTCGGCCGGGAGACCGCGTCCTTCGACCGGAAACGCGGCTTCCGCGCCGATCAATTGCGAGGTCACCCGGCCAGCCACCGTCTCCGATCCGGCGTCGCCGGCCTCCAGGCCATGCCCGGTCCGGGCGAGCGTCACGGCGGCGATCGCGGCGCGCACGTCCGCGGTCACGGCCGCCAGCGGCGGGGCGACGACGTCCAGCTCGTACACGCCGGCGACGAGGTCCTCCGCCCGGACCACGACGGCCGCCGTGCCGCCGTCGGCCCCGCCGACACTGATGTCGTCGGGTGCGTCGCGGAACGGCCGACCATCCGGCTCGTAGAGCTTGGCGAACGCGTGCTGCGTGGAATCGGCCAGGGACACCGTCGCGTGCAACGTGGAGCCCACCGCCGGCACGCGCAGGAAGTAGCGTTGGACCCGGCCCGCCGCGACGGCGTGCCGCGGGTCGCTCAGCGGACGGGTCGGGAGATCGTAGGGAACGACGATCGCGTTGACAAGCTCGAACAGCGGCCCCGAGAGGGTATCGCTGGGGTTGCGCGCGGTGACGGTGCCCACGTACACGCCCGGCGCGGCGAAGCTCGCTCCCCGGTATGCGACGGCGATATCGGTCGCCGGCGCCCCCGCCCGGATCTGCGCCGGGACCGAGAGCCACGCTGCGTCGCTGCGCAGGTCCAACTGTGCGGCGCGGAACCCCATGGCGGGCGCGACGTGGAAGGACTGCACGGTGTCGCCCGGTCCCGCGAGACCGTCGCGCCGGAAAGCCGCCGAGCTCCCGTTGGGGGTGCGCACGACGTACACCGCTCCCTGGTGCCCGGCGGCAAGCCACCGGTAGGCGGCCTCGAGTTTCGGCACGCCGGCGCCGGCATCGAGGACCGTTGTCCCGGCGATCGGGGTCGCCGAGACCCGCAGCGCCTGCATGACCTCCGCCGCGCCGGGCCGCCGACCCTCCTGCGTCATCGCCGACACGAGGCAGGCCGCCAAACCAGTGGCGTGCGGGGCGGCCATGCTGGTGCCACCCTTAATCTCGTCTCCGGTGTTCCAGCGCGGCACCGAGGAGAATGCCACCCCCGGCGCCAGCAAGTCCGGTTTGTCGCTGTCGCCGCCGCGCGAGCTGAACCAGGCGAGCGCGTCGGGCGCCGGGGGCACGCCGGGCTGCGGCGGGCGCGAAAAGACTCCGGGATACAGGGCCCCAACCGACAGGGCGAGGTCCGCGGACCCGGGAAAGCCCATGGTCGAGAGTCCCGGCCCGTCGTTGCCGGCGCTGATCGCGAACACCACGTCAGGGTGAGCAGCGAGGAATCCGTTGATGAGCGAGTCGATGAGCGCCCGTCCTTCCTGCTCGTTGCCCACGCCGAAGCTCATATTGAGCACCAAGGGGAGGTTGCGCTGGGCGGCGAAACGAGCCGCGTACTCCATCGCCCGCACCATCGAGCCGTTCACCGAGATGCCGCCGCGCGCGTTGTTGGCGATCTTGAGCGCCAGCAGCTGCGCGCCGGGAGCCACCCCATCGAATCCCTGCACATTGTAGAGGTTGTGCCCCGCGGCGATGCCGGCGACGTGAGTGCCGTGGCCGGACGTATCGAACACCAGGTCGAGGATCGGCGCGCCGGCGCTGTCGGTGAAGTTGGCCGCGATGGTGAGCGGGCGGCGCCCCAAGGCGATCGTCTCGCGACCCTGCCGGTAGTCGTGCAGCGGCGTTTCGTCCTCGAGCGAGCCGTTGAGGTTCGTGTCGAGGAACGCGACCCAGCCATCCATCGCCTTCACCACGACGACCGGGAATTCATCGGTGTTGTCCCCATCGCCGTTCACATCGGCCGCGGGGAGCTTGCCCAGAGGCAGCTCGCGGAACACGCCTGCATACCACCTCGCACCGGTCGCGAGGCGGGCGATCCGCCCGGCCCCCACGAGCTGCTTTCCCGCGACCGTGACCACGCCGTCGCCGGTCGGGGTGACGGGAGTGAGGACGATCCGGCCCTCCCCGGAAAAATCGCGCAGGTCGAGGAGCTTGGGCGCCCCGGTAGTGGTGGTGATGAGGCCAGCGACGCCGGGATCCACCCCCGAGTCCAGGATCCCGATGATCACGCCGCGGCCGTCATAGGTCGGATGCGCGGTGCGGAACTGGTCCACGCCCGTGGCCCCGAGCGGCATGAGCCCCGCCAGGAGCGCGAGCGGCGGCGGCACGATCGGCTCCGCTTGCTCCGGCGTGGCCCGACTGCCGTCGGCGGGGGCGGCGGGGGCGGCGGGAGCAGCGGGAGCCGGTGTCGCAGCGGGCTTCGGCGTGGCGGGTGCTGGGCTCCGGCCGGCGCAGGCGGCGACGCACACCGCGGCGAGGACAGCCCACCAGCAAGGGAAGCGCAGCGTCATGGATGACTCGGCAAAGTAAAGGGCCCGAGGTGGGGCCCGCTGAACTCGGTCGTCACCGCGAGCAGGAACGCGAGGAGGTCGCGGGTCTCCTCGGGGAGCACGATCGCGTCCACGAAACCGCGGGCGCCCGCGAATCTGGCGTCGAGCTGGTGGTCGTAGTCGGCGCGCATGGCATCCACGGCGGCCGCGTTCTGGGACTTGGCCGCCTCTTCGCCGAAGACCGCCTGGACGGCCGACTCGCCTTCCATGACTCCCATGCGGCCGGTGGGCCAGGAGAGGATGAAGTCGGGATCGAAGCCCTGGCCGGCCATGGCGTAGTAGCCGGCGCCGGAGGCGTGGTTCACCGTGAGGACGAGCTTGGCCACGGTAGCCGTCGCCATCGCTTCGACGAAGCGCGCCCCGGCGCGGATAATCCCGGTGTGCTCGGCCTCGACGCCGACCATGAACCCCGACACGTCCTGCACAAACAGCAGCGGGATGCGCTCGCGATCCGCGTTCTCGATGAAATACGCGACCTTCTCGGCGCTCTCGGTATAAATGATGCCGCCGATCTTTGGGGGCTCACCCTTCTTGCCCTTGATGACGCCGCGGGAGTTGGCGATCACCGCCACCGGGCGCCCTTCGATCACCCCATGTCCGCAGATCATCTCGGGCGCGACCTCGGGCTGGAACTCATCGAGCCGGCCTTCGTCGAGCAGACACTCGAGCACTGCGCGCGCGTCGTAGCTCATGCGGTGGTCGGCGGGCAGGAGATCGTACAGTTCCGTGGGGTCGCGCTTGGGCGGCTTCGCGGGCGGGACGGGACGAGCGGTGGCGGGGAGTCGCGCCACGTAGGCGCGGATGCGGTCCAGACACTCGGCGTCGTCCTTGGTCCGATAGTGCGCTACGGCGCTGATGGCGGTGTGGGTCCTCGCGCCGCCCAACGTTTCCCCGTCCACGGTCTGGCCGGTCGCGCCCTTCACGAGGTTGGGGCCGCCGAGTCCCATGAACGACGTGCCGTCGACCATGAAGATCACGTCCGAGAGCGCGGGCAGGTAGGCGCCCCCGGCGATGCACGGTCCCATCACGGCGGCGATCTGCGGCACGCGCAGGTAGTGGCGCATCAGTGAGTTGTAGAAGAAGATCCGCGCCGCGCCGTACTGCCCCGGGAACACGCCCCCCTGGTAGGGCAGATTCACTCCGGCCGAGTCGACGAGATAGACGATGGGGATGCGCTGGCGCATGGCCACTTCCTGGGCGCGCAGCATCTTCTTGATCGTCTCGGGCCACCACGAGCCCGCCTTCACCGTGGCGTCGTTCGCCACGATCACCACCGGCCGCCCCGCCACCCGCCCCACGCCGGTGACCACTCCCGCGCCCGGGGCCTGGCCGTCGTATTGGTCGTGGGCGACGAGCAGGCCGAGCTCGAACCAAGCGCCGCCCGGGTCGAGCAACTTCGCGACCCGCTCGCGCGCCGTGAACTTCCCTTGGTCGTGCTGGCGCTTGATCTTGTCGGGGCCGCCGCCCTGCTCCAGGCGGGCCCGCAGCTCGCGCACCTCGCCGGCGAGCGTCTTGAGTCGCGTCATGGAAGGACTACGGGTCAGGCCGCCACATGCTCGGCGGCCCACGCTTCGATGTACTTGACCAGATCCGCCGTCGGCGTGCCCGGCCCGAACAGCTTGCCGATGCCCTGCCCCTGGAGCGCCGCCATATCCTCCGGTGGGATGATCCCGCCGCCCGTGACGAGCACGTCGTCGCGCCCCGCCTGTGCGAGCAGCGCCCGGACGCGGGGGAACAGGGTCATGTGGGCGCCGGACAGGATCGAGAGCCCCACGACGTCGGCGTCCTCCTGAATCGCGGCCTGCGCGATCATCTCCGGCGTCTGGTGGAGGCCGGTGTAAATCACTTCCATTCCCGCGTCGCGCAGCGCGGCGGCGACGACCTTGGCGCCGCGATCATGTCCGTCCAGCCCGGGCTTCGCGACGAGGACCCGGATGGGCCGCTTGCGCGCCCGCGCCATCAGCGCCGGAACCTCAGCAGGGCGGCCAGCCCGTCGACGGCGCGGCGGGCTTGGTCATCGTACAGCACGTCCACCTGGGCCCGCTCCGCCAGCGCCTCCTCGACCGCATCGTCGATGCGCAGGTCGTCTGCCTGCCCGTCGGCGAGCAGCGTGCGGACCTGCCCGCGCCGCAACGCTTTGAGCGTCGGCTCGACCCCGTTCACCGCCCAGCCCGTCCCCAGCCCGTCGCGAACGGATGCGCCGTGCGCGCGCTCCCACGCGCGCTCCCGCGCCTCGCGCAACGCCAGGGCAGCCTCCCGCACCTGCGGCGCGGAAGCGCTCTTCGGGTTGAGCTTGACGACTCCCAGGACCAGATCATGGAGATAGGTATGGAGGTGGGGTAGCACGGCGGCGGCATCGACCCCCACACCGGCCACGACGAGCCCCGCGAGCGGCCGCTGCGTGTGCAGCTGAAAAAGCTGATCCGCGACGGCGGCATAATGGCGGTGCTTCTCCTCGCGGATGCGCTGGTGATAGTTGTGCTCCCCCGAGCCCGCGCCCACTTGCCCGCCGCGGATGACCCGTCGCGCCCCGCGAAACTTGGAGGGTCGGGTCGCGAAGGCCGGGAGACCCGACAGCTCCGTTACCTCGTAGGCCGTCACGGCGAAAAAGCGCGCACTGCTGCGGTCGCAGAGGGCGACGACGATGGTGCCGAACTCCTCCTCCAGCGCGACCAGCTCACGAATGAGGGGCGTCGGGGTTACGGCGAGCCGCGACTTGTGCACATGCGGGAGCGGGAGCATGTCGAACAGACCCAGCTCCCCGCACGCGAACAAGGCGATGCCG
>Ga0066706_10000774_pt1 | contig 11159 bp, 12 predicted proteins | sample GraSoiAngelo_155_FD_67274 | JGI IMG/M metagenome (GOLD analysis project Ga0066706, IMG submission 67274) | Grasslands soil microbial communities from the Angelo Coastal Reserve, California, USA - 14_1009_13_30cm | ecosystem: Environmental > Terrestrial > Soil > Grasslands | place: USA...
GCGATCGGGATGAGTTTCATTCTCCAGAACATCGTTTTCGTCACGATCAGCAACTCGATCGTCACGATCCCCCAGATCCTGCCCAACACGGCCCTGACCTTCGGCCCGATCGCGATCCGCCAGATCAACCTGTTCGTGATTGTCCTGGCGCTCGGGCTGATGGTCGCGCTACAGGTATTCGTCCGGAGAACAACCCTTGGGCGGGCGATGCGCTCGACCGCCATGGACCGCGAGGCCGCGCAGCTCATGGGCGTGGACATCAATAGCACGATTGCGTTGACCTTCTTCATCGGCTCCGCTCTGGCGGGTGCGGCGGGCGTCGTGCAGGGCCTCTACTTCGGGGTCACGCACTTCCAGATCGGCTTCCAGGCGGGCCTGAAGGCGTTCACCGCGGCCGTGCTGGGTGGCATTGGCAATACGACGGGCGCAGCGATCGGTGGGTTCGTGATCGGGTTCATCGAGGTGCTCGCTTCCTCGTTCGGGTATGGCCGCTGGAGTGAGGCTGCGGTGTTCGGCACGCTGATTCTCGTCCTCATCTTCCGACCGACCGGCATCCTCGGGCAGCAGTTGGCGGATCGCGCATGACCACGACGCGTATAGGACTCCGGCAGCGCCTCGGACCCGCCCGCGAGTTCCTCCGAGGACACCAGTCGCTGTCGATCACGTTCGGGATGGCCATCGCCGCGGTCGTGCTGCCGCTGATCGTGCTGATCCCGCCGTTCAACGGTTTCGGGACGCAGAAAGACTTCGTCGGTGGCTTTGCCGACGCGGGCGTCTTCGTCCTTCTCGCCATCGGCCTCAACGTCGTGGTCGGCCTGGCCGGGCTGCTCGACCTCGGGTATGCAGCGTTCTTCGCAATCGGCGCGTACACGATGGCGTACGGAGCGTCCGGCTATTCGGGGCTGGACACACCCTTCTGGATCATGATCGTGGTAGGCGCGTTCGTGGCCGCCGTCTTCGGCCTCCTGCTTGGCGCCCCTACCCTTCGCCTGCGGGGGGATTACCTGGCGATCGTTACGCTCGGCTTCGGTGAGATCGTTCCGCTCGTCTTTCTCAACGCCGATACCTACACGAACGGCACGAACGGGATCACCGGCATCGCTCAGCCCAGCCTGTATGGACTCGCCGGCATCAACGGTTTCGGATTCACGAACCCGTGGCCGTACTACATCACGGTGCTGCTGATCATCACGATTGCGACGATGCTGGTGTACCGGCTCCAGGATTCCCGGCTCGGACGGGCTTGGGTCGCCCTGCGCGAAGATGAGCTCGCGGCCGCGAGCATGGGCATCAACACCGTCAGCACCAAGCTCCTGGCGTTCGCCATTGGCGCGTCCACTGCCGGCCTGGCCGGCGTGTTCTACTCGGCGAAGCTCGCCTCGATCACCCCGCAGCAGTTCGAGTTTCAGGTGTCGTTCACTGCGCTCGCGATGGTCGTCCTCGGCGGCATGGGCAACACGTGGGGCGTGATCCTCGGGGCATTCATCGTCTACGAGATCCAGAGCCAGGGCCTCCACCAGCTGGACGCCTTCGCGAAATCGCTGCACGCACCGCCGATTTCCCTTGGTCCCATCACCCTTGACCTGAGCACGATCAACTTCATCAACTACCAGTACCTCCTGTTCGGCCTGGCGCTCGTGCTGATGATGCTGCTGCGTCCGGAAGGGCTCTTCCCGAGCCGCCGCCGCCGCGAGGAGCTGCACGAGGCGGCAGCCGACGTCGAGGCGACCGCCGAGGTAATCAGCCAAGCGTGACCGCGTCACCTGCGTCGCAATCCCCGCCGGCTGCAGGCGTGTCGTCCGGCAGCCCCATCGTCGCGGGCGAAGCGATCCTGCAGGCGCGCCGAATTACGAAGCAATTCGGCGGGCTCGTCGCCGTCCGAGAGGTCGACTTCGATGTCCCGGCTGGCGCCATCGTCAGCCTCATCGGCCCGAACGGCGCCGGCAAGACCACCTTCTTCAACGTCATCGCCGGCCTGACGGACCCGACAGGTGGGGTCATCGATTTTCTCGGCGAGCGGATGGTCGCCCGGCCCGTCCGGGCCTGGGCCGAACCCATCTTCTGGTTCGTCCTCCCGCTACCGGTCGCGCTCCTGGCTGCCATCGCCTTCGGCGTCGGGGCGGCGACGGTGGGCGAGGTTGTGGGGCTGGTCGCCATTGGCCTCCTCGTGAGCTCGCTGCTGGTCGCCGTCGTTCGGCCGCCGGGGTACGTGCACCTCCTCCGCCGGGTCGGCATCTTCCGCAGTGCCCGACCCCACGAGATCATTGCGCTAGGGATCGGCCGGACCTTTCAGAACATCCGCCTCTTTCAGAACATGACCGCGCTCGAGAACGTGATCGTCGGGATGCACACTCGAACGCGCGCGGGACTGCTCGATGCCGCGCTGCGTCTCCCTCGCCATATGGCCGAGGAGAAGGAGTCGCGTGAGAAAGCCCGCGGCTGGCTCAGGTACGTGGGACTGCGCGGCCGCGACGACGAGCTGGCGCGGAACCTGCCCTACGGCGACCAGCGCCGCCTGGAGATTGCGCGCGCCCTCGCCAGCCAGCCGAAGCTGCTTCTGCTTGACGAGCCCACCGCCGGGATGAACCCTTCCGAGACCACCCAAATGACCGGCCTGTTCGAGCAGATCCGCTCTGAGCTGGGGATCACCGTCCTGCTGATCGAGCACGACATGCGTGTCGTGATGGGGGTCAGCGATCGAGTGACGGTGCTCGACCACGGCGAGAAGATCGCCGAGGGAGCGCCCGACGTCGTGCGCGCCGACCCACGCGTCATCGAGGCCTACCTCGGCAAAGGCGCGGCCTGATGACAGACCCAGGCCCACAGCCAGCCGACTCGCGGACAGCGCCGCCTGCGGCGCCGGCTATCGGCTCCGCGCCGAACGCGGGATCGTCCCCGGATTCTCGCAACGGCAAGGTGGTGCTGCGCCTGACCGACGTCCACACGTACTACGGCCACATCCATGCCCTGCAGGGTGTGTCGCTCGAGGTCCGCGAGGGGGAGATCGTGACTTTGCTCGGCTCCAACGGGGCCGGTAAGACCACGACGCTCAAGACCATCCACGGGCTGCTACATCCCCGTGAGGGCACGGTCGAGTTCGAGGGCGCCGACGTGTCCCACGTGCCAACGCACGAACTCGTCCGCCGGGGCATCGGCCAGGCGCCCGAGGGTCGGCGAATCTTCAGCCGCATGACCGTCCTCGAGAACCTCCAGATGGGTGCCTTCAGCCGATCCGATCGGAGAAACCTGCAGGGGGAGTTCGCGCGGGTCTTCGAGTTGTTCCCGCGGCTCGCCGAGCGACGGACCCAGGCGGCCGGAACGCTGTCGGGCGGCGAGCAGCAGATGCTCGCGATCGGTCGGGCGCTCATGTCCGGGCCCCGGCTGCTCCTCCTCGATGAGCCGTCACTGGGCCTCGCGCCAATCCTGGTCCAGCAGATCTTCTCCATCATCAAGGAGATCAACGCACAATCGACGACGATGCTCCTCGTGGAGCAGAATGCGTTGCAGGCGCTCAATGTGGCGCACCGCGGATATGTACTCCAGACCGGTCAGGTGGTCCTCGGCGGCCCCGCCGCGGAGCTGCGCGAAAATGCGATGGTGCGGAAGGTCTATCTCGGCGAGATCTGACCGCTCTCGGTCGCACGGCCGATGAGTGGCGAGCGCCCGCCCGAGATCGCGCTGGTCGGGCTCCGCGCCGCTCCAGGTCGGGGATTTCGCCTCGTGTGTCTCCTGATACTTGCCTCGCTCATCGTCGCCGTCTGGAAGCCGTGGGCGGGTAGCCCCACCCAAGGCGGGGCGCCGCCCGAGGGGGCATCACCGACCGGGATGCTCGGGCAGGGGAGCTCGTCGCCCGGTCGCGCCGAGGCCCCGACTCCGGCGGCGGCGGGTCCGACGCTGGCCCCCGACGGCCAACTGCCGGCTTGCTACGCGGGATTCGCCTGGAGCGTGTTCGCCCTGGTCCGCGACCTCCAATATCGCTCACGCGAATGGATGGCGGTTGAGCCAACGGCGAATGCGACGGGACCGAGCGATCCGACCATACCCGTCATTCCGATCGCCGACCAGCAGGTTATGGCGGTGGGCTTCTGCACGGACTACGCGAGCAACCCGGGGCGCGTGGTCTCACAGACGGGATTCTGGCGGCTCGAAGCACCTGGACCAAGGCGACTCGCACCCGTTCTCGCCGGCGACCTCACACCTGAGGACCCGGCGATGGGCATGATTTTTGGCCCGCCCCCGCCCTTCGCCACGGGCTCAGGCGAAGCGTTGAGCTGGGCGGCCGGCCGATACGTGTTCGAGCTGAGCGTGCGAGGCGAGGGCGCGCCGACAGGAGAGCTCTGGTTCGCCGTTCAGATCATCCATTCCTGTCCCACCGGGTCGAATCCACCGAGGTCGGGGCTCCGACCGTCCGCCACCCCCAATGCCTCGCCGGGAGCGGGCACCTGCTGATTCGGTCGGACCCCCGAAATAGGACCGGATGAGTCCGTGCAGGACTCCTCGCGGGAAACGCGCGCCCGGCGGCTCTCTAGTGCTGCTCCGGCATCTGGTAGATCTCGAAGGTGCCTCGCGAAAGCCCGATCACGCCGGCCAGGGCCACCCACAGGCCCGGAGCGGCGTCCGGCCTCAAGCCCGCGAGGTCGCGGCCGACGAACTGGAACAGCCACATCAGCACGCCCAGGATGGCGAGCCCAGTCAGGAGCAGGTACGGCGTCCAGCGCTCCGCCCAGGCGATGGGCCTGTCGCCGGCCGCGTAGGGCAGGGTCACGAGCGCGAGCGTCCCGATCCCGGCCAGGAAGACCAGCAAACCACTGCCCGAGAACGCCGTGAACGGCTGCGCCGGCAGCCCGCTCGTGCCTCCGAATGCCGTGTACCACGGCAGCAGGCACCCGACCAGCATGGCGACGGCGCTGATGGCGGCCAATCGCCGACCGCGTCCGAGTGGGCGGCGGTGTTGCACGCTCGCTAGCTCGAATAGACCTCGGGGCGAAGGACGCCCACGAAGCGCAGGTTTCGGTATAGCTCGCCGTAATCGAGCCCGTAGCCCACCACGAACTGGTCCGGAATAGTGAAGCCGATGTAGTCGACCGGGATTTCGACCAGGCGCCGGGCAGGCTTGTCGAGCAGGGTGCAGACCCTGAGCGAGGCCGGGTTCTTGCCGCGCAGATATCGGAGCAGGTAGTTGAGGGTCAGCCCGGTATCGATGATGTCCTCGACGAGCAGGACGTCCGAACCGTCGATCGACGAGCTGAGATCCTTGAGGATGCGCACCAGGCCCGACGATTCGGTGGCGGTCCCGCCGTACGAACTGACCTCCATGAGGTCGATCCGCAGGGGAATAGTGATGTGCCTCATGAGGTCCGCCATGAACGGCAGCGACCCCTTGAGCACGCTTACGAGCGTCAACTGGCGGCCGCTGTAGTCCGCGCTGATCTGCGCGGCAAGCTCGGCGACACGCGCCTGGATGGCGTCCTCCTCGAGGAGCACCTCTCCGATGTCGGCGACCAGATCGACGTCGGCCCGGACCACCTCAGCGGCCCTTTATCGTTCGACGACCCGCGGGTGGCTCGCGTCGTGTGGCCGTTCGGCTTCCGAGGGTCGACGGGTGGGCGATCGCAGCCCGCCGTCGGACCGTGTCTCGAGGCGGAGGAGGAACATCAAGTCGCTCACCGGCAGCGGCACTGAGCTCTGCCCCCCGCGTCACAACAGGGGCAGCCCCCGCTGCGCCCGTGTCGTCGAGCGTGGAGGCGCCCTGGACCGGGGCCTCGTCGCGGAGCGCGGCCTCCTCGCGAAGCGCTCCGGTGGCCTGACCGGGCGTTCCTGACAGCTCGTCGATCAATGCCACCTTGCCGTACTTGAGCATGAGCTGGCGGAAATCGCGACCGTAGAACAGCTTGATCCTGATGTCGGGGTAGAGCTCGCGGAGGCGGCGCAGCTTTCGATTCTTCTTGCGGACGAGGCTCTGCTTCAGAGTCGTCAGCTCCACGTAGAGGTCCAGGTCCGGGAGGTAGAAGTCGGGCGCGAAGCTCTCGAGCACGACTCCGTCTATGTTCCATAGGATTGGGAAGACATGCGGCTCGTAGTCCCAGCGGACTTCGTAGAAGTCGAGGATCCGCGCAAGCTCGGCCTCGCTGGCGTGGGCAAACGAGGGAGGACGCGAGTAGTCGACGAGCGACCCGTCATCCAGCGGCCCATCGCTCACGCGTACCCCCTGTCGACGTCCTCGGCCGGTCCGACCAGCCCGCGCAGGTCCCCGCGGTAGCTCGTCAGGAATTCGTGCATGGCCTGGACATCATCGAGCTCAAAGGGTGCGCCCGAGCGCAGCCGCGCCTCATCCCGCGGACCGAACTCTCCGAACGGCGCGGTGTCCAGGCGCGCGGCCAAAGGATCCTCCCCATCGATTGTCACGATGCCGATGGTCGTCGTTCCGCAACGCTGGCAATCGAGCTCGACGAAAGCGTGCAGCTCGCGCTGCGCCAGAAGGCGGATTCGAGCGCCGGCGATGGGCCGACCGCAGACGGTGCACCCGACTCCGTCGAGGTGTCCGAACAGCCGATCGCGGGAGTTCATCAGCCGTCAGTCTAGCGGCTCGTGACCGATGGACGCGCCCATGCGCCTTGCCACCGTGGAAGCCGGCACGCTGGCCTTACACGGCCGGACCCTGGTTGTGGCGCATACCCCCCGGGGGTATGATCCCCGGCGATGCCATCCGCCGACGCCACCTCGACTCCGCGCCATCCGACGGATCCGCCGAGAGCGGAATTCCGGCACTCCTACTCGAAGGACAAGGCGCAGCTGGCCCGCCGCCTGTCCCGCATCGAGGGGCAGGTCCGCGGGATCTCCCGGATGATCGAGCGCGACGAATATTGCGTGGACATCCTCCAGCAGACCGCAGCGCTCCGCGCCGCCGTCGACGCCCTGGCCATCCTCGTGCTGGAGGATCACGTCCAGGGCTGCGTTCGGACGGCCGCCGAGCGTGGCGAGGCCGATGCCTACGTGCAGGAGGTCCTCGACGTCGTGCGGCGAACGCTGGGCCGACCGATTCGCGGAGGCGCCCGGACGTCCTGAAACGGCCGACCCGGAGGCCGGTTATCCACGAACCTGTGGACGATTCCCCGATTCGTGGATAACTGCGTTGACACCGTCCTCCGGCATCGGTAGCCTCCGGCATCCGCACTGGGGTCTGCGCCAAGTACGGTAACGAAGCTCGCGAGGGGTCAGGGGAAACCCGACCGCGAACCGGACGAGCCTCGGAAGACCGAACGGCCCCCGCGGTGCGACGAACGACCACGCCGGGGGCGGCCGCCGCGGCCTCGCGCACGCCAGCAGGAGGGTGCGTGACGGATCGCCGCGAACCGCTCCCGACGCGTGTCAACGGCCTTCCCGCCCTTCCTCCCTCGTACGGACGCACGCTCACGGCGGGCCTCGCAGCGCTCGAGATCCACCTGGAGCCGGGTCAGCGCGCCGCCATCGACCGCCACGTCCGGTTGCTGCTGGCCTGGAACCGGGCCATCAACCTGACCGCGATCCGTGATGCGGAGAGCATCGCTCGAGAGCACGTCCTCGACAGCCTGACGGCCGGACCGCTGCTTCTCGAGCGGGGAGTGAAGGAACTCCTCGATCTGGGCAGCGGCGGCGGATTTCCAGGTCTCCCGCTGGCGGTCTCCCTCGATCTGGAGCGCACGCTCCTCGTGGAGTCCGTCGGCAAGAAGGCGCGCTTCCTGGACGCCGCGGCGGGCGTGGTCGGCCTCGGAGATCGCCTCTCGGTCGCAAACAGCCGGGTGGAGGCCCTCGCGTCGCGGGCGGAGGGCCGGGAAGCCTGGCCGCTGGTCACGGCTCGGGCCGTGGCCTCGCTGGGCGAGCTGGTCGAGCTCGCCTTCCCCTTGTTGTCCGTGGGCGGGGCCCTGGTCGCCTGGAAGCGCGCCCCGATCGAACCCGAGGTGGCAAGGGCGCGCGAGGCAATCCAGGCCGTGGGTGGGGGAGCGGTTCGGATCAGTCCAGTCGCGGTGGATGGACTGCAGGACCACGTGCTCGTAGTCGTGGAGAAGATCGCCCGGACGCTGTCGGGCTTTCCTCGGGACGCAGCGGAACGACGCCGCCATCCGCTCTGAGCTCGCTGCTACCCTGACCGCGCATGCGTATCGCGGTCCTGTCCGACATCCATGCGAACCTGGTGGCATTGGACGCGGTGATCGCCGCGCTCGGCAGCATCGACGGTGTGTGGCAGCTGGGCGACGTCGTGGGCTACGGCCCGGAACCTGATGGCGTGGTCGAGCGACTCCGGTCGCTGGGCGCGCGGGGCGTGAGGGGCAATCACGACACGACCGCGGTGACGGGCGAAGGAGTTGACTGGTTCAACCCCGAAGCCCGGGCGGCCATCGAGTGGACGAGGGCGACCATCAGCCCTGCGGTCAGCGGCTGGCTGGCCGCGCTGCCAGACCACCTGCAGGACGAGTCGACGGGCGCCGACCTCGTCCACGGCAGCCCACGCGACCCGCTCTGGGAATACATCACGTCGGGAGCCGTGGCGAAGGCGAACCTCGATGCCCTCTCATCCACGACGCCGTTCGGCCTGCACGGGCACACCCACATTCCTGTTGCCTGGCGGGCGGACGACGGCCGGCTCGAGCTCATCCGACCCGAAAACGGCGAGCGCCTCGACCTGGACGATCGGAGGACCCTGCTCAACCCGGGCAGCGTCGGCCAGCCCCGCGACGGCGACCCAATGGCCAGCTTCATGATCCTCGAGACCGAGCCGGCATCCGCCACCTGGCGGCGTGTCCCCTACGACATCGCTGCGACCCAGAAAGCCATGCGCGCCCTCGGTCTGCCCGGACGGCTTGTCGATCGTCTCTCATTCGGTGTCTAGCCGGCGGCAGCCCGGCCGCGCCGCCAGCGGCTCGGCCGGGTGATCGGCGGTCGGCGCCCCCTCCAGGGCCGGAAACCCGGCGATCGCCGGGTGGTGGTCCCTCGTCCCCACAGCCCCTATTTCCGGTACACGGGCCCGGGCCAGCTGACGGCGCGGGCGGCTGCAAGCGGGCCCCTCACGGCGCGCGAGCGGACCTGGGCAACGATTCGGCGCGTGCTCATCGGGCCGCCTCTCGCGAGCGAGGCGGAAATCGGCGAGCGCCTGTCGAAGAAGAAGGCCCTTGCGATCTTCAGCTCGGACGCGATCAGCTCGTCGGCCTACGCGACGGAGGAGATCCTGCGTGTCCTGATCCTGGGCGGGGCGGCCGCACTCGCCTTCGGGCTGCACGTCAGCATCGCCATCGCGCTGCTCCTGATCGTCGTGGCCATCAGTTACCGCCAGGTTTGCATCGCCTATCCGACGGGCGGCGGCTCGTACTCGGTCTCCAAGGCGAATTTCGGCAGATTGGGTTCGCTGGTTGCAGCGTCGGCCCTGCTCATCGACTACGTCATGACCGTGGCCGTCTCAACGTCCTCGGCCGTCGAGCAGATCACCTCGGCGATCCCCGAGCTGACGGATGTCCGCGTCGTCATCGGCGTGAGCGCCATCACCCTCATCACCATCGGGAACCTGCGAGGGCTGCGTGAGTCGGGCAACATCTTCGCGCTGCCGACCTACCTCTTCCTGGGCAGTGCGCTGTTGATGATCGGCCTGGGCGCGTACCGGATCCTGGTCAACGACGAGCACGGGTCGTTTTCACCCGACCTGATCCGCCAGGCACAGGAGACTGCCCAGCCGCTCGGACCGCTGCTGCTGGTGCGCGCCTTCGCCGCGGGATCGGTCGCCCTGACCGGCACGGAGGCCATCGCTACGGGCGTCCGCGCGTTCAAGCCGCCCGAGGCCCGCAACGCAGCGACGACCCTGGCCGTAATGGCCGGGCTGCTGGGCGTGCTCTTCATCGGCATTACGTTCCTGGCAGTCAATTTCGGGATCACCCATATCGACCTGCCCGAGCGCCAGACCGTCGTCGCGCAGGTCGCGGCGCGGGTGTACGGCAACAACTCGGTGCCCTTCTTCCTGTTCCAGGCGTTCACGGCCCTGCTGCTCTTCCTCGCCGCCAACACGAGCTTCAACGCGTTCCCGCGCCTGGCCGCAATTCTGGCGGAGGACGGGTTCATGCCCCGCCATTTCAGCTTCCGCGGGGATCGCCTCGCGTTCACCTTCGGCGTGGTCGTGCTGGGCGCCGTCGCGGCGTCGCTGGTCGCCGTGGCCGGCGGCGAGACGCACCTCCTGATCCCGCTCTACGCGGTCGGGGTGTTCATCGACTTCACGATCAGCCAGGCCGGCATGGTGAAGCACTGGTGGACGAGGCGCAGCCCCGGCTGGCGCCGGCGCCTGCCCATCAACGCGACCGGCTGCGTCCTGACGGCGATCGTCGCAGTCGTGGTCACCGCGGCGAAGGCGCCGCCATCGCTGCTGGTTCTGCTGCTGATCCCGGTGCTCGTGTCGATCATGCTGCTCATCCATGGCGAATACGAAGCCCAGACGAGGGAGCTCCATGTACGGGAGGATGCCATCCTGCCCGGGCCGCATCGCGAGCAGCGGGTGATCATCCCCGTCAATGGCATCAACCGGGCGGTGGTGCAGGCCGTGAACTTCGGCCGGACGATCGCCACCGACGTCCGGGCGATCTTCGTCACCGAGGACACCGAGGAGGGCGACCGCCTTCGCCACCGCTGGGAGCGCCAGCTGCCGAACGTCCCCCTGGTCATCGTCGAATCGCCCTATCGGGCGCTGGTCGGCCCGGTGGTGGCGTACCTCGACGTCCTGGATGCCGCCTGGCCTCCGGACAAGGAGGCGCCCATCAACATCGTGGTGCTGCCCGAATTCGTGGCTCGTCACTGGTGGGACCGGCTTCTCTACAATCAGAGCGCACGACGCTTGAAATCGGCGCTGATCGGCCGAGAGCACACGGTGGTCGCGGACGTGCCGTACCGGCGCGAGCATTGATTCCGCAGACCCCGATCGGAGGACGATGATCGGAGGCCGGCGACCCATTGCGGGTCGCAAGATCGCCGACCGGCGCGTCCGGGTCGAGCGACCACACGCTCCGTACTTTCGCTATTCGGGCCCGGGCCAGCTGGTGGCCCGGGAAGCTGCCTCGGAACGGCCCAAAACGGCAACGGGCCGGTTCCTTGCCCGTCTGAAGAACGTCGCCCTTGGCCGGCCCCTGGCCAACGAGGAAGAGATCGGC
>Ga0066706_10000775_pt1 | contig 11157 bp, 9 predicted proteins | sample GraSoiAngelo_155_FD_67274 | JGI IMG/M metagenome (GOLD analysis project Ga0066706, IMG submission 67274) | Grasslands soil microbial communities from the Angelo Coastal Reserve, California, USA - 14_1009_13_30cm | ecosystem: Environmental > Terrestrial > Soil > Grasslands | place: USA...
GCCGAGCAGGCGTATGAAGAAGCGATCCGGCTGCGACCGACACTGGCAGAGGCCTATTATAATCTCGGCGTGTTTTATGAATTTCACATGAAAGATACGACCCGGGCGCTCGCGACCTATAAAAAGTACCTGGAGCTGGGCGGGACCGACGAACGCATCCAGCGGATCGTACGGGACGTGAAGAAATGATCGCGGCACTGCGACAGCAGGTTGGTTCTCCGGTCATGCTGTCCGTTGGTTTGCACGGCCTGTTCGTGGCCGCACTTGCGGTTGCGCCTTGGGAGGTTACGTACGTCGTTGAGGAGAATCCGCCGGTGATGGTCGGATTGGTCGAGCTGGAGTCCGCGCTCCCTCCCGAACACGCGCTCCCGCAAAAATTGCCGGTGCCGCAGAAGGCCGTGGGGTCCATCAAGTCTCACGCAAAAACAGTACACGTCAGTGCCAAACGTACGGTGACGCATTCCCGGAGATGGGCGCGTACCCGAGTTCCTCACGTGAACATGCAAGCCGTCGCGTCCGCACCGACTTCGCCGGTACAATCGCCGTCGCCCGTCAAGGCTGCTCCCGCCGTGCCGGAACCAATTCCGTCCTTTAAGGAACTCCCGAGACCTGCGTTTATGCCGGCTTCATTCAGAAATCCCGGCCGCTCGGTTGAGGATCTGCCCGACACTTCAGAGACGGTCGCTTCCGCATTATCGGTTTCGGATTTCGGGGCGCAAATTCAACGGCGGCCGGACGCGCAATCTTCAAGACTGCTCCGCGACACCGTGGCGGAAACGAGCGTCGCCAAGTCAAAAGTGAGACCTGGCAATAACCTCAGGCCGGAATATCCGAGATTAGCGCGTGAGGCTGGATGGGAAGGCACGGTCCTGCTGCGGGTGGAGGTGCTGCCGGATGGGTCAACGGGCTCCGTGGCCGTGCACAAAACGTCCGGCCATCACGTTCTAGACGAGGCGGCGCTCTCCGCCGTTCAACGGTGGTGGTTTGTGCCGGCCATGGACGGGAATTTTCCGATCCGAAGCGTTGTGCAGTTGCCCGTGAAGTTCGACCTCAGAGCCCAAAATTAAAGGGCCAGCAGAACTTAAAGACAGCCGCAGCGAAGATTAGGTTCTTTGCGACGGGTGACGCTGGTAGGGGGCCCACCGCCGCCTGCATCTTTTCGTGAAGCCGGCGGGGGAAACCGGCGGCAGGACCCGTCGCATGTTAAATTAGCCTTGTTGAAGTCTGGCCCGGACTAACTCGTTGATCTGCTTGCCGTCCGCGGCCTTTCCGGCTAACTTCGCCATCACCGCTTTCATCACCTTGCCCATGTCCTTGATCGTGACTGAGCCGGTTTCTTGCACGGCGCTTTCGATAATTTGGGTGAGCTCTTCTTTGGTGAGCGCTTTCGGCAGGTAGCTTTCGATGATGATGATCTCCTTCAGTTCCTTGTCGGCAAGGTCCTGGCGTTTCGCTTCGAGATATTGCTCGGCCGCTTCCTTCCGCTGCTTGACGAGGGTGATCAAGACGCGGTTCATCTCGGACTCGTCCAAGTCCTTCTTTAGCTCGATCTCTTTATTGAGCAAGGCCGCCTTGGCCATGCGGATCACATCCATGCGGAGCTGATCCCTGGCCTTCATCGCGAGCTTCAAATCCTCGGTCAGTCGTTCAGCCAAAGACATAGGGTGATCTTACCATTTCTCATGAGTACCGCGGCGAAGGCACTTCACCTAGCCGATGACGCCGTGGGACCGGCTACTTCGTCACTTGCCAAACAGGCCTTTCACGCCTTCGACTGCCTTTGAACCGGTCTCGCCCGCCTTGCTGCCGATGTTCTTGGCCGTCTCCCCCGCCGCCTCGGCGCCCTTCGCCAGGGCCTTTCCGGAGCTCGATACCGCCTGGAGTACGGATTTATTGATCTCGCCCATCACTTGTGCAAATGCCTCTTGCACGGTCGTTCCTTCTGAGCCCTTCCCGAGGTCCTTCAGGTGGATATCCGGAAGAGGGACCGTCACGCTCCGTCCGATGGCGCTCGCGTTGACGCGCCCGCTCCTGACGATGAAATGGTTGATCTGGACCTTCTTCTGATGGGAGCCAGAGACCTTGACCGGCTTTGCCGCCGGAGTGCTCCCGCCGATGGTTTTGCCGAATGCACCGACATGCTCTTGAATTTTGGCGATATTGCTTCCCGCCATCGCGGCTTCGTAGGTCACATCGGGAGCCTCCACCACAATTTCCTCAATGATGAGCTTGTCGGTCAGTGCGGACCGCAAATTGACCTTGACGCGGGCATCGCCGAGCTTGAACGCGCTTGGCGCCTGGTATCCCTTGGGATTGCCGATGACGAGGCCTTTTACCCGCCCTTCGCCGGTCAGCAACGATAACCGCACGGCCTCTACAGTGACCGTCGTTCCGGTGATCTGGGGACCCGCGGCCTCGATCCCTGCCTTGACCATGGAATCCAGGTAGATCACGAAAACCGCCAAGCCGATGACGGTCACGAGCAGGATGCCGACGAGACCTAAGATAATTAGTTTTTTCATGCTGACCTCCTGGATTGACTAGCGGAGTGTCCGCTGCAAGTACACCATCTGCAGTCCGATGATCGTCTTGACGTCCTTGATCGTGCCGTCCTTGATCTGAGCAATCGCCTTTTCAATCGGCACTTCGAGTATCTCGATGACTTCATCATGGTCCAGTTGCTGGGTGCCTTTCGTCAGCCCCGTGCCTTCATAAATATGGATCACCTCGTCCGTAAAGCCCGGCGTCGTCAGGATGCTGGCAAGCTTCTCCAATGAGGCGGCCCGGTAGCCGATTTCTTCTTCGAGTTCACGCGCCGCGCAGACCTTGGGGTCTTCGCCGTGATCCAGTTTGCCCGCCGGAATCTCATAGATGTAGCCCCCGACCGCGTGTCTGAATTGCCGGATGAGAATGACACTCCCATCCTCCTTGACCGGCACGACCGCCGCGGCGCCGGGATGATGAATCACGTCCAAGTCTACCGTGGCCCCGTTCGGCAGCGTCACGGTTTCGACATAGAGATCCACGATCGGCCCTTTGTAGATATGCTTGACCTTCACGACCTACTTCCTTTTGTAGAACGGCAGCCTGACCACCTTGGCCGGATGCGCGTGGCCGCGGATGTCGATCAGGACTTCGGTGCCCGGCGAGCTGCATGCGATCGCCACATACCCCAGGCCGATGCCCTTCTGAAGCTTGGGCGACAGATTGCCGCTCGTGACGATTCCGATCTCCTGGATGCGCTCCGCTTCGGAAAACATCTTCATCCCGTGCCGGGGCACCGCCTTCTGCAGCAACTCGAACGCCACGAGCTTCCGCGGTAGTCCCTTCTCTTGTTGCAGAATGAGCGCCGCCTTGCCGACGAAATCCGGCTTCGTGAGATCCACGGCCCATTCCACGCCGGCTTCCAGGGGCGTCGTGTCCTCGTCGATGTCATTGCCGTAGAGCAGATACCCCACATCGAGCCGCAGCAGGTCGCGCGCACCAAGCCCACAGGGTTTGACCCCATGGCCCTGGCCGGCCTGCACCAAACCGTCCCATATCTTGCCCGCCGAAGAAGACGGCAGGTACAACTCATACCCAACTTCGCCGGTATAGCCGGTGCGAGAGACACTGCATCGCACGCCGAGCAGTTCCGTCTCCCTCCAATGCCGCGGCTTCAAGGTGTCGGCGACCGCAGGATTCAGTGTCTTCAAAATAGCCGGCGAGTGCGGTCCCTGCAGTGCGATCTGCGCCACCTCGTCGCTCTCATCGCTGATCCGGACATCGCCCTGCGGCGCGCGTTGACACAACCACGACACGATCTTATCGCGGTTGGACGCATTGACGCACAGCATGAAGCCGCGCGGTCCTCTGTAGACGAAGATGTCATCCTTGATGCCGCCGGCCGGGTTGCAGACCATCGAGTATTGCGCGGCACCGACCGCCAGCTTTTCGACGTTATTCGTGGTGATCTGCTGGAGGAACGCCGTCGCCTCCCGGCCTTCGACCGTGATACGGCCCATGTGGCTGACATCGAACAGGCCCGCGGCCGTGCGGACGGCGTGGTACTCATCGAGCACGCCGCTGTATTGGATCGGCATCTCCCACCCGGCAAAGTCCACCAGCTTGGCGCCCGCTTTTCGGTGGTTCTCGATGAGGGGTGTTCGCTTCATTCCCAAGGCTCCGGAATGGTCACGCTGTACTATCCCTACTTAGGCAGGAAACGAAAAGTGGAGGGAGGCCTAGGTGGGCGGATTGTAGCGAGCGAGCGCGAAAGCTGTCAACGCCAATTGCCCGTCTTGATCTCATCCGTGTGGCACGCTATCGTGGCGAACCACGGAGGAAGGCATGGCGAGCAGTTATGCCGAGTTGATGCAGTTGGCAAACGCCTACAGCGAGTCCCAGACCGTCCTGACCGCAAACGAGCTGGGCGTCTTCACGGCGATCGGTAAAGGCGCCAAGACCGCGCCTCGCATCGCAAGGGACCTGCGCCTGGATCCGGAGGGCACGCGCCTGCTGCTCGACGCGCTCGTCGGCTTGGACCTTCTTACGCTGAGCGGGGGACGTTATCGCAATGCACCAATCACTAAAAAATATCTCGACGGACGAAGCCCGCAGGCCATCACCAATCTGTTGTGGCTGTTGGGGCATCACTGGCATGACTGGAGTAACCTTCGCCACGCTCTTCGAAAAGGTCGCCCAGGATGGGGACAGACAACCGACTCCCGGGAATTTCGCCGGCGGTTCTCGATGGCAATGCATGAGCGCAGTCATGCGCTCGCCGCACCCACGGTCGCGACCATGCGGCTTCCGTCAGGAGCCAGACGTTTTTTGGATCTTGGCGGCGGGCCGGGTTCGTATGCGATCGCCCTGGCCAAACGCTACCCGCGGTTGGACGGCGTCGTGATGGACCGGACGGTGAGCGTGACGCGTCGGCTCATCCAACACGCACGGCTTGAGAAGCGGCTGAAGGCACGAGCGGGAGACATTTTCAAGGATGACCTCGGAAGCGGTTACGATGCGGTGGTGGTCTCGAACGTCATCCATGTCTTTAATGAGAAGGAAAACGAGCGGCTGTTGAAGCGGGTCCGCGCAGCATTGAATCCCGGCGGTAGGATTTTCATCGTGGAATTCTTTTTGGACCGCAGCCGTACCAAGCCGCCGAAATCGGCCGTCTTTTCGGTGATGATGTATCTCTTTACCGCGACCGGCCGATGCTACAGTTGGGAAGAAACAGAGGCCTGGCTGAAGGCGCTCCGCTTCGGACAATTCAGGCGGCACACGATCACGCCCGACATCGGCACGCTCGAAGCGACCAGACTGTAACAATCAGACGGGAGGCCGCTGCATGTCCTCCAAGGACCTGAACTTCCCCACCGATTTGTGCCGCAGCAGCATCCAGCCGACCGCATTGAATTTTTCGTAGCTTGGCCGGAACTCCTTCAGGAGTTCATCATTGCTGAGTTGATCCTCGCGAAGGCCGCAGTCCTTCCTTACAAGCTCGAAAATTTCCTTGAGGCTGCGCTCACCATCGAGATGCTTGAAGATCGAGCCCGTGTGCGGTCCCGGCATGAACTCGACGTGCGCGTCGAAGAGTTGGCTCTCGATCAAAATCGGCCGGCCGGGATTCTTGTCGATCGTCTTTGAGAGATCGCCCGGCGAATACAGAAAATAGAAGGGCACGTTTCGCGGATCTTCGATGGACGCGATGACATTCGGATTCTTTCCCGCATAGAAATTGTGGACGATGAGATCTCCGGCCATAATTTCTGCGATCGCCTGCTGTTCCTTCAACGGGTACGTCTGGATCTTCTCGAGCACGGCCGGATCCTTGAGGTATGTCTCGACCCGATACTTCGCCTTGCCTCGCTCCAGCAGCTCGATGATTTTCAACCCGGCGCCTTCCACCAACTCATACACTTCGCCAACCGAGTAAGGACGGTCCCGGGCATGCAGGAACACATCGCAGATGCCCGCGTCCCCGAAGTCCTTATGGTCGCCGATCAAGTCTTCGCCGCGCTTGAACCAGTTCGTCTTGGGCAAGGCGTCCAAGACCGCCTTGGTATTGGCAATCTTTACCGGCATGCTCTGTTCGGCGCCATTGATTCTCCTCATGAGCTCCTGCACGTGATAGACGCCCGTGCGGCCGTATTGGCCGTAGAGCATGATCATCATCGCGCCATGCTCTTTCAGAACGGACGTCAGCGCCGCCAAGCCCGCCGCAGGGTCCTCCAGATGATGCAGGACCCCGGCGCAATTGATGTAGTCGAACTGCCCTAGCCCAAGCGAAGGAAGTTCCAAGAGGGATGTGTGGTGCCATGTGATGTTGTGCAGGCGTCGGACGTCCGCCCGACGCCTCGCGATCGACAAGCTGGTTGCGCTGATGTCGAGATGCACGATTTCCGCATAGCGGTTGTAGCGCAACTGCTCAGCCAGGAAGATGGTCTGATCGCCGGTGCCGCCGCCCGCCACGAGGACCCTGAAGTTTTGCGAGAAATTGTTTTTCCCTTGAAAGCAGTAGAAATTGATCATCTCCAAAAAGTCGTACCAGCTGTTCTCCAGCCGCACACGCTCGTCCGCCGGGGTGCGCGGCGGATAGGGATAGGCTTCGTACTGCTCTCTCACAGCCTTGGATGTCATGGTTGGCTCACACCGAGGGGTCCTGTCACCGCATTACCCGGACGTGCTCGAAACGGTGCGACATCGCGGCCGCCAAGATCCGCGCCCCGCTCCTGCGCTCCGCCCGGGTCCCATGCGGCGCTACCCGTCATCATCTAAGGTCGCAGCGCCCCGATGCGGTCGTGGTAGGCTTGCACGTGTCGTTTCACGGGGATCAGCAGTTGAGGCGGCATCGGCGACGTCAGAATATCGCGCGCGAAGCTGAACGGCCGCTCGAACTTTTTGATGCCGAGCACGACGCCCGCGATCGCCCACACGAGATTTTCGATCCATTTCGACGCCACGACGCGGTCCAAATAGTCGTAGAGGACGGCGCGCTGCTGGATCGCGCCCCGAAACGCCTCCTTGATCTCCTGCAGCAATCGTTCCTCCTTTTCGGTCCGCTGGTACACGCCTTCGGCGATATGGCTGAGCGAGATAAAGTCTTGAAGATCGAATCGGGCATCCACCTCTTTCGTCTCCTGCTTGTACGCGTTCCAGTCGTTCGTCAGGTACAACCGTTCCAGCAGCATCAGGAAGTCCCACACCATGATCTCCTCGTATGTCTCGAACTCGCGCGACAGCCGCACCTTCACGAATGTCCGGTGGTCATAGGTGTGCTGGGGAAAGTAATAGGTATGGGACAGCTCCACCAAACGTCCGGACGCATCGCGCTTGGGATTGCGGTACTGCCACTCCTCCGGGAGCGTCAGGCCTTCGGCCGCAAGCCGCGCCTTGTAGAGCGGCATGAACGTGTCGAAAAACGGACCGCCGGTCTCCTCTAAGGGCGTGGAGGAGAGGCTGCCGATGCCGAGCGTGAGCCGCGCGAATTTCATGCGCGTATAGCCGTCTTCATTCAGCACAAAATTAAACCCCCCCCACGGGCCAATGTCGAGAAAGGTCACGAGGCCTTGGTCCGCGAGTCGATCCTCCGCTTCTCGCGACGCGCTTCGCCACAGGTGGATGAGGCTGCCGATATGGACCTGACGGTCGCGGAACAACGACGGCCAGCCGCGGTCCGGCTCCGGCCTGATCCTGGCCTGCAACTTCACCGCCTCCCACTCCACCGCATGCGCGAGCGTGCCGGAGCGGTAACGCACGCGCTGCAGTTCGTCTTCGCACAGTCCGCGAATCGCCGCCCATATGTCGTCGGTCGATGCGGAGGCCTCGGCCGCGTCGGCAAGAACGCCGGCAAGGCAGCGGAGCGCCGGGGGGGCGCCCCGGAAGAGATTCGCCAGGACGGCACGAAACTGCTGAAAGGCTCTTGTTGTGCGGATCACCCGGCAATTATAGGGATCAATCCGCTCTTGCGTAAAGCTCCTCTTGTCCCCGATGAGGTGTGGGAGTAGACTCCTCCGGTCGGAATGACTTTATGATTTATGATCTGCTGATCGTCGGAGCGGGGCCCGCGGGATTGAGTGCGGCGTGTCATGCCAAGAAAGAAGGCCTGAGCGTCCTCATCCTCGAACAAGGCGAATTCGCCAACACGGTCTTCGACTACCAGAAGAAAAAACATGTCATGGCAGAGCCAGGCGTGATTCCTTTGCGCAGCGGCTTGCCCTTTGAAGCGGGGTTCCGCGAGGAAGTTCTCCGGACCTGGCACGAGGCCGCCAGGAAACTCCAGATTCCGATCAACCGGCCGGAACTGGTCGAAGAGGTCGCCAAAAAAGACACGCTCTTTCAAATCAGATCTAATAAGGCCACCTATCAAGCCAGGCATGTCATCCTTGCCATCGGCATCCAGGGAAACCCCAACCGGCTCGGCAAGCCGGGTGAAGAACTCCCGCACGTGACGTATAAGATGCCCGATCCGTTCATCTACAAAGATCTGGACGTCATATTAGTGGGGGCCGGCGACGCTGCGATCGAGGGGGCGCTGGCGCTGTGCGAAAGGAATCGAGTTTGCTGCGTGATCAACCGCAGTCCTGAATTTTACCGACTCAAGGAGTCTCTGGATCGACAGATCGACGATAAGATAAAAGCCAAGCGAGTGGTCCCCTATCACAACGCGGTCATCGAACGGTTCGAGCCGGGCTATACGTTCGTGTCGATTCCCGACGGCCTGGTGAAGATGAAAACCGACCTGGTGGTCATCCGTATCGGAGCCGCCTTGCCGAGAATCTTCTTAGAGAAATGCGGGGTGACCTTCACCTCCACCGTCCCCAATGCTCTACCGATTATTTCCGAGCATTACGAGACGAGTGTTCCCGGCCTCTATATCATCGGCGCGGCGGCCGGCTACAACCTCATCAAGCAGGGAATGAACCAAGGCTACGAGGTGGTGGAGCATATTCTGGGCCGTCAAATCGAGCCGGTCGAGGAGCCGCTTCTCAAGGAAAAACTATCCTTCCTTGAAGGAACCACCACAATGCGCTTGGACTATATCGCGCGCGCCATCCCCCTGCTGGCCGAGGTGCAGAAACAACATCTCCGGGAGCTGCTCCTGCAAACAACCGTGCATCAGGTGCCCCCCTGGCAGAATGTCTTTAAAGAGAACGATTTCACCGATAGCCTGTACATGATTCTGGAAGGAGAGGTTGGGATCACGTTTGCGCAGCGTCCAGGGGCGTTCCCTTTGCTTTTCAAACGAGGCGAATTTTTCGGCGAGGTAAGCCTGCTCTCAGGCCGCCGAAGATCGGGCACGGTGACGACCGTGACGCCCGCCACGTTGCTTGAGGTCCCGCGCAAAGCGGTACTGCGGTTGATGGCAAGCGAGCCGTCGGTCAAACGCCTCCTGAACGAGACGTTCATCGCGCGAGCGATTCGGATCCATCTGTTTCCGGCCCGGAGCGACTTCCTCAAAGATTTGGCATGTCGCGCCGAAATCAAGACCTTCCAGAAGGATGAGGTGATCTTCAAGGAGGGGGATGTCGCCGTCGCCTTCTACCTGATTCGCTCCGGCTCGGTCAAGATTACCAAGCGGGAGAGGGACCGGGAGATCGTGCTGAAATACGTCCCGGCCGGTCAGTATTTCGGCGAACGAGCCCTCCTCAACCGCCAGGACTCCCATCGCAGTGCGACCGTGACGGCCACCACTCGGACCGAACTCATCCTGTTACGGAAGGATGATTTCTACCTCATGTTGGAGACATTTCCTGAATTCGAGAAGACCCTGCGCCTGACCATGGAACACCGTCTCGTTGAGAATCAGGCCTTGCAGTTGATGGACTCAACGGGGCCGATCCACCTTGATGAACTATTGCAGGAAGGTGTCTTCCAGGGGACCGATGTCCTGCTGATTGATGAGAGCAAGTGTGTTCGGTGCGATAACTGTGTATCGGCCTGCGCCGCGACGCACAACGGCCAGACGCGTCTGTATCGCGATGAAGGAGTCCTTTTCGGGACGTTGAAGGTTCCCACCTCCTGTCGCCATTGTGAGAATCCTCTCTGTCTCATCGACTGTCCGCCGGGCGATGCGATCCGCCGAGATCCCCGCGGCGAGGTTTACGTGGTCGAGGATCGGTGTATCGGGTGCGGCAATTGCGCGGCCAATTGCCCCTATGGCGTGATCTTCATGATGCACCAAAAGCCCAAAACCGGCGCGTTAGGGCGCCTACTGGGCCTGATCGGTCTCGCATCGACGGTGACGGCCCCGGAGGAGCAACCGACGAAGGCTGTGAAGTGCGATCTCTGCCGGAACGATCCGGCCGGGCCGGCTTGCGTGCGAAGCTGCCCCACCGGCGCAGCGTTTCGGGTCAGTCCCGCGGAGTTCTTTAATCGAATCAACGTCGTCACGGACCAATGACTCCTTGGAAGCCGTGCACGGGACCCTGCTGACATACGGGAACAAGCGCTATCTGTGGGCCGCAACAATCGGAGCGGTTGCCCTCCTCCTCAGTTATTTCTATTACGCCAGCACCACCGTTCCCTCCGGGAGTACGGTCTGGGGGCTGGCATACGGATGGATCGGGCTGCTGGCGATCCTGATGCTCATGTTCCTGGGCATCCGGAAGCGGTGGTACTTCTCCCGTCTCGGCACGCTCCAGGGCTGGACGAGCGCGCACGTGTATCTCGGGCTTCTGACTCTTCTGATCATTCCTTTGCATGCCGGCTTTCACTTTGGATGGGATGTCCATACCCTCGCCTATTTATTGCTGGTGATCGTCATACTCAGCGGGATGGTGGGGCTTTTCCTCTATCTCACGGTCCCGACGATCCTGACCACATACGAGAGCAACATGCTTCCGGACAAGCTTGAGGCCGAGATTCATGAGATTCTCAAAGAGATGAAACAACTCGCCGCCGACAAGCCCGGTCTCTTTCAACGCCTCTATCAGGAGGAAGACCACCGGTGCCGCGAACTCGAGGCTCAAGGATGGCGTACGCTGTTTACACCGGTTAACCCTCATGCCATCCTGGCCCAGCGGACGCATGACCTTCATAACCTGCTTGCGCGGATCCCGACGTCCGACCAGGAAGGTTTTTCACAGTTTGCCGGCCTGATCTTAAGGAAGACCGAATTGGAAGCCTATCTGGCGGCACAGATGCGTTTGAAAAATGGACTTGAAGCCTGGTTGT
>Ga0066706_10000778_pt1 | contig 11140 bp, 13 predicted proteins | sample GraSoiAngelo_155_FD_67274 | JGI IMG/M metagenome (GOLD analysis project Ga0066706, IMG submission 67274) | Grasslands soil microbial communities from the Angelo Coastal Reserve, California, USA - 14_1009_13_30cm | ecosystem: Environmental > Terrestrial > Soil > Grasslands | place: USA...
GCCCCGAACAATTTCCGCAAGGAATGATGCTCAGGAATGCGTGTGTCCATAAGCCCTCCCTACTTTTCAGTATATAAGTCTTGTCCGAGACATGCAATTGAAGACGATCCCCTCTCTCGAATAACTCCGGCCATTACCTCCGTACAATGTACAGCCCGATCGTTCATTGCCCCTGACTGTCCAGGATAAAGGTCACCGGTCCGTCGTTGAGCAACTCCACTTTCATGCGCGCCCCGAACACACCGGTCTCCACCGTCAGGTCGGTCGTCTCGCGAAGCTGACGGATGAAGTGCTCGTAGAGATGTTGCGCGACCGGTGGATCGGCTGCCTGGTCGAACCCCGGGCGCCGCCCCTTCCTGGTATCTCCGACCAACGTGAATTGAGAAATTGTGAGGACGCCGCCGCCAATCTCCGCCAGAGACCGATTCATCTTGCCGTTCTCGTCGTCGAAAATCCTGAGCGCAGGGATTTTTTTCACGAGATAGGACGCATCCGTTTCAGTGTCTCCTCTCGCCACGCCCAGCAGGACGACCAAGCCGCCTCGTATTTGGCCCACGATCTTGCCTTCAACCTCCACCGATGCGCGCGCGACTCGCTGTATGACGGCCTTCAAATCACCCCTTCCAGGACCAGCAAACGCTTTTTCAACTTCAGACCACCGGCAAACCCCCCGAGAGATCCGTCTCCGGCGACAACGCGGTGGCAGGGAACAACAAGCGGCAACGGATTGGCTCCGCACGCTGCGCCGACCGCGCGCGCCGCCTGCGGCTTTCCAACCTTGCGTGCCACCCAGCCGTACGAACGCACGCGCCCATAGGGAATGCGGCGAAGCGTTTCCCAGACTTTTTGATGGAAGACGGTCCGCCCGTCGAAGTCGAGCGGGAGGTCAAACTCCTGACGTTTCCCGTGAAGGTAGGCCAGGATTGCCGATTTTGCTGCCTGAACGTGTCTGTCGCCGCCTCCCCTCTGCGCAAAATGGATGGGAACCGGGCGCGCCTTCCGAAGTTGCTCTTCGGCCGCATGGCGGTTGCGGCACGGAAGCGTCACGGCGGCAATGCCGTGCACCGTCGCCAGCACCCCGATCCATCCCCAGTCCGTCTTGAAGGCCGCCGCTTTTATCATTTCCATGTACATCTCCTCAATCTTCAATGCCTTGATCACTTCTGCTTGATACATTCGATTTCGAGATTGATCTCGACCTCATCGCCGACGACGAGGCCGCCGTTGTCCAGCGCCTTGCTCCAGTTCATGCCGAAGTCCTTGCGATTGATCTTTCCGTGGGCAGTGAAGCCGGCGCGGGTGTTCCCCCATGGATCTTTCGGAACGATGCCGTTGAACGTGCCGGTCAGGACGATCTCCTTCGTCACTCCCAATACGATAAGGTCGCCCTTTGTCATGTATGTGTCGCCCTGCTTCTCATAAGACATCATTGTATAGGTCATCGTGGGGAATTTTTCGGCGTGGAAGAAATCGGGGCTTCGCAGATGGGTGTCGCGCTTCTCATGATTCGTGGTCACCGACGCGGTTTTGATGACGGCTTCGATCGCTTTGACGGTCTTGGCGTCGGGATCCATTTCGATATAACCGCTGTAATCGGTGAAGCGCCCGGTGGTCTTTGACACGACCATGTGCGCCACTGCGAACCCCACGATCGAATGATCGAGATCCGCGTTATAGCGTTCCGTGGCTGCGCGAGCGGCCAGGTCGGGGATGAGCAAGAGAATGGCCATCGCGAGGACGATGGCCGAGATGCGTGTCGTCATCATGCCCCTCCGCAAATAGTCCGCGCCAGACTAACGACCTCTCCATGGAACGTCAAGAAAGTGTCCGGCCGACTTTTCGCTTGACCAGATCCCACAAAAAATCCATCTCCTCGGACCGCAGCAACGCGTGCGCCGTCACATATCCGGCTACGCTGAGGCCGATCGCGACGAGCAACATCACCGTCTTCGCGATCCAATTTTCCGGCCGCCCCCAGACTTCCAGCCCCGCGACCCACAGACAGGCGACGGCGATCGGCACCGACGCCGCTACCACGCGCGCATGGCTCGCGAGAATCGCCTTCCACCCAAGGGTCTCGAGATGGCGCACGAGGAACACGATCAAGAGCGACATGTTCACAATCGCCGCGAGCGCCGTGGCCAGCGCCAGGCCGACGTGCTGAAGCGGCCCCATGAGTGCCATGGAGAGCGCGATGTTTGCACTCAGCGCGATGCCGGCCACCAAGACCGGCGTCCGCGTGTCCTGCAGCGCGTAGAATGCCGCGACGATGATGCGCACGCCGGCGAAGGCCCACAGGCCGATCGCATACGCAAAGACGGCCTGTGCCGTTCCCGCAGTGTCGGCGGCCGAGAAACGACCGTGTTCGAAAAAGAGCTGCACGATGGGAACCCGCAGAAGAATCAGCCCGATCATCGCCGGAAAGATGATGAAGAAGATCAGCCGCAGTCCGAAGCTCAAGGTGTGGCGCAGCGCGGATAGATCTCCTTGCGCAGCCTGCATGGACAGCGAAGGGAGGACAGCCGTCGCCAGCGCGACGCCGAACACCCCGAGCGGAAACTGGATCAGCCGCATTCCGTAGAACAGGTATGTGGGGCCTCCGGGAAAAAAGGATGCGAGAATCGTGCTCACCAGCACGTTGATTTGCGTGACGGAAAGGCCGATCAGCGCCGGCGCCATCAACCAACCGATCCGGCGCACGCCGTCATGGTTGAAATCAAAACGCCACGCAAAGAGAAAGCCGGCCTTATTGAGGGCCGGCAGCTGAATCAAGAACTGGGCGAGACCGCCGACCACCACGCCGACCGCGACCGCCAGAATAGGTTGATCGAACAGCGGGGCGAGCAAAAACGCCGAGCCGATGATCGCGATATTGAACATCACGGGAGAAAAGGCGGGCGCGGCGAAGCGCCGAATCGAGTTCAGCACGCCCATCGCTACCGCCGAGAGACCGATAAACAGCAAATAGGGAAACATGATCTGGGCCAGCAGGATGGTCAGGGCCTGTTTCTCGGAACCCTCGCTGAATCCCGGCGCGATCAGGGGCACGATCCAGCGTGCTGTCAGGATCCCAAGAACGCAGACACCGGTGAGAATGGTCAGGAGGGTCGTGAAGGCGGCGCTTGCAAGCTCCCACGCGTCTCGTTTGCTGCGCTTCGCCAGGTACTCGCTGAATATGGGGATGAAGGCGGCCGACATGGACCCTTCGGCAAACAGTTCGCGCAGCAGGTTCGGAATGCGGTAGGCGACGAAAAACGCGTCCGCCGCGGCCCCCGCGCCGAACAATCGAGCCAAGACCATGTCACGGATGAAGCCAAGGATGCGGCTGGAAAACGTGGCGATACCGATAATCCCCGCGGCCTTGACGACTTGGGAGCGTTCCGCGTGGCCAGATATGGAAGGATCGGCGTCCGACGCCATCTACCGAACGGTCCGGCGCATGGATGAAGCACGTCCCCAATGTTGCTGAAGCCGTTCAATCAGGCCGGCCGCAAGCAGAGGCAGCATGATCTCGTGATGGCCGATGAGGGTGTACCCATTGCCGCCCTTTTGCGTGGGACGGCGGATGACGTTCGTGAGCGGACGGTAGTGCGGCATAAAATCCATGTTCACCGTCGTGATGCGATCCACGGTATGGCCGAGATTGCGCGCGAGAGTGAGCGCCTTCAGGAACACTTCCGGCATGATGACGGCGGAGCCCACATTGAGATAGACGCCCTGCTCCAATCCTGCCACCACGGCGGCGAACGTCCGGAAGTCGCGCAGCGAGGCTTCACCAAGCGCCGCACCGTCCACCGCGGGATGCATATGGATGATGTCGGTCCCGACCGCCACATGGACGGTGACCGGGATGTCCAGGCGGACGGCGGCGGCAAGAAGGCTCGTCTTCCGATTCGGAAAAGAGTGCTCCTCGATCCATCTGCCGACCGACTCGCCAAGACCCAAGCCCTTTCGCACACCCAGCGAGATCGCATGATTGATCAGCCGGCCGGTCTCTTCCGCCATGCCGAAGCGGCCGGAATCGATTTCCATGTCCACTTCCTCGCTGGTATGCCCGAGGAAGGCCAGTTCGAAATCATGGATGATGACGGCGCCGTTGAGCGCCAGCGCCGTGATGACGCCGCGTTCCATCAAGTCCACCAGCACGGGGTTCAAGCCCACTTTTGTCGGATGCGCGCCCATGCCGAGCGCCACCGCTCTGCCGGCGAGTCGGGCCTTGATGACGGCATCCACCACATCCCTCAACACTCGCGCGGCCAGAATATCGGGAAGACTGTCAAAAAATGCGCTGAAGCGTCCGCCAGGCCGCCAGGGCGTGGCGAACTCCGGAAGATTGACTTTGCTGTGACGCTTCGCCAATGGGTGCGTTTTGATTTTTTCCAGGGCGAGCGGTTTGACGAGAGGAAGAGGGAGTCGGTGCCGGACGGATGGCTTACTCTTGGCCAAGCAACGCCTCGTCGACGAGCTCGCAGAGCACATGACCGAGCGTGATGTGGGTCTCTTGGATGCGCGCCACGATCGTGCTGGGCACGATGAAGACATGGTCCACGAGACCGCAGAGCTTGCCGCCGGTGCCGCCGGTCCATCCGACCGTCTTCAAGCCCAGCTCCGTGGCCGCGCGAATTCCGTTCAGGACGTTCGGCGAATTTCCACTGGTGCTGATCCCCACGGCGACATCGCCGGGCCGCCCGAACGCCCGGACCTGGCGCGCGAACACCTCGGAGAAATCGTAATCATTGGCGATGCAGGTGAGCGTCGCTTGGTCTGCTGAAAGGGCGATCGCCGCCAAGGGAGACCGCTCGCGTCGGTAGCGCCCCACAAATTCTGCCGCCAGGTGAGAAGCGTCCATCGCGCTCCCGCCGTTCCCGAAGAGCAGGATTTTGTTGCCCCGGCGGAATGTCTCGACCAGCAGTGCCGCCACGTGCTCGATGCGTTCGGCGTGTTCCGCCGCGAACTTAAGCTTGATCTCGGCGCTGTCTTCGAACCACCGTCGAATGTGCGGCTTCATCGGCGCGTCTCCTACGGAGCGTGATTGTAGGAGAGGGTCCTTCGGCTGTCAAGGAAGCCCGGAATGGTTTCAGTGGGAATTCGTGCCTTGGATGGAAGGTTCGACGGAGCTGAGCATCATACACAGGCGATCCAGGTCGATGGGCTTCGTGATGTAACAGTTGGCCTTCAGCGAAAAGGTATTGTCGACATCCTGCTCATCCACCGAAGACGTTAAAATAGCCACCGGGATGTCCTTGAGGCGGTCCTGTTCCATGATCGCGGTGAGCACTTCCACCCCGTCTTTTTTGGGTAGATTGAGATCCAGCACGATGAGGTCAGGCCGCGGCGCATTCGCATAACCGCCTTCTTGGGTGAGAAAGGCCACGGCTTCTTCCCCGTCCCTGGCGACGGTCAGCCGGCTCCGCATCGGAGCTTCCTTGAGCACTTCTTGCATCCAACGGACATCACTGGGGTTGTCTTCTACAAGGAATATCTCGACGGCTGAAGTGTTCACAAACTTCCTCCCTCCGTTGACCGCACGTTCGATGCGGTCACGATCATTACAATTGCATGACTTGGACGAGGATGCCTGTGCGTGTGGTTGTCTTGGTCTTGGCCATGATGTGTTTGATGTGTTCCTTCACGGTCTGCTCTGATACCGCGAGATCATGCGCAATCTCCTTGTTCGTCCAGCCCTTCAGCAGATTCTTCACCACGGCCAGTTCCCGACCCGTGAGGTGGAATGCGTCTTGTGCTTGTTCGATGGCGGCTTCCTGCCGACGGCCGAGTTCCGAAAAGATGATCAGGATTCGGGAGTGTTGAATCCCATTGGGATCAGGAATGCCGAGCCCAGTGAGCAGAATCGGCCGCCGCGGATCTCCAATGACCCGACGGATTTGAAACTGCTCCCAGTCCTTCGGGTTGGTTCGGACTTTGAGGGCTGCGATGACATCGGCACAGAGTTCGGCGATCGGGGGCGCCAGCACCGAATTACCTCCTGTTGAATTCTGTAAGGCGTTGATCCGACCGGAGAGGTCCCATGCGCGCCGATCCCGGTAGACCATCTGCAGGGAGGCCGTCAGCATGAGAATTCCCGGTCCCGCCCGTTTGTCCACAATCCCTTCAACATGGCCATATTCTTCGGCCAGCGTGAGCATATGATCGCCTTTCTCTAGTATCTGTTCTGGATGATGGTGTATGAGGCAGCAACATATATGCCATGCGACAGCCTTTCAGAGCTAGGATGCCGGAAGCAATCCGCCAGCGTTTCTGCGGAAATAGACCGAGCGCGAGCGGTGCAAGCGCGAGGGCTAAGAACTGTTTGTGTAGTGGAAAGGACAGAAGGTGTAGGCGGTGCCCTTCACAAGTCCCGTTGCCTTGCCGCGCCGCTTTTGCGGATGCTATAGTCGCGGCGTGGCGCACGAAACCCCGACGAAAGCCTTGCTGATCGCGCTGCACACAGATCCCTCGCCGTGCATCGCCACGATCAATCGCCTGGACCCCGAACATCTCTGCTTCTTTATCCCTGAGGCCTTGCGCCCCAAGATCGAAGCGGACATCCAACCAAACCTCGCCAAGCTTCCGAAGAAGTGGGACTGGCTGATCACCCCGGACCCGCATGGATTCGGCGCATCCTACAAGGCGATCAATCAGCCGCTGAACGAGCTCTTGAAAGTGTGGGGGTTGGCGCCGGGCGAGCTCATCGTGGATATCAGCGGGGCGACCGCTGCGATGGCGGCCGCAACCAGCCTTGCGACGCTCGCGCATTCCTCCCAATTCCTGTCGCTCAAGCCCGCGCTCGTGGCTGGGGAAGCGCCGGTGGGTGAACTCGTCATCATCAACGGCATGGCGCACACCTGGCAGCAGGATAATCCATGGGCCGAGGCGGCAATCACCGCGCGCCGCCATGCCTGCGACCTCTTCAATAGAGGCGCGTATGAGGGTGCGGCGGACGCGTTCCGTCACATCGAGGCGCGGGTGAGCGGCGGCCAGAAGCCGCTTTACCATGCCTTTGCGACATTGGCTGCGGGCTATGGCGCCTGGGACAGTTTTCAGTACAAGGTCGCGTGGGAATCGTTGAAGGCTGCCGTCAAGGCCCTCGATATGGCATCCGTCTTTGGCGGGCCGCCGGGCCTCAGCGGTCTTGTGCCGCAACTGAAGGGCAACCTTGGATTTCTTGAAAAGCTCGTGATGGACCCCAACGAAATCAAGGCCGGTCTTGCGGGTGATCTTCTGGCAAACGCCAAACGCCGCGCGGAACACCATCACGCCTTCGATGCGGCACTCATCACGGCAGTCCGGGCCCTTGAGGCGTTCGCCCAGGCGCGGCTGTTCAAGGAACATAAGATCAAGGCGAACGACGTGCAGCCCGAGCAGCTTCCCGCCGCGCTTCAAGAGTACTGCCGGTCATGCTGTTTGGACGACGTGGACGGGAAATATAAATTGCCGCTCGTGGCGCAGTTCCGGACGCTCGCGGGACTCGGCGATCCGACTGGACAGAGCTATCTGGCCCAATGGCCGCAGATGAAAACGCTCCTGGATGCCGCTCATCGGTCGCCGCTCGGCCATGGCTTCGAAACCGCTACGGCCGAACGGTACCGCCAACTCGTCGCGTTGATCGCAAAAGTGACCGGCGTAACGGAATCTTCTCTTCCAAAATTTCCGATTCTCGCCATCTAGCCATCTAATGGCTGCCGAGGCTGCCGACATCATCGACGTCCGCATTTACTATCACGACACGGATTGCGGCGGAGTCGTATACTATGGCCACTATCTGAAATACTTCGAGCATGGCCGCACGCACTGGCTGGAAGCCAGGGGCCTGTCGGTGAAGTCGTTGATGGACGCCGGCACATTGTTCACGGTCGTCCATGCCGAACTTTTCTATCGGTCGCCCGCGCGCTACGGCGATACGTTGACCGTGACATCGTGGTTGCTTGAGGCGCGCGCGGCGAGCTTTACCTTCGGCCACGAAATCAGGGAGAAGTCCACCGGACGCCTCGTCGTTGAAGGGTCCGCGCGGTTGGCGGCGGTCTCCACGACGGACGGCAAGCCCGTGCCGCTCAGCTCTGAGCTCCGACGTATCATGAAGGGAACGGCCTGATGCAGAACATCGGCACCTGGTTGGCCGTCACCGGCGTGGCGATCGGCTTCGTGGTGCTGCTGTTTCTGCTCTTCAAGGAACCAACGGACAAGACGAAATAAGGAGCCTTTATGGGAATGGATGTATTCGGCGGGAATGAGGAGCTGGTCGAGGTCAAGTTCCAGATCAGCAAGGATCAAAAGGCCTGGCTGGAAAAGATGGTCAAGGAGGGAAAGATCGCGGTGCCTCCGGGCGGCAGTCTGTCCGTGGGGAATGTGATTTCGATGTTCATCCGCGCCTTGCTCCATAATGCGATGGAGCAGCAGGCAGCGATGGCGCGCGAAGAGGATGACGACGAATGAGGGTCTGTCGCCACCTGCTACGGGGTCCTGTGCTCAGCATCCCGCCGTGCTCACGAATTGCGCGCGGCGGGAGCCCAGCTACGCGCCACCCCTCGCCTTGGCGATCTCTAGCCTTTGGATTTTTTGAAGGCGGTGCGAGCCGCCTTCACGGTTTTGGCGATGTCCGCCGTGGTGTGGGACGTCGAAAGGAACGCTCCCTCGAACTGTGAAGGGGCCAGGTAGACGCCTTGCTCCAGCATGGATCTGAAAAATCTGGCGTACGCCTCGGTATCTGACTTCTTGGCCGAGGCATAATCCGTGACGGGACCGGGGGTAAAGAACGTCGTCATCATCGAACCGACGCGATTGAACGTCACCGCAACCCCCGCCTCCCGGGCGGCTTCCGTCAGCCCATGACTCAAGAGCCGGCCGCGTTCCTCCAATTGCCGATAGAGCCCGGGTTTCTTTAACAGTTTCAAGGTTTCAATGCCCGCCGTGACGGCGAGCGGATTCCCGGACAGCGTGCCGGCTTGATACACCGGACCTTCAGGTGCGATCAACCGCATGATCTTATGAAGGCCCCCGTACACTCCCACCGGCAGGCCGCCGCCGATGATCTTCCCGAGGCAGGTGAGGTCCGGGACGATCCCGTAGCGTGATTGGGCGCCGCCGTAATCCACGCGAAAGCCCGTGATGACTTCATCGAAGATCAGCACGATGCCATAGTGGTTCGTCAGTTGTCGCAACCGGCTCAGGAATTCCGGGCGCGGGGGCACCACGCCCATGTTGCCGGCCACCGGCTCGACGATCACGCAGGCGAGGTTGCCGCGATGCGCTTCCAACAGGCGCTCCAGCGAGCCCACATCGTTGTACGGCGCCGTCAAGGTATGCCGTGCGAGGTCCGCGGGAATGCCGGGGCTGTCCGGGATCCCCAGGGTCGCCACGCCGGATCCTGCCTTCACCAACATTGAATCGGCATGGCCGTGATAGCAGCCATCGAACTTGAGGATCGCGTCGCGTCCGGTGTATGCGCGGGCGACCCGAATCGCGCTCATGACCGCTTCCGTGCCCGAACTGACGAGACGGATCCGCTCCATCGAGGGAAAGGCCTCCACGATCATCTTGGCGAGCGTGACCTCCAGGGCCGTCGGCGCGCCATAGCTCGTCCCGCGTGCCGCCGCCCGGGCGATCGCCTTGATGACCGGCGCGGGAGCATGCCCGAGGATCATCGGCCCCCAGGACATCACATAGTCCACAAAGGCATTGCCGTCAGCGTCGTACAGGCGAGCGCCCTTGGCACGGGTGATGAACGGCGGCTGGATGCCGACCGCCTTAAAAGCGCGAACGGGGCTGTTCACACCGCCCGGCATGAGTTTTTGGGCGGCCTCGAAGAGCTTTTTTGACGCAGTGGTTTTCATAAGGGCACGGGACTGTAACACGCCCCCCTAGGGAGGTCAACACTACCCCGATCTGCTAAAATGCCAGGATGCGGCGCGCCAAGATCGTCTGTACCATCGGCCCGGCGTCGGATTCTCCAGAGGTCCTTCGCCAATTGATCGCCGCCGGGCTCGATCTCGCCCGGCTGAATTTCTCCCACGGCACGCACGAACGCCACGCCGACACGATTCGGGCCATCCGGGAAGCGTCGACCGCCGCCGAACGTCCGATCGCGATCCTTCAAGACCTTCAGGGGCCGCGGATCCGGATCGGCGCGCTGGCACAACCTGTGTCGGTCAAAGCCGGTACGACCATCATGCTCAGTGTGGCGACCGATGGCCCTGCTTCTAGTATACCGGTCACCTACGCTCAGCTTCCGGCCGATGTGAAGCCCGGGGACCGGATACTGATCAACGACGGTCTTGTCGAACTGGTCGTGGAGCGCTCGGAAAAGACCAGCGTGCTCTGCCGCGTATTGACCGGAGGCGTCATCTCTTCCCATAAGGGGATGAACCTTCCGGGCGTCTCGGTATCGGCACCGACCCTCGGCGACAAGGACCGGGAAGACTTGGCGTTCGGCCTGTCGCACGGCGTGGATTACGTCGCATTGTCGTTCGTCAGAAGTCCGGAGGACATTCTCTCCGCCCGGGACTATATGAAGAGGTACGGTGCGGAGGCGGCGATCATAGCCAAGATCGAACGCCCTGAAGCCATTGAGCGATTGGAAGAGATCGTCGCCGTCTCGGACGGCGTCATGATCGCCCGCGGCGACCTTGCGGTGGAAACGAGTCCGGAGGCCGTGCCGCTGCTTCAGAAACGAATCATCCGTACGGCCAACGCGCGCCGCGTGATCGTGATCACGGCGACGCAGATGTTGGAGTCCATGACGGAGAACCCTCGCCCGACGAGAGCTGAAGCCTCGGACGTCGCCAATGCGGTGCTCGATGGAACCGATGCGGTGATGCTATCCGCCGAGACGGCGGCCGGCCGGTATCCCGTCGACGCAGTGCGCACGATGGCTCGGATCGTAGAGACCGCTGAGTCCGGTGCGGTTGAACCCATGATGACTTCGGCCACCGGCGCTCTGTCATTTCCCGCCGCCATCTGCGGCGCCGGAGCGAGGGCTGCACGGGAAACCAACGCAAAGGTCGCCGTGGCCTTCACCGAATCCGGGACAACGGCTCGCCTGCTATCGAAGGAACGCCCGCCGGTCCCGATCGTCGCCTATACGCCCCATGCCGCCATCCAACGCCGGATGGCATTGTACTGGGGCGTGCTGCCGCGCGCGATG
>Ga0066706_10000790_pt1 | contig 11109 bp, 12 predicted proteins | sample GraSoiAngelo_155_FD_67274 | JGI IMG/M metagenome (GOLD analysis project Ga0066706, IMG submission 67274) | Grasslands soil microbial communities from the Angelo Coastal Reserve, California, USA - 14_1009_13_30cm | ecosystem: Environmental > Terrestrial > Soil > Grasslands | place: USA...
GCGCTCATGGTGGCGGTGGCCTGTGGCGCACCCACGCCCCCGTCGTCCGGCGGGTCGCCCGTGGCGTCCGAGCAGCCCGTGCCGGGCGGCCGGATCGTCGAAGGCTCGACCGGCGACCCCAAGACGATGCAGCCGGTCATCTCCACCGACACCACGTCGAGCGGCGTCTGGAGCTGGCTGTACTTCGGCCTGACGCGCGTGAACCGCGACACGGGCGAGACCGAAGGGAACCTCGCGGTGGACGCGCCCAAGCTCTCGGCCGACGGCCTGACCGTCACGTACACGCTGCGCGACAACCTCGTCTGGAGCGACGGCACGCCGTTCACCGGGGAGGACTACAAGTACACCGTCGAAGCGGTCATGCGCAGCAAGAAGACCGTGCGCAAGAGCGCGGTGAACACGATCGTCGGCGCGAAGGACTACGAGGCCGGGAAGACGGATTCGATCTCCGGCATCACCTACGACGCGAAGACGATCACGATCAAGCTCGAGAAGGTCTTCTGCCCGGCGATCGCGGGCCTCGGCGGCGGTGGCGCCGGCGGGATCCTGCCGAGCAAGGCCTTCAAGACGGTCTGGGACAACAAGAGCACCGACACGTCGAAGAACATCGACGACAACCCGCTCAACATGAACCCGCCCGCCTCGATGGGCCCGTTCGTGTTCAAGGAGTTCAAGCCGGGCGTGCAGGTCACGCTCACGAAGAACCCCAAGTACTTCCGCGGCGAGCCGCTGATCGACGAGTACGTCATCAAGAACTACGCGGACGCGACCGCCGTCAAGAACGCGCTCCTCACGGGTGAGGTGTCGTTCGCAGGGATCGAGGCGAAGGACTACGACGAAGTCAAGAAGAACGACAGCCTGAAGTTCTTCCAGTTCAAGTCGCTCGGGTACACCTACATCGGCTGGAACGCGAAGGGGGCCAAGGCCCCGTGGCTCGCCAACAAGCAGGTGCGCCAGGCGCTCTGGTACGGCATCAACGTCGACGCCATCGTCCAGAAGATCGTCTTCGGCCTCGGCACGAAGGCGCTCGCGCACAACCCGCCGGTCTCCTGGGCGTACGACGGCTCCGGTCTCACCGACTACAAGCTCGACGTCGCGAAGGCGAAGTCGCTCCTCGAGCAAGCCGGCGCGAAGATGGGCTCGGACGGGGTGTACCGCTGGAGCGATGGGTCGCCCATGAAGATGCGCATCGAAACGAACCAGGGGAACAACGCGCGCGAGACGATCCTCCAGCTCGCGCAGGAGCAGTACAAGGCGATCGGGATCACGATCGATCCAGTGCTCGAGTCCTTCAACCAGCTCCTCGACCGGACCGACCCGGGTCCCGACTTCGAGGGCTTCATCATCGGCTGGTCGCTCGGTGCCGATCCCGACCCGTACTCGATCTGGCACTCGAGCCAGCAGGGCAAGGGGCAGTTCAACAACGTCGGGTACTCGAACCCGGCGGTGGACAAGGCCCTCGAGGACAACCGCAACGGGCCCGACTGCAGCAAGGACGCCCGCCGCAAGGCGAATCACGCGGTCGACCTCAACCTGAACCAGGACGCGCCGTACACGTTCCTCTATTCGGCGGACGTCCTCCGCTTCGCGCAGAAGGACATCCAGAGCTTCGACCCCAAGCCCTTCAGCACCGCTTCCGCGTGGAACATCGAGAAGTGGTGGATCAAGAAGTAGCTTTGGCTTCGGTGACGCCTGCTCACGGCGGGTCTGCCCCGCCCTGAGCAGGCGGGAGGGACATGGGCCGGTTCATCGCGAGGCGACTCGTCCAGGCGGTCCCGACGCTCTTCGGGATCCTCCTGCTGACCTTCCTGCTCTCCCGGCTCTCGCCGGCCGACCCGGTCAAGCTCATGGTCGCCGGCAACTTCGATATCACGCCCGAGGACCGCGCCGTGCTGTACCACGACCTCGGCCTCGACGATCCCCTCCCGATCCAGTTCGTCCACTTTCTTGGCGACGTCGCCCGCCTGAATTTCGGGAACTCCTTCTACTACCACCGGCCGGTCGTCGAGCTCATCGGCGAGCGCATCCCGAACAGCCTCCAGCTGAGCCTTCTCTCGCTGCTGCTCGCGCTGGCGATCGGGGTGCCGCTCGGGGTCATCGCCGCGTACAACCGCGGCAAGCTCGCGGACCACGTCATCCGCATCACGAGCGTCGCCGGGCACGCCGTCCCCACGTTCTGGTTCGGCCTGCTCTTCGTCACCATCCTTGGGGTGCAGCTGCGCTGGTTCCCCATCGGCAGCATGAACGTCGTCGGCGTCGACTGCGTGTTCTGCTGGGACCGGCTCTGGCACATCGTCGGTCCGGTCATCACGCTCTCCCTCACCGGGATCGCGGCGTACCCGAGGTACCTGCGGACCGAGGTCCTCGAGATCATCCGTCAGGACTACGTCCGCACCGCGCAGAGCAAGGGGCTGCGCGACCGGAGCATCGCGGTGGGACACGTGCTGCGGAATTCGCTCATTCCGGTGGTGACGCTCCTTGGGGGGATCCTCACGATCATCCTCGGCGGCTCCGTGGTCATCGAGCGCGTCTTCAACTGGCCGGGCCTCGGCAGGCTTCTTTTCGACGGGCTCGTGAACAAGGACTACCCGATGGTCCAGGCCTCGGTGATCATCGGCGCGCTGCTGCTCCTCGTCTCGTACATCCTCCGCGACATCGCGTACGCCTGGGTCGACCCGCGGATCAAGGTGCGCTGATGGCGACGGCACAGACCGCGGTCGCGCGTCCGACGGCGCCGGTCGAGCTTCGGCGGGCGAGCGCCGGCCTCTGGTCGGACGCGCTCTACCGATTGCGCCGGGACCCGACGACGATCGCGGCGCTCGGGACGCTGCTTCTCCTCGTCCTGCTGTCGGCCAGCGCGGACCTGCTCGCGGACAACGTCTTTCAGTGGAGCTTCAGCAAGCAGGACATTCTCTCGTCGTACGAGAAGCCGAGCCTCTCCGAGCCGGCGATGGTGCTCGGCAGCGACGAGCTCGGCCGCAGCCAGATCGTGCGGCTCCTGTATGGCGGCCGCGTCTCGCTGTCGGTCGGCGCGTTCGCGGCGCTCGTCTCGATGACCATCGGTGTCCTCCTCGGGATCTCGGCCGGCTATTTCCGTGGCTGGTGGGACGACGTCGTCGTCTGGCTCGTACAAACGCTCGCGAACATCCCGACCCTCTACCTGCTGCTCCTCATCGGCGCGTACTTCCGCCTGAATCCGGTGACGCTTACGCTCCTGCTCGGCCTCCTCGGCTGGCTGGGGATCAACAACCTCTCGCGAGGACAGACGTTCGCGCTGCGCGAGCGCGAGTACGTCGTCGCCGCGCGGACCATCGGCGCGACGCCGTGGCGCGTGATGACGCGCCATATCTTCCCGAACGTACTGCCGCTGCTCATCGTGGTGGCGATGATCGACGTGGGCGCGGTGATCCTCACCGAATCCGCGCTCTCATATCTCGGGTTCGGGATCCAGCCGCCGGTCCCCTCGTGGGGGAACATGCTGACGAACGCCACGCAGTACAGCAGCAGGGCCGCGTGGCTCATCTACGCGCCGGGCGCGATGATCTTCATCACCGTCCTTTGCCTCTACCTCGTTGGCGACGGCCTTCGGGACGCCCTGGACCCGCGCCTGCGCGGCAGCATCGGCGGCGCGGCCGCCACCAAGAAGACCGCCTAGCCCCGTCGCGCGGCGGCTTCCCGCGCAGGCCGACTCGCGCGTCTGCGCCGGAATACGCATTGACTCCGGCCCGTTTCCGTGTTTGTAATTGTAATTACGTATTTGGGAGGTCGCTCAGATGGCGAACGATGAGATCAAGGGCTGGCTGGCCGGCCGGCTTCCGCAGGGCTGGTACACGGGCACGCCGGACGTGCGGGTGGACGAGGACGAGATCTGGGTGGTCGGGTCGCTTCCCGACGTCCAGGGGACCGAGGGCGGCCCCGAGGCGCTCGCCGCGGCACGCCAGGGCCGCATCAAGCAGCACCGCGAGGAGACCCGCGAACAGCGCATGAAGATCGCGGAAGAGGCCCAGCAGCGGTTCAGGCGGCACCTCGCCTGGGGCGCGAAGGTCGGCGACCAGACGGAGATCTTCACGCACATGGCGGTCCCGGTCATGACCCGCCTGCGGCTACCCGAGCGCGAGCTGCTCGACACGCTCGTCCGCGCGGGCGTCGCGCGGAGCCGCAGCCACGCGCTCGCGTGGTGCGTGCGCCTCGTCGCGAAGAACGAAGCGCAGTGGGTGACCGAGCTCAAGGAAGCGATCTCGAAGGTCGGGCAGGTGCGCTCCCAAGGGCCCCTCAACTAAGTGCTCGCAGGGGCGGGGGAAGGGATCCCCGCGGCGCGAAGCGCCACCCTTCCGCCCCGGAACGAGGGGGCGGACACCGATCCGGCGAGCGCGCTCCTCGACGCGTACTCGCAAGCCGTCATCCGCGTCGTCGAGCGCGTCGCACCGAGCGTCGTCAACGTCCGGCGGGGCCGCGCCGGCGGAAGCGGCGTGATCGTCACCCCTGACGGCTACACGCTCACCAACGCCCACGTCGTCGAGGGCGCCAGCGCGGTCGACGTGACGCTCGGCAGCGGCGCGGAAGCGCGCGCGCCGGTCGTCGGCGCCGACGCGGCGACCGACCTCGCGGTCATCCGCATTCCCGGCTCGGGCCTGCAAGCCGCCGAGCTCGCCGACAGCGACGCGCTCCGCGTGGGTCAGCTCGTCATCGCGATCGGCGATCCGCTCGGCTTCCACTCGACGGTGACGACCGGTGTCGTGAGCGCGCTCGGACGCTCGCTCCGGGGATCGGACGGCCGGGTCATCGAGAACGTGATCCAGACCGACGCGGCGCTCAACCCGGGGAACTCGGGCGGCCCGCTCGTCGACACGCACGCCAAGGTCATCGGCATCAACACGGCGATCATCCCCATGGCGCAGGGCATCTGCTTCGCGATCCCCGCGACGACCGCGCGGCTCGTCGCGGCGACGCTCATCCGGGACGGCCGCGTCCGCCGCGCGTATCTCGGGATCAGCGGCGCCGCGACGCCGATCGGCCGGCCGCTCGCGGCGGAGCTCGGGCTCGCGAACACCGCGGGCATCCGCGTCCTCGACGTGGTCGCCGGTGGCCCGGCGGAGCGCGCCGGCGTGCGCGCGCGCGACCTCCTGGTGTCGCTCGACGCGGTCGCCCTCGGGACGCTGTCGGATCTGCAGCGCGCGCTCGCCGCCGACCGGATCGGCCGCGCGGCGACCCTCGCGCTCATCCGGCACGGCGAGCTCCTCCAGCTGAGCGTGACGCCGGCCGAGGCGAGCTGACGTCGAGGGGGCTTTGCCCCCTCGGACCCCGAGCGTGTGACGATGGCGGCGTGGACGTGGTCATCCGCCGCGCGCGTCCGGCCGACGAGCGCGACGTCCGCGCCGCGGTGCGGACCATCTGGGGCGGGCAGGATCGCGTGCCCGCGCTGTTCGACCGCTGGGTGACGCACCGGACCGGGCCGTTCTTCGTCGCCGAGGTGGACGGCCGCGTCGTCGCCATGGGCAAGCTCACGGTCGTCGGCGAGCGGGAGGCGTGGCTCGAGGGCGGGCGCGTCGCGCCGCGCTGGCGGCGCAAGGGCCTCGCGACGGCGCTCATCGCGCACCGGCTCGCGTACGCCGCGAAACGCGGCTTCACGGTGGCGCGCTTCTCCACGGCCTCCGACAACGTGCCGATCCACCGCGCCGCGAGACGGTTCGGCTTCCGGCGCGCTCGCGCGTACGTGCGGTACGAGGCGCGCGCCGTGCGCGGCGAGCCGCCAGGCCGGGCGCGCCCGAACGATGCGCGGGCGATCCTCCGGCTGGCCGGACCGTACGTGCGGATCCCGGCGGGCTGGGAGTGGCGCGCGCTCACGGTGTCCGACGTCCGCCTCGCGATCGCGCGCGGTCACGCCTTCGTGGCGGGCGAGCGCGCGGTGCGCGCCGCCGCGATCGTGGGCCGCGCGGACGAGGACTCGCTTCCCGTGATCGCCCTCGGCGGGAGCGGCCGCGAGCTGCGAGAGCTCCTGGCCGGCCTTCGCGGCGAGGCGGCGCGGCGCGGATCGAACCGCGTGAGCCTCTACGCCGCCGATCCCGCGGCGCGGCGCGCGGCGGCCGCCGCCGGCTACCGGCGGCCGTGGAGCGGGGCCGCCTACCTCTATGAGAAGTCGCTCAGGCCGCGAGCTGGATCAGGGCCTTCGCCTGGTCGACGGTGATGTCCTGGCCGTGGATGTCCCTCGCGTGCAGCTGCGCCATGCGCACGATCTCGTCCTCACTCGTGCTGCGGACCTCGAAGCCGCAGGGGCAACGCAGGCTCTTCAGCTCCGCCATCGGCCACTCTCTACCACCGGTTCCACTCACTGTCCACCCACACGCGCACCTCGGGCTCGCCTTCGAACAGCTTGCCGAAGAAGTCCTTGATCTGGGGAGAGCCGGCGAACTTCTGCAGGCCCTCGAGGCTTGACCACGTGTCCACGCCTAGGAACGCGCGCTGGTCCTGCGGGTCGAGATAGACGTCGTGCGTGATGTCGCCCGCCTGCTTCGCCGCGTCCTTCGTCGTGCGCGTCACATCGTCGTGGTACTTCTTGGCCGCTGCCGGACCCTCGCGCAGCCTGCCCCGGATCGTCACCGTGTACTTCATGCGGTCCTCCTTCCCTCGCGCACCGGCCATCCTCGACCGTCTCCCTTGTGATTTGCTTGTGACCATGCGCGTCTCGATCTGCGGCCGGCTGGTCATCGAGAGCGGCGAGCACGTCGTCGACGAGGCCGCTCTTCCCGGCCGGCTCGGACGGCGGCTCTGGGCGTACCTCGTGCTGAACCGGCGGCGGCCGGTCGGTCGCGGGGAGCTCATCGCGGCGCTGTGGGGCGACGCCGAGCCCGACGCCGCCGACGCGAGCCTGAACGCGCTCGTCAGCCGGATCCGCGGCGCGCTCGCGCGTGCCCCGGACGGCGGTGCGGAGCTTCGTGGGGCGACCGGGAGCTACTCGCTCGTCCTGCCCGCCGACGCCTTCGTCGATCGCGAGCGGGCGTGGTCGGCGATCCATCACGTGCAGGCGATCCGTCGCGCCGGGGACGTCGGCGGCGCTTGGGCCGAGGCGGTCATCGCGAACGAGATCGCCGCCCGCGGCTTCCTCCCCGGCGAGGAGGGCGACTGGATCGAGGCTGAGCGCCGCGTCCTCCGGGACGTCGAGCTCCAGGCGCTCGAGGCCATCGCCGAGGCCGAGATCGATCAGCGCCGGCCGTCCGAGGCCGAGCGGGTCGCCCGGCGCCTCATCGCGCGCGATGCGCTCCGCGAGTCGGGATACCGCCTCCTCATGCGGGCCCTCGCGGCCGCGGGCAACGGCGCGCAGGCCGCGCGCGTGATGGAGGAGTGCCGGCTCGCGCTGGGCGGCGCGGCGGTCGCACCGTCGGCGGAGACCCTGCGCGTGTACCGGGAGGTCAGCGGAGCCGGTTGACCTCGAGCGCGGAGTACGTCGAGACCGAGTACGGCACGAGGTACGTGAGCGCGATCTTGCCGGCAACGAGGGCGGTGAACATCCCGCTCACGACGACGTCGAGCTGGTTGATCAGGAAGAGGATCGTCCCGACGACGGCGGCGACGCGGAGCGCGCGATCGCGCACCCTCGGGTAAAGGATCGCGTGACGCCAGCAGCGGTGCTCGATCGCGACGCGGTGGTCGATCGTGCCGCCCGCGACCGGAAAGCCGTAGCGGGGCCTCCGGCCGCAGACAGTGCAGCGCGGCTCGCTCAGACCGGGTCGAGTCCCAGCGCGATCCGGCCGCTGAAGAGGTACGACCGTCGCTCGTGCCAAGGGTGGAAGCGGATGCCCTGGATGTCACGGAAGGCGCGCTCGATGCCCGCGGCGCGGAAGAACGATCCGCCGCCGACCGCCTCCATCGCGCACGACACCGCGCGCGTCGCCGAGCGGCTGAAGATCGTCTTGCGCTTGTACGAGATGTTCGAGAGCCCGTGGCTCGGCGTGTAGTCGAGCCCCTTCGCGGTCGCGACCATGTCGTCGTAGGCCGCCTGAGCGTTCGCGAGCTCGGTGTCCATCTCGCCGACGGTGATCTGCACGATCGGGTCGTCTCGCTTTTTCTGGACGTGCGCGACCGCCAGCTCGCGCGCCGACTCCGCGACGCCGAGGTACGCGGCGCAGACGAGTGGCCAAATGAGTGGCGTCACGACGTCGAAGAAGGGCGCCCACGTCCCCTTCGGCCGGCGCACCGACACCCCGGCGTCCGCCACGTCGACGTTCTCGATGACGATGTCGTTCGAGCCGGTCCCGCGCATCCCGAGGGTGCGCCAGTTGTCCTGGATCGTGACGCCGGGCTGGTGCAGGTTCACGCCGAAGTGGAGGACGGTCGGTCCCTTCTCCGGATCGTCGTAGATGCCGGTGGTGAGGAGCAGATCGCCGGACGGCCCCCCGCTCCCGAAGATCTTGCGCGCGTTGAAGACGTAGCCGCCGTTCTTCTTTTCGAGCTTGCCCGAGCCGTCGACCCAATCGGACCCGCCGCTCGAGACGAGCACGAGCTCCTCGGCCGCGATCCGCCGCAGGAGCGGCTCCGCCGGCGGCGTCGCGTTGTGACGGTGGCGCCAGACGAGCGCCTGGAGCAGGTGCGAGTGCATCGAGTACGCGAGCGCGGTGGACCCGCACCCGCGCGCGATCGCGCGGATGATCTCGCAGTGATCTTCGTAAGAGGCGCCGCCGCCACCGAGCTCGGTGGGCACCGGTGCGGAGAAGAGCTTCGCCTTCTTGAGCGCGGCGTAGTTCTCCGCGACGAAGGTGTCGTCGGCGTCGTGCTGCGCGGCGCGCGTCGCGAAATCCGCCGCGAGCTCCCGCGCGACGGCGACGAAGTCGGTGCGCGGCGCCGCGGACGGCGTCACGGTCTGGGTGGCCATGTGTGTCCCTCCTCACGGGTAGCGCGGTTCAGCCGAGACTGTCCCCGGCGCCGCGGCGAGGCTAGTACAAAACCTGTACCGACGGCCAGCCTCCGCCGATGGCAGACTCAGCGGTGTGCGCACGTATGGCCAGTACTGCCCGGTGGCGAGGGCGGCCGAGGTCCTGGGCGACCGCTGGACGCTTCTCGTGGTCCGCGACCTGGCCGAAGGCGCCCACCGGTTCAGTGAGCTTTCACAGGGGCTGCCGGGGATGTCGCGGACGCTGCTCACCCAGCGCCTGCGCGCGCTCGAGCGGGAAGGGATCGTCGAGCGCCGTTCGAACGGCGGCGGTCACCGCGAGTACTGGCTCACGGAGATCGGCGAGGACCTGAAGCCGGCGCTCCTGGCACTTGGCGACTGGGCGGCGCGGAACTACTCGCGCGACCCGGTTCGCCGCGAGCTCGACGCCCGCCTGATGCTCTTCTGGGTGGCACGGCACGTCCGCCGCGAGGCCCTGCCCCAGGGCCGGTTCCTCGCACGTTTCGACTTCCGCGCGCCGCGCACCTCGACGATCTGGCTCCTGTGCCAGGACGGAGAGCCGACGGTGTGCACCGAGGATCCCGGCTTCGAGCCGGACCTCGTCGTCACGACCGACCTCACGACGCTCAACCGCGTCTTCGCGGGGCGGCTCGCTCTGAGCGCGGCGCTCCGCGACCGGACGATCGAGCTCGCAGGCGCTTCCGCCGCGGTGCGCGGCTTCGCCCGCTGGTTCGGGTACAGCCCGTTCGCCGGGACCGGGCGCCTGATGGCGGCGAAGACGGCCTAACGCGCGGCTTTCACGTACTGCACCCAGCCCGGGATCCGCACGTAGCCAAGCTCTTCGTTGAGATGCAGGATCGGCGCGTTCTCGCCGTCGTTCTCCGTACGCACGCGCTCGACGCCGAGCGCGACCGCCTGCATCAGCGTCTCGAGCTTGAGCGCTCGCGCGACGCCTCGGCCGCGCACCCTCCGCGCGGTGCCGGTCCAGTCCGTCCACACGTTACCGCGCGCGGGCGGGTAGAGGAGCACCGAGACGCCCACGAGCTCGTCGCCCTGGCGCGCGATCCACATGCGGTCCTCGCGGATGCCGGGCGTGGCGAACCACTTCATGAAGGTCTCGAAGGATTCGCGCACGTGCGGGATGGTCCGCGGGACATCCAGCGCGGCCTCCTCGCTCATGTCGTAGAGCTTGCGCAGCTTGTCGGGATCGGTGTCGCGATCGAGCGTGAGGATCGCGATCCTCTGCTCGCGCATCCGCGCGCGGTAGCGCTCGGACATCTCACGCAGGCGCGGCCCGGTCGCGCGGAGATCGAGCTCCCACGCCCTGCTGCGCCGCTCCTCGCGGTAGCCGCGTACGCGCAGGAGGGCGGCCAGCGCGGCGTCATCCTCTCGCGCGGCGGCGGCGAAGAGCGCCGCGCCGTCACGGCGCGAGCGCTCTTCGATGAAGTCGTACGCCTCGCCGAGGCCGTCGCGCTCCGCCGGGAAGAGGTCCACGGCTAGCTCGTCGAAGCGCTCGGGCATCTTCTCCCAGGCGGGGTGCGTGCGGCCGACATAGCCGACGACACGCACGTCGCGAAGGGCCATGTGCCGGTCGACCGTGGCGTCGGGGTCGTGCATCTCCCACCACGACCGGACGATCCCGGGGTCGAGCGGCTCGTCCGGGAACAGCGCGGTCAGGACGTCGGCCTCGGCGGCGGCGTCGTGCAGCGTCGCCGGGCGGAAGGTGAGCACGGGTGGGGCAGCATACGGCGCGCGATGAAGACGGTGACCCTCCTCGACGTCGACAACACCCTCCTGGACAACGACGCGGCCAAGGACGCCCTCGAGCGACGCATCCTCGCCGCGGTGAGCGAGGAGCGTGCCGCGCGCTTCTGGTCCCTGTACGAGGACGTGCGTCGCGAGCGCGGCGTCGTCGACTTTCCAGAGACGCTCCGGCGCTTCCACGCGATCCATCCCGACGCGAGCGACCGCGTGGACCGGGCCGTGCTCGACATGCCCTACGACCGGTTCCTCTATCCCGGGGCGCTCGACGCCATCGCGCACCTGGCGACGCTCGGGACGCCCGTCATCCTCTCGGACGGCGACCGGCGGTACCAGCCCCGGAAGATCGAGCGTTCCGGGCTCGCCGCCGCAGTGCGCGGAAACGTGATCGTTACCGATCACAAGGAGGAGCGGCTGGATGAGGTGCTCCGCCGCTTCCCCGCCGACCACTACGTGCTCATCGA
>Ga0066706_10000802_pt1 | contig 11070 bp, 4 predicted proteins | sample GraSoiAngelo_155_FD_67274 | JGI IMG/M metagenome (GOLD analysis project Ga0066706, IMG submission 67274) | Grasslands soil microbial communities from the Angelo Coastal Reserve, California, USA - 14_1009_13_30cm | ecosystem: Environmental > Terrestrial > Soil > Grasslands | place: USA...
GAGCATGGTGAGCACGAGCATGGATTTTTCGCCTATAACTCGACCGTACACATTCCGCTGATCGTGAAACCGGCTGCTGGTAGCGGGTTTAAGCAAGGCCGGGTCACGCGCTCCGTTGAGACTACATCTATCGCGCCAACGTTATTGAAGCTTGCAGGAATCAAGGACGCGCCTCTCGAGAAGCAATTCGCCTCGAACAACCTGTTCACGAATTCAGATAACGACAGTGCTGCCTACAGCGAGACTTCTTACGCGTTCAGTTCGTTTGGCTGGAGCCCGTTGCATGCACTGGAGACGTCGCGTTATCACTACATTGATGCGCCTAATCCTGAACTGTATGACTTGAGGTCGGATCCTACAGAGAGCAAGAACATTGCCGCGCAACAATCCGCAACAGTCGCTGTTTTTAAGGACAAATTGCAGCAACTCATGGCCGTCCGGCCGTTCAAGCCAATCCAGGCGGACAGTTCAAATCTTGCCCCAGATGCAGTTGAGAAGTTACGCGCGCTTGGCTACGTTGCCTATCGTTCTCCGGTTTCGGCTGAAGCCCTCAAAGCTGGGCTCGCTGACCCGAAAAATAAGGTTGAGGAATTTAACGAAATTCTTGACGCGCAGGATGCTATGCGCACCGGCGACGTTGCGCGCGGGGAGGCCCTGCTCGGCAAAGTACAGCAGCAGGATCCGAACATGTATATCATCCACTTCTCGTTGGGAGAAGCTGCTGCGCGAAACAACGATTGGGAGAAGAGTGCGGCAGAGTTTCAAAGGTGTCTGGAATTGAACCCAAATTTTGACCATGCCATGACAGCGTTGGCACGGGCTTTCTTTTCTCTGGGCAAGCTGGACCAAGCGAAACATTGGGCACAAGAGGCACTGAATCGCAATCCACAGAACTACAGGGCATGGTATGCGCTTGGGTTTATCGAGTCACATGAGAACAAAGCAGCAGCCATCGAAGACTATCTGAAGGCACTGGCGATTCAGAATAACTTCGCACCGCTGCATCATGATTTAGGTCTGCTTTATTTCCAAACGAAGAATTACGATGGCGCGATAACGCATCTTTCGAAGGCCGCTGAGTTGGGATTGAACGATGCGGAGTTATTCAACTTTCTGGGAATTTCTTACAGCCGCGTCGGTGCCGCGAAGAAGGCAATCGAGAGCTACCAGGAAGCATTGGTCATAAACCCGAACCTGGCCGAAGCGCACATTAATCTAGGCTACGCCTATCAAAGCCTCGGACAACGAACCCGAGGTCAGATCGAGTACGAAGCAGCGTGTCGGCTGGAAGCAAAATTCTGCCACTATGTACCCGGCCGGCAGCAATAGGCATGGGTAAGGGTCAGCAAGTGGAAGCAGAGATGTAGCGCCCAGCAAGGCGAGGGAGTCGCAATAGCTGATGCACAGTGGACCTTCATTTCGGTGTGTTGCTCATCTCATAATTTACTTGACAGGATTGGCGTGCGCAGCAGCGACCGCTCCTGCCCATTCGGCCAAGGCCAAGCCTAACGTTATCTTAATCACCATTGATACGGTCAGGGCTGACCACGTCGGCTGCTCTGGCGCAAAAGGTGTACAGACGCCCACCCTTGATTCTCTGGCGCGCGACGGGATCGTGTTCGAACGCGCCATTTCTCAGGTGCCGCTGACCTGGCCTTCACATACGGTGATCCTGACTGGAACGTATCCCTTTCAAAACGGAGTGCAGGATTTCACCGGGCCGCCGCTGGACCCTAAGTTCCGATCGGTCGCTCAGGCCTTCAAAGATCATGGATATCGTACCGGCGCGGTGGTGAGCGCGTTCGTGCTCGACCGCAGTTGGGGTCTGGCGCGGGGATTCGATTTTTATGATGACGCCTTCGCTCCGGAGCAGTTTAAAAACCGCGATCTGGGTTTGGTGGAGCGGCCTGCCGGAGAGAGCGTCACTCGGGCCTTGACGTGGTTGCAGAAAAATTCGCAGCGTCCGTTTTTCTTTTGGCTGCATTTATACGATCCGCATAGTCCCTACAATCCGCCGGAGCCATATCGCGCGCGGTTTAAGGACCGGTTGTACGACGGAGAAATTGCGTACGTCGACCACGAGCTAGGCCGCTTGATCGCCTGGCTTAAGCGCGCTCAGCACTACGACGGCAGCCTGGTGGTGATGCTCAGCGATCATGGCGAGTCTCTCGGGGAACACGGTGAGCATGAACACGGATTCTTCGTCTATAACTCGACCGTCCACATTCCTTTGATCGTGAAACCGCCTGCTGGGAGCGGCATTCGGCCGGGTCGCATATCGAATCCGGTTGAGACTACGGCCGTTGCTCCTTTGCTGCTGGGCCTGGCGGGGGTGAAGGACGAAGCCATGGAGAAGCAATTGAGTTTGGCAGGCTCATTTGAAGAGGCACCGTTGTCCGTGACTCAATGGCTCGACGAAAAGCTCGCGCGCGATACTCCTGCATACAGCGAAACGCTTTATCCCTTCAGTTCGTTTGGATGGAACCCGCTGCACTCCGTAGAAACTGCTCGTTATCACTTCGTTGACGCGCCCACGCCTGAGCTTTACGATCTGACGTCGGATCCTGGCGAAACAACGAACATCGCGGCCCAACAGACCGCGACGGTGGCGGTGCTCAAGAGCAAGCTGCAGACACTTCTGCGAACAAATCCGTATCAGGCAGAGAAGAACGAGGCTTCCAGCCTCGCCCCCGATGCCGCCGAGAAGCTGCGCGCGTTGGGCTACGTGGCGTACCGATCTCCGGTTTCGGCGGAGGCATTGAAAGCGGGTCTAGCTGACCCCAAAGACAAGATCGAGGAGTTCAACACCATCCTCGAAGCGCAGGACACCATGCGCGCCGGAGATACTGCCCGAGGCGAGACTTTGTTCGCGAAAGTACAGCAGCAAGATCCGAACATGTATATCATCCACTTCTCGTTGGGAGAAGCTGCTGCGCGAAACAACGATTGGGAGAAGAGCGCGGCAGAATTTCAGAAGTGCCTGGAGCTGAATCCGAACTTTGATCAGGCTATGACGGGTTTGGCACGGGCAATGTCGTATATGGGCAAGGACGCCGAGGCAGCGCAGTGGGCGAGAAATGCGATTAAGGTCAACTCTTCAAACTACAAAGCTATATACGAGCTCGCGTCTATCGAGTCCCGTACGGACAAGGCGGCGGCGATCGCGGACTATCAAAAGGCGCTCGCGGTACAGAACAACTTCGCCCCCCTGCATCGTGAGCTGGGCTTACTCTACTTTCAGGAGAAGAACTACTCAGTTGCGTTAAACCACCTGGCCAAGGCAGCAGAATTAGGCTTGGATGACGCCCAGCTCTTCAACTTCCTTGGCATTGCTTCCAGTCGGTTAGGTTTGACGCAGCAAGCTATCGCGTACTACAGACGAGCGTTGACAAAAGACCCCAACCTCGCCGAGGCGCATCTGAACGTCGCCTATGCGTACCAGAAACTGGGGCGCACATCCGAGTCGAAATCCGAGTACGACGCGGCCTGTCGGCTTGAGCGCAAACTCTGTCAATACATTCCCACCCAGTCTCGATAGGAGCGGTCCTGGCCCCCAGTTGTTGCGAGTAAGATTCGGAATCTTACCTCCAACGGCAAATTAGCGCGCAGTCAAATCCCCACGATTCCTGCTTTCAAGCCGCTCCAGAACCTCGCGGGCATGAGGAACGAGAGGATCGCCGGGGAACGACTTGAGAAAATACTTTAGTTCGGCCGCAGCCTCCTGAGTTCTTTTATCGCGCAAATACAAATTCACCAGCTCCAGGTGTGCACGCGCGAGGCTGGGGTCGAGTCGGATCGCATCACGCAGCGCGCTCTCCGCCTCGTGCCTTCGCCCTAGGCGCGCATATATCGAGCCCCGCAGGAACTGCCCGAACCCAGAGTTCGGCTGCCTGCGCAGACCTTCTTCGACCATCTGCAAGGCTTCATCGTGTCGCTGAGTCAGGAGAAACACGTTTCCTAGGTTAAAGTAGGCTTCGGTGTCGTTCTGGTTGAGCTTGAGGACAGCCTCAAACTCCGACTGGGCTTGTGAGAAATGGCGCTGCGCAAGATATGTGGTCCCGAGGTTGTTGTGTGCCGGATAGAAATCTGGCGCCAGCTTCAGGGATGATTGGAAATACTGCACCGCTTCATCGTACTCTCCTTTCGCCTGCGAATCCGAACCGCGTTCGAACTCCTTCACGGCTTTCTTGGGGAAACGCTTTTTGTATTCAGCGGGGTCAAGCAGATAGGGGTTGTTTCCACGCACAGACGGAGAGTGAGTGTCAACCTTTTCTTGAGCCCTCGGTGTCAGGCTGATACTCAGAATGTTAACTGGATTGATGCGCGGGTCAACCTTGACCTCTTCGTCATAGGGCTCGTACTTATCGTCTCTGATGCTGATGTGGTAGAGGTTGCCGGGGAGATCGCGAAACAAGAATTTGCCTTCGGTATCAGTCCAAACCTCGGAAACTACGATCCCCCTGGTCTGCAGAGTAAGCTCGATTCGCTCGGGTGGAAAACTAGCTCTGGAAACCGTTATCTGCCCAGCGATAGCACCGTTCTCAACCTGTGCGCTCACTTGAGGACAAGCGAAGACGATCAAGAGGCAGAGAGCCTTATAAAGGGGGCGGGAGAATCGACAACGCCAAAACATGACATCCCTCTGGTGGAGGGTAGCCAACAAATTGGGCTCGGTCTTGCGAACCGAGCCCAGTATAAATTACCGTCCTGTCAAGCGCTAGAACGTTAACTTCAAACCGAACTGCAGTTGACGTGGGTTGAAAGTGCCAGCCGCTTGACCAAATGTACCAATACTCGCTGCCAGATTTCCAATTTGAGCATTCACTCGGTTATTGATCCCACCGGGTAATTGGAAGTTGGTGCGATTTAAGACGTTGAAGCTCTCAGCACGGAACTGGAGTGTCGTCCGTTCCCCGCTAAGCTTGAAAGTCTTAAACAGCGAGATATCCGCGTCAAAGAAGTTCGGACCCACAAATTGATTGCGCCGTTCATTTCCATAGCAAATTGTGGGATCACTGGTGGAACCATCGCACGGGCGTTCGAAAAACGTGCCATCGCCGAAATTTCCCAGCTCGTAGGCAGAACCCCAACCATTTGCCCACATATCGTGCGTCGCATCTACGTTTTGCTTTTGCACGTTAACTCGAGCAGCATTGCGGGTAAAGGTTTGTTTCTGAAAATTGCAAGACCCAGTCGAGCTGCAGAATGGACTCCAGTGCGCGCCAGTATGGAACGACCAAATACCGTTCCATTGCCAACCGCCAAAGACCGCACCAACAAATCCCTTGCTATTCTTCAACCAGGGCATTTCCCAAACATAGTTGAAACTGAAAGTATGGCGAACGTCGTAGATTGAATTGCCATAGTCGAGCTTCGGGTTGAGCTGATCGGTGCTAAATGCTTCTCCCGGTGCACGGCCGTTGGCTGTCGTTGCCCCGCTATGCCAAGTGGAGCCCCAATCCAACGAATGACTCCAAGTGTAATTGGCGTTAAAAGTGATACCGTGACTTGCCTGTTTCTTCAATTGCACCTGCAGTCCGTTGTAGTTTGAATCAACGTTGTTTTGCCAGTTCCGGATCCTCAAGTAGTTAGGGTTGAGTACACCGTTTGGATTTATATCGTTCCCTGTGACCGGATCTATGCAATTCGCCCTTCCTACGAAGGGAAGCGGATTGCCCTTCACATCAATGGATTGAGTACCGCAGTCCAACTGTCCGCCGGGTATCCGGTTGATGTCCTCCGCCCGGAAGAGTTTGTGGCCCTCGGTTCCCACATAATTCACTTGTAGTACTGTATTTCGCGCGACCTCGTGTTGCACACTCAAGTAGAAGTTATATACATACGGGTCTCGAATCCCAGCAGGCGTGAGAACACCTGTCAAGAACGCAAAATTTGGATTTAATGGAGACCATGCTTGAATATTTCCGGTCCCGCCGGCTGTACCGGGACGGTCTTCGTTGTTCGCTGCACAAGGCGCTCCCGTGAATGATATCGGTAGGCAGCTGACGCTTTGCGGGCCGTAAAGAACAGTTGCCGTACCGCCCCCGAACGTTACCGGACCAAGAGCATCGGCGAAATCATAGTAAGGCAAGTTCCACCGCGAATTCGAGAGTGGGTTGTACAGAGTTCCTTCATACGAGATTCCGAATCCACCTCGCAACGAAGTTTTGCCGTTGCCACGCACGTCCCATGCGAATCCCACCCGAGGTCCCCAGTCGTTGGTATCTCCTTTGCCTAGGCGCTTAGTGGGAGTAAAGCCTCCAGGACCGCAAACCCCGGCAATTGCCGCTGTATAAAAATTCGACCCAAATGGCTGGGGGCTCCCGGCCGGAGCAGCCAGTGGGCACCCAGCACTTCCCACTGGAGCATTTGCGTCGGCGAGCCATCCAGCGCCTGTTGCGGGGTTGTCTATCACGTGCGCCCCAGGACCAGGGAGGAAGATGGTAGCAAGATTATCCTTTTCGGTGTGACGCTGGTACAAGTCGTAGCGAAGTCCAAGGTTAAGCGTGAGGTGGCGGGTAACCTTCCAGTCATCCTGAACATACGCGCCGTGTTCCAAATTCCTCCAGTGGCGGAAGTTGCTCGCCAAGTGCGAACCATTGGCGCAGGCCGCGTCAGCCGCATTCACAATGCAAGGATCAGTCCCTGCCAACTCTTCATAAGGGGCATCAACGGAAAAGGTAAGCGGATCCGTAAAGTAGTACGAGGGTCGAGAGACGTTGAATTCACTATTCTCGAGGTTGCGACGCAGTTCGTATCCCACCTTCATGTTGTGCTTGCCTTTGGTGATAGATACCATGTCCGAGTACGTGTAGATGTTTTCCTTAAAAAACTGGGGATATCCGTTGTATGCTCCGAAGCCCATTTCGAGACTGTCAAATGCTATTGAGGGCACGCCCGGCTGCGTTGTCTGTATCAAAGTGATGTTCCCCAGATACCCGGCGCGAAACTCATTCACAACACCCGGATTGAAGGTATGGGTCCAACCCGCTGAGAAGTGCGGGAAAATATTCTTTATCGGATTATTAAACCCGCGCGAGCCAGCACCAAAGATCTCGGCCGATTGCGGGCCCACCGAATCAGTTCCTTTTAACCACTTGAATTCGGTGAAAGTGCGGTCCTTGTCGCTCACGTTCCAGTCAAGACGTAGCGATGCCTCGTTGCCGTGAAACAGGTTGTCTTTTATCTGCTGTTTATAAAGAGTGATCGTCTGGTTCTCGATGGGCAAACTGCGATCAAAGGTGCCGGACTGCAGCGGGAGGGGTGTTAAACAACCAGAGTAATCGCCAGGGAAAACACCGATGATATTCGCCATTGCTTGGGCGTGCATACTTCCGCTGAGATCGCCAGGCGCTCCTGCATACGTATCAGGGCACAACCAGTCGTTAATTGTTAGTCCATCGGTCAGTGCCCCGTCAACGTCGCTGAGTACTGCTACCGGGCTACCTGGCACCGATGGAGTAAATTGCTTGTACAAAGCGGAAGCTACCTGTCCGGGAGCGACTACGCCTGGAAACTGAGCGGCAGTAATCGGTGCCGCCGCAATCACAGCCGCTCGCCATTCAGGTGATTCCACGGCTGTTTCAGCAGGATCGTTCGAGGTCACAAAGCGGTCACCTTGATAGGAGCCAAAGAAGAAGAGCTTGTTCTTGACGAGTGGGCCGCCCACGGTGCCGCCAAACTGGTTGAAGCGCAATTCCGGCTTGGTTTCGCCGGTTATGGCCGGAAGGGGATTACCGCCGGGAACATGGCCGACAAAGAACGGTGTTGCATCAAGATTATCGTTGCGGAGAAACCACCAAGCGCTACCATGAACGTCGTTTGATCCAGACTTTGTGACCAGGTTGGTGATCGAGCCGGCACTGTTTCCGTACTGCGCAGAGTTGTTCAACGTCAGCTGTTGGAATTCTTGGACGGTGTCCTCAATCGGCGTATTCACATTGCCGCCACTAAGGCCTTTGTCGGAGACTCCATTGATAAGAAAGCCATTGAAGTTCTCGCGCAGCCCATTTACTACCGTGCCGTGCCCGTTCTCGAAATCCACACCGCGAACATCAACCGCGCCTGGATTAAGACGGATCAGGTCATAGACGTTTCGGCCATTCAGCGGAAGATTTGAAATCTGGGTCGAGCTGATTGTCTCGGCCAGCTTGGAGTCGTCTATATTAACCAGAGCGGCTTCGCCGGTGACCTCCACAACTTCTGTCGCCTGCCCGACCTGCATTCTGGCATCTACGCGCGTAATCGTGCCTGCATTGATGGTCAAGCCTTTATTGTTCACGTTTCGAAAGCCGCTTGCTTCCACTGACAGATCGTAAGCTCCAGTCGGCAGCTCTTTGATCGTGTAAGAGCCTGACGCACTGGTAGCAACGCTCACTGATAGATTCGTCGCTTTGTTAGTCACCGTTACCTTGGCGCCAGTAATAGCTGCGCCGGTCGGATCCGTAACCGTACCGGTGAATTGTCCGTTCTGGACTTGGGCTGCGGCGCTAAGGACTAGCAGCAGGAAGGAACACACGACGAGACACGAATAAAACTTCTTCATTGACGGCCTCCGGAACGACGATCTTGAATTCAACCCAGTATCTCGGAAAGCGAAACCACGAGTATCAGTTACGACAGCAAACTGAGTGAAGAAGAAACGCGCCGAATTCTGAACCCGGGCACACCCATTTGTCAAGACGGTGTAAAGGTTCGAAGGTTAATGCAACCGACGCAAGCAGAACCTGGGTCTAGGTACCAGCAACTCACTCACCAAATCCCATACGGCAGCAGAATAAGGATTTGTCGGCTTCCGACGCCGAAAAAGCCTATGGAATTGCGTAGGGCGGCACATGCGCAACTACTAAATTCAGAATTATGCCACGCATGAAAAATGCATTAGTCAGGGGTTCTGCGATAGTGCTCAGGATGGGGTTTGTCGGGCAGTTGTACGGGCATCGCGTCGGGTGTGGATCATCTCGAAGTTTGATCTGCTTCAAAGATCCGCAAGTCGTGGACCCAGAAAATTGAGGTCAGGGTGTTTTTTGTCTGGGTGGAGCGTGTTTGACCACTACTCCACGGCCTTCTTCGATCTCCAATTCTTGATCGACCGCTTGCCTTCCGATTGTATCCACCTTGCCGGAGGGCCAGTGAACCACGATTGAGTCAACGGTTGTTGCACTACCCAAGCCGAAGTGGAGGCGGGGATCGCTGCCGGACTCGAAGCTAGAATTGGCGCGAACTTCAGCCGCCTGAGTTAGTCCCCCGGCCTTGACTTGGACGCGAGCGCCGAAGCCGTCGCGGTTCGAACGAGTGCCGGTGGTCTTAATGCGCAGCCAATGGCCGCGCCGCGATTCATTGCGCAGCAACAATGGAGAACCGTCGAGAACTGTGACCAGCAAGTCCTCCGCGCCGCGATTGAAAAAGTCAGCGGTGGCTGCCCCGCGGGCGACGTGACGATGCGCAAACGGCGAACCGGTACGACTGCGCTGCCGAGCTTCGCTCGGCCGGAAAGCCGAGGACGGCTGTCCCCAGGTGAGTTGTGATGACCCTTTCACTTGCTCCCCGATCTCTTCGAACTTGCCATTGCGAAGGTTGTGAAAGAGGAACGGACGTTCGGCATAAGTAATCCCGAATGAATGCTGATCAACCTGCGGATTCACATGGCCGTTGGCGACGGAAATGTCCTTCCAGCCGTCGTTGTCGAAGTCGAGAAATTTTACGCCGAAGCCAAGAAACGGAATACTGATTGGCCCAAAGTTCGCCGCGCCGACCATGTCAGTGAATTCGCCATGGTGGTCGTTGTGGTAGAGATTGTTGCTGTCGTCGGAAAAGTTCGTTTTGACGATGTCGGGCCACCCGTCGTTGTCGTAGTCAGCGGAGTCAACGCCCATGCCGGCTTGTTCTTTGCCGTCGGCGCTGTAGGCAGTCCCGGCTTCGGTGCCAACTTCCGTGAATCCTCCCTTGCAGTCGTTGTGGTAGAGCATGCTTGGGGAGGAATCGTCGGCCACGTAAAGATCGAGGCAGCCGTCGCGGTCATAATCGAGCCAGATCACGCCTAGTCCGTAATTCCGGTTCGGATCAATGTTCAGTTTTTCGGTGACGTCGGTGAAGGTGCCATTGCCATTGTTGTGATAGAGCCGGTCGCGTCCGCCCTTGAGGCCACGCGGACCGCAAGAGACCGGGATGCCACGATATTGGCAAAACGGGCCATCGCCGAATTTCGGCAGGTGCTGGAGATCGAGATCTACGTAGTTGACGACGTAAAGGTCGAGATGGCCGTCGTTGTCGTAATCGCCGAACGCCGCGCTGGTTCCCCAGCGGCCTTCGTTGCCGACACCGGCTTTCTCGGTGACGTCTGTGAAAGTTCCGTTGCCATTGTTGCGGTAGAGCACGCCACCGTCGAGATAGGTCACGTAAACATCTTCCCAGCCATCGTTGTCATAATCGCCCACGGCCACCCCGAATCCCCAACGACACGTGTTGAGCCCGACTTGAGCAGTTACGTCTTTGAAAGTTCCGTCGTGGTTGTTGCGGTAGAGCTTGCTGCTGTGGCACTTTCCAGATTGCAAATCTTCCAGAGTCGAGCCGTTCACGAGTAAGATGTCCATCCATCCGTCGTTGTCGTAATCGAAAACGGCTACGCCGCCGCACATGGATTCCATGATGTATTGCTTCTCGGCGCTGCCGCAGGTGAGGTGGAAATCAATGCCGGCGATGCGAGTGGTATCGGTGAAGGCGACTGCGGATGCGGAGGAAGTTGGTTTCACTTGCGGGACGTTATGAGCTTGCGCGCTGCTCGCCGAATTTGCTGCAAGGAGCAGGCCGATGGAGAGAATGAATTGTCGCGAGATGGGCGAAGTACAAGTCACTGGGATCGGGCGGTGGCCATCCCCCCTGACTGCGGCTGCGCCTTTTTCAGCTCGGCGAAGCGTTGCCTCTCCTGTTGCGCTTCTTCTTTTTGACCCAATTTATCGAGTGCCCGCGACAACTGGTAATGAGCGCTCGCATTCTTGGGATCGACCTCAATGGTATGACGCAGGGCCGTGACCGCGGCCTGGGCGTCCCCGGAGAGAAGTGCCGCCTTGC
>Ga0066706_10000805_pt1 | contig 11061 bp, 13 predicted proteins | sample GraSoiAngelo_155_FD_67274 | JGI IMG/M metagenome (GOLD analysis project Ga0066706, IMG submission 67274) | Grasslands soil microbial communities from the Angelo Coastal Reserve, California, USA - 14_1009_13_30cm | ecosystem: Environmental > Terrestrial > Soil > Grasslands | place: USA...
CATCATCGATGAACAAAGAAGCATTTTGTTCCGTTCGGACGCCGCGTTTCACCGCATCCACGAAGCGACTGCTTCCCTACATAACCTTCCTCCTCTCCATCATTGCGCTCCGCTGGACCGGTGCAACGACCGCCGCGCAGGAAAGCGAAAAAAAAACGGTCACAGCCACGCAACAGTATCAGGACATTCTTAAGGAGTTTTCTGCGGCGACGTCAATGTTTTGGCAGGAAACGAACGACGCAGGACGCCAACGTGTCGTGGCGCGTGTCGAGAAGCTTCCACCCCAACTCCTGGTCATCCAGCAAGATCATACGAAGGAATTCGCGATAGGTGCCGGTGCGATCGGCGAAACTGACAAAATACTCTCCCTTCTCCTCAAGCAACGTGAAGTCGTTTTCTGAGGTTGCATCGTACAATGTCACCTTGATGAGTGGTCGCATCATTTCGGGCTTCAGGTGATTTGTTCTCACCAAGATTTCAAATCGCTCCGTCGGTTTCAACATTTTGAGCAACCAACGGTCCGGCTTCTCAATCAACGATCTGTTCTTTGCCTCACCCCGGGCTAACGCCGCAGCGTGTGATTAGAGCAAGGACACATGCGTGGTTTTGGTGGTCGATTCTTATTGTGCAATTCGGGCTGGGTATTTTGCAGTTGCGGAATCGTAATTTTGGGATCGGCGTGTGCCTATGAGTCGAAGGCGAATTACCTTCTGTTCTGGCATACGCAGTTTCTGGTGGACAATTTGTCAAACCAGGTGAACGAGCTTCAAGCCAGCGGCGCGAAGTTTGTTTCGAAGTCGGGTAACGTGCAGCAGATTGTTTGCGACCCGGATGGGCATTCGTTGCAGATCAACGCCAGCGCTAATTCAGGCGTCACGTTGCGTTAGAAGGTTTGACCTGGCAGCGGAGACAAGTCAATCGATCTAAACTAGCAGCCATTGCTTGTGTAACCAGAAGAAAACGAAGGAAACAAAGACGGACGGAACTCTCCAAATTCAACAGGAGTTTTGCGCGGCGACCGGGGAATGGATTGATGCGCCGCCAGCACACGAAAATTTTCGCGCAGTTCATTCATTGACCAGCCGAGAAAACCGAGGTTGCACACCACCAACAATATCGCAAACCAGATCCCCGCGACAAAAGCTGTCTGGTCATTCAAACCGCGCCCGGACGTCAGCAATCCAACAATCGCCGCCGAGGCGACCATGCCAGCCCACGGCGTCAGCAAGACGTAAATAATTGTGCGCCGAATTGCCTGCGCGAGACTTTTGCATGTCATTCCAAAACAGAGGCCGGCCCAGGCGAGCACGTATAAGTTCAAAAGGAGCCAGGCCACTTCCAGACCGAAAACCAGCGCCCAGCCCGAGCCTTCCCAACCTCCCGTATCGTACCAGGCCATGACTGCGAGGAAGGCATCAAGTCCCAGCACACTTAACACGAGTCCACAATATTGCCGTTTGATGCTGAGCAAATGGCCGCGCAAAATTTCCGAAACATCCAGCGGCGTGGTCAGGAGCAATTCCAATTCGCCGCTTTGCTGTTGCTGCATCAACGCTCCGCACGCGCGGGCGGTAACGAGAAACTTTAAAACAAGATGCATTACGACCGCGAGAACGGCCAAACTGGCCCACCAACTTCCTCCCGGAATCGGTGTGACGGCCAGAAGCGCCACCAGGCACAAGCCCATAATAAATTTTCGCGAAGCCGTCATGCCGCGTCCGCTCCGCGAGCGAAACAAATCGTAGAATTCCTCTTTCTCGCTCGGAATAATTGAAGTTTTCTTTTCGCTGAGCGTTTGCATTTTCGGGCTTTGTTTCTCAGCGACAAAACCTTTTTCCTGAATGGACTTGGGCAAAAAGCGGCATGCCAAAATGAAAAAACTCCACGACATCAATTGGCTGACGAGAAGTGACCACCAAAAAATAGGTAGTGATACGACGCCAATTCCCGAACCAAGCGCCGCGATAAGTGCGCCCGCCGGAGTGGGCACCAGAAAAATTGGTGAGATGCTGACAGGCTTCAGCACGAAACCAATTATCGGCAGGCCGATGCAAAAGAGAACGGACATCGCAACAGCTCCGCCAACGGCTCGCGACTCGCGTTGGATGCAAGCCCCGGTCAGCAGGCCGAGCGTCGAGGAGAAAAAAAGCGCATTGAGAAGCGCGATCGCCATTCGCATAAAATCGCTGCCGGACACGCCGCCGATGAAAAACGAAATCGACATTACCGGCAGCGTTGCCAACAAAGCGTAAAACTGATGGACAAGCACGCCCGCCAATTTTCCGGCGACGACATCGTAGCCTTTCAACGGTGTGAGAAATAAAAATCCGAGCGTGTTTTCGCGTCGTTCCCGGCCCAACGAACCGGCGGCGGTGAGCGTATCCAAAGTGACGCCAACATAGAGCGCCACCGACATCGATTCGAAAAAGGCTTTGCCGGCGGAACTGGGGCTGATGATGCGGGAAAATCCCAATACGATGAAGACGGTTCCCATCGCCATCGTGCCGAGGGCAATGGCGCTGCGCAGCCAATAGGTGCGTGCTTTGCGCGCGGTGATGCGCAATTCGCGGTCGGCTAGAGGCAAAAAATTCATTGGGCGTTGTGGTTCAAAATTCTTCCAGCCATTGGCAGAAGAAAAAGACGAAAATGAAAACCGATCCAATCCGGCCGGTGTAAGCCAGCCCAATGCCCCAATAAAAAAAATGCCGCGCCGGGTTCCATTCGCGCGGCGAATTGTTTTTGTATTCGCGGCGCAAAAGAAAAATCTGCAAGGCGAGAAAAAGCAATCCGACCGCAACGGCGGCTGCAATACTCACGGCGAACGCATACACGTCGATCAAAGCCAAACCGCAAAGCCACGCGCCATTGAGCAGTGAAAAACGCACGCGCTCGCCCGTGGCCGCCGAAATTTCGCGACCAATGCGAAACGCCAGCCACGACATGCTCAAACCGAGAAATGGAATTGCGCCGATCAACCCAAAAACAAAACAGCGCAGTGAACGGCGAATGGCTTGTGCGCGATCGAATGGCGCGGCCGGGTCGGACTGCGGCCTTGAGACCGCTTCGGTTTCGATGTTTTTTGCGTGTTCCATTATTTCGAACGCTTTGATCCTTTTCTGTGGAAGCGGTCTGAGGCCGAAACTTTCCAGCCGGAGGCAACGCTCGACCTCACCTCGACCCTCTCCTCCGAGGAAAGGGAGAATTGAATCCAGTCGCAAAATGGGTTCATCATTTCGTCATTAAAGAACTGGCCGGAATAATTTCTCCCTCTCCCTTTAGGAAAAGGGCGAGGGCCGGGGTGAGGGTTTTCATCCGGACCGCGGCCTTTAGCTGTAACTATTCAATTGTAACCGGTTTTGCGATTTTCAAAACATTGTTTTTCGGCGGAGTTTATTGCGTTCCTATCCTGTGAATTTGCGCGAGGCATTGAAAAATGGCCGCACACACGAAGCAAACGCTGAACGCATTGACCAAAACCAGCGCCGTCGTGATCGTCTGCGCCGCCGATTGTTCGAGCTGAAATGCTTTGGCGTCGAGCGATTCGTGCCAGCCTTTGAGTGCGCGGAAAAAATTGCTGGAGAAATGCGCGGCGTTTTCCAGCCGCCAGCGAAATTCGCCCGTGTCGTCGAGTGTCTGAATGGCTTCGGTCAGTTTCACTCCGGCACGAAGGTGTGCTGCGATTTTCTCTGCGCGCTTCACAAAAACTCTATTCGCGGTGCTGGCGGCGGCGAAAAGAACCGCGCGTTCTTCCGGCACCTCGGCGTCGAGCAACAGCGCGAGCATGGCAGAGAAGTCGCGTTGCAATCGTTTCCGACGCCACGGCAGACGGAGAACAATCCAATCTCCCAGCGGGAAAACGCCGGCTTGAAGCCACGAACTAAGACGTGGTCCACCTAAAAAAAGGATGGCGAAGAAATAAAGCGCGAGGACGATCAGCATTTGACCGGCGAAGATATACGGACTGAGCTTAATCGCCGTCGTCGCCAGACTGGAAAATTTCATTCCGAAACCGCCGAAGATCTCTCCGAATACCGGCATGATCTTCACGGCCAGAAAAGGAACGGCCAACAGCACCATCGGATTGAGCACGAAGGCAAATACGACCTGATAATTAATTGCCGCCCGCGATTGCGAAATTCCATCGCGCAAAAGTTTTCGGCACGCCGGCAAGACTTTTTTTAAGTCGCCGATCGATTCGCCGACTTTCAACATTGCCAGCAGTTGCGGCGGGAAAAGGCGCGGAGTTTTCTCCAGCGCATCAACAAATGAACAACCGGTTTCGAGATGCGCGGCAAGCAAATGAAATTGAATTCCCGGCGAACGGTCGCGAGTTTGCGCCAGCGAGATGATGTAACGTTCAACTTGTTCGCCTTGTGCGAGCGCCGATTCGATGACGTCGAGAAGAAAGCGATCGCGTTCCTGGCGACGCAGCGGCAGGCTGATGACGTAAAAAACCAGCAAGGCTAAACCCAAAATCAACAAAGCCAGCAGCAGCCATAAGACGGAGCTTTCAATGAATTTGTCCGGCAGGAAGAACAGTTCGTTCACCGTCGCCAGCACAAAATTTTGCGGATCAATCATGGCGACTAGAAGGAGAGAGATTTCGGCAGGCCAAAGATGAGCTGGGTCACCGGATAAATCTGGCTCAAGATCATGAGCCCGAGAAGAAAGAGCGACGCGGGCAGCGACGCATACAACAGAAGTTCAGTTCGATACGCCGCGCGGCCTTGATAAGTCTGCGCCGCGCGTTGAAATCCGGTGGCCAGATCCTCGCCCGCGCCCGCCACCAGCCAGACAAACATCGGTGGAAAAATTTTGCTGCCGGCGGCAATGTCGGAAAATTTGGCGTGACCTTCGGCGCAGCGAGTTTTCCAGCGTGAAAGTTCTTTGCCGGCGCAGGTGCGGCGTTCCAGTTGCGAGAGAAGTGCGAGGGCGTCGGGCAGCGGACAGCCGGATTTTAAAAGAATTGCCATCGCCGAAGCGAAGCGCGAGAGATTGGCTTGTTTGAAAGCGGGCAGACGCCAATTCAAATTCCTTCGCAATGACGGCAAGCTCACCGCGAAAAAGGCGAGGGTTGCAGCGGTGAACAAAATCATCGGCGGCGCCCACAGATAAAGCTCGGTGGCAGATGGATTCCAATGAGCGACTGGCTCCGGCGTCGCGGTTTGATTGCGCGGCGATGATGCGGTGCGTGGTCTGGCGGGTTTTGCCGGCCCTGCACTCACGATGGTTGAGAGCCCGAAAAGGATCGAGGGCTTGTCGGCTCCAGGACTCCCCGGAAGGTGTCCGAGCAACAGCGCAATCCAAAGCGACAGCGCAGTGGACAAAACCAAAATAATCACGGGATAAACCATCAATCCCTTGAGGCGCGTCCAGGTGGCGTTGGCGGTTTGATAATGATCCGCCAACAACGTGAGCACGGCGGGGAGATCGTTCGTGCGCGCGCCGATTTGCAGCGTTTGCACGTAAAGCTCCGGCAGCTTGCGCGCGGTCAGCGCGGTGGCGAGCGGGACGCCTTTCGCCAAATCACGTTCGAGCAATTGCAATTCAGAACGCAACTGGCCGCGCTGCATTTGCGAGCAGAGTTGCCGCAAACTGCCTTCGAGCGGAATGCCATCGCGCAGCATTCCGGCGAGCTGATGATTTACGAACGCAAATTCTTCGTGGTTCATTTTCAGAATTTAGATTCCAACGACCTCACCCCGGCCCTCTCCGGAGCGCGGCTGGTCCCTCACCCCCACACAGCCGCGCTCCGGTTCCGGCGTCTCAATTTCCAAAAATTCTGCGGCACTCGGTTTCATTCGTAATTCCTTTCTCACACAACTCGCGCGCCGAATTTTCCAGCGAGTTTTCCGGCTTCACGATTTCGACGCCGCGCGCGCGTAATTCATTTCGCAGTTTTTCATCGAGTCGAAACCATTCGACGATCGGCGCGCGACCGCGAAAACCGGTTTGCAAACAACTCGCGCAACCCGCGCCGCGGCAATCCGCGCACACGCGGCGAATCAATCGTTGATTCAAAACCAGCGCGACCGATGAAATCACGGCGTAATGATCCGGCACCATCACGAGCAACCGTTCGAACACGCCTTTGCACGAACCGGCGTGCAACGTCGAGATGACTTGATGTCCAGTCAGCGCGGCGCGCACGGCGAGATTAGCGGTTTCGTCGTCGCGGATTTCGCCGATGACGAGCACTTGCGGGTCCTGCCGCAAAAGATGCCGCGCGGCTTTCGCAAACGTCAGCCCGCGCACATCGCTGACTTCGGTTTGCATGACGTTCGGGATGATTTGCTCCACCGGATCTTCCACGGTGATGATGTGGCGTCCGCCCGACGCGGCGAGATTTCGCAAGCAGGCGTAAATCGTCGTCGTCTTTCCGCTGCCCGCCGGACCGGTCAACAGAAGCAATCCCGAATTCCGCCTTAGGAAGTTTTCCAGTTCAGCGACGGCGGCGGCGGGAAATTCCAGATCGCCGAGATTTTTTTCGCTGGCGGGAGCGAAAAGGCGGAGAACGATTTTTTCACCAGTGACCGTTGGATACGTGGCGACGCGAATATCATTTTGCGAATGGATTTCTTTGCGCTCGATGCGGCCATCCTGCGGCAACGATTCCTGGTAGGTCTTCAAACGCGCGAGAAATTTGATTCGACCGAACACGCGCTCGGCGGCATCGGCGCCGATTTCTTTGGTCGGCGTCATCACGCCGTCGAGCCGGAAGGAAACTTGGGCCGCGCCGTCGCGCATTTGCAGATGGATGTCGCTGGCGTGCGCGCGCTCGGCCTGCGCGACGAGTTCTTCGAGAATTTTCGGCGCGGAAATGTCGGCGGGCGAATTCATTCGTTGTTTGGGTGAGGCTCGCTTTGTTGGCAAACACCTCAAGTAAACCGTGCCTCAATATACGGCAGCCGATTCGTTTATTGAAGGTCCAATACAGTCGCGAGCCAATTCTCCCGAACCGTCCGACTGCAAAGCGGGGCGGCGGTTCGCAGGCGTTCATTTTGCGTCATTGTCACGCCTTTTCCGCATCTTGTCAGCGATGCGCCAACGGGTCTGAAGCAGCAGCCAGCCTTTGAAGGACCCTATTTTCGGATCGTATTTGAACCCCTCCATCTGTTTGGCCACAGCGATGATGGTTTCCTGGACGACTTCCTGCGCTTCGGCATCGTTCAGTCCCGCCTTGATCGCCACTCCGTAAATCAACTTCCAATAGGTATCGAAAAAGTCCTTCCAGGCTGGCGGCAGCGGAGCGGGTTGCTTCCCAGGTTTTACCTTCTTCCAATACTTTGGAAGTTTTGGGAACAGAAATGGTGCGAACTTCTGCTTCCGTTTCAGCTTCAGAACGTCAATCAGGTCCTTGCAACCTTCAGGCAGCAAGTAACTGCGCTTCGTGTAATCGCAGTCCATGTTTTATGTCGGTTTGACTGGCTTCGACCCTCTTTCGCTTCGCTCAGCCGGTCAAAGCTATTTTTGTTCGATTTCGTCAGGCGGTGCGCCTGAGCCAGTCCTCGAAGCGCGTCGGACCGAGGCGCGGGTGATCGCCGGGGGTGAGACTTTGATCGTTCACCGGCGTCCCGAAGTAACCTGCGTGTGCGTCCGTGGTCACCGTCCGCCCGTCTCGGTTTGCACTCAGAAATCTCCGGACGAGTTCGTCGAGACGGATCGGTTCGGGACCCGCCAGTTCCATCGTGCCGTTCAACGGGTCCTTGACCGCGGCCTCCGCCATAACGGCGGCGACGTCATCCGACGCGATGGGTTGCATCAGTGCTGGCGGCAACCGAACCGTCTGCCCCTCGGTTGCTGATTGGGCGATGCTGCCCACGAACTCGAAGAACTGCGTGGCGCGGACGATCGTGTATGGAACCGGCGAGGCCTTGATCAGATTCTCCTGGGCCATCTTCGCGCGGAAGTAGCCACTGGCGAGCAGGCGGTCGGTGCCGACGACCGACAGCGCGACGTGATGTCCGACTCCTGCGGCTGTTTCCGCGGCGAGGAGATTGCGCCCCGACGTTTCGAAGAACGCCAAAACGGCTTTGTCCTCGAATGATGGTGAGTTCGCCACATCGACGACCACCTGAGCGCCCGCAAGCGCTTGCGCCAGCCCCTCGCCAGTGACAGCGTTGACACCCGATGATGGTGATGCCGCCACCACCTCGTGACCTTGCTGACGAAGGTTCTTCACGAGCTTCATTCCGATGAGTCCACTGCCTCCGATGACGACGATTTTCATGTTGTTCTCCCAATTTGATCGTTGCTTACTGCGTGGAAATTCTCGATGCGATTGAATCCCAGGAAGTTTACCCCCTCCTGGCGGATGTCCACCACTCGGGTCTTCGTTTCGTTGAGCTTCAAACCTTTGGCTTCCAGCCACCGCTTGGTTCGTTCCCGAACCTCGCCACCCCCGGCGACCCGATTTGCAGCCCTTTTGTTCCGATTCACGTGTGGTAGCTCATGTCATCTGGACACAGGGTCGCCGCCGGAGGGCACCGGCCAGTTCATCTCCCTTTCAGTTCGCTCATTCGTTCCATGACCCACAAATAATCCGTCCGCGGTTCGGCCGGGAAATCGCCCTTCACGGCGCCTCGAACGGCGGGGCGAACCGTTCCGTTGGGACCGGCGACCAACCAGCGATGGGTCTCCGCGTGGCCGTCCGCGAATGACACGTTGGCCGCTCCATTGTGAAACGAGGCCGGCAGATTCGACCACTCGTAGCGGCCAAGCCGGATCATGTAGAACCCGTCGTTGATTGTGTCCGGATGTTCATCAAGGAAAAGGAACACAGCGTTGGGACGGGCAAAGTTACTTGGGCGGAAGAATTGGCGGAAATCGCGATTGTATTCGTCCAGGAGTTTACCCGGATTCCCCACCATGCAGTTCAGCGCATAACTGCGAAGCCGCTCTCCGTTGTCGGCGCGGACCTGGTCGGCTGGACACTTGAAAGCCCGGACAGACTTGCCGATCGCGTCTCCGAGCAGAGCTTCGGTTAGCAGGAGCGCATTGGTGTTGTCAGGTTCCGCACCCCAGGCGAGCACCTGGTTGGCCCACGTGTTGCGTTCTGCGCGGGTCTGATCAACGCCGTGGTTGTTGACACAGCGGTCCCCATTGGCATCCCCGTAAACCGTCCATGCCAGCGTTAGTTGCCGGGTGTTGTTGAGGCACGCCACCGCGCTGGCTTTCGCTTTCGCGCGGCCCAGGACGGGAAGCAACAGGGCGGCCAGCAGGGCGATGATCGCGATCACCACCAGCAGCTCGACCAGGTTAAAACCCGACTCCCGTCGAGGCCCGGCCGATCCCTTGGGCAGCCCAGGCATGAACGAGATCAAATAGTCGACCTGCGCCGATTCTGCTTCAACAATGTGCATCAACAATCTGCAGTATAGTCTCGTCGGGAATCTCGGCAAAGCGCTGTCTGAATTCAGCCTGCCACTTCGCCAATGCCGCCAAGGAGTTCGGCGGTCGTCGCTCTGAAAGGTCCCGCGACTAGTGACCAAAATATTCACGCCATTCTCGGCAACGACATAGGGATTAAGACTTATCGCGAAGGGAGTTTCCGTTCCCGGAGGGCGTGAACGTGAATTGAGCGGCGGCGCGGGTTGAGCGCCGCTCAGAACGCGAAACGGACTTCCATTTGTTTGTGCTCCAAAGGCGGTATCGGTTGGGGCTTGATCAGCGGCTGGCCGCTCGCGACGCACTCGCGCCACGGCGGGATTGCGCCCTCGCGGTAGTAACGCTCAAGGTACTGCCAGTCGGTAACGACGAAGTCGGAGTACCACTGATCGTAATCGCGGATACCGGCTTCATGGAGCAGTTGAATGCCGAAGCGGGCAGCCTCGTATTCGTAGTCGTGAAGGACCTTCATGAACGCTTCGCGGTCAGTGGTTTTCTGGAGCGGCCCCAGCTTTTCTGCGAGCGACGGTGCGACCCATTGCACACTGTGTCCGAAGAGATGCAACAAAATGAAGCACTGCATCTCGAAATCCACGTCCGGATCGACGGTGAGTCGCAGGCCGTCGAAAATGCCGGTGCGCGGCGGCTCCAGGTCACGATATTCGACGGCGAAGCCATATTTCACGATCTTGGAGGTAATCCGAATCCAGATATTCACCAGCGGCTGAGAGGGCATCGCGCCCACCAGCCGGTGGCCGACCAGTTCATGCCCGGCGATTTGCCCAGTGCTCCATTGAGCGCTGATAGTTTCGGTTTCCACGATGAGGCCGACGCTACCTTTTGGGACAGATTGTAACAAGGCTGGAGTTAAGCGGCAGGTGAGTTGAGGCTAGATAGAGCTCGTTCCAAACCTCGTAGCAGCAAACGTTAGTCCTCTCTAGCTCTTGGAAATCCGTGATATTTTGAGCCGACTCACGTCGGCTGCTACGACAAGAGGGGTTTTGGGGGACAAGCTGACACCCCGCCCGAAGATTAGGAACGGGAGCTGAAAAGGGTGGGGTTGCTGGAGCGGGTGAGCCGGCGGATAAGCGGAGAGAGGAATTGTTTCCGCAGGACGGCCTTTGTCCAACCCGGGGTTGTATCGTGGTACGAAAATCAAAAAGGAGCCGCATGATCTTCAAGCAAACCGAATACATATTGAGCGAGCCTTGGTGGGTGACCGTCACGGGATGCGTGGCGGTGGCAGCGTTGTTCGCCGATGAAACGACGACCCGATTGGCCAAAGTGCACGGAAGTGGTGACGGGATTCCGCGGTTCAGTACGTGGCCAAACCGGCATTCCTGCAAAAGTCTTCGTGGGCAAGGAAACCAATCACATGCGGATCAATTCGAAGCTCGGACGGCAGGGATGAAGCGACGAAGGAGTTCCTTACGTTTGTAGCGGAGGACTCACTGACGCCCACGCGGGAACGGATTGGTGGTGGAGGAATCCCGTGGATTCCCGCAGCGCATACGCTGCACAATTCCGACATGACAACTCTAATCCAGAGCTTCTCGCACTTTGCGCGCCAACGCAGCGGTCGTGTAAGGCTTTTGAAGGAAGATGACGCCTGGTCTCAGTATCCCGCGTTGACTGATGGCGTCTTCGGTATATCCCGACGTAAACAGGACCCTC
>Ga0066706_10000806_pt1 | contig 11059 bp, 9 predicted proteins | sample GraSoiAngelo_155_FD_67274 | JGI IMG/M metagenome (GOLD analysis project Ga0066706, IMG submission 67274) | Grasslands soil microbial communities from the Angelo Coastal Reserve, California, USA - 14_1009_13_30cm | ecosystem: Environmental > Terrestrial > Soil > Grasslands | place: USA...
GCCATCCTCCCTGTTTTGGACAAGCTTATCGAGGCAAGAGCCGAGGGAAAGCCTCGGGGAATCTCAGTCCTCTACGTGACCCCGCTCCGGGCGCTCAACAGAGACCTCCTCCGCCGACTTGAGGAGATGGGAAAGGATCTTGACATCAGAATCCAGGTCCGACACGGAGACACGCCGATCAGCGCGAGGTCTCGACAAGCAAAAAACCCGCCGGACGTCATGATCACAACCCCCGAGACTCTGCAAGCTATTCTGATCGGGAAGAGGATGAAAGAACATCTCCGCTCCGTCCGGTGGGTGGTAGTGGACGAAGTCCATGAGCTAGCGACGGACGAGAGAGGTGTCCAGCTGTCCTTTGCCCTGGAACGACTCCGGGAACTTACCGGTGTTGAGTTTCAGCGAATCGGCCTCTCAGCTACCATCGGTGAGCCAGAGCGCATAGGCCAATTCTTGGTTGGATCAGGACGAAGTGTTGCGGTATTACGTTCCGATGAGACGAGAGGCCTCCAGATCGGCGTCCGCTCCGTTCATCCCAGCTCAGGTGACCAAAAAGAATCTGTCAATCTCGGACTACCAGCTTCAACTGTTTCTCGGGCTCGAATGATACTCGGAATAATTCAATCCCACAAATCAACTCTAGTGTTCACCAACACGCGGGAACATGCCGAGGCGTTAGCCGCCCAGATTCAGGCCATCGGGGCCGGGATCGCGGTCCGAGTACACCATGGGTCATTGTCAAGAGAGTTGCGGGAGGAAGCAGAGAAAGAATTCCAGGAAGGCAAACTGAAAGCGCTCATCTGCACCAGCTCTCTCGAACTAGGAATCGACATCGGTAGCGTTGACTTCATCATCCAATACACCTCACCGAGAGAGACGACGCGACTCGTCCAGCGAGTCGGGCGTAGCGGACACACTCTAGGCGGAACCTCCCGCGGAGTAATCCTGACAATTAACACTGACGACATACTAGAATCCGCGGTTCTGATCCAGCGGGCCAGAGAAGGAAGGCTCGAACGGCCGATCATCCACGAGAAGGCCTACGACGTCCTCGCCCACCAGATAATCGGTCTCTTGCTCCAGAAAGGCCGGATGACGGCTGAGGAGATCGGCGAGGTCGTTCATCGGTCCTATCCGTTTCGCGAAATTGACCCTGTAGAACTAGGCCGCGTCCTAGGTCAGCTTGACGAGTTACGGTTGTTGAGGAAGTTCGACCAGTTTTTCACTGCCCGCAACCCTAAAGCGATCCAGTACTATTTCACGAACCTCTCGGTTATACCGGACGTTCAGAAGTACACTGTGTTCGATTTCTTTCGTAAGAGGCGTATTGGAAGTCTTGACCAGGACTTTGTCGCCCGAAGATGCGCGAGCGGGACAGAATTCATCCTTCATGGTCAGACATGGAAGGTGCTTTCGGTAGACGAGGAACAATACCATGTCGAGGTGGAAACTGCTCCCCCAAGCTTGACTGCTATTCCAGGATGGGAGGGGGACATGATTCCGGTCCAGATCGATGTTGCGGAGGAGGTGGGTCGCGCTCGAAGACTCCTCTCTGACGGAATAGTTCTCGAAGGATTTCTGGAGAGAGATGAGATTGATCGAGTTAACTCAACTATTTCTGCTCAAAGACGTCAAGCTCCGATCCCATCTGACCAACTCGTCCTTGTCGAAGGCTTCGAGAACAGTGCAGTAATCCATTCGTGCTTCGGAAACCTGGTCAACGAGACCCTAGCCACAGCCATGGCCGCCCTGTTCGGATCCCGACTCGGCTCAAACATCGGCACACAGGTAGACCAGTACCGGTTCGCACTCATCTTCCCGCGTCCAGTTAGCGCCTTGTTAGTTGCCGAAGAGTTCAGGAAGCTTTCGCCAGACGACATGGAAAAGATCGTCCGAGACACCATTGATGCCTCGGACCTATTCGCCTGGAGGCACTGGCACGTTCTACGCCGGCTCGGCGCCGTAAGCCGAGAAGCGGAGTACAAAGCACGCCAGGCACGTCTCTTGGTTGACATCTTCAAGAACTCCATAGCAAATGATGAGGCCCGGAGAGAACTTTTCACAGAAAAGCTGGACCTCAAAGGAGCCAGAAGCGTCCTTGAAAGAATCGGGTCAGGCAAGATAGCGATAGAAACTGTTCAGGATGTCGGACAGTGCACGCCTTTTGCACTTCCCATTCTCGACAGGATTGTTCCCCACGGTCTCCTCCGACCTGCTGTCGAGGAGGCGTCCCTGATTGAGGTCGTGAAGAGTAGACTCCTGTCCACGAACCTACGACTTCTCTGCATGAACTGTGGAAACTGGGACAGTATCCGCGGAGTCGATACTCTCCGAGAAGTAATACGGTGTCCAAAATGCAGATCATCTTTGATCGCGGCAACCTACCGAAGCAATGATGCACTTGGCCCCATCATCAAGAAGAAAAAGAGAGGAAGCAAGTTGAGTCCCGAGGAAGAGAAGGAATGGATGACGGCGTGGCGGTCCGCAGGGCTTATCCAGAATTATGGAAAGAGAGCAGGCATAGTTTTGGCAGCTAGAGGAGTCGGCCCAACCACTGCGACCAGAATTCTCAGAAGGCATTTAGGTAGAGAAGATGACTTATACCTGAGTGTTCTAAGGGCGGAGCGAGATTTCGAGCGTACCCGAATGTTCTGGGACTAGACCTGAATGATAGAGTCTTCTGAGAATCTACTCAACCAAATCCTCGCAAGAAACCCAGACATGCAGAGAGAGGAACTCCTCTCGATGGTAGAACGTAAGAAACAGGAATCACACGGTCTCCTCTCTGACGAGGGAGCGGTACGGCTCTTGGCACAACAACTTGCAGGTCTATCGGGACAATCAGTCAACATCTCCGACCTTCGGATCTCAAGTGTCCAAGCTGGACTTTCCGACGCGACCATTTCGGGAGAGATTCTCTCAATGAGCCAATTCCGCGAATTTCAACGGTCCGACGGATCTTCTGGCAAACTAGTCAGAGTCAAACTGAAAGATGGTTCCGGACAGATCACCTGTGTCTTCTGGGATTCTTCGGCGGAAATAGTCGAGAAGGAACAGCTCGCAACTGGGTCTAGGCTGCGTCTCGCTCATGGCTATACTAGGTTGGGACTTGCGGGCGAAGTGGAGTTTCACCTTGGTTCTCGCAGTACTATCGAAATCCTGACCCGGACCCAAGCCACAAGCCTCGCCGCTAGCTCCCACGAGACCCATGAGAGCCCGTCAGTCAGCAGCTCTCCCGAGACCGTACAAGTCCGTATCAGAAAACTGCAGAGGAGCCGAGGAGAGAACGGGCCCGCGTGGGCGTTGTGCGAGAACGAAGAGGGTCTCACGATGGCAAAGTTCTGGGATGATAACAAGGAGACAGTTCTTTCCATGGGAGAAGGAAGCGTGATCACGATCAAGAATCCGTGGATCACAGAGAGGAATGGGATGGTCTACCTGAATGCTGGATCAAGGTCCTCGATAACGAAGGAGACACTTGTCGACATCGACTCTCCTCCTCCCGTCACGATTGCATCGATCAAACCTGGTCCTAAGCTCTACACTACACGTGGAGTCGTTATTGAGCGAACTGATGCTCGCGAGATCGAGACAAGGGAGGGTCGGAGAACAAGGGTCTCAAATATTAGGGTGGAAGATGGTACTGGGAAGATCAGGGTCGCTCTCTGGGATAATCTTGCCCAAATCGTGGAAAGTCTAAGGATGGGGGACGCGATAAGATTGACCGGGATCAAGGCCCGGGAGTCATCGAACGGAGAATTGGAAGCGTCGACCGTGTTCCTAACCCAGATCGAGAAATCATAGAGATTTTGCTGAAAGCCCATGATGGCGCTAAGAGTAGGAAAGGACCCTTTCGACTACATCAACGAGGTCAAAGTCGAAAAGTCACGCCAGTCGATGAAACGCCGACTCCAAGAGTACCGTCCAAATGCTAGCTCGATCGACACCCTTGAGAGGGTCGACGAGAAGCATCACTTGATAGTTTTCTCAGCAGACTGGTGCTCTGACTGTATCGCGTACATCCCGGGCCTCGCAAAGTCATTGATAATGGCAAAGAACAATATGCTGCAGGCCCGCGTCGTGGACTACGACGCCTACCGGGATATGGCTGAAGAGTTCAACATCAGATCGATCCCCACAATAATCGTTTACGACAAGAACTGGAAGGAAATTGGCAGATTCGTTGAGACTCCGAAAAAATTCGGCACCGTCGAAGAAGAGCTCTGCGCAATCCTAGGATCAAAGGGCACGGCCAAGATCTAGTAATTCTCGACTTCGTCTAGAATGTGTATGATTATGTTCATCACTGGTTAATCCAACAAGTGCGACAGTTCTCGCCGGACGATCTTGTTTGGGTTAGTTAGCTAGTGCCGAGACCCGAAAATGGAGGTGAGAGTAGTCGGTTGGGTGCTAGAAAATATTGCTAGATCATGCTCTTCCAAGATGCTTTCCCCACTGGTCTAACCTGCCGCTTCGACGGTGCTATCTCGTCATTCCCATTCTTCTAATGGTGCTGGCTGCAGTCATTGCTGTTTAGTCTAGCACGGTGGTCCAGTCTGCGCTTCAGCATGGTCGGGGGGTAGCATCGTCGCCTTCACCTTACTGCGGGGGTGGTGATCCTTTGGCCGGGGTCTACAATCCTCTTCAGTTCCGAGTCTTGTCAACCTGCTAGGTTGCGAGTGGGGTTGTGAAATCCGTTACTCTGCAATTCCATGGTGACGAGCGGGTCGATGTTGTCCCAGATGCGTAATATGCGAAGTTGCTCGGCGTCGGGAATGCGAACTACGAGAGCGGCGTGCTGGTGCTGGAGCTGATTTCTTAAGATCAAGCCACCGGGCCGGTACCATCTGTCGGGCAGTATATCGCCTTCGTCAGGCCTTGGGTCTACGATGTCGAAAATGGGTGGAACGCGATCTACCCGGTCTGGTCGATCCAAGCTGACTAGATTGTGTCGATTTCTTCCAGTGTCCTTGGATGGGCTGGGCGATAATTCTCTACCCAATGACGAGTCGTGATATCAGTAGTACTAGTCCGATCGAGTACGCTGATGTCCGGTGAATCTTCAACAGCAGCCTGGCATTCTTCGTCAAGTCGGCGCTGTATTCTTTCTCGTTGGTCAGCACGGCCATGTGGTGCATTTCGACCACTGTTATTCCGAAGAAAACCGCCAAGCCTAGGCCCCATAGATCTACTCGCGTCCCTTGAATGTAGTAGCTGGCTAGGACGGGCATGAAACCCCAGGCTATGCCAAAACCGGGATAGGTGTGAAGCCACTTGGGCTTCTCTATTGGATAGAGGAGGGCGAAGAATCCTCCCAGGATCACAAACGCAAGGAACCATAGGGAGTAGAGGAGTGACATGTAGACTCCCACGGCCATGCCGGCTAGAACTGCGAGAACGCCGACCGTCCTGATCGCTCTTCGGTTCATGTTAGGAAAGTAGGGAAGGTACTTGTCTTTGCTGGCGGTTATGTCGATATAGTGTGCTCCGATGACGAGGCCGAAGAATCCTGCCAGCATCGTCAACAGATAACGGTCAAGGTGAAACTCGGGAGCCAGTGTCGACGCGACCGTGACCCAGGAGAAGAGGACCATGCTGAATGGCCAGCGGAAACCGAACCACCATACATTCTTCCTCCAGATTCCGACAAGATCAGGTTCCACAATGGGAAGAACCGTTTCGCCCATATCCCAAGCTCTTTTTGTGGCATATTTAGGAGGTTATCGTTCCTGTCCTTGTCTCATTCGCCGGCTACAGGGAAAGAGAATCTCGCGACGCAAGAGAGGTTGAGAAAGCATTGTGGTTCCCGAAATCCCCTATTATGAGTCATGATTGCGATTCTGGGATGCCGTCTGATCGTTCGCCGAGAGTCGTTCGGGGATTGGCGAAATAATGGCGAGTTTCGCCGTCGAATCTAGGCCCGGACTGTGCCGTGAACAGCCTGTACTGCCCATTATCGATGCAGGACAGTGAATCTTCTCGCCAAAAAGTGGGGGTATTCGTTGGCGGTTTTGCGTGGCATGAGTGGTCTCTGCGGACCCTTGTGAAGGTAAGTCCCGTGGCTCGGCACTCGTTTCCTTCAAACCAGGAGAAAAAACGCTTCTACTTGCTGGATTTGGCCACTTCCTTTACCGCGCCTTCTAGAATCTCAAGTCCAGAATCTACCAGGTCCCTTGTAATGATTAGTGGAGGTGCGATGCGGAGAGTCGAGTGGCCCGCTGTGATCAGCGCAAGGCCGCGTCGAAAGGATTTCATCATAATCTCGTGTGCCTCGTTATCGCCGGATTCTTTCGTCTTGGGATCCTTCACGATCTCTGCTCCGATCATCAATCCCTTTCCTCTCACATCGCCGATGATATCGTACTTTTCCTGCATCTCCTTCAACCGTTTGATCATATAGTCGCCTTGTTTTGTCGCGTTTTCCATCAGGTGCTCATCTCTGATCGCATTGATCACCTCGAGTGCGGCAGCACACGACACCGGATTCCCGCCGAAAGTGTTCGCGTGCGACCCTCCATCCCAGTCCATGACGTCCGTGTTTGCAACCGTCGCGCCTATGGGCATGCCCGACGCCAAGGCTTTGGATGTGCAAAGTATGTCCGGTTCCACGCCCCAGTGCTCGATCCCGAACCATCGTCCAGTCCTTCCCATCCCAGATTGGACCTCATCGTCGACCATGAGGATCCCATTCTTGTCCAACAGTTTTCTGAGACGCTTGAAATATTCAGGCGGAGGAACCACGTAACCGCCCTCTCCTTGAATCGGTTCGATGAAGAAGGCTGCAACATCTTCCGGTGGGAGATACTTGTCGAGAACTTGTTCTTGGATGAAATCGACGCAATACATGTCGCACTCTGGGTAAGTCATCTTGAAAGGGCATCGGTAACAGTAGGCGAAAGGAACATGGGTGTCGCCAGGAACCATCGGGAGGAAGTGTCGACGCTGGACAGGTTTACTCGCTGTGAGGCTCAGTGAGCCTAGGGTTCTACCATGGAAGGCTCCAACGAAGCTGATGAAGCCATGCTTGCGAGAGTGCCACTTAGCCAGCTTCATCGCAGCTTCGATCGCTTCAGTCCCGCTGTTGCTGAGAAACACTTTCTTCTGGAAGGCTCCTGGAGTTATCTTGACCAGTTCTCTTGATAACTGGACGACTTTTTCGTAGTAGAAATCAGTCCACGAATAGTGGATCAGTCTCTCGGCTTGGGCCTTGATTGCACTGACAACTTTCGGGTGTGAATGTCCTACTGCAAGACATACCAGGCCCGAGTTGAAGTCGATGAACTCGTTTCCATCGACATCTTTGACAATGCATCCTTGGCCTGAGTCTGCTGCCAGAGGGTAGAATCTGACTATAGATGGTGAGATGAGAGACTCGTCCTCCTTGAGCAAGGCTCTTGCCTTTGGCCCCGGAGGAGTGACAACGATCTTTGGGTATTTTGTGGCCGGCATGATAATGCTCGGCGCCTCTGCTGCTATTCTGATAATAAGATTGCGTAGAAAAGATTGGTTGTAGGAAGCTGGTTAGTTGCCCAGAGTTATCTCTATTGTGGATAGACTTGCCATTGACCCGTCATCCCGTTCTACCTGTTCGGTGCCAATGTCCACGGAGTGGATCTGAACGTTCTTGAAGAAAGCTCTCCTCAACATCTCAACTGTCTCGACCGCCTTGTTGATGGATTGACCACGAGCCCTAACCATGACCTCAGGAACGCCTGTGTTGAACAGGGTCACGCAGGCAACGACATAGTTCATTGTTGGCTTCTTGCCGATCCTAACTATGTTTGGAGCAGGTTCTTCATCTTCGAATCCATCGTCGATATCCGTTTCAGGCATGGTGTTTGACAAGGTGTCGCCTGCGCCGATCGCGGTTGTTTACCGTTCCTCTAAGATTAACCTTGCCAAACCGAGGGAAGTCTATGCAAGGACTGACTCGTGACAAAACTGGCTATGTCTGTTCTCTTGCTCTCGGGTCCTGCTTTTAAAGGACCATCCGAGTGAGTGCTCTTCTCCTCGGATGTGGTCTTGGTCTTGGATTCTGCCAGCCCGACAGTTTTCCACATGTTAGAGAGGCTGGTGGGAAAGAGAGTACTGGCTGTGATTAACCGCGATTTTGGTTACGAAGGGCAAGTGGCGGTTGTCTCCCACGATCCGCCAGGAATCTGGCTGACGGAGTCGGAGGCGGTGATTCTACGTTCCACGGTTGTCAGTCCGATTCCCCAGATTGTGAATCGAGAGCCGAAAGGCGAGACATTTTTGCACTTGGATGCTATTCAGAGGCTTGAGGCGTTTTCGGAGGGAAAGGCCAGCGCGCGGCGATAAGATCGCCTGGCTCGACGGTCTGGTGGTCGCTACCTCCAGCGTCACAATAGTCATCGACCCCGTCAAGCTTCGCGCGATCTCCTCGACGTCGAGGGTTCTCGTCTCTCACGCTCACAGCGATCACACTCGCGGATTTAGGCATAAGGGGGTGAAACAGTCGACCAGTGAGACGAAGGAGATTCACAGCGTTCTAAATTCTCACAGTGTCTCGAACTTCCAAGCTATCGAGATCAACCGTAGGGTTTCGATAGACGATGTGGAAGTAAAGGCATTGAACGCCGGACACATGCTGGGATCAGCCCAGTTTCTGGTACGTACTCCTGAATCATCTATCTTGTACACGGGAGACATAAACTGTGTAGACACATTAACGACAAAGGCTGCTCAGCCTCACCGATGCGACGTTCTAGTTATCGAGGCAACCTATGGCTCACCCTTCTACCATTTTCCGTCCCGGGAGACTATCTACGCAAATGTGGTCGAATGGGCAGTTGACATGATCAAGCAGGGATACATTCCTTGCTTACACGTTTATGCAGCGGGTAAAGCTCAGGAAATAGTTCGTCTCTTCAACGTCTACACTCATCTGCCTGTGATCGTAAATCCTGTTTTGGACGGGGTAAACAAAGCGTACCGGAAAGCTGGGCATGCTTTGGATTGGATGTCAGCGGACTCTGTTGATGGAGGGGAAGTTCTTGAGAAAGATCCATGCGTCTATATTACCACTCCAAACGACCGGAGAAGTATTGGCAGGAAGACTGCGCGTGCATATGCGACTGGGTGGGCTCTCGCCATGAGAGGCCATAACGCTGCTTTTCCGCTAAGTAGTCATGCGGACTTTGAGCAGCTAGTCTCTTTTATCAAAGCGTGTACCCCGGAGAAGGTCTACATTTTTACAGGATTTGCGGAGGAACTGCGACGTTTGATCAGAACCCAGCTGGGATTGGAGGCAAAGGCTGTACCTTCGGTTAGCCAGAGAACCTTGTCTGATGACTACTAGCGCTCTAGACTAGAGTTCCCGTCTTAGTCAAGTGACGGGAAGGAGGAAATATGCAATCAGCGCGAGAGCGACTAGACCTACGCCAGATATGACGACGAGTTGAGGGCTCAGTTTTATGCCTGGTGTGTCTTCTTCGAAGAAGCGCAAGAGTCCGGCACTTGCAGCTGGCATAGGAGCTTCGTCTCTGCGTCTCTTCTCGCGCTTACTCATGGAGCTGTTTCCCTCTTCGAGAGCTCGGGTTAGCCGCCTGTAATAAGTCTGGCGTGGCTAGCGTAGCTGGATGTATTCGTACGCGTCTCTTGTGGACTCGAAAGCATAGTGTACTCTCGCGAATTCTTTCCGGAATTCGTTTACGTCCTCGGCCACTCTTCTGGGATCTTCGTTCTTGACGACTATGCGATGCATCATCTGTGCAATTTCTTTCATCTCGGATTCTTTCATCCCGAGCCTGGTGACTTCTGAAACGCCGGCCCTGATTCCTCCGGGAGCCTCGAAGTGCCTCCCTTCTTTGATGTCATAGGGTAGGAGGTTGCGGTTGAGGATAATGTTGGCGTCTTCCAGTTTCTTCTCGATCGTCTTCCCATCGCCGTACTTTGTTATGTCGGCGACTAGGAGGTGGGATTTCGTGAAGCCCTTCTTCTCGCCTAGGACTTTGAACCCGAGCTCATGCAAGGCTTGGGCGAGTGCCTTGCTGTTCTTCACGATCTGGGAAGCGTACTCTTTTCCGTAAGCAAGCATCTCGGCGAACATTATCGCCTTTCCGGCGAGGTGGTGGAGGTGGTGGTTACTTACGTTGCCTGGAAAGGTTGCTTTCTTGATCTTGTCCGCGTTTTCTGTATGTGACAGTATCAATCCTCCCTGCGGTCCGGGTAATGTCTTGTGGGTGCTACAGGTCATGGCGTCAACGCCTTCGTGCATTGGGTCTTGGAATTGGCCTCCCGCTACCAGGCCGGCTACGTGTGCGGCGTCGAAGCAGCACTTGGCTCCGTGTTCTTGAAGGATTGAAGCTAGCTCTTTGATCGGGTGTGGGAAAGGAAGAACGGAGCCGCCGAACATGGCGAGTGTAGGGGTTTTTCCTTCCGCAGCGAGTTTTCTGATTTTTTTCTCGGTGGCGTCAATGTCGATGTTCATCTCTTCTGTGTCGAAGGGAAAGTACTCGACATTTAGTCCCCTCACTGCCCCGGCGGTTCCGCCGAACTCTTTCTTGCCCATGCTGATGTGGCCGCCGGCGGGGATTGCCAGCGCCATCATGGTATCACCTGGAGTCGTGAAGGTCGTGTAGGCTACTAGGTTGGCGCAGACGCCTGAGATCGGTCGGACGTCAGCAAAGTCGACGCCGAATAGTTGCTTGGCTAGGTCTATGCAGATTTGTTCTACTTGGTCGATGTATCGACAGCCGGCGTAGACTCTTTCGCCTGTCCAGCCTTCGGCGTAACGGTTGCCGAAGTCTGAGAGTATGGCTTCTTTGACGGCAGGGCTGGGGATGTTCTCGCTCGCGATTAGTGGGAGGGCTCCTGAGAACCATTCGTGATGGGCTTGTAGGAGTTGGAATACTCGCTGGTAGGATTCTCTCGGTTGCAGCGCCATGGTGGAGGTGGGTTCTGTGTTCTTGTTTAACGTTTCACATGGGTCTTGCGGTTCGACTTATGCATGGCCGAGTTAGTGGGCCTCTTCTCTAGGTGCGTGTCGAGTTGTTTGGCGGGTTGTTCTCGCGGAGCGTCGCGATACTTGAGTAGGCCCCCC
>Ga0066706_10000810_pt1 | contig 11052 bp, 9 predicted proteins | sample GraSoiAngelo_155_FD_67274 | JGI IMG/M metagenome (GOLD analysis project Ga0066706, IMG submission 67274) | Grasslands soil microbial communities from the Angelo Coastal Reserve, California, USA - 14_1009_13_30cm | ecosystem: Environmental > Terrestrial > Soil > Grasslands | place: USA...
ACGACCTGGAGCACTTCGAGGACGTGGGCATTGGCGGTGACGGAGGCATCCCGCTCGAGCGGGAAGGTGAAGAAGAAGTTCACGCCTTCGAAGGGCCGGAGCGGCCCCGCCGAAATCGGGAACCCGTACCGATGCAGGACGCTGAGGGTGAGCGCCGTATCGTCGGCGTCCGGACGAAGGCCCTCCCGGGAAACGCCGACCCCGTCGTCGGTCAGCGACTGGGCGAGGTAACGCACCAATGGCGAGGCCTCGGCGGGCCGATGGTCGGCACGGGCCAGGTTGTAGAGCACCCAGGCGATCTCGAACACCTCGAAGGGCGCGACCGTCGGAACACTGCCGTCGCCCCGGTTGCGGAGCAACAGGGCGAGGTACTCGTTCGCCTGCTCGTCGCGCGTCTTCAGCAGGAAATAGGCGGTCGCCGAGGGCGAGTTGGCAAAGGACCCGTTGGGGGAGAGCTGCGCCCGGGCGGCCTCGAAGTCGAGCCGGTTGCCCAGGTATTCCAGCGAGTGCAGGAGGGGCGTCTTGACGTTGTAGATAAGCCGCGGCGGGATGTGGCCGATCTTCGCGTCCCGCTGGGCGGAGATCCCCATGAAGCGCTCGAAGGGTAGAGGGAGCCCGCGGACCTTGGCCTCGTCCAGCAGGGCGGGGAGCACGAGCTCGAACCCGGCCATGTCGGGGCCGGTCTGCCAGTTGCCGGTGTCCTCGTAGAGGTAGCGCAGCGCCTTGGTGCGCGCCCGGTGGGCGGCCCCGTCCTGGAGGCTCTGCGGCAGGTCGGCGAGCGCCACCAGGGCGCTCAGGGTCGAGACCAGCTTGTCCTTGGGGATCGGGAGGGTGGTGCCGAAGCTCCCATCGGCGTTCTGGCTGCGCAGCAAGAAACTGAGCGTCTGCGGATACGCCATGACGTTGGGATCGTCCGGCTGGCGCAGGCGAGAGACGAAGGCGGTGTCGTAGGCGGCCGCCGAGATCGCCCCCTGCTGGAGCGACGCCAGCAACTCGCGGGTGGCGGCCGGAAGCGGCACTGCCGCCGGCCGCGGCAGTACGTCCCCGCTCGTGTAGTGGACGTCGTGGCTTTCCGTCGTCGTGACCCCCTTAAATGGCGCTCGATCCACCGTCTAGCCGGAGGCTACCGCCGTCCCGTTGCGGGCGACGTTTCGACTGCCAGGCAGGTCCTGGGGCAGACGGGCGTGACGGTCCGGTCGTATTCGTGACAGGCCGATGACCCGGGAAAGCGGCCGACAAGGGAACCGTTGTCCGGATACGGGCTTGCGGGATGGGCCCGAAGAGAGGGACGGGTGTTACGGCCGACGGGCGTATCGAGCGGGCTGGACCGGCGCGCCAGCACCATGGTGCTGGTTCATGGCGCCTACACGGCCGCCAACCTGCTGGCCGGCGCCTTCCTGTCGATCTTTCTCTGGCGGGCCAGCCACGACCTGGCGCCGATCGCTCTCTACAGCGGGTTGAGCGCGCTCATGATTCCCGCCGCCTTCGTCGCCAACGGGCTGATCTGGCGAGGGATGGGCGCCGGCGCCTCGATCCGGCTGGGTCTCTTCGGCTGCGGCCTGTCTTACCTGGTGATCTTGATGCTTGGAAATGACGCGCCGCACTGGGTCGTGGTCCTGGGGTTGCTGCGAGGGCTTGCGGAAGGCTTCTATTGGTCCGGCTTCCACCTGGTCACCTACGACACCACCTCCGACCGGGATCGCGACCGGTATTTCGGGGCGCAGGCAACGGCCAGCTTGTTCCTGACCGCCACCCTCCCGCCGGCGGCGGGTGCGATCATCGTGGCGGGGACCAGGGTGGGTGGGACGTACCGGGGCTATCAATTGGTCTTCGCCCTGTCGGCGGTGGTGCTGATGGCGGCGATGGTCCTGGCCGGACAATTGCCGTCATCCGCGCGCGAGCGCCTCTCGCTTCGTCGGGTGGCAACCCTGGCACGGCGAAATCCGGACTGGCGCTGGGTGACCCGAGCCCGGCTGGCCGACGGCTTCACCGGGAGCTTGATCGGGTTGGTGCTCACGATTCTGATGTTCCTCGTGCTCAAGAACGAGCAGCAGGTGGGCAACTTCAACGGCTTGATGGGCCTGCTGGGGGTGGGGATCAGCCTCGGGCTGGCTGCCTTCATGAAGCCCAAGCACCGGATCGCCTGCGCCCTCGTTGGTGGCGCGCTGCTGGTCCTCTCCACCTTCTTATTGCCGCTCTACCTGACGGCCTGGGCGATCGTCGGCTTCGGCCTGCTGCGCGCGATCGGTGGGCCGCTCCATGGAAACGCGCTGGCCCCGGTGGCGTTGCAGGTGATCGACCGCGATCCCGCGCCCAAGGCGATGCGCTACGACTACATCGTCCACCAGGAGTTGTGCCTGGCGATCGGGCGGGTGCTGAGTATCGGCTGCTTCCTGCTGCTCGCCGCGCCCATCAACCAGATGCTGCTGGCCCGCATCGTCGTGGTCGTGGCGGGCGTTGCCCCCATCCTGATCTGGGCAGCCTTTGCCCGCATCCCCGGAGTCACAGCCATCGTGCAGGCCGACACCCGGGCGCTGCCCGCTGCCGCGTAGACCCGATCGGGATCCGTCCCGTTAGCTGATTCGTAAGGTTCGTGTCGTTACTAAACTAACGCAACCCGATGAAGGCTCCAGTTCGCGGCCCTTGGCCGACACGCGGGTCGTAACCGGCGCGACGTTAATAGGTAATAGAGGCGTCTAGGCCGAGGCCTAAGCCCAGAGAAAAACATGATCCAGTGGATTCGCGATCGGATGCAGCGATCGGGGCAATCGATGGTCGAGTTTGCCCTGATCCTGGTGTTGGTTGCGTGCGTGGCGATGGTCACCATCACGGTAGCCGGCAACGAGCTGTCCAAGACGTTCACCGACATCCAGGAGGCCGTGACCAATCCTGGCGATGCCGGCGCGACAAGCACCTATTCCTGCCCCGACGGCACCACCGCGGTCCTGCACGGCCACAAGTACCACTGCCAGTGATGGATCGCCACCGGCTCGACAGAGTGGTGGAGCGAAAGAGACTCGAACTCTCGACCTCCGCAATGCGAGTGCGGCGCTCTGCCAGCTGAGCTATCGCCCCGGTCGGGATTATACGTTCACGTTTACCATGGGGCGGCCAGCGAAGGCTTTGCCCGATCGAGCTTGTTTCATTCTCATGAGGCGGGCATAGACTAGCCATATGGCTCAATTCCGGCCAGACCAGACGCCGCCCCCGCAGGCGCCCAAGGGCCCACGCCAGACCGGGTCGTGGATTCGGCTGGCGTTGCTGGCCGGGCTCGGCCTTTATTTCGCGATCCTCCTGGTTCAACTCTTTGGCACCAGGCTCGGCGGGCCGGCGCGGGTCGAGCTCAGCTACTCGCAGCTGTTGACCCAGGTCGAGAACGGCAACGTCGCCGACATCACGATCCAGGGGCAGTCCGCGCAGGGTGATCTCAAGACGGCCGTGACCAACAGCGGCACCACCAGCACCCAGTTCAATACCACGGTCCCGGACAGCGTCGGGCTGCCCGATTCCAGCTTCTACCCCTTGCTCAACAGCAACCACGTCGCCACCGTGGTCAAGCAGGACACCGGTGGCCTCGGCAGCCTGTTGATCAGTTTCCTGCCGTTCCTTCTCCTGATCGGGATCTGGATCTGGTTCGTGCGGCGTTCTGGCCAGGCGGCGCAGGGCATCTTCAGCTTCGGACGCAGCCGCGCCCGCCTCCAGGATCCGAGCACCCCCAAGACGACCTTTCACGATGTCGCCGGCGTCGAGCAGGCGCAGTTCGAGCTGCAAGAGATGGTTGATTTCCTCCGCGACCCGGGGAAGTTCCAGAAGCTGGGCGGCCGGATGCCCAAGGGTGTCTTGTTGATCGGCCCGCCCGGGACCGGCAAGACGCTGCTCGCCCGGGCCATCGCGGGCGAGGCCGGGGTGCCGTTCTTCAGCATTTCAGCCTCGGAATTCGTCGAGATGTTCGTCGGGGTTGGTGCCTCCCGCGTCCGCAGCCTCTTCGAAGACGCCAAAAAGCATTCGCCCTCGGTGATCTTCGTCGATGAGCTCGATGCCGTCGGCCGCCAGCGCGGCGCCGGCCTCGGCGGTGGCAACGACGAGCGCGAGCAGACGCTAAACCAATTGCTGGTCGAGATGGACGGCTTCGACCAGCGCGAAGCCGTGGTCGTGGTCGCCGCCTCGAACCGCGCCGACGTCCTCGACCCGGCGCTGCTCCGTCCAGGCCGCTTTGACCGCCGCGTCGTCGTCGACCGGCCCGACCGCCGCGGCCGCGCCGCTATCTTGAAAGTCCATACGCGCAGCGTGCCGCTGGATCCAGACGTCGACCTGGAGATCATCGCGCGCTCGACGCCGGGCCTGGTAGGCGCGGACCTGTCGAACCTGGTCAACGAAGCCGCCCTGCACGCCTCGCGCACCAACCGGACGACGGTGGCGATGGAGGACTTCGAGGAGTCCTTCGACCGGGTGGTCCTCGGCTCCGAGCGCAAGATCTACCTCAGCGAGGCGGAGCGCCGCGTGATCGCCTACCACGAGTCGGGCCACGCGCTGGTCGCCTGGTACCAGCCGCAGTCCGATCCGGTGCATAAGATCACGATCGTGCCGCGCGGGATGGCGCTGGGCGTCACCCAGTCGATTCCAACCGACGATCGGCACAACCTATCGCAGGAATACCTCGAGGCCCGCATCGCGATGGCGCTCGGCGGACGGGCGGCCGAGCAGCTCGGCCTGGGATCGATCACGACCGGCGCCCAGAACGACCTCGAGACCGCGACCGAACTGGCGCGGCACATGGTGGTGAGCTGGGGCATGAGCAAGAAGATGGGACTCTTCTCCTTCGATGATTCGCCGCAGGCCGTGTTCCTGGGGCGCGAGCTGGCCGGCAGCCCGCATGTGAGCCAGCGGACGGCCGGCATCATCGACGAGGAAGTCACGCGGCTGCTCAATGATGGCTACCAGACGGCGGAGAGCATCCTGACCGCGAACCGAGCCAAGCTCGATACCCTGGCCGCGGCCCTGCTGCAGGAAGAAGTCCTCGACGAAGACCAGATCGCGCGGCTGATCGGACCGCGGGCGCTCGAAGGCGGCATTGCGTCGCCCAAGGCCTGGCGCCCGGCCGTCAGCGACGCGGGAGAGCAGGTCTAGATGGAGACCCCCCACCCCGACCCCGAACGTCTCAAACCCTCGCCTGGCACTGAAGCGCCGCTCGCGTCGGCCGACGGGCCGGCCCCGCAAGCGGGGAGCGAGAAAGAAGTTCGGCGGATTCCCCTCGTCCCCTTGCGCGACGACGTGGTGTTTCCCAAGCTGATCGTGCCGCTATCGGTCGGCCGGCGGACGTCGATCGCGGCCATCACCGCAGCGATGGAGAAGGACAAACAGGTCCTGCTGGTCGCCCAGCGCGACCCACAAGTCGACGACACGGCCGAGCAAGACCTGTACGCGACCGGCACCATCGCCGAGATCAACGGCATGCGCCAGACGCCGGCCGGCGTGCAGATGCTGGTGGCGGGCGCGCAGCGGGCGCGGATCGTGCGCTTCGTCCAGTTCAAGCCCTTCATCGAAGTCGAGGTGGAGATCGTTGCCGACCAGGTGGGGGAGGGGCTCGAGATGGAGGCGCACATGCGCTCGGTCAAGAGCCTGTACGAAAAGTACGTCGAGTCCGGCGCGGCGGTCGCACCGGAAATTGCCACGACCGTCTCCAAGACCGACGACCCGGTGTACCTGGCCGACCTGGTCTCGGCGGCCCCGGATCAAACGCTCGACCAGAAGCAGCACATGCTGGAAACGCCCAACGTCATCGAACGGCTCCGCTTGCTGTCGCTCTTCCTGAGCAAGCAATGCGAGATCCTCGAGCTCAAGGCCAAGATCCAGAACGAGGTCCAGAGCACCATCGGCAAGCTGCAGCGGGACCAGATCCTGCGCGAGCAGCTGAAGGCGATTCGCAAAGAGCTGGGCGAGGACGAAGAAGGCGCCGAGCTGCACACCCTGCGGGAGAAGATCGAATCCGCGGGCATGCCGGATAGTGTCAAAGAGCGCGCCCTGAAAGAGATCGACCGGATGCAGAGCATCCCGGCCGCCTCACCGGAGGTCGGCATCATCCGGACCTACGTCGATTGGTTGGTTGCCCTGCCCTGGGGACCGCCGCCCGACGAGACCTGGGACATCAAGGCCGCTGCCACCGTGCTCGACGAAGACCACTATGGTGTCGAGAAAATCAAAGAACGGATCCTGGAGTACATGGCCGTCCGCCAGCGCTCGCAGAGCCTCCGCTCGCCGATTCTCTGCTTCGTGGGGCCGCCCGGCGTTGGCAAGACCAGCCTCGGCAAGTCGATTGCGCGAGCGTTGGGGCGCAAGTTCGTCCGGCTCTCGCTCGGCGGCATCCACGACGAGGCCGAGATCCGCGGTCATCGCCGGACCTACATCGGCGCCATGCCGGGCCGGATTCTCCAGCAAATGAAAGTGGCCGGCGCGCGCAACCCGGTCTTCATGCTCGACGAGATCGACAAGGTGGGAGCCGATTGGCGCGGCGACCCATCCTCGGCGCTGCTCGAGGTCCTCGACCCGGAGCAGAACCGCGATTTCTCTGATCATTACCTCGAAGTGCCATACGACTTATCGCACGTGCTCTTCATCACCACGGCGAACGTCGTCGACACCATCATTCCGCCGCTGCGCGACCGGATGGAAATTATCCGGCTTCCCGGCTACACCGAGGACGAGAAGATGCATATCGCCAAGCAGTTCCTGGTGCCGCGGCAGCTGCGCGAGCATGGCCTGACGGACGAGAACCTGGCCTTGCCCGAGGCGAGCCTGCGCCTGCTGATTCGCGAGTACACCCACGAGGCCGGGGTGCGCAATCTGGAGCGCGAGATTGCGAACATCGCCCGCAAGATTCCCCGTCGCATTGCCGAAGGCGAGACCGAAAAAGTCACGGTCGAGCCCAGCGACCTGATGGCCTACCTGGGGCCACCGCGCTTCGAATTTGGCGTCGCCGAGTTGGAAGACCAGGTGGGGGCCGTCACCGGGGTGGCGGTCAACGAATACGGTGGCGACGTGATGACGGTCGAGGCGATCCTGATGCAGGGACGCGGGGAGTTCGCCCTGACCGGGCAGATCGGCAAGGTGATGGAAGAGTCGGCGCGTGCGGCCGTGAGCTACGCGCGATCGCACGCCCTCGAGCTCGGTCTCAAGCCCGGCTTCTTCGAGGACCATTTCTTCCATATCCACGTACCGGCCGGGGCCATTCCCAAAGACGGACCGTCGGCGGGCGTCACGATGGCAACGGCGATCGTCTCGGTGCTGACCGACCGCCCGGTCCGTCGCGACGTGGCGATGACCGGCGAGATCACCTTGCGCGGTAAGGTGCTGCCCATCGGAGGACTGAAGGAAAAATTGCTGGCCGCGCATCGCGCCGGCATCAAGGTGTTCATCCTCCCCGAGAAGAACCGCAAAGACCTGCACGAGGTGCCGGACGAGGTCAAGCAATCGATGGAGCTCGTCATGGTCAAGCACGTCGAGGAAGTGCTGCAGAAAGCCCTGCTGCCGGCGACGGCCCGGCCATCGACGCCCGGCCTTGGATTCCGACGCCCGCTCGGGGATACCCAACCGGGCACGGTCAACTAGGGAAGGAAATCCTGGCGCGGCCCGCGTCCCTCGTCCTCGCTTTGCTGCTGCTGGCGGGCTGTACGCTGCAGCCCGACGTCTCGCAGGCGGCGCCCAACGGTCGAGTCGGGACGGCGGCGCCGGCGCTCTCAGGCCAGACGCTGGCCGGCGACCGCCTGTCGATCGACTTTCACCAGTCGAAGACGGTCCTGGTCTTTTGGGCCGCGTGGTGCGGACCGTGCCGCCAGGAGCAGCCGGGGTTGAATGCATTGGCGGCCAAATACGCCGGTCAGGGCATCCGCTTTGTCGGCGTCGACCTGCTCGACCACGACCGGGCGCTGGCCCGGGCCTTTGTTGCCGAGTTCAAGGTGGCGTACCCGAGCCTGTACGACGATAGTGGCAGCCTGGCGGCGGCTTACCAGATCGACTCGCCGCCCTCATTCGTGTTCATCGACCAGCGCGGCATTGTTGTGAGCCGTTACCCGGGTGAAGCGTCCCAGGCGAAATTGGAGAACCTAGTTCAAACGCTCGCTACTTCGTCCGGCGCTGCCACCGCGTCGCCTTGAGCATTTTCTTGTGCTTGTGTTTGCGCATCTTTTTCCTGCGCTTCTTGATTACCGAGCCCAAAAGGCCCGTCCGGTCATAGCTCGCATGTGCCGGAACATTGTAAGGGAACTCGGGGTTTAGACTGGTAGAGGCTACGTAGCCAATCACCACAAGGAGTTCCATTCCATGAGCCAAGCCGTCATCGTTGAAGCCGTCCGGACGGCGATCGGCCGCCGCGGCGGGTCGCTCAGTACGGTGCGGCCGGACGATCTGCTGGCTGTGACGTTGCGTGAACTCGTGACCCGTGCCGGCGTTGACCCGGCGCAGATCGACGACGTCGTGGCGGGCTGCGTTACGCAGACCGGCGAGCAGGGCATGAATATCGCCCGCGCCGCCGCCTTGATCGCGGGTTTTCCGGTTGAAGTCCCGGGGACGACGATCAATCGTTTCTGTGGTTCGGGGCAGCAGGCGGTCAACTTCGCCGCCCAGGGTGTGATGTCCGGCGCGCAGGACATCGTGATCGGCGCCGGCGTGGAGAACATGTCGCGCGTCCCGATGGGCTCGGACGCCTTTGGGCCCGGTGAGGGTCCCGTCAGCCCCAAGCTGATGGACCTCTTCGAGATCATTCCGCAGGGCAATTCCGCCGAGATGATCGCCAAGAAGTGGGGATTTTCTCGCGAGCAGCTGGATGAGTTTGCCTACCAGAGCCACATCAAGGCCGGCCAGGCGATCAAGGAAGGCCGGTTCGCGCGTGAGATCTTCACGGTGGCGGTGAAGCAGAACGGCAGCAGCCGTGAGTTCGCCATCGACGAGGGAGTTCGGATGCCGCCGTCAAAAGAGAAGATGTCGCAGCTCAAGCCGTCATTCCAGGAGGACGGCGTCGTCACGGCGGGCAACTCCAGCCAGATCAGCGACGGCGCCGCGGCGGTGCTGGTCATGACCGAGGAAAAGGCCAAGGAACTGGGGCTGAGGCCGCGGGCGCGCATCGTGGCGCAGGCGATCGTTGGCTCGGAGCCGACCATCATGTTGACCGGTCCAATTCCAGCCACCGCGAAAGTGCTGAAGAAAGCCGGGCTGCAACTCAAGGACATCGATCTCTTCGAAGTCAATGAGGCCTTCGCCCCGGTGGTGCTGGCGTGGCAGCATGAGACCGGCGCCGACATGGAGAAAGTCAACTACTCGGGCGGCGCGATTGCTCTCGGCCACCCGCTCGGCGCCAGCGGCGCCCGGCTGATCACGACGTTGCTGCACGAGCTGGAGCGGCAGGATGCCCGCTACGGGCTGAGCACGATGTGCATCGGCTACGGGATGGGCATCGCGACGATTATCCAGCGAATCTAGGGCGCTCTAGCTTCGCCGATCCGGGAAGTCGATCGGCTGGTTCTGGCGGCGACGTTCGACGACGCCCGTCAGCACGAACAGGAAGATCACCTGCACCAGGAAATACAGGGCCACGATCAGGTCAATCAGAGCGGTCATGGTCCCGCCCGACTCCCGAACGTCGGCGATGGCAAGGCCGAAGAAGAGGAACGAGCAGAGGTACGTGATCAGCGCGATCGAGTAGATCGCGTTCTTCCAGACCTGCCGGTTGGCCAGCACGCCGTTCAGCCCGCGGGCGCCGCCCTTGGATCGCAGCTTAACCGGCTTTATTACTTGCATTTCCACTTGTGGCCTATCAGTTGCAGCGTCTGGCCAGCGGGACACGAAGCTGCCGGTGTATCGCCCGGGGCGACGGCGGTGACACCGTCCGGCGCGAGCGTCGACGAGTCGGTGAGATGAGTGAATTCATAGGTCACGTCGCTGTAGAGACTGGTGAGCTGACTGCCTGCCATGATGATCACCGCGATAGCGACGGTCGACAGCAAGACCAAGAGGAAGGCATATTCGATCACTGCCTGGCCGGACTTGCGGCGATGTCTCTTCATAGCAAGAACGACAGTAGCACCGGTTTCCGTGTGCCTCATCCGCCGTTCGGACCTCATTGAGACGCGATCGAATAACGATGGCCCTTACGGGAGACGATCGAAGCCGGCGCGCAATTCCTGATAACTGGTCGTAAGGCTCTCGTTAAGGATCTTGGTGTCGGCCAGGATGGGCATGAAATTGGTGTCGCCATCCCAGCGTGGGACCACGTGCTGATGGATGTGGTCGGCGACCCCGGCGCCGGCAACTTTGCCGCCGTTGATCCCGAGGTTGAAGCCATGCGGGGAGAGGACCTGGCGCAGGACGCGGAGAGCTCGTTGGGTCATGGCCATCACCTCATTGGCCACGGTCGGCGGCAGGTCCTCGAGGTTGGCGAGATGGCCCTTGGGGGCGACCATCAGATGCCCGTTGTTGTACGGATAGCGATTGAGGATCGCGATCGCCAGCTCGGTGCGGGCGAGCACCAGGTGATCGGCATCCTGTGCCGGGTCGGCGGCGGCCGCGGCGCAGAAGAAGCAGCCCTGCGGCTTGGGCCCCTTGATGAATTCCTTACGCCAGGGCGCCCAGAGGTGCTGCATCGCAGGAATGATAGGAGCCGCGCCCGCCTAGCTTGTCTACGCAGTTACACAAAATCGTGTATATTGGTGCCGTGGCGTCGACGATCGCCGCTCCCGATCCGGCGAGTTGGTTAAACTTGACCCTCGACCCGCGACTGTGGGGCCGTGGCGCAGCTGGGAGCGCGATTGCATGGCATGCAATAGGTCACGAGTTCGAATCTCGTCGGCTCCACTCCTTTACTAGCATGGCCAGAACCGCCGCACCCGTCTACGATCCGCAGGCGATCGAGCCCAAGTGGCGCGAGGCCTGGAAGAAGGCAGGGCTGTTTCGTGTCACCGAGGACTCGAGTAAGCCCAAGTTCTACAACCTCGTCATGTTTCCCTACCCCTCGGGTCCGCTCCACATGGGGCATTTCCGCAACTACGTCATCGGTGATGCCTT
>Ga0066706_10000811_pt1 | contig 11036 bp, 11 predicted proteins | sample GraSoiAngelo_155_FD_67274 | JGI IMG/M metagenome (GOLD analysis project Ga0066706, IMG submission 67274) | Grasslands soil microbial communities from the Angelo Coastal Reserve, California, USA - 14_1009_13_30cm | ecosystem: Environmental > Terrestrial > Soil > Grasslands | place: USA...
GACATCGACAAGCACCGCGCGATCATCATCGACGACGAGATCGACACCGGCACCACGATCCTCAACAGCGTCCAGATCCTCCAGGAACGCGGTGTGAACGAGATTTGGGTCGGCTGCACCCACGCGATCCTGTCCAATAACGCGGCCGAACGGCTCGCGAACAGCGGGATCGAGAAGCTCGTGACCACCGACTCCGTGCCGCTGCGGCCATCCGCTCGCGACACCGGCAAGATCGAAGTCCTCACGGTCGCGCCCCTCTTCGCGGAGGCAATCCGTCGCATTCACGAGGGCGAGTCCGTCGGCGCGCTCTTCAATCCGCCGGGGTTGCAGCTGCCGCTGCAGGTCAACTAGCGAGCACGGCCCACTCCCCGTGAGCGTCCTCACTCGGTTCCTCGATTCCAACGAGGCGGAGCTGCGTCGGCTCCGTAAGGTCGTCGTGCGGGTGAACGAGCTCGAACCCGACCTTCAGGCGCGCTCAGACGCCGAGCTGGCCGAGAGCACGGCCAACTTTCGCGAGCGGCTCAGCAAGGGCGAAATGGTCGACGACATCCTCCCGGAGGCGTTCGCGTCCGTCCGCGAAGCGGCGAAGCGGACGCTGAAGCAGCGCCACTTCGACGTCCAGCTGGTGGGCGGCCTCGCGTTGCACAGAGGGCACATCGCCGAGATGCGGACCGGCGAGGGCAAGACGCTCGTCGCGTCGCTGGCCCTCTACGTGAACGCGCTCGAAGGCAAGGGCGCGCATCTGGTGACCACGAACGACTACCTGGCGAAGACCGGTGCGGGCTGGATGGCGCCGATCTATCACGCGCTCGGGATGAGTGTCGCCTTCATCGCGCACGAGAAGAGCGCGATCTACGACCCGCTCGTCGAGCTCGAGGCCGTCGACTGGCGGCACCGGCACTGGCGCGACGTGAGCCGCACCGAGGCGTACCGCGCGGACATCACCTACGGGCAGAACAGCGAGTTCGGATTCGACTACCTGCGCGACAACATGGTCATGGACATCGCCGATCAGGTGCAGCGCGGGCTGAACTACGCCATCGTCGACGAGGCCGACTCGATCCTCATCGACGAGGCACGCACCCCGCTCATCATCAGCTCCCCGGCCGAGGACGCGAGCGAGACCTACTACACGTTCGCGCGCGTCGCCGCGCAGCTCCAGGCCGAGCAGGACTACGTGGTCGAAGAGAAGCATCGCGCGGTCGCACTCACCGAGGAGGGGATCGCTCGGGCCGAGCGGCTTCTCCGCGTGAAGAACCTCTACGAAGGCGACGTCACGGCGGTGCACTACCTCGACAACGCCGTGAAGGCGAAGGCGCTCTACCACAAGGACAAGGAGTACGTCGTCAAGGACGGTGAGGTGGTCATCGTCGACGAATTCACCGGCCGGCTCATGCCCGGGCGGCGCTGGAGCGATGGCCTGCACCAGGCGGTCGAGGCGAAGGAAGGCATGAAGATCCAGCGGGAGACGCGCACCTTCGCGACGATCACGATCCAGAACTACTTCCGCATGTACAACAAGCTCGCCGGGATGACCGGCACGGCCGCGACCGAGGCCGAGGAGCTCTTCAAGGTCTACAAGCTCGAGGTGACGCAGGTCCCGACGAACAAGCCGATGGTCCGCAGGGACCTCCCCGACCTCGTCTACAAGACCGAGCAGGGCAAGTGGGACGCCGTCGTCCAGGAGGTGAAGGAGCGCAACGTCAAGGGGCAGCCGGTGCTCATCGGCACGACGAGCGTCGAGAAGAGCGAGCAGCTCTCAGGGTGGCTCGATCGCCACGGCATCAAGCACGAGGTCCTGAACGCGAAGAACCACGAGCGCGAGGCGCTCATCATCGAGAAGGCGGGGCAGCCCGGCGCCGTCACGCTCTCCACGAACATGGCCGGCCGCGGGGTCGACATCGTGCTTGGCCAGGGCGTCGTCGACATGGGCGGGCTCCACGTCATCGGGACCGAGCGGCACGAGGCGCGGCGCATCGACAACCAGCTGCGCGGCCGTTCCGGCCGCCAGGGCGACCCGGGCTCGTCGCGCTTCTACAGCTCGCTCGAGGACGAGCTCATCCGCATCTTCGCCTCCGAGCGCGTCGCCGGGCTCATGGGACGGCTCGGCTTCGACGACTCGGCGCCGATCGAATCCGGCATGGTGACCGGCGCGATCACTCAGGCGCAGATCAAAGTCGAGGGGCGCAACTTCGACGTCCGCAAGCGCGCGCTCGAATTCGACGACGTCCTCAACAACCAGCGCACCGTGATCTACGGGCAGCGCCGCAAGATCCTCGAAAAGGGAAACGTGCGCGAGACCGTTCTCGACTTCCTGCACCAGGAGGCGGAGGGAATGGTCGACGCCGAGGCCGCCTCTTCCGATCCCGAGGACTGGGATCTCGCGAAGCTCGCGGCCGCCCTCGGACCGATGCTCAACCGGCCCGAGCTGAACGCGGCGAGCTTCGCCGGGATCGACGGACAGGAAGCGCTCCGCGAGCGGGTCGCCGAGCTCATCGACGAGACGTACGAGGCGCGCGAGAAGGAGCTGGGCGAGGAGCTTACGCGAGTCGTCGAGCGATGGGTGCTCCTCCGCACGATCGACACGCACTGGATCGAGCACCTCACCGCGATGGAGGAGCTCCGTGAGGGCATCTACCTGCGGGGCTACGGACAGCAGGACCCCCTCGTCGCCTACAAGCGCGAAGCGCACGGCTTCTTCGAGGAGATGTCCGCCCGCATCGCCAGCGGTGTGGCCCAGACGATCCTGCGGGTGACCGTGCGGACCGCCGAGCAGGCCGAGAAGGCGGAGGAAGGTCAGGCCCAGCAGACCCAGACGAGCGCGGGGACGACGACGACCGCGCGCGTGAGCGGCAACGGAAGTCCTTCGGCCGGTCCCGCAAAGGGGAAGCTCGGCCGGAACGATCCCTGCTGGTGTGGCTCGGGAAAGAAATTCAAGAAATGTCACGGGCGCTAAGCCCGTGATCGAACTTCCCTTCGACCCCAATGTGCACATCGGACCGATCACGCTCGCGTGGCACGGCATCTTCACGGCGGTCGGCATCTTCTTCGGCGCGGCGCTCGCGCTCCGCCTGATCCGCGATCGCGTCTCGGAGGACGACGGCTACGCGGTCGCGACCTGGGGCGTCGTCGGCGGAATCTTGGGTGCGCGCGTCGTGCACGTCATCGACCATCTCCCGTTCTATCTCGAGCACCCCGAGCAGATCCCGCAGATCTGGACCGGCGGGATCGCGATCTGGGGAGCGGCGATCGGCGGGGTTCTCGGTGGCTTCATCGTCGCCGTGCGTCGTGGCGTGCCGATCGGGTACGGCGCCGACGCCGCGGCGCCGGGGATCAGCCTCGGCTTCGCGATCGGGCGGATCGGCGACATCATCAACGGGGAGCACCACGCGACCGCCTGCACGCCACCCGCGGGCATCTGCGTCGGCTACACCCACCCCGACACGCTCGGCCAGCCCGGGCCGGTCCACCTGGCGGTCGCGTACGACATGGCCTGGGACCTCGCTGGCGTCGCCTGGACGCTCTGGCTCCGGCGCGCGACCGCGGGGCGCTGGCCCGAGGGCCTCATCTTCTGGCTCTGGATGGCGTGGTACGCGGTGGGGCGCTTCGTCCTCGGATTCGTCCGGATCGGCGACCCGAACTACGCGTTCGGCCTGCGCCAGGACCAGACCATCGCCGTCCTCGTCCTCGCCGCGGCGATCCCGATGATCGCCAGGCTCGGGGCGCGCATCCGCCCGCAGGCGGTGCGCGCGGCCGCGATCTGATCGACCTTCCGTTCGACCCGAACCTCCACCTCGGATCGACGAGCATCGCGTGGCATTCGGTCTTCTCGCTCGTCGGGATGATCCTCGGGAGCGTCGCCTCCTTCCGCGCGGCGCGCTACCTCGTGAAGGACGATCGGGTCTATCCCTTCGCGATCGCGGTCGTCGTCGGCGGGCTTCTCGGCGCTCGAGTCGCGCATGTCGCCGACAACTGGAGCGTCTATGCCGACCGCCCGCTCGAGCTCGTCGCGTTCTGGAACGGCGGCATCGGAACGACCGGCGCGCCGATCGGGTCGACCATCGCCGGACTCGTAGCCGCGCGGTGGCTTCGTCTTCCGATCGGATTCATGTTCGACATCTCGGTCATCGGCATCGCGCTCGGCGAAGCCATCGGACGGATCGGCGACATCATCAATGGCGAGCATCACGCCGTCGCGTGTGCCGGACTGCCCTGGTGTGTCCGCTACACGCATCCAGCCACGCTCGGCCAGGCGGACTATGTGCACCCGGTCGTCGCCTACGACGGGCTCGCGATGCTCCTCATCTTCGTGATCCTTCAGGTGTACTGGCGGCGCGTGCGCGGAAGGCCGCCGGAGGGCCGGGTCTATTTCCTCTACCTGCTGCTCTTCGGCGGCATGCGCTTCGTCACCTCGTTCGTCCGCCAGGACCCGATCTTCCTTTTCGGGATGCAGGAGGGCCAGCTTCTGGGCCTCCTGTACATGGCCGCCGGGGCGATCATGCTGCCGGTCCTCGCATTTCGCGGCCGGCTTGACGCGCGCGCGCCAAGTGTTACTACAAGCACGTAGTAGAAGGAGGGCGAGCCGATGCACGTCGCCGTGACCGGCGCGAACGGGTTCGTTGGACGGCACCTCCTCGCTCGACTCGCTGGGCGGCATCAGGTCCGCGCCATCGTCAGCGAGCGACCGGGGGCGGAGCGCGAGCTGCCGAACGGCGGCGCGGGCGTGGAAGTCCGGAGATCCGATGTCCGCCGAGCGGAGACGCTGCGCGGCGCTTTCGACGACGTCGACGCGGTCGTGCACACGGTCGCGGTGCCGACCGAGCGCGCGCAACGTTTCGCGGAGGTGAACGTCGCCGGGGTCGCACACGTGGTCGCGGAGGCGCGCCGCGCCGGGGTGCGGCGACTCGTGCACATGTCCGCGCTCGGCGCCGATCCCGCATCGCCCTACCCGTACCTCCGAAGCAAGGGCGAGGGACAGTCGCTCGTCACCGGTTCAGGGATCCCGCACGTCGTCCTGCGGTCCTCGCTGCTGTTCGGCGAGGGGGACGATTTCTTCCCCAGGCTTCGCATCAGCCTGCTCTTCCCGATCGTGCCGGTGCCGGGGGACGGTAAGGCGCGGTTCCAGCCGGTCCACGTCGACGACATCGCCCAGGCCCTTGTCGCGGCGCTCGAGCGCGCCGAGATTTCCGGTCCTCACGAGGTCGGCGGGCCAGACCCGGTCAGCTACGACGAGATGCTCGAAGAGGCGATGCGCGGCCTCCACAAGCGGCGGATGACCGTCCATGTGCCGGTCCCGCTGATGAAGGCCCCCGCGTTCCTCATGGGCCTGGTAATGCCGGACCCGCCCGTGACGGTCCAGCAGCTCGACCTGCTGGCGGTGGACAACACGCCCAAACCGAACGCCATGGAGCCCGTTTTTGGCATCCGGCCGAGGCCGTTCCGAGGAGCCCTGGGCTACCTGCGCGGCCGCTGACTCGCTCGGCGGCTCGGCCCGCGCGAGCCCAAGCCAAACTCAAAGCGCACAAGTGTTCCGATGAAATTTCGTGGGAAAACCCCTTCTCAAGGGCTCCCCGCGCCGATAAGATTCGTACGAAAAGCGCGCACGACCTAGTGGGGAGAGGCTCGGTCGCCGGCGCTGACAGATCGACACCGATGGACCGGGCGCTAGAGAGGAACCATCCGTATGAAGGAATGGATCGTCTGCGAGGACAACTGCCTCAAGTGCTCCTATGGAGCGACCCTTGACTGCGACGGCGATTGCCCACGCTGCCCCCGCAACACCTATTGCCCGTGCGTGACGTTCGTTTCGTTCGCCGCAGGCAAGCTCGCTCCCGTTGTCCAGCCCGTCACGACGACCTTCGAACGACCCCGCAAGCGCTAGCCCCGACAGTGTCAGTCGACCAAGCGGCGCTCGCGTCGCTCCGCGAGCGCATCGAACGCATGGCGGTGTTCCTTTGACCTCCCCGCTCTTTCGCGTGAAGTCGCGGGCCTAGAGGGCGAAGCCTCCAAGCCGGACCTCTGGCAGGACCGGCAGCGCGCGCAGCAGATCCTGAAGCGCCTCGGAAACATACGCGCGCGCATCGACCGCTGGGAGAGATTTCGCGCGCGCGCCAAGGATCTCGCCGAGCTCGCCTCGCTCGCACCGGCCGATCCAAATCTCGATGCGGAGGTCGCCGCGGAATTCGCGACCCTCGCCGACGAGGTGCAGCACGCCACACTCGAGGCCCAGCTCTCCGGACCGTACGACGAGCGGAATGCCGTCGTCGCGATCAGCGCCGGCGTCGGCGGGACCGACGCGGCGGACTGGGCGGAGATGCTCGTCCGGATGTACCTCCGCTGGGCCGAACGGCGCGGCTTCAAGGCCGAGCTCCTCGAGTCGACCCCCGGCGATGAAGCGGGCTTCCGGAGCGCGACGCTGTCCGTGGACGGCCCGTACGCCTACGGGTACCTGAAAACGGAACGCGGGACGCACCGGCTCGTGCGCATCTCACCGTTTGATTTTCAGAAGCGCCGGCAGACCTCGTTCGCGCTCGTGGATCCGACGCCGCAGGTGGAAAGCGAGGCCGAGGTGGAACTTCGGCCGGACGAGCTGCGCATCGACACGTATCGCTCGACCGGGGCGGGAGGCCAGAACGTGAACAAGACGGAGACCGCCGTTCGTATCACCCACCTGCCGTCGGGCATCGTCGTCTCGTGTCAGAACGAACGCTCCCAGCTCCAGAACCGGGAGACCGCGATGAAGATCCTCCGCGCGCGCCTGCTCGAGCGGAAGGTGCGGGAGCAGGAAGAGGCGCAAGCGAAGGAGCGCGGCGAGCTCCGTTCGGCCGACTGGGGAAGCCAGATCCGCTCGTACGTGCTCCACCCTTACACGCTCGTGAAGGACCACCGGACCGGCGTCGAGGTCGGCGACCCGACCAGGGTGCTCGACGGCGACATCGATCCCTTCATCGAGGCCGCGCTCTTGCGCCCAGTCCAGGCAAGCGGGGAACCTGGCATCGCCCCTGCTGCATCCGAGGAACGTGCGCGCTAGGGGGTCTGGCGCGCCGAAGGAGGCTGGAGTGGTCAATGTGAAGGATTTGCAGGACGTCGTGGACGACCTGAAGGACCAGGCGAGCAAACGCGCGGCTGTTCTCTTGGGCGAGGGGCGCACCCAGGTGCGCGCGGCAGTTGGCGGCCATTCGGACGGCACGCTGCTCGGGGCGTTCGCTCTCGGCATGCTGCTCGGCGCCCTCGTCGGCGCGGCGATCTCGCTGCTCTTTACGCCGATGTCGGGCCAGGAAGCCCGGCGCAAGATCGGCGAGAACGTCGACAAGATGCGCACGACGGAGCCGGCGGAGTTCGCGACGAACGGATCGTCCCGCCCGATGTCAGCGGTGGGCGGCCAGTCGCCCTACGTTTCGAGCTAGCGCGCCCGCGTTAGCGGCGCCCGACCTCACGCGTGAGCTCGAGAAGCCGCTCGCGGGTATTTAGCGTCGGGTCGTCGGTGACGAGCTCGAAGAGCTCGCTCAGGATTCGCCCTACCTCGGGCCCCTGAGGGATTCCGAGCGCCTGCATCACGTCTGTTCCGTCGATCGCGAGGTCGCGTAGCGAGAACGCCGAGGCGGTGCGGATCTCCTCCTGCACCCGCTCCCAGAGCGCTTCGAGGGCGTACATGCGGGGAGAGCGTGCCCCGCTGCCGATGTTGTCAGCGCGCCGCAGCGCGAACAGCGCCGGGATGTTCTCGAGGCCGACCTTTCGCACGAAACGGCGCACCGCCGAACCCGTCCACTCGGTCTGGTACCAGAACATGTGGTTTCGGATCAGGTGCGTGACCTGGGCGATCGTCTCCTTGTCGAAGCGCCAGCGTCGCAGGATCTCGCGGGCCTTGGCCTCCCCGACGAACTCATGCTGGTGGAAGTGGCCATCGGCGAAGGTCGCCGGCTTACCGATGTCGTGAAGCAGACCGGCGAGGCGGAGCACGAGGTCGTCCGGCGGCGTCGCATCGCATGTCGCGATGGAGTGCTCGAACACGTCCTGCGCGACGGCTTTGTCCTGAGGGATCGTCTTCGCGATCTCGAGCTCGGGGAAGATCACCGCGAGCAGGCCGAGGTCCGACATCTTGCGGAACGCCGCCGACGGCCTCGGCGCGCCGAGGATCTTCACCATCTCCTGCTGGATACGCTCGCCTGAGAGGGTCTTCGCGAGCGGCGCGGACACACGGATCGCATCCTCCGTCCGCGGATCGATCGTGAAGTCGAGGAGTGTCGCGAACCGGACCGCACGGAGCATCCGCAGCGCGTCCTCCTGGAATCGCTCGCGCGGCTCGCCCACGGCCCGAACGACACCGGCTTCCAGGTCCTTCTGACCACCGAAGGGGTCCACGAGCTCGCCGGGCCTGTCGCCGCTCGCGGGCCGCCAGGCCATCGCGTTCATCGTGAAGTCCCGCCGCGAGAGGTCCTCGTGGAGCGAGTCCGTGAACGCGACGCTCGTGGGGTGACGGTGGTCGGCGTAATCGGCCTCGATCCGGTAGGTGGTGACCTCGACCTCGTGGTCGCCCTCCCTGACGACCACCGTGCCGAAGTGATTCAGGTAGAGCGCGCGCCGGAACACCTTCTGGATCGCGTCCGGCGTCGCGTTGGTGGTCACGTCCCAGTCGTGCGGGTCGACCCCGCGGAGCGCATCGCGGACACAGCCACCGACCACGTATGCCTCGTAGCCGGCCGCCGCGAGCTTGCCCACGACGCGCTCGACGTCGGCGGGGACCTTGATCTGGGGAACCGTGCGGGTCACCGGCCGAGTCTAGGGGCGACGGCTCTCCGTAACCGATAGACTGCCTCGATGCAGGTTATGACGGTGGCCCTCCCGCTCTCGGTCGAAGCGCTCATCGTGATCGCGAGCTCGCAGCATGGGCCCGAGGGTCACCTCGGTCTTCCGAGCACCGGCGTACCGAGCAGCACCGCGCACGACCACCTGCGGGGCCCGGCCGCCGCCACGAGCTGGTTGCGGGCGCGCGGCGAGTTCGCCTGCCCGGCGGGAGAACCGAGCTCCGCCGAGCTGCACGCCCTGCGCGAGGTCCGCGCGGCCCTCCGCGATCTCGTGCGCGGTGACACCCTCGCCTACGAGCGCCGCCGCGATCGGCTCCTCCGCGGCGCCGTGTACCGGCTGAGCGGTCCGAGGCTCGTCCCGACGGGGTCCGGCTGGGCCCGCTTCGCGACCGGACTCCTGCCTGCGCTCGTCGCGGTGTCCGATTCGCGCGCGCGCCTGGGTCGGTGTGCGAACCAGCGCTGCGGTTGGCTCTTCCTCGACCGCTCCGCCGGGCGCGTTCGCCGCTGGTGCGACATGAACGCGTGCGGCAACCGCGTGAAGGCCCGTCGCTTCCGGGCACGCCAGCGCGGCGCGCGAGCGCAGCGGAGCTAGCGCTTGTCGCGGGGAACGGCTCTCGCCGCGGCGGTCGTGGTGGCGGTCGTCGCCGGTACCGTCGCGCTGCTTGCCTTCGCGGCCACTCCGCGAGGCACCGCGTGCGGCGAGATCGGCGGCGGAGAGGCTGGCGTGGAAGCGCAGCTCCGGTACGTCGACGTTGGGGCGGGACAGGTGACGTTCACGTTCGGTCCGAGCGCGGTCTCCGATCGGTTCGGTGTCCCGCGCTTCCGCCTCGCTCGCCAGAGCGCCACACCTCCGCCCGAGCTCGACACCGGTACGCATCGGCTCGGTGTCGAGTTCGACGGCGCCTCCGGATTCAATCCCGACCTCACCTCGAGCTACCTCGGGAAGTCGGTCATCGTGCCGGCGAACGACGGCGCCGTGCGCGAGGTCCAGATCACGCGCGACACCGGCCGCGTCCTGTCGTGGGATCTCGTCGTCTCGCGCGAGGAGTGTCCGACGGTCACGACCAACGTCTACGTTTGGGGAAAGAGCCCGCGCGCGCAGGTGACGTTCACCTTCGGCCAGACCGCGTGGATCACGGCAGAGCACCCGGCGACGTACGTCGGGAGCCCCATCCTCGCGCCGGTGCTCGTGACCGGAATGGGCTTCGTCCCGCGGTCGGAGGTGACGTTCCGAATCGCCGGCGCCATCGTCGACAGCGGGACGACCGATGACGTCGGCCGCGTCGAAACGGGGATCTTCGTTCCGAAGCTGCGGCCAGGTGTCTACGAGCTGGCGGTGAGCGACGCGAGCGGCCGGCGCGCGACGACGCAGCTCGTCGTCACCGACGAGCGGTAGCGCTACTCCTCGCCGAGATACGCCTTCCGGACCATCTCATTCGCCGCGAGCTTCGGCGCGGTATCGGTGAGCACGATCTTCCCGGTCTGCAGCACGTAGCCCCGGTGCGCGATGGAAAGTGCCATGTGCGCGTTCTGCTCGACCAGGAGCACGGTCATTCCCTGGACGTTGATCTCCTGGATGGTCTTGAACACGAGCTCGACGAGGACCGGCGCGAGGCCCATGGACGGCTCGTCGAGGAGGAGCACCTTCGGGCGGGCCATGAGCGCGCGGCCGATCGCGAGCATCTGCTGCTCGCCGCCGGAGAGCGTCCCGGCGCGCTGTCGCAGGCGCTCCTTGATGCGCGGGAAGAGCGTGTACACGCGCTCGAAGTCGGGCGTGAGGTCGCGGTCGTTCCGCGCGTACGCGCCCATCTCGAGGTTCTCTTTGACGGACATGCGCGCGAAGATGCGGCGGCCCTCGGGGGAGTGCGCGATCCCCATCCGCACGATCTGGTTCGCCGGGACCTTCGTGAGGTCTCGCTCGGCCATGCGCACCGTGCCATGGCGCGGACGGAGGACCCCGGCGATCGTGCGCAGAGTCGTCGTCTTGCCCGCGCCGTTGCTGCCGATGAGTGTGACGATCTCGCCCTGCTCGACCGTGAGCGAGATCCCCTTCAGCGCCTCGATGTTCCCGTAGTAGGTGTGCACGCCGTCGACCTCGAGCAGCGCCACTAGGCGACCTTCGCTTTGCCCAAGTACGCCTCGATGACGCGGGGATCGCGCTGGACCACCTCCGGCGTGCCCTCGGCGATCTTGACGCCGTGGTCGAGGACCGTGACCCGCTCGGAGATCCCC
>Ga0066706_10000816_pt1 | contig 11025 bp, 7 predicted proteins | sample GraSoiAngelo_155_FD_67274 | JGI IMG/M metagenome (GOLD analysis project Ga0066706, IMG submission 67274) | Grasslands soil microbial communities from the Angelo Coastal Reserve, California, USA - 14_1009_13_30cm | ecosystem: Environmental > Terrestrial > Soil > Grasslands | place: USA...
CGCGTCCTTCACGCCCATGTCGCCGGTGTGCAGCCAGCCGTCGCGAATCTTGTCCGCCGTCGCCTCCGGCTGCTTGTAATAGCCGAGCATCAGGCTCGGCCCCTTCACGCAGACCTCGCCCTCCGTGCCGATGGCGCACTCGCGGCCGGTCGTGGGATCGACGATGCGATCGACGAGCTCGGGCGTGACACGTCCGACGGTGGAGACCCGCTGCTCGATTGGATCGCCGAGCCGCGTGAAGTGCGTCCCGCCCGTCGCCTCCGTGAGGCCGTACACGACGGTGGCATCCATGCCGAGCCCGTGCTCGCGATCGAGGATCTTGCGCATCATCTCTACCGGCACGGGGGCGGCGCCGATGGTACCGGTCCGCAACGAGCGCAGGTTGTAGTCACGGAAGCCTGGGTGGCCGAGAATCGTGATGAACATCGTCGGCACGCCGGAAAAGATCGTGACCCGCTCGCGCTCGATGAGCCGCAACGCTTCCTCGGGATCGAAGACCTCCATGACGACTTGAGTCGAGCCCGCCAGCGCATTCGCGGTGATGCAGCCGAGCGCGCCGAAAATGTGGAAGTACGGGACCGGCACCAGGCATCGATCGTCGGGGCCCCATTCGTGCAGCGCGAGATACTCGCGGGCCTTGTACCAGAAATTGCCGTGCGAGAGCAGGCAGCCCTTGGGCGCTCCCGTCGTTCCCGAGGTGTAGAGCATCGCGGCCGGCGCCTCGGGCGCCACGCGGATCTTCGCCAGCTCGCCGGGCGCGACCTTCGCGCCGCGGCGGACGACGGCATCCGCGCCGAGACAGCCGGGATCGTGCTCGGCGCCGAAGACGATGACGTGGCGCAGCTCCGGGAACTTCGCGCTCACGATGCGCCGATCCTGCTGCCAGAGCACGTCGGGCACCACGCTGCGGAGGATCTCTCGATAATCGATGCCGGCGGTCTCCAGCCGGTCCATCATGACGAGCGCCTTCGCGTCCGACTGCCGCAGCACGTACTCGAGCTCGACGCCCTTGTAGCGGCTGTTGCACGTCACCGTGACGGCGCCGATCTTCGCGATGGCGAAGTTCGCGACGTTCCACTCGATCGAGTTCGGCATCCAGATGACGACGTGATCGCCCGGCCCCAGCCCGAGGGCCAGGAGACCGCGCGCGAACGCGTCGGCGCGTGCGGCAAGCTCCGCGTAGCTGATACGGATGTCCTTGAAGACGATGGCCGGCGTGTCGGCGCGGCGCGCCGCCGCGGCGTCGAGCATCTCGCCCAGCGACAGCGGATTGTTCACGCTCATGGCCGGCCGATTTCCTCGAACAGGCGGCGGACGCGCGCGAACGCGACGCCCAGGTCCTGCTCGGTCAACCCCTCGTGCAGCGCCGCGCGCAGCCGCGTCCACAGCTTGTCGCTGCGAACCAGGGCCGCTTCGCGGTCGCCAGCGCCGGCCACTTCGCGGATGGCGAGCGCCGCGGATTCTGTCCAGCCCTCGAAGGCGCGCACGAGCGCGCCGCGCGTCTCGGCCTGCCGATCGGGCGCTGTCGCGGCCAGGCGAAGCGCGCGCACGAGCGGCTCGATGGCCTCCTCGAAGGCGCCGGCGTCGACGCGTCGCCGACCGAGCTTGTTGTAGCTCCACCAGAGGCGGCGGTCGACCTCCTCGCGGCGCTTGGGCGGCAGCGCCTGGTCGTGCACGCTCTCGAGCAAACGCTCCGCACGCTCGAGCGCGCTCAGCGCCTCGCTCTCGCGCGCCTCCTGCATCGAGCGGATCGCCTGCGCGGTGAGCTGGCCGATCTCGCCGCTGAAGGTTCCCGAAAAGAGCTCGCGGAACGTCTCGGCGCGCGCGGGCGGCACGTCCGGACGCTCGAGCGCCTCGCGCAAGATCCCGCGCGCGGCACGGAATCCTTGACGTTGCGACAGCGCCAGGACGAGCTGCTCGTAGGCCGGCCACAGCCGCGTCTCGGCCGTCGCCGTCAACTCGCGCAGCTCCGCATCGTCGGGCGCCGCCGCACGCCCTCGCGCGAGCCACACGAGCGCGTCGCGCAGGCTGCTGACCCGGCCGTCGGAGTCGGGCGCGGCCGGAGCGCCGGCAGCGGCCATCAGATCCCGGGCGGCCGCGAGCGCGAGCGCCACGAGCTGACGCTGATACTTCGGACGCTCCACATCGGGAGCCGTTGCGATCGCGGTGTCCAACGCGGCGCGCGCCGCCGCGTGGTCGCCGAGCCCCTGCTGCGCGAGTCCCAGGATCGACCACAGCGCGGCCGACTCGTGCGCACCGGCCGGCCGGCGCTCGGCCGGCGCGTCTGTGGCAAACGCCGCGCTCGCGGTCTCCACCACGTCGGCGTGACGATGCTGCTGGTAGAGCTCGAGGCAGTAATCCACGAGTGCGGTGGGCGTGACCGGTGCGGACGTGGTCGGCGTGGGACTGACGGGTGCGGGCCCGACCGACGTGGGACTGACGGGCGCCGGCGTGACCGGCGCGGACGTGGTCGGCGTGGGACTGACAGGCGCGGGCGGCGCCGGCGTGGGAGCGATGGATACGGGACTCACCGGCGCAGCAGTGACCGGCGTCGCAGTGACCCGCGCGGGCGCGACGGTTTGCGTCGACTGAGGCCGCCCGATCGGCGTCGCCTCCGAGGCCTTCGCGCGTTTCAGATACCGCTCGCGCGCGCCCGCGGCATGGCGCGGATGGCTCGAGCGCCAGCGCTGCCTGGGCTCGCCCGACGCGGCGTCCGGCGTGCCACGCGAGGGCCACAACAGCGCGAGCGTGCCGAGAAAGACCAGGCCCAGCGCGACGAGCGCGCCGAACATGATCAGCGTCTCTTCGGTCAGCACGCGGGGTTCACCGGCGCGCCCTCGGCCAGCGAGCGATAGGCGGCCAGCACCACCGCCAGATCGCGGCGCCCCTCGGCGCCGTCCATCTCGCGCACGCGCCCGCTCGTCATCGCCTCGCCGAACGCGCGCAGCATCGCCTCGTGGCCTCGTGTGTCGCGCCAGAAGAGGCGCGCCCGAACGCCGTCGCGGCCCCGGATGAGGACCCAGCGTCCGCGGTTGTCGACGAAGCACGTCGCGCGCGTCCCAGTCACCGATGACCATTGAAACCGTGAAACGCCGGGCGCGGCAAGAGAATTGGCGAGGACGCCGATGGCACCGCCGTCGCACTCGGCGAGGACGTCGACGGCGTCCTCGCCGGCCATGTCGCCGAGTGTCTGCGGCGGACGCAGCGCGAACACGCGCCGCACCTCGCCGCCCCACCAGCGTAGCGCGTGCACGTAGTGGATACCGCCGTCGATCAGAGCGCCACCGCCCGCGTCGGACGTGAGGCGCCAGCCCGCGTGCCGTCGCCAGCCGCGCGCGATCAGATGCAGCTCGCGCGGCTCGCCCAGCAGGCGTGCGTCGAGCGCGCATCGTACCCAGCGGAAGGCGGGCATGAAGCGAAAATTCTCGGCGGTCATCAGCACGCGGCCGGCGCGCGCCGCAGCGTCGATCATCCGGTCGGCCTCGTCGAGCGTACGTGCGAGCGGCTTCTCGACGAGCACGTGGCGGCCGGCGGCGAGGGCCTGCAGCACGTCGTCGAGGTGGCGATCGTGAGGGGTGCAGACGACCGCCGCGCGCGCGCGAGGGTCGCGCAGCGCGTTGTCGTAGTCGCCGTACGCGCCCACGCCGCCGAACTCGCGCGCGTAGGCGCGCGCGCGGGCGACGTCGCGGCTCGCGAAGATCACCGGCAGCCGCAGCCGCCGCGCGGCCCTCGCGTGACGTCGCGCGATCCAGCCACAGCCGAGCACGACCAGCGCCATCGCCTCGTATTCTAGTTGCCTGTTATCATTACAAGCGAGCAGTCGATTCGTACGGAGGCGTGCATGCGTCGAGTGGCGGTGATCGGAGTCGGTGTCACGAAGTTCGGTCGGCACGAGCGCACGTCGGCCGAGCTGTTCGCCGAGGCGGCGGCCGACGCGCTGGCCGACGCGGAGATGCCGGCCAGCCGCGTGCAGGCGCTCTACTACGGCAACGTCGTCGGCGGGGAAACGGAGAAACAGCTGCACACCGGGCCGCAGGCCGCCTCGGTGCTCGGCATCCCGACCGTGCCGACCACACGCTTCGAGACGGCGTGCGCCTCGTCGCACGCGGCGTTTCGCCACGCGGTCATGGAGGTCGCCTCCGGGGCCTCCGACGTCGTGCTGGTGGGCGGCGCCGAGCGCGTGCTGAACGTGCCGACCGCCGACTCGACGGAGTACTTCGCGTACGCCTCGGACGCCTCGTGGGAGCAGACGCTCGGCCTGACGTTCCCCGGCGTCTTCGCGCTCGTGGCCCGCGCCCACATGCACAAGCACGGCACCACCGAGGAGCAGATGGCGGCGGTGGCCGTGAAGAATCACCGCCACGGGGTCCTGAATCCGAAAGCGCAGTTCCGCAAGGAGATCACGCTCGAGACCGTGCTGAGCTCGCCGAAGGTCGCCGATCCGCTCAAGCTCTACGATTGCTGTCCGTTCAGCGACGGCGGCGCCGCGCTGGTGCTGGCATCGGAAGACGTCGCACGCACGGCCCGCCGGCCGATCTGGGTCCTCGCCTCGGCGGCCGCCTCCGACTGGATGCTGCTCGGCGACAAGCGCGATCTCTCGCGCGTGCCCGCCACCGAGCGTGCGGCGGCGGCGGCGTACCGTCAGGCGGGCATCGGACCTCAAGATGTCGACGTCGTCGAGCTGCACGACTGCTTCACGATCGCCGAGATCGTCGCCACCGAAGGCCTCGGCCTGTTCGAGCCGGGCGCCGGCGGGATCGCCGCGGAGAAAGGATGGACGAGTCTCGGCGGCAAGATTCCCGTGAATCCCTCGGGCGGGCTGAAGGCCAAGGGACACCCGATCGGAGCGACGGGGGCCGCGCAGATCTGCGAGGTCGTCACGCAGCTGCGCGGCGAGGCCGGCGCTCGCCAGGTCGAGGGTGCGCGGCGCGGCCTCACGCACACGCTCGGCGGCAACACCGCGACCGTGCTCGTCAGTCTCTTCGGCCGTGACTGAGTCGACGGTCACCCTCGGCCGCTTCTTCGCGGCTGCGCGCGAGGGCAGGTTGACGGCGATCCGCTGCGGCGGCTGCGGCGCGCTCGCCGTGCCGCCGAAGGAGCTGTGCCCCGAGTGCGGCGCGCGCCGCTGGGAGCCCGTGCCGCTTTCCGGCGAGGGCACGATCGCCAGCTTCACCGTCATCCGGGTCGCGCCGCGCGGACACGCCGACGAGGCGCCCTATGCGATCGCGGCCGTGCGCCTGCGTGAGGGCGTATCGCTGCTGGGCCGCGTCGTCGACGTCCCCCTCGACTCACTGGCGATCGGGATGCCCGTCCGCTTTCGCCCGATTGTCGTGAAGGACCGTCCCGCCATCGGCTTCGGTCCGCGCCAGCCCTGATATAGTCGGGGGCGGCGGCATGGCCCCGGACACTCTCGATCTCGACCTGGTCGTGCGCCGTCTTGCCGGCGATGGCAAGGCCCGGGTGTCGGCCGATGCCGTCGCCGTGTGGCTGCTCGGGCTCGACGGCAGCGAGCTCGCGCTGCACGCCGCGCTCGGCTTCGCACGGCCGTCCACCGCGCGCACGCTCGCGCATCGTCCCTTCGGCCGCCTCGCCGACTGGCTCACGCCGCGGCGAGTGCCGTCGCTCGGCATCGTCCCCGCGTCGTTACCGCCGGGACGCGCATGGCTGCGCGAGGAATCGATCCGATCGGTGTTGGTGGTACCGCTCGCGGCGGGCGGCATTCGACTGGGTCTGCTCGCGGCCTTTCGACGCCGCCGGCCGTTCACCGCGCGCCATCTCGCCGCCGCGCGCGAAATCGCCGCGGCCGGCGGGCCGGCCATCCACGCCGCGCTGCGCTTCGCCGAAGAGCGCGAGCACGTCGAGCGCGCGGAGATACTGCTCGCGGTGACGCAGACGCTGGCCTCGACGTCCGATCTGCCGGCGGCGCTCGGTGAGATCGCCCACCGCACGGCGGCCGCGCTCGGTGCGGAGTGCTGCGAGATCCACGTTGCGGACGCCCCCGCGCCGTCGCCATCGGCCGTGCCCGAGGGCGGCGCCGAGCTGGTGGTGCCCATCGGGCGCGAGTACGCGGCCATCGGCTCGCTGCGCGTCGTGCGACGCGATGGAGGCGAGTGGGCGCCGACGATCGTGGAGCTGGCCACGGCGATCGCGGGGCAGATCGCGCTGGCCGCCGAAAACGCGCGGCTCGTCCGCCAGGCGGAGGCGCACGCCGGCGAGCTCGCGGCGCTGCACGACGTCACGGCCACGCTGACGTCGACGCTCGAGCTGCCGACCGTGCTCGAGACGGTCGCCGACTCGGCGCGCTCGCTCATCGGCGCGCAGCGGTGCGGCGTCTTCGAGCTCGACGGCGCCCAGCAGCTCGTGCCGCGCGCGAGCCGTGGCGTGCCGATCGAGCATCTGCTCACGCTGAAGCCCGGTCAGGGCGCCGTCGGCGCCGCCGCACTCCGCCGCGCGCCGTTCTTCACGCCCGACTGGCGCGAGCACGAGCCGCCGGGCTACGCCACCGATCGCGTTGGCGACGATGTGCTGCGCGACGCCGTCCGCCGGCAGGGCATCCGCGCCGTCCTCGCCGTGCCGCTCGTGTCCAAGGACACGCTCGTCGGCGTGATCGCCGCGGCCTGGGACGACGTGCACGCGTACGACGAGCGCGAGGTGCGATTGCTCACCGGGTTGGCGCAACAGGCCGCCGTCGCGCTCGATCGCGCGCGCGTGCACACCGCGGCCCTTCGGCGCGCCGACGAGCTGGGCGCGCTGCTGCGCGCCGCACGCACGGTCATGGCCGGCCTCGACCGCGACGCCACGCTGCAGCAGATCGCGCACGAAGCGGCCGGCATCGCGGGCACGCCGCACGTGAAGGTGCTCGTCGTCGATTCGCAGACGCGCACGCTGCGGCTCGGCGCCATCACCGGCAGTCCGGTGCCCGCCGATTTCGCGGTGCCGCTCGGCTCGAGCTATTCGGGCCGGGTGGCGGTCACCGGCGAGCCGCTGTTCGTCTCGGACACCGCGAACGACCCGCAGAACAACCTCGCGCAGCGCGACCGTGAGGCGGGCATCGTGACCTATCTCGGCCTGCCGATCCGCAGCCGTGAGCGCGTCCTCGGCGTGCTGACGTTCAACACGACGATGCCGCGCCGCTATTCGCCGCCGGAGCTCGACTACCTCGCCTCGTTCGCCGATCTGGCCGGCATCGCGCTCGACAACGCGCGGCTCTACGACGAAGCGCAGCAGGCGCTCGCCGACCTGCGGGCCATGCAGCAAAAGCTGGTGCGCGGCGAGACCCTGCGCGCGCTCGGCGAGCTGGCCGGCGGCGCCGCGCATCATCTCAACAATCTGCTGACGATCGTGGTCGGGCGCGTGCAGCTGCTGCTGCGCAACGTCGAGGACGACCGGCTGCGCCGACCGCTCGCGATCATCGAGAAGGCGGCCAAGGACGGCGCCGAGGTCGTGCGCCGGCTGCAGCAGTTCTCGCGCACCCACCAGGTCGGCCAGCTGCGCACCCTCACCCTCGAAGACGTGGCCGGCGACGCGCTCGGGCTCACCCGTGGCCACTGGCAGGACAGCGCCCGCGCGCGCGGGGTGAGCATCGACGTGGAACAGCGCCTCGCGGGCGCGACCACGATCGAGGGCGATGCGGCCGCGCTGCGCGAGGCCGTCACCAATCTCGTGCTCAACGCCGTGGACGCGATGCCGAAGGGCGGCCGCCTCACCGTCGAGACGCGAACGGACGGCGACCGCGCGGTCCTCGTCGTGGCCGACACCGGCACCGGCATGTCAGAGCACGTCCGCCTCAAGGCGCACGAGCCGTTCTTCACGACGAAGGGTGTGAAGGCGACCGGCCTGGGCCTCAGCGTCGCCTACGGCATCGTGCGCAGCCACGGCGGTGAGCTGACGCTCGATAGCCGCGAAGGGCGCGGCACCACCGTCACGCTGATGTTGCCGCGAGCAGGTGCGACGTCGCCGGCGGCGGGATCCGCAACGGCGCCGCGGGCGGGCGCGCTGCGGATGCTGCTCGTGGACGACGAGGACGAAGTGCGGGAGGCGCTCGCCGAGATGCTCGCCTCGCACGGCCACACGGTGCTGACGGCCACCGGCGCCGACGAGGCCCTCGAGCGGCTCGACGCCGAGCCCGACCTCGACCTCGTCCTCACGGATCTCGTCATGCCGGGCGGCACCGGTTGGGACGTCGCCGCCGGCGTGAAAGCGCGCCGTCCGCACGTCCCCGTCGGCCTCATCACCGGCTGGGGCGACACCACGGACGTCGACGACGCCCGGCGCGCGATGGTGGACTTCGTCGTCGAAAAGCCGGTGACCGTCGAGGCGCTGCAGGAGGCCGTCGCGCGCGTGCGCGAGCGCTGAGCCGCTAGCGCGGCGGCGCGAGCGTGACCGCGGCCGCGCGCACGGCCTTCACGATTCCGTGATAGCCCGTGCAGCGGCAGAGCACCGCCGAGATCCCCTCGCGCACCTCCTGTTCGCTGGGCGAGGGATTCGTGCGCAGCAGGTCGAGGGCCGTGAGCAGCATACCGGGCGTGCAGAACCCGCACTGCAGCCCATGGTGCTCGCGAAACGCCTCCTGCAGCGGATGGAGCCTGCCGTCGCGCATCAGTCCTTCGACCGTCGTGATCTCCGCGCCGTCGGCCTGGACGGCCAGCATCAGGCACGAGCGCGCCGCGTCCCCGTTGATCAGCACGGTGCAGGCGCCGCAGATGCCGTGCTCGCAGCCGACGTGCGTGCCGGTGAGACCGAGATCCTCGCGCAAAAAGTCGACGAGCAGCTTGCGCGGCTCGCAGCGGCCCTCGCGTGCCGCGCCGTTCACCGTGAGCCTCACCGTCGCGGCGGTCATGCCGCGCGCTCGGCGGCGCGCTTGAGCGCGCGCTCGGTGAGAACACCGGCGAGGTGGCGACGATAATCCGCCGAGGCGTGAATGTCGGCGTCGGGCTCGACCAGCTCGCTCGCGCGCCGGCCGGCGGCTTCGATGGCGGCCGCGCCAAGCCCGTCGCGCTCGACGATCTCCTCGGCGGCGCGCAGCCGCCGCGGCGTCCCGCCGGCGCCCGCCGTCGCCAGGCGTGCCGTGACGCGTCCGCCGCTGCGCCACACCGCGGCCGCGACGCCGACGATCGCAAAGTCACCGTGACGCCGCGCGAGCTCTTCGAACGCCCAGCCCGCGCCCTCGGGCATCACGGGCAGCCGCACCTCGGTGAGGATCTCGTCCGGCGCCAGCGTCGTCGTGAGATACGTCTCGAACAACACGCCGGAGGATAGCGTGCGCTCGCCCTTCGGCCCGCGCGCGACGACCTCGCCCTCCAGCGCCGTCAGCACGGCCGGATACTCGGCCGACGGATCGGCGTGGGCGATCGAGCCGCCGATCGTGCCGCGCGAGCGGATCGGCAGGTGCCCGACCCAGCGGGTGGCCTCACGCAACAGCGGCAGACGCCGCGCCACAACGGGTGAGAACTCGATCGCGCGCTGGCGGGTCATCGCGCCGAGCCGCACGTGACCGTCGTGCTCGCGGATGTAGGCCAGCGATGTGATGCGGTTGAGATCGATGAGCGCGGCCGGGCGCGCCAGCCGAAAGTTCAGCAGCGGGACGAGGCTCTGGCCGCCGGCCAGCAGCTTGGCGTCGCCGTTGTAACGCGCGAGCAGCGCGAGGGCCTCGTCGAGCGTGGACGGCGCGTGATACTCGAACTTCGGCGGTTTCACGGTAACGAGTGCCGGGAGTCCGGCTCGGGCCGCGGGTGGCCTGCACGAGAGGCGCGTGGCTCCGCTCCGCGATCTCCAGCTTGGCGGATCATTTCCCAGAGGTTGCTCGGCGTCATCGGGAGCTCGGTGATGCGGATGCCGAGCGGGCGGAGCGCGTCGCTGACCGCGTTGGCGATGACGGCGGGCACGGTCATCGACGACGACTCGCCGAGGCCCTTGGAGCCGAGCGGCGTGAGTGGCGACGGCGACACGATGTGAGCGATCTCGATCTCCGCCGGCGCCTCGGTCGCCGTCGGCACGAGGTAATCCATGAACGTGCCCGTGAGGAACTGGCCGTCGTCGTCGTACTTCAGCTCCTCGTACAGCGCGCCGCCGAGGCCGTGCAGCGCGCCGCCGTAGATCTGACCCTCGGCGATCATCGGATTGATGATGGTGCCGGCATCGTGGACGGTCACATACTTGAGGATCGTGATGGCGGCCGTCCGCCGATCGACCTCGACGGCCATGATCTCCGCGATGAAGCCGTAGGTGTTCGACGAGTTCACGCGATCCTCGGCGTCGACGGCGCGGCTCACGCCGAAGCCGAAGACCGCAGTCGCCTGCAGCCCGGGCTCCATGCCGTCGGGCAGCGACTCGGTGTTCCAGTGCGCGCGGCCCGCGAGATCCTTCACGGAATACGACGGCCCCTTGCCGCTGCGCGGCCGCACGGCGCCGTCGCGGAACTCGAGGTCGGCCGCCGGACGCTCCATGAGATGCGCCGCGTAGTCCACGAGCTTCGCGCGGAGCTTGCGCGCGGCCAGCGCGACCGCGCTGGTGCCGACGGAGCCGAAGCGGCTCGAGTACGTGCCGGAGGAGATGGACCAGATGCGCGTGAAGGTGTCCATCTCGTCGACGACCGTGATGTCGTCGGGCGTGAGCCCCAGCTCGTCGGCGACGATCTGCGCGACGACCGTCTGGTGCCCCTGCCCCTGCGGCGTCGTGCCGAGGATGGTCGTCACGCGTCCGAGCGGATCGATCTTCACCGTGGCCGCATCCACCGCGCCCGACTTCGGCAAGTATTCGGGCTTCGCGCGGAACTGCGGGTCGAGCGCGGTGGCCACGTACCCCATGTTCGAGACCGACGGATCCACGGCCAGCGCGACCCCGATACCGAACCATCGGCCGTTCGCGCGCGCCCTGGCCTGCTGGCGTCGCAAGTCCGCGTAGTCGGCGACCTGCACGGCTTTGTCCAGCGCGGCGGGATAGTCGCCGCTGTCGTAGTAGCCGCCGGTCGGCGTGCGGTACGGCATCTGCTCCGGCGCTATCAGATTTCGCCGGCGGATCTCGATG
>Ga0066706_10000822_pt1 | contig 11017 bp, 10 predicted proteins | sample GraSoiAngelo_155_FD_67274 | JGI IMG/M metagenome (GOLD analysis project Ga0066706, IMG submission 67274) | Grasslands soil microbial communities from the Angelo Coastal Reserve, California, USA - 14_1009_13_30cm | ecosystem: Environmental > Terrestrial > Soil > Grasslands | place: USA...
CGTGCTTCTACGTGTGCAGGTCGACGACGCCGCCGCGGCCAACGAGATATTCGAGAAGCTCATGGGCCCTGATGTCGAGCCGCGCAAGAAATTCATCCAGGCGCACGCCAAGAGCGTCCGCAACCTAGACATCTGACCTCGATGCGAATCGCTGTCGACGCCATGGGCGGCGACAACGCGCCGGAGCAGGTGCTGCAGGGCGCGACTCAAGCCGCCAACGAGATGGGCATTGACATCGCGATCGTCGGGCTGCCTGGCTCGGTGCAGCCGCTGCTCGACAAGCACCCGAAGCTCGTGCTGGTGCCATGCACGCAGGTCATCGGCATGGACGAGCATCCCGCGCAGGCAGTGCGGTCGAAGCCCGACTCATCGATGAGCGTGTGCGCGCACCTGTGCAAGGCAGGAAGGGCGGACGGCTGGATTTCGGCAGGCAACTCCGGAGCGATCATGGCCACAGCCCTCTTCGTGCAGGGCCGGATCAGAGGAGTCGAGCGCCCGGCCCTAGGGTCGGTGATCCCTACCCGCGACGGTTTCGCCTACTTTCTCGACGTCGGCGCCAACGTGGACTCGAAGCCCGAATACCTTGTGCAGTTCGCGACGATGGGCGCGGTGTATGCGCGCGAGATGATGGGCCGGCCGGAGCCTCGCGTGGGTCTGCTCAGCAACGGCGAGGAGGACGGCAAAGGCGACGAGCTCGTGCGCGAGGCCGGCAGGCGTTTGAAGGGCACCATGCGCGGATTCGTCGGCAACGTGGAGCCGAAAGACCTGTACGCGTCGAAGGCCGACGTGGTGGTGGCCGACGGCTTCGTCGGCAACGTGGCCATCAAGATGGCCGAGGCGACGGCCGAGTTCCTGTTCCGCAACCTGCGCGACGAGATCCCTCGCACGACGCGCGGCAAGCTTGGCGGACTGCTCATCCGCGACGGGGTAAGGCGGCTTCGCGCGCGCATCGACTGGAGGGAATTCGGAGGCGCCCCGCTGCTGGGAATCGACGGCGTCGCGGTCATCGCCCACGGCCGCTCTGACGCACGCGCCATCAAGAACGCCATCCGCGTCACGCGCGAGGCGGTGGACAACCAGCTCGTCGGTAAGATTCGCGCTGAGGTGGGCAAGTGACCAGGGAAAACGGGCGCACTCGCGTCGTCATCACCGGCATGGGCACGATCAATCCGCTCGGCAAGAACCTCGATGAGTACTGGGATGGGCTGATCGAAGGGCGGAGCACGGCTCGCACCGTCGAGGGCACCTATCCGACCGACAAGCTGCCAACCAAGTTCGCCTGCGAGATCCAGGGGTACGACCCGACGACCTACCTCGACCGGAAGGCAGCGTCGCGCATGTCGAGGTTCGCGCAGATGGCGGTCATCGCGTCAACCATGGCCCTGGAGGATGCTGCGCTCGACGTTTCGAAAGAGGACAGCTTCCGCGTGGGTGTCGACCTCGGCACCGGCATCGGCGGATTCATCGAGATGACGTCGGGCGCGGCGGCGTTCGGGATGAAAGGTCGGTTGTTGAATCCGCTTTATGCGGCGGTGATCCTCCCCAACATGGCGGCCGCGTCGGTGGCCATTCACTTTCGGATCCGCGGTCCCAACACCACGATGACCACCGCTTGCGCGGCGTCGACGCATGCGATCGGCGACGCTGCGCGCATCATCGAGCACGGTGACGCCGACGTGATGCTGGCGGGCGGCACCGAGGCCGGGCTGTGCGAGATAGGCATCTACGCGTTCGACGTAATCAAGGCCCTGTCCACGCGCAATGACGCGCCGGAGAAGGCGAGCCGGCCGTTCGATCGCGACCGGGACGGGTTCGTGGCTGGCGAAGGTGCCGGCGTGCTGGTGCTCGAGTCACTCGAGCACGCTGTGAACCGCGGAGCGCGCATATACGGCGAGGTGCTCGGCTTTGGACTCACGTGTGACGCATTTCACCAGGTCGCGCCGGATTCGACCGGCGAAGCGGCGGCGCAAGCGGTGACGCTGGCGATGAAGGACGCAGGCGTGGAGCCGGCCGACATCGACTACATCAACGCCCACGGAACCTCCACCCAGCTCAACGACGCCGGTGAGACCGCGGCTCTGAAGCTCGCTCTCGGCGAGCACGCATACAAGATCCCAATCAGCAGCACCAAGTCGATGATCGGACACCTTCTAGGCGCTGCCGGTGCGGTGGAAGCCATCGCGACGATCCTCACGATCAACCGCGGAATGATCCACCCGACCATCAACTACGAGAACCCGGATCCTGAATGTGACCTCGATTACGTGCCCAACACTGCGCGGCGCAAGGACGTGCGCATCGCGATGTCGAATGGTTTTGGTTTCGGCGGCCACAACGCGGTAGTGGTTCTCGGCAGGTTCGAGGAATAGATGGCGGACGACCCAAACATCGGCACCGTCCTGACGCGAAACCTCCAGGAGGAGATGCAGACCTCCTACATGGAGTACGCGATGTCCGTCATCATCAGCCGGGCCCTGCCCGACGTGCGTGACGGGCTCAAGCCGGTGCAGCGCCGGATCCTCTACGCGATGCAGCAGGCCGGCGCGACCTCAGCAAGCCGCTACCGCAAGTGCGCCGCGTTCGTCGGCGACGTGCTAAAGCTCTACCACCCGCACGGCGACACGTCCGTGTATGACGCGCTCGTGCGCATGGCGCAGCCCTTCTCGCTGCGCTATCCGCTGATCGATGGGCAGGGCAACTTCGGCAGCGTCGACGGCGACCCGCCGGCTGCCATGCGGTACACCGAGGCCCGGTTGGCGGCGATCACCGGCGACCTTATGGCGGACATCGAGAAGCAGACGGTCGACATGATCCCGAACTACGACGGCTCGGACGAAGAGCCGACTGTGCTGCCCGCGCGCATCCCGAACCTGCTCATCAACGGGGCCACCGGGATCGCCGTCGGCATGACCACAAACATCCCGCCGCACAACCTGCGCGAGATCGCCGCGGGCGTGAAGCACCTGATCGACAACCCCGAAGCGACCGGCGAGGACCTGCTGAGCTTCGTCAAGGGACCGGACTTTCCGACCGGCGGCCTGATCATGGGCACCGCAGGCATCAAGGCCGCTTACTCGACCGGCCACGGGCGCATCGTCGTGCGCGCGCGGCACACGTTCGAGCAGGCGAAGAACGGCCGCGAGCGGATCATCATCGACGAGCTTCCCTACGCCGTGAACAAGGCCACGCTGGTGGCGAAGATCGCCGAGCTGACAAACGAACGAAAGCTCGAAGGCATCGCCAACCTGGGCGACGAATCCGACCGGCAAGGCATGCGCATCGTCATCGAGCTCAAGCGCGAGGCGCAGGTTTACACCGTCCTCAACAACCTCTACAAGCACACCGCGCTGCAGCAGTCGTTCGGCGTGATCATGCTGGCGATCGTCGAGGGACGGCCGGTGGTGCTGAGCCTGAAGCAGGCGCTGCAGCTCTTCATCGACCACCGCCGCGATGTCGTCGTGCGGCGCACGAAGTTCGACCTGGAGAAAGCGCAGGAAAGGGCGCACATTCTCGAGGGCCTGAAGATCTGCCTCGACCACCTCGACGAGGTGATCAAGACGATCCGCGCGGCGTCCGACACGGAGACCGCGGCCAACCAGCTGCAGACGAAGTTCGGTCTGTCCGAGCGCCAGGCCCGGGCCGTGCTGGCCCTGACCCTGGGACGGCTGACGCGCCTGGAGCGGCACAAGATCGACGAGGAGTACGAGGGGGTCATCAAGACCATCGCGTACCTGGAGAGCATCCTGGCGAGCGACCTCAAGGTGCGCCAGCTCATCAAGGACGAGATGGACGACCTGACCAAGAAGTACGGCGACGACAGGCGCACCGAGATCAGCGAGCAGGAGGCGACCGAGCTGTCTGCCGAGGACCTCGTGCACAAAGAGGACGTGGTGGTCACCCTCACGCATCGGGGTTACGTGAAGCGGCAGCCCCAGCGCGTCTTCCGCGCGCAGAAGCGCGGCGGGGTCGGGTTGAAGGGCGCGCGGCCGACCGCCGGCGGCGAAGCGCCGAGCGGCACGCGTGAAGAGGACTACGCGGAGCACCTGCTCACCACACACACGCACGCGTCGATCCTTTTCTTCACGCAGAGCGGCCGCGTGTTCCAGCTGCGCGTGCACGAGGTGCCTGAGCGCGAGCGTCAGGCCAAGGGCGTCCCGATCAACAACCTGATCGACGTCGGCGGCAACGAGCGTGTGACCGCGGTCTTCATCCGGCCCGAGTCGGAGACCGAGGCGCACTACATGCTGATGGTCACGAAGAACGGATACATAAAGAAGACGGCGCTGCGCGAGTACGCGAATGTGCGCCGCAACGGGCTCATCGCCATCAACCTCCAGGAAGGCGATGAGCTGGACTGGGTCACGCCGACGTCGGGCAAGGACGAGATCATCATCGCCACCACGCTGGGCAAAGCGATTCGCTTCGGCGAGAGCGAGGTGCGCGCGATGGGCCGGGACACGCAGGGCGTAATCGGCATCAAGCTCGGCAAGGGCGACACCGTGGCCGGCATGGGCACGGTCACCGGCGAAGGCGACGTTCTGGTCGTCACCGAGCGCGGCTACGGGAAGCGCACGCCGGTAGCCGAGTATCCGATGCACCATCGCGCGGGGCAGGGCGTCTTCACATTGAAGGTGACCGACCGCGTGGGCAAGCTGGCCGCGATGAGGGTGGTGCACGACCCCGAGGAAGAGGTGCTGATCATCAGCGCCAGCGGCATGGTGCTGCGCACCCCTGTGGGCGCGATCTCGCAGATCGGCCGGCAGACCCAGGGCGTCATCGTCATGCGCCTGACGACCGAAGACCCTGGAGTGGTGGCGATCGCTCCTGTGGGCGCCATCGAAGAGGGCGACGGCAAGGAGTGAGCTCCTTCGGCCCCTGGCTGCTGGTGCTGGGCGCGGGTGTGATCCTGGTGGAGGGTGCGGTCGCCGGGGTGTGGAGCGTCAGGCTGGTCAGGCAGGGCCGGGCACTCTCGGCGAGGCTCGAACGCGAGCGCGGCTTCGTCCGTGCCGACGTCGCGCGCTTGCGCGAGACACTCGAAGAGACGCGCCGCCTGTGGGAGCCATGGCGGCGGGCGTTGCGCCGGCTGCGACATCCCCTCGTGGCCGCTCTGCTTGCCTCGTTCTGGAGGCGCGCGGCGGGCTAGCTCACCCCGGGTCCCTTAGGCCAAACTACTGGGCGGCATGCGTGAGGTTGAGAGCCAGGATCCTGCCACGTCCTTGAAGGCGGCCGAGGAGTCGGCGGTGGCGAGGGAGCGAGCCCGGATGGCCCGCGAGCTGCACGACGGGCTGGCGACCGACCTGGCGGGGGCGATCTCGCTTTTCAAGGTCTACCTCGAGGGACACCGCGGCGATGCGAGCGATACGACCCTCATCAACATCTTCGAGATCCTCGAGCGGATGCTCAAGCAGGTGCGTGAGACGCTGGCCGAGCTGCGGCCGCGACCTATAGGGCCGGAAGGCCTCGTGGGCGATCTACGCCACCAGGCTGAGGAGTTCGCGCGCCTGTACGCGATCAGGGTCGAGATCGCGAGCAGTGGAACCGAGGACATGCTTCCGCCGCCGCAGCGCGAAGTCGTCAACCAGGTCGTCCGTGAGGCTTTGACCAACGTCCGAAAGCATTCCGGTTCGTCGATCTGCCGGGTGCGCATGCATTTCGCCGCGCGACCGTTCCTGGTCGAGGTCTCGGACGAGGGCAGGGGATTCGCGTCGTCCCAGGCCCACGGCTACGGGCTCGTGGGAATGCGTGAGCGCGCGGCTGGAATCGGCGGCAGGCTGGAGGTGGTGAGCACCGAGGGTCGGGGCACGACGGTATTTCTCTTCGGACCGCGCTGAACAGACCAGCGTGGCCGAGCGCCACGACCCTCTTCATCGTGGTGCTCGGTCTGTTTGCCGGGGATCTGGTGGTCCCCGCCCGTGTGGCCGCTCGAACCCCACTAGAGGATCCATCCCCTTACCACACGCATACCGGTATCCGGTGCGGCGTTCGCTGGTTCAGCTTTCGCTTCACTGAGCTCATCAGCGCATCCGTCTCCACCTGACCTGCTTTGATCGCCCGGGCGATCTCCTCGCGTGACATGCCGCAGCTCATTAGCTGCACGACCTCTGCCTCGGCCTCGCTCATCCGGCCGAGCGGACCGCGCAGCGACGAGATGATCGGAGCAAGTGCCGCGCTGAGGCCGATCGCGTACTGCACGTCCTCTTCCGAGTACCAGTAGTCGCGCCTGCAGCCGAGCACGAGCAGGCCGATCGGCCGCTCCTCGGGCTGACCGATCGGCGCGTACATGATCGCCGGCCAATCGAGCTCCCAGTCGAAGCCGGCGGCCGGAGTTGTGTAAGGAAAGACGGAGTTCACCACGACCGGCCGCTGCTCGAAAAGCGCGCGGCGCGACAGCGGCTGCAGGGGACGAGCCTGCAGCAGCCGCCGCGATATCTCTGATGCTGCAACCGGCTGCAGCGCCCCTCCGCGTAGTAAGCCGACGACCCAACGGTCGTGCGACAGGACTTCGAGGGCCAGCCCCAGTCGGCGCCTGGCTTCCTGTAAATCAAGGAGCTGGCCCATGCGCTCAGGCTATGCACGTCAGGATTCGCTGACCTCAGCCCAGCTTCATCGTTTCCTCAGGATTCGCTGAACCTTTTCGTGTTAGCGTCCTGCCGGGGATGGGCTCGCCCGCCAGGTTGCTCGTCGTCGACGACGAACCGCGCACCGCAGAGGTCACCGCGGAGCTGCTCAGGCGCGCGGGTTACGCGGTGGACGTCGCGCTCAGCGGCACGGAAGCGCTGTCGCGCGTGAGGTCGGAAATCCCTGATCTGATGCTGCTCGACTACGAGATGCCCGACATGGACGCGCCCGAGGTGCTCGACCAGCTGCGGTCGGGATCCGATCGACTTTCGTTTCCCGTGATCATCTTCACCGGCGCGCGGCCCTCGCCGGGCGACCAGGTGCTGAGCATCGAACGAGGGGCGGCCGACTACATTGCCAAAGGGACTGACCGCCAGGTGCTGCTGGCGCGTGTGCGTGGTGCGCTGCGCGACCGGACACCTTCAGGTCGGGCGCTGGTGCGAGGACGCCTCCGCGTCGATCTCGCGCGCATGTCCGCCACGCTGGAAGGCCGCGAGCTGCACCTCGAGGGACGGCCGCTCGCAACGCTCCAGATCCTGGCCGAGAAGCCCGGCGAGGTCGTGTCGCGCAACGAGCTGCTCGAGCGCGCGTGGGGCACGCACTACGCGGGATTCGAGCACAGCGTGGAGCAGGCGGTGCATGAGGTGCGCCGTGCGCTGGGCGAGCCGGGCTGGATCGAGACGGTACGTGGGATCGGATACCGGTTCGTCACGCAGGCCTGAAAGGCCGGCGGCCCTCCACCGCCTGCGCTCGACGCTCGCACGACTGAAGGCCGAGCTGGAGATGGCCGAAGCCGACGGCACGGAGCCGCCGATCGAGAGGCTGCTCGAGGACATCGATGAGGCATTCGCGCACCTGAGCGAGGCGGAGGAGGCCGAGCGTCCGACCGTTCGGGTCCTCGTGGTCGATGACGACGAGCGCCTCGCGGAGATCACAGCCCGCGGTTTGCGACGTCTTGGCTTCGAGGCCGACTCCACGTCCAGGCTGCCGAGCTCATTTGGCGGTGCCGTCCCAGTGGTCGACCTCGGCATCCTGGAGGGCGCGGGCAGCGATGTGCTGGCGGCAGTGCGTGCGGCCCGGCCGATAGTGGTCACGGGAGCAACCGACCGGCCTTCGCGCGCCATGGCGGATAACCTCGCCGCGACCGACTACTTGCTCAAGCCGGTCGAGCTCGACGAGCTGGCCGCGGCGATCAAGCGCCGGATGAAGTAAGGCCGCAGGCCGCTGCTTTACGGGTTGAAAGGAGGCAGCGACACTGTGAAGACGGCGCCTCGGCGGCCCCCGTCATACGTCAGCTGGCCCTGGTGTTCGCGGACGATGCCGTAGGACATGAAGAGTCCGAGGCCGGTGCCGCCTTCCTTAGTGGTGAAATGCGGCTCGAACAGGTGGTGCCGGTGGTCATCCGATATACCGGGGCCATTGTCCGCAACGCTCACGTAAGGCCAGCCGTTGTTGCGGCGGCCGGTCGAAATGTCGACGCGCCCGCCGTGGCTGACCGCGTCAATGGCGTTGTTCAAGAGGTTGGTCATGACCTCACGCATGAGGAGCGGATCGGCCTTGACCCCGACGTCCGTCGGCGCTTCATGCACGGCGAACTGGACCTCTTTGCCGCGGGCGCGCGGTCGCGCCATTCCGACGGCGCGCGTAACGAGCGCGTTGAGGTCGACTGGGTTCGGCGCGTAGCTGACCTTGGGCGTCGCGCCCTGCGCGAGGGCGCGGAGGACTGCGACCGCATCGTTGGCGGCGTCGGTCGCTGTCTCGAGGCTCTCGCGGTCGGGGCTTTCGAGCTTCCGAGTGTCGATCTCCTTGAGATACGCAAGGGCGGTGGCCATGTGGTTGCGCAGGTTGTGAACCACCCCCTCGACCGCGCGACTGTGAAAGAGGTGGCGATCGGCGTCGGAGAGCTCCGACTCGAGCACCCGGCGAACACGCCTGCCGGCGATGGTATCCGTGAGCGCCAATGCCAAAACGCAAACGATCGTGGCGAGGATGTAACCGAGAACGGATCCATCCAAGACATAACTGATTAGTAGAGCGGAAAGGCAAAAGTACCCAAAGGCAAGGAAGAAGTAGGGGGTGACGTTTCTTTGGATAACACCCAGTCCTGATTCACCAGTCCGCACGCTAATTGCAGTGGCCACCAGCACGACATCGGACGCGGTGAGAGTAATCAGGGTCGCAACACGAGGGCCGAACGCCACACCCATCCCTGAGCGGAAATGAGCAGAGACCAGAGAGGAGAGGCAGACGACCGTCGCATAGATCGCCGCGTTGCCCAACATCGGCCAGACGCCTCGTCGTGCAAATGGAAGAGAAGTCGCCAAACCGACGAGCGTTGCGTCTAGGGGGTTGAGAAGAATGGCGGCTGCGCCACTGACGACCCCGTTCAGAGTCAATGTCCCGCGGTCGATCCTTACCTCCGGGATGCTCATAGCAGAGGTCATGACCGCGATGAACAGCACCATGACGACGGAATCCGGATGGGCGCGCGTGTACGGATAAACCGCGATGTTGATGGCGACGCACGCGGAGGCGAGAAAGCCAATGAATGCGTAGGAGGCGACTTTTCGTGCCATTGCCTAATTGCTAAGCTGCCACCATCTCGATGGTTCCTGAGGCTGCTCCGGCATTACGGGTCCTAGTGGTTGACGACAGCATAGTTCCCAGGGCAGCCGCCAAAACCCTGCTTGCGGCAACGAAGGGTCTGCGCTACTGCGGCGAGGCAACGACTGGAGAGCAAGCGATTCAGAAGATGACGTCCCTAAAACCAGACCTGATTCTCATGGACGTTCATATGCCCGGCATGGATGGGCCGGCGGCTACTAAGGCCATGCGCGAGCTGAACCCTGCTGTTCGAATCGTCGCATGGACGGTCTCTGAAGCCAGCGACGACTTGCTCCGAATGATGCAAGCTGGATGTTCGGGTTACGTCCTTAAGGATGCGGGCCCTCAGGAGTTGGAGCACGCTCTGCTCGCGGCCATCAGGAGCGAGACCCCAGTGCCGCGCAAGATGATTCCAGAGGTTCTTCGACGGATTGGCGAGAACACTCCATTGTCGCGAGCCCCCACCACTCCTTTAACCTCGCGCGAAATGCAAATACTTCGAGGCGCGGCGAAGGGCCACACGAGCAAGAAGCTTGCCCACGACACGGGCTTGGCCGTACCTTCGGTTGAAACGCACCTACGCAACATATTTCGCAAGCTGGGGGCCTCCAATCGCGGCGAGGCTGTCAGCACGGCGCTGAAGTTAGGACTGATCACGCTGGCCGATCTCTAGCAGCTCGCCAGGCGGAGTGTGGCGAGTCATCAATTTCCATGACTCGGGAACATTGAAATTGACGATTCTCAGTTTTGTGCCTCTCTCCGACACTCCTTGTTGAAACCGTGACTTGGACAAACTCGCAGGGCTGTCGCGGCTAACAAACGGGGAGGAGAAATTTGACATGGCTCGCATGTGGAAGAGGCTACTTCGCAGCGCAGGTAGGCCACGGGTCGTTGGTGGCTGGCTGATCTAGGGGATCGTATCTGGGGCGCTTCGTTCCGTAGCCAGAAGCCCGTCAAGGGTACGGCGGGCTTCCTGAGGCTCTTGGTGACTTAGCCCTCGTAACCCGCGGCTAGAATGCCAGCGTTGCCGCCCTTTAGATCGCTCCCGGGCCGAGCGAAGATCTTCGTTGCGGTTGCTATTGCCGCGAGCCTTGCCGCGCTCGTGGTCGGCTGGGTATTGAATCCGGTCCGACCAGACCAGATCGTTCTTCTGCTGTATTTGGCGGTCGGGACCCAAATTGCGGCTCGAATGCCGATCCGGTGGCCAAATGGCGTCCAGACCGTCGTCGATCCTCTGCTCATCGCTACGGGCCTTTTTGCCCCAGGCGGAGGTGTTGGGCTGGTGGCGTGGCTCGCAACCTTCGACGGCAGAGTTCCTGGACGGACCACCTCATGGTGGGCACTCATCTTTAACCGCGCGATGTTGGGCATCGCCCACGTGCTGCCCTCGCTTGGAGTGGCATTGATCGCGCCCGGCCAGTGGTGGAACCTTCCGTTAAAGACAGCCGTCTACGTAGTGGCTTGGGTAGTCATCAACTACTTCATGGCGGCTCGGGTGCTGTCGTTAGCAAACAGGACGTCATTCTGGTCGACGCTCAGTCAGAACGTCGTCGGATCGTCCACGCTGATATCTACGGGCATCCTCGGTTTCTCCGGTGGAATCATCTACTTGGTTCTATCCGATACGCCTGTTGGCTATCTCATGGCGCCAGCCCTTTTTGGGTTCATCCTCGCTGTCAGGGGAAACGTTGCCGACGCGCAACGCCAGACCGAGCTGAAGGATCAGACCCTCGAGCTGGCCGCCCAGGCGCTCGACGCTCGAGACCGTTACACCGAGTCCCATTCGATTCGAGTG
>Ga0066706_10000835_pt1 | contig 10951 bp, 6 predicted proteins | sample GraSoiAngelo_155_FD_67274 | JGI IMG/M metagenome (GOLD analysis project Ga0066706, IMG submission 67274) | Grasslands soil microbial communities from the Angelo Coastal Reserve, California, USA - 14_1009_13_30cm | ecosystem: Environmental > Terrestrial > Soil > Grasslands | place: USA...
GGCCGTGCTGTACTTCGAGGATCTGAGCGCGAAACGGGACTTGGCGTACCTCGCCGACGGACTGACCGACGCGTTGATCGGCGAGCTCGCGCGGGTACCGGGACTCACGGTGGTCTCGAAAAACGGCGTCGCGCCGTACCGCAGCCCTGACATCCCGAGGGACAGCATCGCGCGGGCCCTCGACGCGGGGACGCTGGTGCAAGGGACGGTCGAGGACGTGGGCGCCCGATATCGCGTGACCACGCGGCTCATTGAGGGTACGAGCGGCGCGGACTTTCGGCGCGCCAGCTTCGAGCAACCCAAGGGGAACCTGCTCGCGATGCGCGATACCCTTGCGGGGAAGGTGGCCGAGTTTTTGCGCGAGCGGTTGGGCGAAGAGGTGCGACTGCGGGAGGAGCGGACGGAGACGAGCAACGCGGCGGCGTGGGCCGCGGTCCAGCAGGCCGAACGGGCCCGAAGGGACGCCGTGGCGCCAGGCGCGACGGAGGTCGTGACGGCGCAGCTCTATGCGCGGGCCGATTCGCTCCTCGCGGAGGCGGAGGCGTTGGACGGGGGATGGGTGGAGCCGATCGTACAGCGGGCGCGCGTAGCGTACGATCGGTCGAGAATCGCGCGCAATCCTCCCGACGTCGACAAGGCGTTGCAAGTTGCCTTGAGGCACGCCGAGCGCGCGCTGCGGCGCAACCCGGAGAGCCCCGATGCCCTGGAAATCCGGGGCAGGATCCGTTTCGCCCGCTACGCGCGCGGGCTCGAGCCGGACGCGGCCGCGGCCGAGCGCCTCCTCGCCATGGCGCGGACCGACCTCGAAGACGCGACCCGGCTCAACCCCAATCAAGTGATCGCCTGGACCGTGCTATCTCGCCTGTATTACGACGAGGAAGATCTCGTCGCCGCGAATCGCGCCGCTCGGGCCGCCTACGACGGCGACGCGTACCTCGCCGGTGCCGATGTTATCCTGGACCGACTCTACGCCACGTCATACGACCTCGAGCTGTTCCAGCCGGCGATCGATTGGTGCGACAAAGGGCGTCGTCGGTTTCCGAGCGATGCGCGATTCGTGGAGTGTCAGCTCCTCCTCTTGTCAACCAAAGCGAAGGATCCGGATGTCGCTCAGGCGTGGCGCCTCGCCGCTGAGGCCGTGCAGCTCAGTCCCGAACGCGATCGCGCCCTGAAACGGCTGTACGAGCAGGTTTGGGTGGCGGCGGTGTTGGGGCGTGCGGGACTCAAAGACAGCGCGCGCCACGTGCTCCAGCGCTCGCGCGGCTCCCCGGACATCGATCCGGAGCGCGAGATTTCGGGGTTCCAGGCGGCCGTGTACACGATGCTCGGGGACAAGGAAGCCGCGCTGCGACTGCTGAGCGAGTATCTGGTCGCAAATCCGCGGCACCGCGAGGGGTTCCGGAAGAACGTGCACTGGTGGTGGCGGAGCCTCCAAGAGGAGCCGAGATTCAAGGCCCTGATCGGCGCGCGCTGAGCGGTTGCAGCTTGTCACAAGTCTGCCACACTCCTGTGGCCGGGGTCGGCGCACCGGGAGCCGGCGGCAAGCGCTCGGAGGGTCGTCTCAATGCCGCACCTTGGTCCGAATCTTGCCTCCCTGCCTCGCTGACAAGCGCAGCGTGCGGGCTGTTTCGCTCCCGCTAGGAGTCCTCTTATGAAACGCTGGCAACTCGCCGTCGTTGCAATCGCCGCGATATCGGCATGTACGGAGCAGCAGGTTACCCGGCCGCCTGTGGGACGTCCGACCGCGCTGGTTCTCGACGGCGCCCACAACGGTGACCCGGAGTTCTTCTTCCTGCCGCCCTTGGTTCCCGACCCGAGCACTGATCCCAACTTCGATCCAGCCAAGTTCGACGCGACTCTCGCGCCCACCGTCGAGGTGTGCCGCCTCACGGGAGACCCTAGGTCAGGACCCGTGTTCTGCGTCGCGAACGCTGCGCTGGTGTTCGGGCCGGTCAACGCCATCCTCGACCTGACCAGCCAGCAGTATCGCGTCAACTGGGATACCAAGTCCCCGACGCTGCTCGATCCTAGTCAGTTCTATCGCATCCGGGTTCGGGGGGCGGCGGGCAAGAGTGTCCTCGGGTCGCTCGACGTCGACCCGGTGGATCAGGGCATCAAGAATCTGCGAAGCGGCGACGTCGTTCAGTTTCCGGATGGCCGGACGCTTCCCATCAAGTTCCGGATCGAGCAGGGCGAGCGCTGCACGTTCAATGCGGACTGTGTCACGCAAGTCGTGGGCGCGGGCGGTGCCATCATCATCACGAGCGAAGCCGGGGGGGGAGTCACGGGAGGCGCAGTCGCCATTCCGCCCGACGCGCTCGATCCTGGCGAAGAGATCACCGTGACGATCAGCAGGCTCGATCGGCAGCCGTGCCTGCCGCAGATCGACATCGCGCAGTTTGAGGGGTGCTTTCAGTTCACCGCCGACCCGCCGCTCAGTGCACGAACGCACAACCCCGGCCGGTTCAACACCGACGTGGTAGTCGCGATCTGCGTGGAGCTGCCCCTGACCATCACCCAGGCGCAGGAAGGGCTGCTGCAGCTGCATGCCTTCGACGCGGCGCAGGGCGTCCGGGCTCTCCCCAATGCCTCCGCTGCCTTCCTGCCGTGCGAGCCCAACCGGTTCCCCTTCCCACCCGGCGGTTTGGGCGCGCGGCCCGGGTGGCGAGGCATCCTCGACCGCGTCGCTGCGTTTGCAGTCCCCCAACCGGCCTACGCGTCGATGGTCCACTTGGGGGTCGGTGGGTCCAGCTGCTGTTTCAGCGACATTGGGTGGGCGTTGCCGGCCAAGATGGCCGTCCTCGCCGGCGACGATCAACTGGCGGCGCTGGGGGACGCTGTTGCGACGCCGCCCGCGTTGCTGGTCACCGACGCGAACAACGCTCCAGTCGCCGGCGCTACGGTGCACTTCCGCATCCCGTCGACCGGCGCTGGCAGCGTCACCCCGAGGCAGGTCGTGACGGGCGCAGACGGCGTGGCGCGGGTCGACTCCTGGGTCCTCGCCGCGGGGACCAACAGTCTGGAAGCGTTTGCGACGGGCATCGGGCCCACGCCCACGTTTCCGATCGTGTCGGGCCCGCTGTCGGAGGGAGTGGTGACATTCACGGCGGCGGGCGTACCCCCGGGCACCATCCTGGTCCGCCCGTCGAGCGGCGGCGTGACGACGCAGTCCGGCAACTCCAACGTGAGCCTGCCCCTGACCCAGCCGTCGGGCCTCAGCATGCAGTCCGGCACCGGGATTCAGCTCGAGTTCTTTCCGGCCGTGACCGTGATCTGGTCGAGCTCGGATCCCACCGGCACCAACGCCAGCGTGAACACCACCGGACTCGTCGCCGTGGCGCAGGAGAACGATGACCCCACCACCGCACACGAGGTCGTGTTCAGCGCGCTGGCCGGCGACGTGGTCGGGTCGATCAAGCTCAACTCGTTCGGCTTCGACCACTTCAGGCGCTTCACCACACTCGTGTGGCGGCCCGTCGCAGGCGCGGCGACCTACGACGTCGAGGTGGACTTCGGGAACGGGTGCACCCCGGATACGGCCGTCTGCGACTCCTGGACGCAACAGGTCTCGCAGACCACGAGCAACTTGCGCTTCCTTTTCGAATTCGTCGGAGCACAGCCGGGGCGGTGGCGCGTGGTGCCCAGGAACGCTGCGGGCGCGGCGATGACCCCTTCGGAGTTCGTGTACTTCCGGTACGTCATCTAGGCATTGCCTGTCGTGCCAAAGACCGGGAGCCCGCTTCTTGGGCTCCCGGTTCGTTTCCAGCCCACGACCGGCACCGGCGATGCGTGCCCTCCACGGGCTAGAGTGCCGGGCCCCGAGCGGATAGCTTCCTCCGCGTGCGACCCCACACTCTCGGCGTCATCGGCCTCGGCGCGATCGGCGGCTCGCTCGCCCTCCAGGCGAAGCGCGCCGGGATCGCGACCGTGCTCGGCTGGTCGCCCGAGCCCGCTGAGCGGGTTGCGGCGGTGCGCCAGGGTGCGATCGACGACGCGCCCCCGCGCGCGGCGGACGTGGCGCGCGCCGTCGAGCTGCTGGTGCTGGCGGCGCCGCCCGCCGCCAACCTCGAGCTGCTCGGCAGTCTCAAGCCCCACATTGGGGCGGGCGCGCTGGTCACCGATGTAGGCTCCGTGAAGCGGGCCATCGTCGCGCGGGCGGACGGGCTGGGGCTCGGGCCGCGCTTCGCCGGCGGCCACCCGCTCGCGGGCACGCACGCGCACGGCTTCGCCGCGGCCCGGGTCGACCTGTTCAAGGGTGCGGTCGTGTACATCACGGCGACGCGTGACGGGGACGGCGCCGCGCGCGAAGTCGCGCACTTCTGGGAGAGCGTGCTCGAGGCTCATGCGGTGCTGATCGACGCCGCGCAGCACGACCACCAGCTCGCGCTCACGAGCCACCTGCCGCAGGCGGTGGCGTCCCTGCTGGCCCACCACCTCGCCCACGCCACGCCGCCCGGTGCGACGTTCGGCCCAGGGGCGCGCGACGCCACGCGCCTCGCCGCTTCGGAGCCGGCGCTCTGGACTGAGATCTTCCTCATGAACCGGGACGAACTGCTTCCGGCTCTCCGCTCCCTCGAAGAGCCGCTGGGCGAGCTCGAGCGCGCGCTCGAGACGGGGAACGCTCAGGCCGTGACCGCGTGGCTCAGCCGCGCGGCGCAGTGGCGCCGGCAGGCCGACGCGTGAAGGTACAGGGCGTCGTCCGGCCGCCGGGCGACAAGAGCATCTCCCACCGCGCCGTGATGCTCGCCGCGCTCGCCCGCGGCACCAGCGAGATCACAGGGCTCCTGACCGGTGACGACGTCAAGTCCAGCGCTCGGGTGCTGCGTGGTCTCGGCGCCGATATCTCCACCGTTCGTGAGGGCGCCACCGTCAAGGTCCACGTTTCCCGTTTCACGTCTCCCGTTTCCCGGCTTCATTGCGGCAATTCCGGCACCACGGCGCGCCTCATGCTCGGCATCCTCGCGGGCCAACCGTTCGCCGCGACCCTCACGGGCGACGCGTCGCTGCGCCGCCGGCCCATGCGGCGGGTGACCGAGCCGCTGCGCGCCATGGGCGCCGACATCCAGGAGAAGGGCGGCGACGCGCTCCCGCTCACGATTCGCGGCGGCCGGCTCCGCGCGCTCACCTACACGACGCCCGTCGCGAGCGCGCAGATCAAGAGCGCACTGCTGCTCGCGGGACTCACCGGGAATGTGGGCGTCACGATTCGCGAGCCGTATCGCTCGCGCGATCACACAGAGCGGCTGTTCGTGCATCTCGGATTGGGATTGCACGAGCGCGCGGGAGCGATCGTGTACGAGCCATCTGGTCGTCCCGTCGTTCCGTCGTTCCGTCTTTCCATCCCGGGCGACGCCTCCTCGGCGGCGTTTCTCGTCGCGGCCGCCGTGCTCGCCGAAGGCGGTGAGCTGGTCATCGAAAACGTCGGCGTCAACCCGACCCGCACCGGATTTCTGGTGGTCCTCGAGCGCATGGGCGCACACGTGGAACGGGTGAATCTCCGGGACGAGGGTGGCGAGCCGGTCGCCGACCTGGTGACCCGGCCGGCCGCGCTCCGCGGGACGGAGGTGAGCGCGGCGGAGGTGCCGACGCTCGTCGACGAGGTACCGGTGCTCGCCGTCCTGGCGAGCCGGGCGTCCGAGGGGAGCGAGACCGTGTTCCGCGAGGTGGGCGAGCTTCGGGTGAAGGAGAGTAACCGGCTCGAGCTGATCGCCGCTAACCTGCGCGCGGTGGGTGTGGAGGCGGAGGCGCGCGGCAATGACCTGTTCGTGTGCGGCACGACGCGACGCCCCACCGGCCGGATCGACACGGCGCGCGATCATCGGCTGGCCATGGCGTTCGCGGTGCTCGGGACCGTGCCGGGAGCGGAGGTGCGGCTCTCGGAACGGGCCTCGGTGGCGATCAGTTACCCTCGGTTCTTTGCCGACTTGCGTCACATCGGGAAAGGGGAAAGGGGAAAGGGGAAACGGTGACCCTCCGAGTCATTGCGATCGACGGTCCCGCGGCGTCTGGCAAGAGCTCCACCGCCGCGCTGGTCGCCCGACGGCTCGCATGGGCGCACCTCGACTCGGGAGCGCTGTATCGGGCGATCACGCTGGCGGCGCTGGACAACTTAGGGGAAACGGGAAAGGGGAAACGGGAAACGTGGAGCGCACAGCAGATCGTAGCGCTCGCGGAGGACCTGCCGGTGCGGCTGGTCTTCGTGGACGACGTGTTCCGCCCCGAGGTGGCGGGCGTGGACGTGGCGCAGGCGATCCGCTCCGAGCGGGTGACGCAACGGGTCTCTGAGATCGCCGCCATTCCCGAGGTGCGCCATTGGGTGAATGTCCAGCAGCGGGAGGCGGTCCAAGGTCACGGGCGGGGGGTGGTGGTGGACGGACGGGACATCGGGACGGTCGTGTTCCCAGACGCCCCGCTGAAGGTGTTTCTCACGGCGAGTCCCGAGGAGCGGGCGCGACGCCGTCTGGCCGAGCGCGGGAGGGGTGGGGGGAGCGGGGGGAGCGGGGGGAGCGGGGGGGGCGGGGCCAACGACGCGCCCGAGCTGCGCCGGGAAGCCGAGGTCCTGGCGGCCCGGGACCGCGCCGATTCCACCCGGGCGGTGGCGCCTCTCAAAGCCGCCGCGGACGCGGTGGTACTCGACACCACGCGGCTCTCGCTCGAGCAGCAGGTGCAGGCGGTCGTGGCGCTGGCGCGGGAGCGGCTGCCCGGCTAGGTTTGGCGTCTTGTGCTCCGGAGCCCCGGGGATCGCCCCCGGGCCCATGGTCCAAACCCGCAACCGAACCGGTGTCCTGAATGCTGGTAGATACGGAAAACCTTCCCGAGTCGAAGTCGGAAACTCCCGCTCCCGCTCCCGCTCACTCCCACCTCCGCGTCCGCTCCGATCTGCACGAGGAGTATTCGTCGGACGAAATCGCGAAGATGACGGAGCTGTACGAGGGGACGCTCTCCAACATCGAAGAAGGCGAGATCGTGAAATCGAAGGTGCTGCGCGTGACCGACACCGCCGTCATTCTCGACGTCGGCTTCAAGTCGGAAGGCGCCGTGCCGATCGACGAGTTCAAGGACGCGCGCTCGCTCAAGGAAGGGGACGAGGTGGAGGTGTTCCTCGAGCATCTCGAGGATCAGGAAGGCGCGGTCGTCCTCTCGAAGAAGAAGGCCGACTTCATGCGGGTCTGGGAGCGGATCCGCGAAGCCCACGAGAAGGACGAGGCGGTCTCGGGCACGCTCGTCAAGAAGATCAAAGGCGGCGTGGTGGTGGACCTGATGGGGGTGGACGCGTTCCTCCCGGGCAGCCAGATCGCCCTGCGGCGCGTGCCCAATATCGACGAGCTGCTGGGCCAGAGCTTCGAGTTCAAGATCATCAAGCTGAACAAGCGGCGCCGCAACATCGTGGTGAGCCGCCGCGTGCTGCTCGAAGCCGAGCGCAAGACCAAGCGCGACGTCCTGATGAAGGAGCTGCAGGTCGGCCAGGTGCGGAAGGGCATCGTCAAGAACATCACCGACTTCGGCGCCTTCATCGACCTCGGGGGCGTGGACGGCCTGCTCCACATCACCGACATGAGCTATGGCCGGGTGTCGCACCCGTCCGAGATGGTGCACATCGGGCAGGAGGTCGAGGTCAAGGTCCTCGACATCGATTGGGAGCGCGAACGCATCAGCCTCGGCCTGAAGCAGCTGCAGCCGTACCCCTGGAAGAACGTGGCCGCGAAGTACCCGGTGGGCACGCGCGTGCAGGGCAAGGTGGTGTCGATCACGAACTACGGCGCGTTCGTCGAGCTCGAGCCGGGGATCGAGGGGCTGGTCCATATCTCCGAGATGAGCTGGACGCGCAACGTGCGACACCCCTCGAAGATCGTGTCGATCGGCGAGACGATCGAAGCCGTCGTATTGAAAGTCGACGAAACGGAAGAGAAGGTCTCGCTCGGCATGAAGCAGACCGAGGAAGACCCCTGGATGGCGCTGCCCCAGAAATACCCCGTCGGCATGCGGATCAAGGGGAAAGTGCGCAACCTCACCTCGTTCGGGGCGTTCGTGGAGATCGAGCCCGGCATCGACGGCCTGATCCACATCTCCGACATGTCGTGGACCAAGCGGGTGCAGCATCCCTCGGAAGTCGTGAAGAAGGGCGACGAGGTCGAGGTGCTGATCCTGAACGTGGACGCCGAGAACAAGCGGATTTCCCTGGGCCTGAAGCAGGCGCAGGAAGACCCGTGGCTCCGGATCGGCGAGACGTACCCCGTGGGCACCGACCTGCGGGGCCGGGTGTTGCGCCTGATGGACAAGGGCGTCGTCGTGGACCTGGGGCACGACATCGAGGGCTTCGTCCCCATGTCGCAGCTCGGCATCGCCGACATCCAGAATCCGGCCGATGCCGTGAAAGAGGGACAGGCAGTCGAGCTCAAGGTGCTGGAGGTGGATCCGATCCACCATCGGATCGTGCTGGCGGCGACGGGCTGGCCAAAGGACGAGGGGGCTCAGGAGCCCGCGAAGCAGGACGATCAAAGCTAGACGCACAGACGCACAGGGGAGAATAGATGGGAGGGGTTAGGAATTCCTGCCCTCTCTCGCTGTTCTCCCCTGCTGCGTCTGTGCGTCTGTGCGTCTGTGCGTAATGCGGCTGTGCGTCTAGATTGTCGCCATGTCCATGCGAGAGAAGTTGGAGCTGCTCCAGAAGAAGCGCGCCGAAGCCGACCTCGGCGGCGGCGCCGAGCGGATCGCGGCGCAGCACGACAAGGGCAAGATGACCGCCCGGGAACGGCTCGACGTGCTGCTCGACGCCGGGACGTTCGTGGAGCTGGACCGGTTCGTCACGCATCGCTCGACCGACTTCGGGCTGGCGGACGAGAAATACCTGGGCGACGGCGTGGTGACGGGCTACGGCCGGATCGAGGGGCGGCTGGTCTACGTGTTCGCGCAGGACTTCACCGTGTTCGGCGGCTCGCTCTCCGAGGCGCACGCGGAAAAGATCTGCAAGGTGATGGACCTGGCGCTGAAGAACGGCGCGCCCGTGATCGGGCTCAACGACTCGGGCGGCGCGCGCATCCAGGAGGGCGTCGCGTCGCTCGGCGGCTACGCCGACATCTTCCTGCGCAACACGCTCGCCTCGGGCGTGGTCCCCCAGATCAGCGCGATCCTCGGTCCGTGCGCCGGCGGCGCCGTGTACAGCCCGGCGATCACCGACTTCGTGTTCATGGTGCGCGGCATTTCCTACATGTTCGTCACGGGACCGAGCGTCGTGAAAACCGTGACGCACGAAGAGGTGGATTTCGAGGGTCTGGGGGGCGCCGACGTGCACGGCGCCACCTCGGGCGTGGCGCACTTCGTGCACGCCTCGGAGCTCGAGGCCCTTGCCGCCATCCGCAAGCTGGTTTCCTTCATTCCGTCGAACAATCTGGACGACCCGCCGATCCGCGCGACCGCGGACCCGGCGGACCGGCGCGACGAAGAGCTGCTCGAGGTGGTCCCCGACGAGCCCACCAAAGCGTACGACATGCACGACGTGATCCGGCGCGTGGTGGACGACGGCGAGTTCCTCGAGGTGCACCGCGATTTTGCCGGCAACCTGCTGGTGGGCTTCGCGCGACTGGGCGGCCGCCCGGTGGGCGTCATCGCGAACCAGCCCGCAGTCCTCGCCGGCGTGCTCGATATCAACGCCTCGCTCAAGGGCGCCCGGTTCATCCGGTTCTGCGACGCGTTCAACATTCCGCTGGTCACGTTCGAGGACGTGCCGGGGTTCCTCCCCGGGGTGGCGCAGGAGCACGGCGGGATCATCAAGCACGGCGCCAAGCTGTTGTTCGCCTACTGCGAGGCGACCGTCCCCAAGCTCACGGTGATCACCCGCAAGGCGTACGGCGGCGCCTACGACGTCATGAACTCGAAGCATGTCCGGGGGGACTACAACGTCGCCTGGCCGACGGCGGAGATCGCCGTCATGGGCCCGAAGGGAGCGGTGGAAATCCTCTACAAGGACGACGCGACCGAGGAGCGCGAGACGGAGTACCGCGAGAAGTTCGCCCACCCGTATCTCGCGGCCGCGCGCGGCTACGTGGACGACATCATCGATCCGCGCGACACCCGGCCCCGGCTGATCGACGCGCTCGCGACCCTCGCCACCAAGCGAGACCGGAATCCGCCCAAGAAGCATGGCAATATCCCTCTGTAACACCCTGGCGCTGGTGACGCTGTTGCAGGCGCCCCCCCCGCCCCCGCCCCCGCCCCCCGTCGCCCCGACGGACTCGCTCGCCACGCTCCGCGGCCGGGCCACGCAGGACTCGACCGACGCGCAGCTCTGGCTGCTGATGGGACGTGCGTACCTCGGGTTGGGCGCCGAGGCGCACGGCGCGACGCATCGCTCGAGCGAGGACAGCGTCTGGACCCGCGCGGTGCTCGACACCGCGGAAGCAGCGTTGACCCGCGCGGCGGCGCTCGCCGGGCCGCTGGGCTCGAGCGCGGTGGGCGACAGCGCCCGCGTGTTGCGGGTCGGCGCGTGGGCCGTGCGCTCGTGGCGCGGGTGGGAGTCCGGCGGCGTGGACGCCGGGGTGGAGGCGTGGGGGCCGCTGCCCATGGACCTCCGCGTTCCACCGGTGCTCGACGAGTTGGGCGAGAACCTGTTGCGCGCCTGTCCTACCGGGGGCGTGCTGCTGACGGCGGGGGATGCCGACTTCTATGCGGCCTGGTACATGCGATTCGCCCGCGGCCTGCGGCCCGATCTGCTGGTCGTGCCGCTCGCGGCCTGGCGGTCCGATCCGGTACTACGGGCGCGACTCGTGGCGGACTTGAAGCTCGGGCGGCCCCGGCGGGGGGGGCGCGGGGGGCGCGGTGACGACGCCGGGCTCGGCGAGCTCGTGCGACGACGGCCGGTGTGCGCGAGCATGGCGTTCGAGCGGCCACCCGAGACGCGGCCGCGCATCCGGTGGGAGACCCGGCCGCTCGTGTGGGTGGCCGGACCGGAGGG
>Ga0066706_10000842_pt1 | contig 10923 bp, 9 predicted proteins | sample GraSoiAngelo_155_FD_67274 | JGI IMG/M metagenome (GOLD analysis project Ga0066706, IMG submission 67274) | Grasslands soil microbial communities from the Angelo Coastal Reserve, California, USA - 14_1009_13_30cm | ecosystem: Environmental > Terrestrial > Soil > Grasslands | place: USA...
AGGGTGTCGTGGCATTCGGGGATTTTTCACCGACGCCACCGGCGGACGTGACTCTGAACTTTCTGGACGTGGGACAGGGCGACTCCATCCTCATCGAATTCCCGTCTGGCCAGCGCATGCTGATCGACGGCGGTGGTGTTGCGGCGGGCCGCTTCCTGAACCTGCAAGACGAAAGCACGTTTTCGATCGGAGAAAACGTCGTTTCAGCTCATTTGTTTTCGCGCGGGATCCGGAAGCTGGACGCCGTGGTCCTGACACACGCGCACTTCGACCACATGGACGGGCTGTTTGATGTCATCGAAAACTTCAAAATCGGTGAATTCTGGCTGGGAAGAAACCCGGTGACACAGAGGTACCGCCAACTCATCGAAAGAATTCAGGAAAGGCGCATTCCAATCCGGTGGGTTTGGAAGGGCCAAACGATCGGACCATTCACGGTCTTACATCCTCCGGCCAACTGGATTCCCCGAAAGAGTCGCGAGAATGATGACTCGGTTGTTTTGCTCCTGGACACCGGCCGGGCCACGGCGTTGTTGACCGGAGATATCGAACGGACGATTTCGGCGCCGGACACTGTTGGCGTCCTCAAAGTTCCACATCATGGAAGCAAAGGTGTACGGCTGATGGTTTCCGCCTCCGTACGGGTGATTTCGGTAGGTGCGAACAATCCTTTCGGGCATCCGCATGAATCTGCGCTGCCAGCGCTTCGAACCGACCGGCTGGGGGGCATCCAGGTGACGTTGCCTGGTCAAGAAAATTCGAGTCAAGGGGCATTCCGGACCAGGCCCTTTGTGCCCCCTCGCTTTTCTATCGCAGCGTTGACTAAGCCACGCTGCTCGTGTAAGCTGACGTTGCTTTCCGGACAGCCACTAAAACTCAAAGACCTTAAAAATCTGCGATTTAGTGGCTTTTGATTTAGGGGGGTATTTTTGGTACGACGGGTTCTTTCGATTCTAATCCTCGCCGTGCTGGTTTTGGCGGCTTGCCGGACGACGCCACCGGCCAAGTCCGTGCAAGTATCGCCTCCACCTCTGCCAGTCATTGAACGCCATGTGGAGCCCCTATCCATGCCTGTGTCGGATCAGATTCAGGTAAATATCCCGGCCGATCCGGTTGACCTGGTGGTAGTCGAAGCTCATTCGCGGTTCCAGCATGGTGAAGAGCTGTACAAACAGGGCCTCTTGAAGAATGCCAGGGCAGAATTCGATGGCGCAATCGACCTCCTGCTCGATACGTCCCGCGTTTACCAGAAAGATCCGCGCCTCCAGCACGAAGTCACGGACTTGGTTTCGAGGGTTTACGCGATCGAGCTGTCCGCGATTCGCGATGGCGACGGATTGACCGGTCAGACCGAGCAGCATGCGGCCATCGATGATTTGGAACACCTCGAGACATTCCCCGCCACGATCGACCCCGGGCTGAAGAAAGAAGTTGAAGATGAAATCAAAGAAATTAGCCATGATCTGCCCATCGAGATCAACGATCGTGTCCTTGGGCTGCTCAACTACTATCAAAATGGCCGCGGCCACACCGCCATCGAGCGGGGTCTGGAACGCGTAGGCCGGTATCAGCCGATGATCGAACAGATCCTCAAAGAAGAAGGTGTACCTTTGGATCTGATTTACCTGTGTCAGGCCGAAAGCGCTTTCCAGGCGGGTGCCGTATCCCGGGCAAAGGCGAAGGGATTGTGGCAATTCATGTCGTCCCGCGGCAAGGAATATGGACTACGCCAGACATGGTGGATCGATGAACGGTCGGATCCTGAAAAATCGACTCGTGCCGCGGCGCGTCACCTGAAAGACCTCTACCAGGAGTTTGGCGACTGGTATCTTGCCATGGCCGCATACAACGCGGGTCCGGTGCGGGTGCAGCGGGCAATGGAGAAGACCGGGGCGGATAATTTTTGGGGATTGGCGGACAAAGGGGCCCTACCCCGGGAGACGATCAACTACGTTCCCAATATTCTGGCCTTAACCATAATCGGAAAGAACCCTGGAAAATATGGGTTTAGTATCGAGCCGGATCCTCCACTGGAGACGGATCGGGTCACGGTCAACAAGGCAACCGATTTGAGAGTCATCTCCGAGGCTATCGACCTGCCACTCGAAGAGTTGCGTGGCCTGAACACCCACATCCTGCGCTGGACGACCCCGCCGGATGACCCCGAATTCGAGTTGATCCTACCCAAAGGTTACGCGGAGAGATTCAACCAACAAATTACTTCCCTTCCCGCCAGTAAACGAGTTTTGATCCGCGAGCACGTGGTTCGGAAGGGGGACACGATTGGTGCCATCGCCAGAAAATATGGTACGAGCATTGCCCAGTTGGCGCTGGCTAACGATCTGGGCAACCAAAAGGTGCTGCGGGTTGGACAGTCTTTAATTGTTCCGATGAGTGGGATAACGCCCCCGCGGCCCGCCTCAAAGAATGTGTCCGCAGCACCGGTTCGAAAGACGACATACATCGTTAGGCCCGGCGACACGCTGTCCAAGATCGCCGCCACCTTCCACACGTCAGTTGAGAAGTTAAAGGCTTGGAATCACCTCCGTTCAACCCGCCTCGCCGTCGGTGAAAAGCTTGTCGTAGCCGAAGGCACTCTCCAGACGACATCCAGTAGCCCACCTGCCAAGAAACTGGTCCATCAAGTCCGCCAAGGCGAGACGCTGGGAAGAATCGCGACGACTTATAACACCTCGGTGGATGCTATACTCTCCTGGAACGATGCAAACGACCTCTCTGTCCTACATCCCGGAGATCGAATAACGATCTTCTTGGGCGAAAATAACCGGTAAAGAAATTTCGGACTTCGGACTGCGGGTTTCGGATTGAGGGGACTCCCGAGGGCGGACATTTTTCAAGTCCCAAATCTGCGGTGAGAAATCCCAAACCCGGGTACATTTTAGGATTACGGGCGTCTAAACGGCTCGTAACCATGGAAGCTATATTGAAAAGGGCCGCACAACGAGTTCACGAGTCGGAGGACGAAAAGCTCCTTATCGAGCAAGCCCAGAGCGGTGACCGTGAGGCATTTGAGCAGTTGGTCCGAAGGCATGACCGGGACATTCTCCGTCTTGCGTTCCACATGCTGGGAAATCGCGAGGAGGCGCGCGAAGTTTTCCAAGAGACCTTCCTCAAGGCTTACCGATCGCTCGACCGGTTTCGCTTTGAATCGAGCTTCTACACCTGGATTTACCGAATCGCCACCAACGTGAGTCTGGATCACCTTCGGAAGCGTCAAACCCTCAGGGAGGAGATTTCCTACGAATCCGACACCGAATTGCATCCAGACCGGCCAGCGTTGAAAGATACCCTTGCCGCGACGACCTACTATAGCAATCCCGAACGCCGTCTTTATGGCAAGGAAGTCGGAGAAAAAATACACGAGGCGCTAAAAACCCTTTCCGAAAAGGAGCGTCTTGTATTTGAATTAAGGCACTACCAAGGCTTGAGACTAAAAATGATCGGCGAAATTATGGGTAGCACCGAGGAAACTGCCAAAAACTATCTGTTTCGCGCGACTCAGAAACTAAGAGCGTATTTAACCAACGTATGAACTGTCGAGACTACCAACACCAAATTACATTGCTCCTGTATGAGGAGCTGGCGGAACAGGCGCGCCCCGGGCTAGAGGCCCATCTTCGCGAATGCGCCGCCTGTCAGGGCGTGTACGAGGCCGAAACGAACGTGCATTCGGTTTTGTCTGAGGACACCGCCGGCTGGGATATTCCATCCGATCTGCTGATTGAGTCCCGGCGCTCTCTTGCAGACGCGTTGGATCGCGTTGAGCAAAAGCGATCCCGTTGGCGCTTGCCGGCCTTATCCGGGATACTGACCCCGATGCGGCTGCTGGAATCCAGTGCGCTGGTGGCGATGGGATTGGCACTTGGCGTTTACGTCGGCAACCAGCAACCTCAAGTTTCTACATCGGCCGTCCAGGACAATCAAATATCGACGATTCCTCGTAACGGCTCGATCTCCAATCTCCGCATCGTCAGTGCGGACCCCGCAACCGGTCAGGTTGAATTGGCGGGCGAAGTGTCACAGCCGCTACGATTGCAGGGACAAATGGAAGACGCGACCGTCCGTAGCCTTCTGTTCAGCGCATTGCATGACGCGAGCAATCCGGGATCAAGATTGCGGGCTGTTCAGGTCCTGGCCAGCAAACCCAACGATGAACCCATTGAAGAAGCTTTGATCAACGCGTTGATTTATGACGACAACGCGGGCGTCCGCATGCAAGCGTTAGAAGCTTTGAAGCAGTATGCTAACGAACAACATGTGCGTGCGGCATTCATGCACACGCTCGGGAATGACGATAATGCGGGAATTCGTGTTCAGGCGATCGAAGCTCTTACAATCAAGAACTCCAATGACACGGAGCTGGCAAAGACCATTCGTGAAGTGACCGAGAAAGACGACAATTCCTTCATTCGGGCGAAAGGTTTGCAGTTTGTGGAGACGGCGAAATGAAGAAGATTTCGGATTTCGGATTTCGCGTAATCCTGATTTTCGCTCTGCAAATTCCCCTCTTCGCCAAGTGTCCCGTCTCCGATGGCGCTACGCTTGTCGTGAGAGCGCCCATCGGAAACCTCCAGGTCGATACCAGCGGGCGCGATGCCATTGAAGTGCAGGTCAATAGCAACCTGATTCAAGTTCAGGAGACCTGCGGCAAGGAAAACATCGAAATCACCAGCAATACGCTTGATGCAAGTCAGATCAAAGGCACGATTGATTGGAAGATTGTCACGCCAAAGGCTGTGAATCTGGACCTCGTGACCTTAGCAGGAAGTATCAACGTCGGAGATTCGGATGGAAACGTTACGCTCCGAACCAGTGGAGGGGCTGTAACCGCCGGTCAGATCAAAGGCCGGGCTGCGATCATCACCCAGGGGGGGTTCATCAAATCCGGCAATATCGGTGGCGACGCAGAGCTCCGCAGCCAGGGAGGATCGCTCGAAGTGGGTGACATCGGCGGCAACGCAGAGTTTCAAACGACAGCCGGCGCGATTCGAGCAGGCAACATCACAGGCTCTGCTACTGCCACGGCGGGAAGAACGATTGTCATTCGAAAAGCCAGCGACGTGAAGGCCACAACAAACGCCGGAGATATTTCGATCGGCGATGCGGTTCGGATCAACGTAACGACGGCGGGCGGAAATATCACCAGCCGGCGGGTGAGGGGTCCGTTTCAGGGGCACACTGAATCCGGTGATATTCGCGTGGATAGCGCCTCCGCGTCCGTGGAAGCCTCAACGGGCTTCGGCCATATTGTGGTTAAGCTCATGCCTGAAAATATGGACGGCGACCTGCATGTCGATCTGCAATCCGGCGTCGGCGATGTGACGATTTATCTTCCACAACGGATGAAGGCCACAATCGATGCCACCGTCGAGCGCCCTGCCTTTCAAGCCCCACACATTGTTTCCGACTTCCCCATGAACTCGGCCGTGCCAAACCGCCCTCAAGGCTTGGTCCCCCCGAACAGGTTCTATGCGCCCAGCCGGTCTCAGACACTCCTGAACGGCGGCGGAAACCGAGTACTCCTGCACACATCTTTAGGGAAAATTGAAATAAGAAAGCAGTAGTCCCAAAAACGGGGAAAGGGATTAGCCGCCAATTGCGCGTTTGACCCGAAGGGGCTTAGTACCGAATTGAAGACGCAGGCATAAAGCCTGCGGCTACGAGTCCGCTGCAGTGGGCTCGTAGCCGCGGGCTCTATGCCCGCGCCGTACGCTACCGAATCTACCGTTACAGTGCACTAGTGCTTCTTGTGCCCTTTCGAGTGCTCGCCTCGGTCGTGCTCGCCTCGGTCGTGCTCGCCTCGGTCGTGCTCTTTCCATTCAGGGCCACCCTCAGCGTCAAAGTTTTTACCTTTGAACTTCGGCCCTTGAACTTTGTAGACCGTGTATTCCCGCTCGCGGAATTCACGCAACCTTCGAACCTCGAACTTTCGCAGCCCCGGAGGTAAAGTGCTATACCCTACATACCCCCACGGTCCGCCGTATCCCGAAGCCCAGAACCAGTTGCCGCTATCGAAATAGTAGTAGCGGCCGCCGATGAAAAACATGTCATAGGGAATCCCGACGGCTACATAGACTCCAGGATCCTGCAGGAAGAGCATGGTCGGAGGTGCTTGCACAATTATGGGCGCCGGCGGCGGCGCACCAATGTTGACATTCACGTGCACTTGGGCGCCGGCCGGCGTTGCCAATACTGCGTGCAACAGCATCACACACAGCAGCATGCTAAATTTTGTCAGGGCCATTCGCATGATTTGTCGTCTCAAGGTCACTCCTTTGTTCAGCCCGGCAGCGACACACTAGTCGCTATTCACGGAACCGTCCCTTGCTCTGCAATCCCCTCGCCATTGTATTTGTTCCTGAGCGGCCAGTGTTTACGCTCCCATCCGGACCGTTAGAGCAATCAACTTTGTGGGCAGATTTCTGAAGGTACAGCACGGAGCCGCGTGTCACCTGAATGCTTGACATGATCCTCTACTTTCGGTGTTAAAATTGCGATCGCGGGAGGGCGTCTGCCATGAGAATGAGAAGCCAATATTTCGCGTTATTGGGTGCATTGACTGGGGTGATCGTAATCGTGTTGGTGGCGCCGGCCACCGTTGCGGGCCAAGCCCTCAGGACGCCGTGGGGCGAGCCGGACCTGCAGGGCATATGGAATAACCGGTTCGTTACTCCGTTGGAACGACCCAAAGAGTTCGGCACGAGAGAGTTTCTGACGGAGGATGAAATCGCAGCAGCCGAGCGGCAACTCGTTGAACAGGCCAAGCGCCCTGGTCGGGATAGCCGGGAGGGGGCAGGAAGTGAACGGGACGTCGCCCGCGCCTATAACGAGCACTGGTTCGGCGATCCATCGCTACTAAGGGGCAGGCGCACGTCGCAGATTGCGGACCCGCCGGACGGCAGGATCCCTCCTTTGACGCCGGAGGCCCAGCAGAGGATCGCTACGAAACGAGAGTATCTGCAGGCCTTGCTGCAAGGCACCTCCGGCGGAAGACCTGGACCGATTTCACCGAGGAGATCCGAGCCCTCTCCAGACTACAACCTGGACCGCATCAATCGCTCCGACGGCCCAGAGGACCGTGGTGGACCAGAGCGCTGTTTCGGAAACAGCTTGCCGGTGTTGCTCCAATCCGGGAGCTTCGGCGGTGTGGCGCGGATTGTGCAGTCTCCTGGAGCTGTGGCGATTTACTATGATATCGGCCAGGGGCAAGGGTTCAGTCGGATCATCCCTATCACGGACCGTCCGCATCTGCCCAACCACATCCGCCAGCGGTACGGAGACGCGCTTGGCCGGTGGGAGGGGGATACGCTGGTCGTCGACATCACCAATTTCACGCAAGAGACGGACTTCCAGGGATCCCGAGAGAACTTGCATCTGATCGAACGCTACAGACGTGTCGATGCGAATACGCTCGCGTTCCAGGTGACGATGGAGGATCCGACGACGTGGACGAGACCCTGGACAGCCGTCCAAGAGCTGGGGAGAAACAGCGATCAAAAGAATCAGGTCTATGAGGGAGGGTGTCACGAGGGCAATTACGGACTGATTGGCATGCTCGCGAACACGCGCGCTGCAGAGAAAGCTTTCGCCGAGGGTCGCGGTCCGGATCCGGCCACCCAGGACAACGCCACCGGCGGTGGAGCAGCGCCACCACAAAACTGATGCTATTCGCGGGCTTTGCCCGACAATTCGGGGACCGATCGATCGTCCCCAGTTATCGGGCAAGCTCTATTCCCGCTTCGATTCATCCGGGGCGCCAGGACCAGACGAGCCGAGAAACAGCGTGCGCCCGTCAGGCAGCGTGAGATCCCTCCCATTTGCCCGCCGTGAGCCATCCTTCGATCTGTAGCCATCAACCAGGATTTCTGTTCCAGCCTTGAGGGCCTCTTTCGTAAAGCCTCGCCGGAACAAAACATTCGGCGTGCCCGCTTCAACTGACCACTTCTCCACGGTGCCATCGGGCTGCTTCACGTCGAGGTGGATCCAGACATGGGGATTCGTCCATTCCATCCTCGTGACCACGCCTCTAAACTTGACTGGCTGATTGGCGTCGAATTCAGCCGCAAATGCATGATGCGCCCACGCGGGTACTACCGCCAGAACCAGAAGAACACCGGCGCCGGCAACAATAATGGCTAGTTTTGCTCGCATTGGATTCGTCCTCCTTTCCTGTTTACTTGTCCTCGGGCGGATTGCCGGACCACAGTCGCTCGTACACTTCTTCACCTGGTGGAACCTTACGAGTGATGTCAACGATCATCGTTCTCCCTTCCCAGCGCTTGACGAGCGGCTGCTTTCGCAGATGTCCATAGAGCGTTTCTTCAACCATCTCGATGCACCTGAAGTCCATGATCCTAGCATTGGACTCCAGACGGCGATAGAGCGGCAAGCTGATTTTCCACGGGCGGGTAAATACCTTTGAGTCTTCAATCGTGGCTTCGTATTGGATCGCATCTCGACTGATGGGTGTGTATCGTTCTACAACATGCAAGGCGTCGCTGTGGAAGTTCCCGGATCTGTCGAACCAGGTGTAGGGTGTGAAGCTGGAGACATCAACGACCAGCGCATCTCCATCCCACCGGCCAACCGAGTGCCCCATGTAGGCCTCGCCCGGATACGGTTCCACGTCATCTAGATGGATTATCCGTTGGGCATTCGCAAACTCGAAAACCATCATGACTTTATTGGTGCTTTGAAGAATCTGGAATGGATACGGGAGATACATCGCGCGCGGCACGCCTGGCATATAGCATTTGAGTTCGGGGTCGCGGTCCAGTGAATTCGCAGCGTTCTCACGCTTCCGCTGTGCCGCCCAGGGCTGGTAGGGAATTTCATCGCCGTCCACGACCCCCATTCCCGGGGGTATCCAACCGGCAGAGCCGAGTGCGACTACTGGTGCCGCCAGAACCGGGACATCGGGGTACACTCCAGGCTGGGCGACTATCGGACGCGCTTGGTGGGTCTGAAGGTCCCAATTCGCCGTACTGTTCGCCTGCCAAATCCCGCTGAAGTCGGGTTTGCCGTCTGCAGTACGTCTTGGTTGAGGAGTGGCAGCCTGAGAGCCCGGCGACTGGCGCACGCTCGGCATCACACCGAGCGACCCGCCCATAACCACGGCAGCGGTAGCAATCCCAAGCATCGTGTCTCCGAATCTGTTTCGCATACGTTGAGTCCCCCTCAAGGAATCGGCAACAACGGTTTCTGGCCATTGGGCAGGTGCTTGACAGCGCTAACATCGGGAAGCCGGTTGCCGGAATCGGGATATACGTCCTCGGGAAGCGCTACTTGTGCGCTGTTAGTTTCCTGAGCCGGTGCTCCCAGCGGTGCAAGAGAAATAACCACCAGAAAGTAAAACACGCTTGTGAATCGTTTCATCTACGCCCTATCACTTTGTCCATAACTGAGTTTTTCCATAGGGGTCGCCTGCCTGGCGCACTTCATCGATTGTATCGGAACGATCTGCTCGACATCGAGTCAGATACGCGGGCAATATATGTTCGCATGTTATCAGAATCAATTTTTTTCGGAACTCTTGACGTGAGTCCTCCAAAACTAGCATCCGCGCAAGCCGCGGCTAAAATAAGTTGGGCTATCCGTCAAAACTGCTTGAAGACCGTTCCACCTTTCATTACGAAGCGGACTCGGCGAAGCGCCGTGATGTTTTGCGTGGGGTCACCTTCCACCGCAATGAGATCCGCCAGCAAGCCGGGCCCGATGCGGCCCAATTGATTTTCCATGTGGAGCACCCGCGCATCGATAGAAGTTGCGGAGCGAAGCGCATCCACGGGCGCCATACCGAAGTTGACCATCGCCTCCAGCTCGCGGGCGTTGTCGCCATGCGCGAACACACCCACGTCGCTGCCGGAAGCGACCGTCACGCCTGCATCGAGCGCCGCCCTAAAGCTAGCGCGCTTGGCTTCGGAGTTTCCGCCGGCCGATAGGGTCGGACAAAGAGCTACGCCATGCTCCTTCATCAACCGAAAGACTTCCGGAGTTCCGCCGTTTCCATGCTCGATCGTCTCGACGCCGGCAAGCGTGGCGCGGCGCATGCCTTCCGGAGTGGATGCGTGAGCCGCGACAGCGCGTCCGCTGCTCTTTGCCGTGTCAACGATGAGCTTCAATTCCTCCAACGAAAACGTGGGAGCGGCTATGCCTCCCGGACCCCAGACGTAGTCGGCGTAAACCTTGATCCAATCGGCGCCTTTCCCGATTTGATCCCGAACCACCCGAATCAGGTTCTCGCCATCGGCCTCTTCGGCGCCCTGAGGCACGCGCCACTCCGGAGCAAAACCCTTCGGGCCATAGCTGCCGGTCGCAACGATGGCGCGCGTGACCACGAGCATTCGCGGCCCCGGGATGATGCTCTGCTCGACGGCCTGCTTGAGACCGACATCTGCATAGCCGGCACCCTCGGTTCCAAGGTCGCGAATCGTTGTGAAGCCGGCCATCAGCGTGCTGCGCAGATGGTTCGTCGCACGTGCAACGCGCAGCGAAAGAGCCTCGAGTGCATTCTGATCGTTCCACGAGGTCTCACTGTACGGATGCAGCAGGACATGAGAATGCCCTTCGATCAAGCCCGGCAGCAGCGTTGTCCCGGGCATCTCGATCACCTTCGCCTCGGCCGGAGCCTTGACGTCCGCTGCAGTTCCCGCCGCTTGGATGCGCTCGCCCCGCACCAGCACCACCCACCCTTGGTGGAGCGACGCCGATTCGCCGTCGAAGACGCGCGTGGGTTTGAGCAGATAGACCGCCGCTGGCTCCTGTTGTGGTCCTGTTGGAATCTGAGCCCAGACTGAAACAGCGGCACAGCAAATGAGAACAAACCACAGACAGCGTGTATTCATGAAGTAATCACTTCCGGCTGTAAACCAAGACGGCAAGGCTCCCAGGAATTCTCTTCGG
>Ga0066706_10000848_pt1 | contig 10893 bp, 11 predicted proteins | sample GraSoiAngelo_155_FD_67274 | JGI IMG/M metagenome (GOLD analysis project Ga0066706, IMG submission 67274) | Grasslands soil microbial communities from the Angelo Coastal Reserve, California, USA - 14_1009_13_30cm | ecosystem: Environmental > Terrestrial > Soil > Grasslands | place: USA...
GGGCCGGCCGTGATGAGAAATCTCACGCGATCAAATTTTCCTGGCGCGCCAGAAGAAATTCAGCGCGGAAGGCGATGTCGTCGACTTTCCAAAGCCGGCCCAGACCTTCGTAGCCGCAGGCGAGCATTCCCTCTTCCGGTCCGATAAACTCGACGCCGCGCGATTTTAATTTTTCCACGTTCTCGACGGTCGCGGGATGCGACCACATTTTTCCATTCATAGCGGGCGCGAGCAAGATCGGCGCGCGCGTGGCGAGCGCGATGGCCGCGAGCGGATGACTGGCGAGACCGTGCGCGAGCTCGGCGATGATTTGCGCGGTGGCCGGCGCGATGAGAAGGAGGTTTGCGCGATCGGCGAGCTCGATGTGACCGGGGCGCCAATTTTCCTTTTCGTCATAGAAGCTGGTCGTAACCGGATTCTTGGAAAGCGTCTGCAGGGTGAGCGGCGTAATAAATTCGGTCGCGTCCTGCGTCAGCACGACAAAAACTTGATGGCCTTGCCTGACCAGGAGACTCGCCAGCTCCGCGGATTTGTAGGCGGCGATGGATCCGGTAACTCCGAGCACAATTGATTTCATGCCGGGCCGAATGCGAACGACTTTTCGCGCGCTCATTTTATCGCTTCTGCGTTTGGAATCTGTTTCCATGAAAGATCGACAGCTTACTCGCGAATGTGCTGTAGGGGAAGCTGTTAGCTTCCCCAGTTGGATTCGGAGTTACTTTTGGACGAGACGCCGGCTCAAATAACGCTCCGCGCCCATAATGTGGCGAAATTTTAGCAAATCTTCTTCGACCGATCGACTGATGATGGTGTAGCGATAGTCGCGCCATAATTCCATTTCGCGCGCCGCGGTAACGAGACGCACTTCAATTTGCGTTTTGGTTTCTGTTCCGCGCTTGGTCAGGCGGCGGCGGAGTTCTTCGAGGTCGGGCGGCATGATGAAAACGTCGGTGAGCGCCTGTCGGACGAACTCATCTTTGCAATTTCGAATCGTGGCCGCGCCTTGCGTGTCGATGTCGATCAAAACATCAACGCCATTTTTCAAGTTGCTGATGATCGGCTTAAGCAGCGTGCCGTAATAATGACCGTGCACCTTTGCATGTTCCAAAAATTCGCCTGCTTTCACGCGCGCGAGAAAATCGGTTTCGGACACAAATTGATAATCTTCACCCTCAATTTCACCAGCGCGTGCGGGGCGAGTTGTGCAGGAAACGGAATAAACGAAGTCCGGCGTTTGCCGCAGGGCGTCGCAGAGCGTCGTTTTGCCCGCCCCCGAGGGCGCGGAAATGACGAAGAGAATTCCGTAACGGCTGAATTGTTTATTCAAGGTTCTGGACTTGTTCGCGAATTTTCTCCAACTCCGCCTTGCTGGCGACGACGCGCTGCGAAATGGCGGCATCGTTTGCCTTGGCGCCGAGAGTATTGAGTTCGCGAAAGATCTCCTGGATGATGAATTCAAGCGTCCGGCCGACCGGCTCGTTTTTGCGCAGATGGTGCGCGAACTGGGCGAGATGACTTTCCAGACGCGTCAATTCCTCCGAGATGTCAGCCCGGTCGGCGAAAAAGGAAATCTCCTTCATGAGACGTTCGTCGTCGGGCGCGATCGGCAATCCGGCTTTTTGAATGCGCTCGAGAAGTGCGGCGCGATATCTTTTCACCACTTCGGGATGCAGGGCGCGGATTTCCTTGAGTTGCTTGCGCATCGCTTTGAGCCGATGGATCAGGTCCTTGGCGAGATGTCGGCCTTCGCGTTCGCGCATCTTAATCAAATCGGCAAGGGCAGTGTGAAGCGCGCGCTCGATGGCGGGCCATACCTCCTGCGCGCTCACGGTATGTTCTGGAAAACGCATCACGCCCGGAGCCTGGAGAATTGCGCCGATGGTGATCTCGCCCGGCGCATCCAGTTCCTGTTGCAAGGCGCGCATCGCTTCGTGGTAGGAGCGGGCCAGCCCGGTATCGAGAGCGAGTTTGCGCGCACCGTTTTGACCGTCGTGAAAAGTAACGACGACATTTGTCCGCCCGCGCGAGATATTTTCATTAATCGCCTGGCGGATGCGCGGCTCGAGCTCAATCAGATCGCGCGGCAGATTGACCACGATGTCGCTCTGTTTCCGGTTCACGGAATTTAGTTCGACGCTGAACTTTGCTCCGCCGTGATCGATCTCGCCGCGGCCATAGCCGGTCATGCTGCGCATATTTCAATTCTTTTCTTTCGAAGTTAGGCTGGGGCAAAGGTGCTGCAAAGCTTTTGTAATCGCCGGGCGAGAAGTTGCTCAACGGCGCGACGATGTGGTGAGGGCATTGGAATCGAAGCGAGCTGAGCAGGTGAAAACCAGCGTTGCACTTTCGTCCGCAGGCGTGGAGGCGGGCAGGCGAAAATTTTCAAGGTGATGCGGTGGTTTGTGAAAGGAAAGATCAACATGTGAAGTGGGCGGCCGCTGCTTGATTCGTTTTCTCCCGAAAGCTCACCCGTTCGGGTCGCCCATCCATGTCGCGCGCGTCCCCGCGGCTCCATTGTCGATCTTGCCCGCGGGAGAATCCACATGCCGCGCCAACGGCCGCTCGATTGCTCGAGGAGAAGTCGATTGCGATGGAAGGTGAAAGCATGCGCTTCGGTGAGCTCTTTTCGCGGCGGCCGGAGTTTTTTGATGGGGAGCGTTTCTGGATCCTGCGCGCGACAAAATTTGTTGACCGGACAGATTCTACATTTGGGCGCACGCGCCGTGCAGACGAGCGCGCCGAGGTCCATGAGCGCGGAATTATGCGACGCTGCCCCGCGCGCGGGGAGAAAATGGGCCGCGTAATGCCAGATTGTTTCGCGGCCTCTGCTTGAGTCAATCGGATCGCGCACGGCGAACAAGCGCGCCATGACTCGGGCGATGTTTGCTTCGACCAGTGGAACGGATCGATCAAACGCAAATGTCGCGACAGCGTTCGCTGTGTAACGGCCGATCCCCGGAAGCGCGCGCAGATTGTCGATCTTGTCCGGCAACACTCCGCCATGTTCACGTAAGAGGATTTTTGCGAGAGCATGCAGATTGCGCGCTCGGGCGTAGTAACCCAGTCCTTGCCAGGCGTGGAGAACGCTGGATTCCGCAGCAAGCGCGAGAGCGGAAAAATCGGGGAACCGGCGCAGCCACTTGTTATAATAAGGGAGGACAGTGGCGACTTGGGTTTGCTGAAGCATGAACTCAGAAACGAGGATCGCGTAGGGATCGCGGGTTCGCCGCCAGGGAAGATCCCGCCCGTCTCGGCGATACCAGCGCGAAAGAGAGCGACGGAAGCTGCGAACGTCCTGTGGCGAGATCAAAGTTGAAGCAAACGTCGAACGCCCAGCGCCCAACGTCCAATCTCGAATTCAGAGTTGAGCGTTGGACGTTGAACGTTGAGCGTTGGACGTTCTCCGCCAAGCGAATGAATTCTTACACGCACGTGCTGACGCTGGAGCAGACAACGCAACTTCGCGCTTTGCTTGAAGAGCTCGGCTTCGAGTTTTCCCAGAAGCCGTATACGCTTTTCTTTGCGCGGAAAAATAAGCTGAGTGTCGCGGTTTACGAGAAAGGTCCGAAAGTTCTCGTGCAAGGCAAGGGGGTGGAAGAGTTCGTCCAGTTTGTGCTGGAACCGAAAATTTTCGGCGAAGCCACACTTGGCTACGAAGAAGTGCATTTACCGAAGATGTTCGAACCGCACTTCGGCGTGGATGAAAGCGGAAAGGGAGATTTCTTTGGACCACTGGTGATCGCGGGCGTGTACGTTGATCGAGGGATTGCGCGCAAGCTTTTGAATGCGGGCGTGCAGGATAGCAAACGGATCAGCTCGGATGCGCGCATCCATGCGCTGGGCCTTACCATTCGCAAAACTGCTGGCGGCCTGACTGAGACCGTGTTGATTGGGCCTGCAAAATATAACGAGCTTTACGAGAAGTTCGGTAATCTGAACAGCTTGCTCGGATGGGGACACGCGCGGGTCATCGAAAATTTGCTGGCAAAAAAGCCGAATTGTCCGCGTTCGTTGTCCGACCAGTTTGCGGATGCGCGCGTGATCGAACAGTCGCTTTTACGACATGGTCGCAAAATCGACATCGAACAACGGACCAAGGCGGAGTCGGATATTGCGGTGGCAGCGGCGTCCATTCTGGCGCGAGAGGGCTTTATCAACTGGCTGGATCGTCATGGAAAAAGCTTCGGTTTGCGCTTGGAACGCGGAGCATCGGCCAGTGTGAAGGAGACTGGGAGAAAACTCGTGGAAATGAAAGGGCCGCAGATACTGCGCGAGGTGGCAAAAGTGCACTTCCGCACGGCGCACGAGATCGCGCCGAACGACTATCCTGCGCCGCGTCCAAGTAAAAATTGGCAGAAGTGAGGGGGCTGGCCGTTGCGCGGTTTCGGGCAAGCTTCCTGCTGTGATTATTCCACGCTCGCTTTGCAATTGTGGAAACCCGGCTTCTTATTCTTAACGAAGACCCTGTCTTCCAGGATAAATCGCTCGCGATTTTCGACCAGATAGACGAGCTCGAAACGCAGATTGGGCGGACGCTTTCCGAAGCGGTGTCGATTCTTCTGGGTGAGAATTTTGATGCTTTGGTCGTGGAAGGCGAATCCGCCCTCGCGCTGGAACAGGCGACGAATGCCCGGCAGCATTTTCCCTCGCTCAAGATCATGTGCTTGGTGCCGGAGGCGGGCAAAGCGGAGGAAGTGGTGGCGGAGCAGCAGAACATCGCGCTTATTGTGAGCAGGCAGAGCGGGCGGGGACTGAAGCGGGTACTGAAGAGTTTCGTGTGTTCGCTTGAGAAACGCTCCGGAACGGCGGCCGAGGGGATTGATCCTTGCCATTCGCTGATTGGCAATTTGAATCAGTTTTCGGCAGCGGAAATTCTACAGATGAGCTGTTTGAGCCAGCGGAGCGGACGTTTCACGTTTAAATCCGGACGGGGCAACAGCGAGATTTATCTGCAGCACGGGTCGATACGTCATGCGCTTTTTGGTTCATTGGAAGGCGAAGCGGCGGTGGCGGAGATTTTCCGATGGCGGCAAGGCCGTTTTTACTTCGAGGAAGGGATCATCAGCCAGCTGCAAACAGTCGATCGTCCCTGGGCGCATTTGTTGATCGACAACCTGCAAAAGCTCGACGAGACGCTCGAACTGGTCAGTTTGAAATCGCAATCATGAGAGACAAAGAGCTCGAGACCAAGCTCCGTCTACTCACTTTGCAGCTGGATAACTGGAAGAAGCTGCATGATTTCATCACTTACGGGCTCGATAAGGCGAAGCCAATCATCTCGGTCGAGCAGGAGCGCCAGTTTACCGAAATTCGCGCCCATCTCTTGCAGGAAATGGAACATGTTTTCAAGAAGCTAAACATTCTGGGCGAGCTCTCGGGCAAATCGATGAATGTGTTGCAGCGTGGTGTCTCTGTTCGCGGAGTGCGCGAACTCTCCAGCGACGAAGTACGCCGGCTCGAAACCGAATGGAACGCAGTTTTCACCAAGTTAGGCGTCATGCAGGGCCAGTTGAAAGCGCAGCGCAAGGAACTGGCCGAGCAAACGACGTTTGCTTATCATCTGAACCGGCTTTTTCGACGGCCGGCCGCAGCACACTGATTCGGACGGCGTGTAGGCTTGCGCCTTGTCACCCAACAGGTTAGCTGAGAAAAATTTCCCTTTTTTGTTTAATTTTGCCGCCAGTTTAGCGATGAGAGGCGATTCTTTTTTGGATATGGCAAAACTCACTAAGCGCGACATCGTGGTCGCTATCAGCAACCAAACAGGAATGGTTCAACACGAAGTTTTCGACGTGGTCCAGCGGACCCTTGATAAAATTACCGACAGCCTGGCCAATAACGTGGCCGTCGAGCTGCGTAACTTCGGTGTTTTTCAACCGCGGCTTACCAAGCCGCGCGTGGGACGAAACCCGAACCAGCCAGGCACCAGTTTCGTCATTCCGCCGCGAGCTACTGTGAAGTTCAAGGCCGGCAAAATCATGCGCCAGCGAGTTGAGAAGCTTTCGCGAGAATTAAAGGAAGCGTCCGAACGGCGGCAAAACGCAGCCCCTGGCAATCACAACGGCCAGTAGATTAGCCAGCACCGCACCGTCACGAATCGGAAGCGGGCTCGAGTAAATTCTGAATTGCCAGTTCCAAGCGCTCAAAGTTAATCGGCTTGGTTAAATGCTCTGAGAATCCGGCCGCTCGCGCCTTGGTTACATCTTGTTCCATGCCGAAGCCACTAAGCGCGATGCCGCGCAGGCCTTTGCTCGCTCCGAGTTCGCGCATGAGTTCGTAGCCGCTGCGGTCGGGCAGGCCAATGTCGCTAATGAGTAGATCGAAATCTTGGGCGCGCGCCTTTTCCACGGCTTGGGCGGCCGAATGCGCGAGCGTGATCTGATAACCGCGCCGCTCGAGCATCATTTTCATCCCAAGGCAGGTATCGGGATGATCGTCGACCACGAGAACCCGTCGCCCTTCGGAAATGTCTCGTCGTTTCTTTTCCGCGACGACAGGACGTTTCTGGTCCGCTCCATCGCCGGTGCTGACCGGAGCCGGAACGGTCTTCAACTTTAAGGCAAAGGTCGAACCTTGATTTTTGCCCGGACTTTCCACGCGGATTTTTCCTCCATGCGCATCGACCATCGCTTTAGAAATGGCGAGACCAAGACCCAGACCGCCGAAACGGCGAGTGATCGAGGTTTGGCCCTGCTCGAAGGCATTAAAAATCTTGTCGATCTTTTCCTGCTCGATCCCGATGCCGGTGTCGGAGATCCGGATTTCGATTTCTTCTGGAGTTGGGTTGAGCGTTTCAATCGTGATACGGCCGCCGGTCGGCGTAAATTTGACGCTGTTCTTGATGAGATTCCAAAAGACCTGCTGCAAGCGAGCCGGATCTCCCTGAACGTGATTGCTTTTCGCGCGCAAGCGAAGTTTCACTTCGAGATGCTTACGGGCGATGTCTTCGCGGCAAATTTCGCAGGCCCGCTGGAGGATTTCAGGCACACAAATAATCTCAAAACTTAACTGCAACTTGCCTTTAGCGATCCGCGTCACATCGAGTAAGTCGTCGATCAGCCGCGCTTCCAGCTCGACATTGCGCCGAATGACCTCGAGCGCCTCCCGGGCCGAAGGTGAATCGGGAATGCTCGCTTCTAATTCCCCGACCATGGCAATGACAGGCGAGAGAGGATTGCGCAACTCGTGGGAAAGCAGCGCAAGGAATTGATCTTTGGCCGCATTTGCGTCAATCAGTTCCTGGCGCAGTGTCACGTCGCGGGTTTTGTCCTCGAGAAGATAAAGCACGCCTTGAATAGTTTGCTGCGAGCCTTGCAGGCGAAGCAAGCTGATGTTCACAAAATGCGTGACGCCTGTTTTGTCCTTGAACGGTTGCTCGACCAATTGAAACGGTGTTCCAAAGGAGAGGACTTTCTCGATCGCTTCGGGCGGGGCAATCTTAACATCGCCGTAGGTTGCTTCAATAATGTCGCGCCCGGGCGACGAATCTCCGAAACGTTGCGCCATCTGGGCAAAAGCCTCGTTGGCCTGAAGAAAACGTCGCGAAACCGGATCGACAAGAGCAATGCCACTCGGCACGTTGGCGAGAATTTTTTCATTGAAAACAACTTCGCGTTCGATACGCCGTGTGGCTTCGATCTGGCGCCGGTAGAGCTTGCTTGCGCCCCACGCGCCAACGGCTGTGCCGACCAGCAGCCAGCCGACAAGGATGTTCATCTTGTTCAACAGATCATGCACCGGTTTATAGGCGACGGCCTTGGGCTGCGCCACCACTGCCACCCAGCCGGTCGGTTCCACCGGGCTAAAAGAATAAAGATTGCCGTGCCGCTCAAAATGGCCGGCCTTGTTCGCCTTGATATCGTTCATCAACGTCCCGGTTTTCCCCGGCTCGGCGCTTAAATTAGGGCGAAAATTAGTGCCGAAGAGCGCGGTTCCATTTTGATCCAGGACCTGGCAAATGGACTCATCGGCAAATTCAATCGCCGACAGACGGCGTCCCATTCTTTCCACTAATACCGATACTCCGAGATAACCGACAATGGTTCCATCCCGCATGCGAACCGCGCCGACGATATCGGTCGCCATGCGTTTGTCCTGAAAACGGGGATGCACGGCCGAGACAAAGGCTCCGTTCGCTGCTTTGGCCTGTTCGCGCCAACCATCAGAGCCAAAATCCTTGCCGACCAGCTCCGGAATAGAGGGCAGCGACGCGATCAGAGTCCCGTCGGGTGCGGTAATAAACATCCCATCAATGCGCGGGTGCGAATAAAATGTCGATCCAAGCCACAATTGAGTGGCGAATTGCGCGTTCGGACCAGTCAGAAGTTTCGCGACGTCCGGCAGCGTCTGATAATACTCAATGATACCGCCCGTGCGGCTCAGGTCGTCGCCCACTAGGTGGGCGATCAATTGAATAAAAGTCTGCCGATCGCGCAGGATTTTCGATTCCAGTGTTCTCGTCAGGATCGTGTAGGAAACGACGAGCGTTAAAATCGACGGCGCCCATCCCGCCAAGAGGATGGAAAAGACGATATTAAAACGTTGAAAGCGATCCTGCTTCTGCTTCTTTAATCTATCTCGCAATTGCATCCCTTTGCCGACAAAAATTCCTCTATCACCAATTCACCCGCCTGCCGCCTGAGGCAAGGTGAATGTCCGGGCTGCGCTCGGTCGCTCCATTCGCCAAGCGCGAAGATCTAATTCGCGCGTTTCCAAAAGAAGCCTTTAACGAGGCGGATTTTTCTTTTGCCAGTAGCTCGCCGTTTAGCGGAAAATCGACAATGAGAAAGCTTTTCCTTTGGCCAGGCAGCGCAGCGTGGAGCGGTTGTTTTTGACTTCTTTTCTACCCTGCGTTGTCTTTTTCCCGGGGTCGGTTTCCAGAGGCAAAAGCGGCATTTTTGATTTGACGCACGCGCCGGAAACGGCATCATGTCGCCCTTGCTGCCTCAACCAACGGGCAGCTCCTGAAAGCCACATGCAAGGAAGCCTCGCTCACATTGTCTGGACGATCTGCTACCTGAGCGTGCTCATTGGTCTTTCGGCCTACGGAGTCCATCGCTACTTCATAATCTACCTGTTTCTCAAAAACAGGAACCGTGAATCCGTCCCGTCCCGGCGATTTGAACAACTGCCGAAGGTGACGATGCAATTGCCGATCTTTAACGAAGTTTACGTGGTCGAGCGCCTGCTTCGCTCCGTCAGCGAATTGGACTACCCGCGGCAGCTTCTTCAGATTCAGGTGCTGGATGATTCGACCGATGATACGCGGGAGTTGACTTCTTCCTGCGCGGACGAACTGCGCCGGCGCGGCTTCAACGTTCAGCTCATTCATCGCGTCGATCGCACCGGTTTCAAAGCCGGTGCTCTCGCTGCCGGCCTCGTGTCGGCCGAAGGTGATTTTGTCTGTATTCTCGACGCCGATTTTGTCCCACAGCCAGACTTGCTCAGGCGCACTATTCAGTTTTTTACTGATCCGAAAGTCGGAATGATCCAGACGCGTTGGGGACATTTGAACCGCGGTTATTCATTGCTCACGCGCGCGCAAGCAATGTTTCTGGATGGACATCTGCTCTTGGAACAAACCGCACGCAGCCGAAGCGGACGTTTTTTTAATTTTAACGGGACGGCCGGTCTTTGGCGGCGCTCTTGTATTGAGGAAGCGGGCGGGTGGCAGCACGATACGCTTACCGAAGATCTCGATCTTAGTTATCGCGCACAGCTCGCGGGCTGGAAATTTATTTTCCTCCCCGACGTGGTGACCCCGGCGGAACTGCCGGTGGACATGAATGGCTTCAAATCTCAGCAACATCGCTGGACCAAAGGATCCGTCCAAACGTGCAAGAAACTTCTGCCCACCATCTGGCGCAGCAAACTACCGTTTCCGATTAAGCTCGAAGCCACGGGTCACTTGATGTCGAATTTCGCTTACTTGCTTCTTGCTTGCTTATGCGTCCTCCTCCATCCCTCCGTCGGCGGGCCGCAGCCCGGATGGCTGCGGACTCTTTTGATCGACGTCCCCATTTTTCTCGCGGCGTCGGTATCGGTGGCGGTATTTTACATTTGCGCACAACGCGAGCTGCATCCGCGCACGTGGATGAAAGAAATTCTTTTTCTCCCTTGCTTGCTCGCCCTCGGGATCGGCCTTTCGCTCAATAACGCGCGGGCCGTCTTGGAAGCTCTCTTTAATCACAAATCGGATTTTACCCGAACCCCGAAGTACGGTATCGAGCGCAAATCGCAGCCTTGGCGAACCTGCAAGTACCGACCGCTCAAATCGACCCTGCCGATCGCGGAATTGGCCTTCGCGATCTATTTTAGCTACTTCATTTGGTTCGCAATCGTGCACCGGCAGTTCATTTCGGTACCATTCTTGCTCATGTTTCAGAGTGGGTTTCTCTATGTTTCGCTCTCCTCCCTTGCACCGTGGTGGCCGAAATTCAGTTTCGGCTCCTCACGAGCGACAGCCGCAGTTCCTGCATGACAAACGAATAAAGTTGAGTAAGGAGTCGGGCATGTTTCGCCCCCTCGTCGTCGCTTTCGCCTTCGTCTCAATCGTGTATCCGTTTGGTGTGCACGCTGAGCTCTCGCTTCCCAGTCGTGTCATAATTAGTGTGCACGATCAGAAGCTGATGCTTTTGGAAAACGGCGCCCGCGTCGCCACCTATCCTATTTCCACCTCAAAGTTCGGGCTCGGCGATGGTTGGGGTAGAATGACAACTCCACTTGGGTTCCTACAAGTCGCGCAAAAAATCGGCGACCACGCGCCGACCGGCGCAGTTTTTCATAATCGTCGTTTCACTGGGGAAATTCTCCTTCCAAACGCGCCCGGGCGTGATCCCATCATCACCCGCATCATCTGGTTGCGTGGTCTCGAGGCTTCGAATGCGCATGCTT
>Ga0066706_10000849_pt1 | contig 10893 bp, 6 predicted proteins | sample GraSoiAngelo_155_FD_67274 | JGI IMG/M metagenome (GOLD analysis project Ga0066706, IMG submission 67274) | Grasslands soil microbial communities from the Angelo Coastal Reserve, California, USA - 14_1009_13_30cm | ecosystem: Environmental > Terrestrial > Soil > Grasslands | place: USA...
CCTGGGCAGAGGGCGAGACCTTTGGGTCATCGTCGTCGCCGCCGCGGTGTTCTCGCTGATTGCGACGTGGTCGATGCCCGGATTTCCGGCCGCGGGATCCGGTGAGCTGCTGCCGCGACAACGCCAGATCTCCCGGCCCTTGGTCGCCTCCGCGCGTCCCTGCTCTGCGATCTCCTCTTCGCCGCTCTTCCACCGGCGTCTCCCCGATCATGACGGCGCGGCATCCCCGATAACGGCCGATTCCGATGCTCAAGGCGACGCCGTTCACCGGCCCTCAGCACGCTGTTCGGCGCGGCGAGCTTCTTCGCCCCCTTTTCGGGGGTACGAATGATGCCTACAAGCAGGGCATTTACCCGAAGGGCACCCCGATCCCCGGGATAGCCCCGCGCCCTTGACCACGGAGGCTGATATGGGGCGCGTGTCGCCGGCTCCGCCGCCGCGGCGTTGGTTGGTCGCTGTCATCATCGGTGCCGCGGTTACGTCGCTGTGCATCGTCGGGAGCGCATGTCCGGTGTTTGCGCAGACCGGCCAAGGGGAGAGCGACGTCACGCGGCCCGCCTACCAACTTGGTCGATTCGACGAAGACTGGTCAGTGCTCCGAGGGGTCGACCTGGGCAGGACCGACGACTTTTGGGACCGCCTGAAGTTTATCCCGCTCACAGCCGACCAGTCTGTGTGGCTGACCCTCGGAGGGCAAGTCCGCGAGCGCGGAGAGTACTACGGCCAGTACCTGTTCGGCGCCTCCCAGCCCAAGCAGTCCGATGGGTACCTCCTGTCGAGGTACCGACTGAGCGCCGACGTTCACGTGAGCCCGTACTTCCGGGTGTTCGCCGAGGGCAAGAGTTCGTTCGCCCTCGACCGCGACCTTCAGGGCGGCCGGACGACGGCGTATGTCGACGAGTTCGATTTCCTCAACGGCTTCGCGGACATCATGATTCCGTTCGGCACGCAGGCGGGTCTGACGTTCCGGGGTGGTCGCCAGGAGCTGATATTCGGTTCCCAGCGACTCGTCGGACCGGGCGACTTCACGCAGATCCCTCGGACCTTCGATGGCGGCGCGGCAGCCGTTCGGATCGCGGACTGGACCGTCACCCCCTTCTGGACTGAGCCGGTCGTGATCACGGAAAAATACAAGTTCAACGAGTCCTCGGCAGACCACAAGCTCTTCGGGGTCTTCGGGAGCGGGCCCGCTCATTTTCTGCCCGTGCTCCTGGATCTCTACTGGCTGGGGGTCGACAACGTGGGGGTCACCTTCAACGGCACCTCCGGCCGAGAGGAGCGCCACACCCTGGGCGGACGCGTGCATGGCACGGCCGGACGCATCCCCCTGGATTTCGAGGCGGAGGGGGCCAGTCAGTTCGGGACCGTGGGCCGCCGCAACATCGCAGCGTCGATGTTCACGACGGTGCTGGGCTACACGCTGCCGTTCCCGCGCCTCGCGCCCCGCGTCTACGTCGAGTTCGACTATGCGAGCGGAGACCAGAAGCCGGGAGGCGACGTCGGCACGTTCAACCAGCTCTACCCGAACGGCCACTCATACCTCGGGTACATCGACTACATCGGACGGCAGAACATTGTCAGCTCCAACGCCGGCGTCAGCGTGAGCCCCATCCAGGGCCTGGTGCTATCCCTCCAACAGTATTTCTTCTGGCGGGATTCCGATCGTGACGCGCTGTACAACAAGAGCGGCGCCGTTTTCCGGTCGGGGACGGCTACCCGTGCCCGCTACGTCGGCGCGGAGATGGATCTGTTCGCCACCTATACCTTCACCCGTCACGTTCTTGGATATGCCGGCTACAGCCGCTTCTTCACCGGCGAGTTCATCCGCAAGACGGGGCCTGACAAGGACAGCGACTTCTACTACGTCGCGCTCCAATACACGTTCTGAGCGTAGGGACCCCGGCTGGAAGAACAAGCTCAGGGACATAATCCCGCCCGACGGGAAGTCCTTGATCGACGAAGCCGAGCTGGGCAACCGGATACGCGCCGAGACCGCAGCTTGTTCCGGCTGCCGGAGGCCTACTGGCACAACCCTAGTCACCTCGCAATCGACTCTGGGGGCGTCACTGCCCATACTCGGCGCTCGGGATTGCTGTCGGCCTGGCGGTTACCGCACTCTAGCCCGAGCGCAAGAGTGATGCCCTCGGATCCACGGGCGACGTGTAGGCTCCGGACAACGAACGTCCCTGATTGTCCGCTTCGGCCTGTCCCGCCGCGGTTCTGCCCGGTCCGGTTCTGACTATTCTGCTCTGGAGGCGATCAGGACCGCGTCCTGTGGACCGACGTGGCGAGGACGCGATCTCTCGCCCCCGGGACCGTTCCCGTAACTAGTACCGAGTCGCCCGTCGCCAGCCTCATGTACTCGTCCTGACTCACCTGCGACAGATCGACGTTGATGCCCGATGTGCCGCTCGGGGCGATCGCCAGGCCGTACGGGGCGACGACCATTGTCTCGCCGGAAATCCAGAGGACGCGTCCCTCAACGCGGAAGGGACTCTCTTGCGCCGCACCGCCGCCGACCCAAAGCGCCCCCACGAGAGAGGCGACGGTCACCGCCGCCGCCAGCTTCTGGCCGAATTCGCGCCCGTTCATAACCTTGCCCGCTCCCCGGCGCCACGGCTTCTCGTGGCCGGCGGCGCCACTCAGCAGCCGGGGCCAACCCCGGCCACTTCTTTAGACGACATCCGACCGCGAAGCGTTGCGTCCGACGCCGGGTCCGGGGGGTCGGTTGCACGATGCGGCCCTCGCATTCTTGCCGAACGGATGCCCGTTGGTACAGATCGTACGGGGAGAATCTGGAGGGGCGAATCCCCTTCCGGTGACACGGCTCACTGGAGAGCGACAGGCGGCGAGGCCTCTGAGTCCCACCCGCCGCCGAGCGCCTTGATCAGATGGACGCTCGCCGCCATGTGGAGGTTGACGGCTTGCGCGAGCGACAGCTGGTTGGCGAGCAGCGTCCGCTCGGCGTCGATGACGGTGAGGTAATCGACTAGGCCCTGCCTGTACTGCACGTGCGCGAGGCGAAGGTAGTTCTGGGATGCCCCGACCGCCTCGCGCTGCGTACCAACCTCATCGGAGAACGCGTGCAGATCCGTCAGCGCGTCCTCGACGTCGCCATAGGCGGTGAGGACCTGGTTCACGTAGGCGGCGACCGCCTGCTCGTAGCCAGCCTTGGTCGCCGCGAGACTCGCCCGTAGCCGCCCGCCCTCGAAGATCGGAAACGAGATGCTCGGAAGGATCGACAACACACGACTCTGCCAGCTGAAGAGGGTCTCGACGTTGGCGCTCTCGAATCCGGCGGAGCTGGTTAACGTGAAGCGCGGATAGAAGTCCGCCGTCGCCACGCCGATCTGCGCGTTGGCGGCGACGACAACCTGCTCGGCCTCGGCGACGTCCGGCCGGCGCGCGAGCAGCTGCGCTGGGAGTCCCGCCGGCACGCCTGGGGGCGACGCCTCGTGCAAGGGATTGGACACGACGGCGAACGACGGAGCGGGGCGGCCACACAGGATCGCGAGCGCGTGCTCCTGGTCAGCTCGGTTGCGCTCCACATCCCGCAGCTGGCTCAGCGTGGCCTCGAGTTGCGCCTGGGCCTGATACACGACGACCGGGCTCACGAGCCCGCTCCTGAGCTGGACGGAGAGGACGCGGACCTGCTCGCGGTACGCGGCGACGGTGTCCGCCAGGATCTGGGTCTGCGCGTCGAGCGAGCGGAGGAGAAAATAGTAACGGGCCACATCCGTCTGAACCGTGAGCTGGACTACGGCCACGTCATCAGCGCTCGCCGCCGCCTGGGCCCGCGCGGATTCGAAGGAGCGGCGGACACGACCCCACACGTCGATTTCATAGGTCAGATCGAAGGGAACCAGCCAGTCGTCGACGTCGACGCCCCGTGCCACGCGCTGCCCGGTGACCGTGCTGTCGCGCGTCCCCGAGCTCCGCAGCCGTTGGTAGGTCGGGTTCGCCGCCACGGTCGGGTAGAGAAAACTGCCGGCCACGCGGGCGAGCGCCCGGGCCTGGTCGACGCGCGCGACGGCCTGTCGCAGGCTCTGGTTCGACGCATTCGCGGCCGCGACGAGCCTGTCGAGCTCAGGCTCGCGATAGAGCCGCCACCAGTCCGGTGCGACCGGTGGCGCCGCCTCGCTGTCTGCCTGCGACTTGAAGCGCCCCGGCTGCTCCACGGCCGGCCGCGCGTAGTTCGGCCCGACCATGCAGCCTCCGGCGATCACACCGACGGCCGATAACACGGCCAGGGCGACGCATCGCCGGCCCAGGCTCCCGCGGGAGCGCACGCGCGCCTCAGCTTCCGGAGGCATGTGGAGACGCGATCGGCGTGACCACGCGGCCTTCCTGGAGCGACACCGTGGGCTGCTTCACGATGGTTTCGTTGCCGTCCAGTCCGGCCTGCACGTCGATCGAACCCCCGAAGTCCCGACCGAGCACCACCGGCTGAAAATGCAGTTTGTTTCCGGCCGCGACGATCGCGACCCGGGTGCCCTGCCCGTCGAAGATGACGGCGGTGGCCGGCACCCGCCAGCGCGTGCCGGACGGTGCGATCGTGAGCGTTACATAAACGAACATGCCGGGCAGCAGTCTATGGGACTCGTTTGGGATGTCGACCTCCGTCAGGAGCGTGCGCGTGCCGGGATCGAAGGCGCTGGCGGTCCGGGCCACCGTGCCCGTCACCGGCTCCATGAGCTGCCCTCGGACCGTCACGTGGACTGGCAGACCGACGGTCACGTTGGGCGCGAAGGCCTGGGGGACGTTCACGAAGACACGGAGCGTGTCGATTTTGGCTACCTCGAACAGCCCGTTCGCGCCGCCGGTGACGCTGGTCGGGGCTACCGCGGTGTTGTTGGTAGGGCTGCCCGCCGTGATCAACGCGCCCACGTCGACGTTGCGTTGGATCACCGTGCCGTTGAACGGTGCGAGGACGCGCTCGAACGTTGTCAGGTCTTGAAGCCGCTGGACGTTGGCTCTGTTCGACTCGACGGTCGCCTCCGCTGCGGCGACGGCGGCCTCGGCCGTCCGGTAGGCGGCGACGCTCTGATCGACCGCCTGTTTGGCGACCGCCCCCTCCGCGTCGGCCGCCTGGTACCGCCCCAGGGTCGCGCGCGCCAGATCGAGATTGGCCTTCTGCAGATCCAGATTCTTTTCGGACTGCCGAAGGTCGGCTTTCGCCTGTCTCAGCTGCTGGTCGATCTCGGGCGAGTCGATCACCGCCAGGAGCTGGCCCGTCCTCACGCGGTCGCCGATGTCCACGTAGCGCTTGCGGAGGTAGCCGCTCGTCCGGGCATAGATGATCGCGTCCTGAATGGCCTGCGTGGTGGCGGCCAGGGACAGGCCCGCGTCGGACGCCGGCTCGGGCCGAATCACGTACACCTCCGGCGCGGTGCTCTGCGCCCTCTGGGTGGCGACGGCGAGCTCGCGCTCCTGACGCAGCCGGGGGACCGCGCCTACGGCGAGCAGGACCAGGAAGAACGCGAGCGTGCCGACGCCGATGAACACGATGGTTCGCGTTCGAACTCGTCGCGCGGGAGGATCGTCGCGTGCGAGCTCGCGCCCGTCCCGTTCCGGCTCTGGAATACGCATGTCGAGACGGGAGCTTACGCTCACCGGCCACCCCCCTGCTCAAAATCCCTTGGCGGCTTCCGGCGCAGCACGCTGTAGGTCGCCGGGACGAAGAAAAGCGTGTAGAACGTGGCGACCATCAGTCCACCGATGACAGCCCGGCCCAGCGGAGCGTTCTGCTCGCCGCCTTCACCCAGGCCGAGACTCATCGGAAGCATGCCGAGCAGCATTGCGAGCGCCGTCATGAGGACCGGGCGCAGTCGCGTGCGACCCGCCGCGAGCGCGGCGGCGCCCGCCTCATGACCGCCAAATTCCGGGTGACGCTGCTCGTTGGCGAACGTGATCATCAGGATGCTGTTCGACGTCGCCACGCCGATCGCCATGATGCAGCCCATCAGCGCGGGCACGCTGATGGTCGTCCCGGTGACGAACAGCGCCCAGAGAATTCCCGCCAGCGCGCCCGGCAGCGCCGTCAGGATGATGAGCGGGTCCATCCACGACTGGAAGTTGACGACCATTAGAAAGTACACGAGCAGCACGGCAAAGCCGATACCCAGCGCCAGCTGGGCGAACGCCTGGTTCATGCTCTGGACCTGCCCCCGGACGACGATCGAGCTGGCTTTGGAGAGGTGGCCCTGGTATTTCGCGATGATCCCCGCGGCGCGACTCGACACCGAGCCCAAGTCGATGCCCTGGACGCTCGCATAGACGTCGAAGACCGGCTGGACGTTGTAGTGGTTGAGCGAGAGCGGTGTGGTCGTCCGGTGAAAGTCGGCGAGGTTGCTCAGCAGCTGGGGCGACGACTGGCCCGCGATCGCCACCGGCGTGCGATGCAGCTCGTCGAGCGACGCCACCCGGTGCTGCGGCGTCTGGACGACGACCTGGTAGCTCACGCCGTTCTTGTAGTTCAGCCAGAAATTCGTCGTCGTCGCGCCGCTGCCGGTCAGCGAGATCAGCAGGCTGTTGGCGACGTCTCGCTGGGTCAGACCGACCTGCTGGGCGAGCGTGCGGTCGGTGTCGACCATGATCCGAGGCGCGTCGAGGATCTGCTGCACATGGACGTCTACGGCGCCGGGAACTCCCCGGAGGTCTGTGGCGATCTGCTGCGCCACGCGGAGATTCGTGTCCGCTTCCGCCAGCGGGCCCGTGACCTGGATATCGATCGGCGCGGGCAAACCGAAGTTGAGGATCTGACTGACGATATCGGCCGGCTGCGTGAAGAATTCCAGATCCGGGAACCGACGCGGCAGCTCCTCACGGAGCGTCTTCAAGTATCCGGCGGTCGGGTGATGCGGCGTGTTGAGCGCCACCAGGATCTCGCCGTCGGCCGGTCCCACTGTGACGCTGTCGCTGAGCGCCAGATTGATCGCGTTCGGCACGCCGATGTTGTCGGTGATCCCGTTCAGCTCGGTGGCGGGGATGACCCGGCGGATGGCATCCTCGACCCGCTCGAAGTCGCCCTCGGTCTCCTCGATCCTCGTCCCCGCGGGGGCCCTCACGTGCAGGCGCAGCTGGCCCGCGTCGACAGTCGGGAAGAAGTCCCTGCCGACGAAGGGGTAGAGACACAGCGACGCAAGCGCGAAGACGAGAAACGCCGCGATCACCACGCGGGCGTGCGCGAGCGCCCAGTCGAGCGCGCCCTCGTAAGCCCCCGCGAGCTTCAGGAAGCCCGCCTCGAACGAGTCGGAGATTCGCCGGAAGACTGACGGCCGGATCGCCGGCACATGGCCGGCGTCGCGGCCGTGCCGCCCCCGGACCTCGGCCGCCAGCAGGTAGAGCACCATCGTCGGCACAAGCGTCCGGGACAGGAGGTAGCTGGCGAGCATCGCGAAGACGACCGCGATCGCGAGCGGCGCGAAGAGCGCCCCGCCCACTCCGGCGAGGAACAGGATCGGGATGAAGACGATGCAGATGGACAGCGTCGACACGAACGCGGGCGTCGCGACCTCCGCCGCACCGTCGAGGATCGCCTGCCTCAGCGGCTTGCCCAGGTCCATCTGGCGGTGATTGTTTTCGATCTCGACCGTAGCGTCGTCCACCAGGATTCCCACGGCCAGCGCCATCCCGCCCAGCGTCATCACGTTGAGCGTCTGGTGCAGGATCTTGAGCATGATGATCGAGGTCAGGATCGATAGGGGGATCGATGTCGCGACGATCAGGGTGCTCCGCCAGGACCCCAAGAACAGCAGGATCATGAGCGCCGTCAGGCAGCCAGCGATCACGCCTTCGTGAATGACCCCGGTGACGGCCGCCCGCACGAAGATACTCTGGTCGAATAGAAAGTCGACCTTGAGGCTCGACGGCAGGCCTGCCAGAATCTTGGGCATCAGCTGGCGCGCCTGCGCCACGACCGTCAAGGTCGAGGCGCTCCCGTTGCTGAGGATGGGCAGCAGCGCGGAGTGCCGGCCGTCGCGCCGCACCAGGTTCGTCTGGGGGGAGAACCCGTCGTGAACGAACGCGACATCTGCGACGTACACCATGGCGCCGTTCACGTAGCGGATCGGGATCTGGTTCAAGTCATTCAGGAGCTCGGGGCTGCTGTTGATCGCGACATCGTACTCGCGGGTCCCGATCTTCGCCGTGCCGGCGGGCAGGATCACGTTCTGGGTCAGGATCGCATTGCTCACGTCCTGCGGTGACAGCCCCCGCGCGTAGAGGCCGTCGGGGTCGATGTCGACGTTCACCACCCGCACCTTCCCGCCGTAGGGCAGCGGGACGGACGCGCCCTGAACGGTCACGAGCTGCGTGCGGATGAAGCTGTTGCCCAGGTCATTGAGCTCCTGCTCGGGCAGCTGGTCACTGCTCAGGCTCGCCAGCACGACGGGAACACTGGCCGCGTTGTACTGCAAGATGAGCGGCGGAAAGATGCCCGGCGGCAGCGCTCGCACGATCTGCTGCGCCTGCGCGTTCACCTGGGCGATCGCCGCCTCGATCGGCACGTTCGGGTGGAAATAGAGCCGGGTGACGGCGGTTCCGCGAAGTGCTATCGACTCGAGGTGCTCGATCCCGTTCACCGTCGTGGTGAACGCCCGCTCACTCGTCGTGACGATGCGGTCCTGCATCTCGGTTGGGGACAGCCCGGAGTAGCTCCAGATCACGGTGACGACCGGAATGTTGATCGCCGGAAAGATGTCGATGGGCATGGTCACGATGGACACGACGCCCAGGACGGCGATCAGCAAGGCCAGGACCACGAACGTGTAGGGCCGGCGCAGCGCGAGTCGGACGATCCACATACTCGTGTGCCTTGGGAGACTCGAGGGGGACCGCAAGAATGCGACTACGGAAGTTTGAGCAAGAATCGGCAAGGCCACAGGACGACGGAGCGGGAGAAGCCGGCCCCGGAGTAGCCTGCACTCCCCGCCCAGCTCGTGCCAATCGTTGCTGATTCTTGCTGAGGTCACTCGGCGCCACCCAGGACCCCGTACGATCGGCGTCCTCCCGGTGACGCGCCGAAACGTCGCCGTAAGGTGACTCGGCGTCCGGGTGGGCAGTTCCACACGACGTTGCTTGGATTCTTTGGGAGGGTTGGTCCCGACCGGATCGTTGACAACGTCATCGCTGCATCGCACCATTCGGGCGCTGGACGATTTACGCATACGCGCAAACGGCCCGTGATCTCGCACTATGGGGAGGCGGTCCTCTCCGTGGGAGCCGTGCTGATCATCGGCCGCTGGCTGGATCTACATCTGCACGCTGCCCCCGTCTCGCTCTTCATCTGCGCTGTGGCGTTCAGTGCCTGGTTCGGTGGATTCAGGCCGGGCCTGCTCGCCACGGTCCTCTCCGTCCTCGCGTTCAAGTACTACTTCGTGCCTCCGATCTATTCGCTGGTCCCCGAGACCGCCGAGATACCGCGTCTGATCGTTTTCTCGCTCGCCGCCCTCTTTGTCGGTTCCCTGAGCGCCAGACAACGGAGCGTCGCGGCGGCGCTGCGGGAGAGTGAACAGCGCTTCCGCGATTACGCCGAGGCGGCCAAGGCCTGGCTCTGGGAGACCGACCCGGACCACGCTTTCACGCAGGTCTCGGAGGAGATCACCACGCTTGGCATCGATCCCGCCGCCCTGATCGGCGCGAGGCGATGGGACATCGCCACCGACGTCGAGGACGAGCCCGAGAAGTGGCGCCTGCATGTCGCGACGCTCGAAGCACACCAGCCGTTTCGCGGCTTCGTCTACCGAACCGCGAGCGCCGACGGATCAGGGGTCTACATTTCCACGAGCGGGAGGCCCCTGTTTGATGCGGGGGGTCGCTTCCTCGGCTACCGCGGTGTCACCACCGACGTCACCGCGGCGGTTCACGCAGACCAGGTCGAGAAGGCGCTCCATCAAGCGCAGGCCGAGCTTGCGCGCGTCGCGCGCGTGACGACGCTGGGGGAGCTCGCGGCATCCATCGCCCATGAGATCAACCAACCGTTGGCGGCCATCGGGGCCGACGCCAGCGCGTGCCTGCACTGGCTGGCCGCCGACAAGCCCGATCTCGACAGCGTCCGGGAGGCGCTCACGGCCATCGTGAAGGACGGCGATCGCGCGGGCGCGGTGATGAATCGCATTCGGGCCCTGCTGGTGCACTCGTCGGTCGTGCACGAGCCGTGTGACCTCAGCGGCGCCATCCGCGAGGTCCTCCCCCTCATCGGGCCTGAGATGCGGCGACACGACGTCCTCCTGGAGACATCGTTGGCCCCAGACCTGCCGCAGGTCATGGGCGATCGGATCCAGCTCCAGCAGGTCCTCCTGAATTTGCTGCTCAACGCCGCGGAGGCGATGCGCGAAGTCCCGCCGACGCGGCGCCGGATAGTGGTTCGCGCAACCCTCGACCAGCACGACGATGCACCCTGGGTGATCGTCGCCGTCGAAGATGCGGGGGTCGGCTTCGGGCCGGACGAGGCGGCCCGCCTGTTTGAGGCGTTCTACACGACGAAGCCGGGTGGGCTGGGTATGGGGCTATCGATCAGCCGCTCGATCATTGACAGCCACAAGGGGCGGCTCTGGGCTACTGCGAATCCGAATCATGGCGCGACCTTTCAGTTCGCTTTACCAGCGAAGTGAAGGTGCGTGGATGGCCTTCGACGGGAATGCCTCGATCGCGTCATCGTGATCAACGAACGGCATCTCCGACGTCTGCTGCGCAGGTACCTCACATACCACAATGCGACTTTCCCGCGTCAGGCCCCCAGAGCAGCAGCCCTTGTCCCCTCACGCTCGCCTGCTGGCCGACATTCACCCGACGCTCGGCGCACGAAAGATTACACGAGCCTCTCCAGGTCGACGGTGGCAAGTAGCGGCCCGCGAGACCGACCGGTGTTGGGCCCGGTCCGGGGCAATGAAA
>Ga0066706_10000850_pt1 | contig 10893 bp, 12 predicted proteins | sample GraSoiAngelo_155_FD_67274 | JGI IMG/M metagenome (GOLD analysis project Ga0066706, IMG submission 67274) | Grasslands soil microbial communities from the Angelo Coastal Reserve, California, USA - 14_1009_13_30cm | ecosystem: Environmental > Terrestrial > Soil > Grasslands | place: USA...
TTCTTGAATCGACCGAAGTAAGAGTGGGAGTACACCTTCTGACTGCCCCCATAGAAATTCAGCACACTTCGCTTTCTTTTCATAACAAGATAGTCCTCCGTTCGCCACGAGAGTTTGAAACCGAGTCTAGAGTAGAACTCGATCGCTCTCTTGAAATCCGGGACGTGAAGCTCAATATAGACATCCGTTAGCATTGCCGTTCGACCATGGTCAGAACAGTACAATTATTTGAAGACCCGAACGTATCCATGGGTCAACTATCAGAATTCTACAAGGTCGAGGGATCTCCCCACACCTACCTCATGTTCGTGACCACGATCGATGGGATCGCCGTTCCTCTCGAACCCGGTCAACGCGGAGGATCCGAAATTGCCCTACGACACCTAAAGAACAATCCAATAGCGGCAGGGGGTCTCACCGATAACAGAGCTCTCCAATACGGGTGGGCATCAGCCGACGCCGTTCTCGGAGGGGCCGGAATCCTCAGAGACAACCCAAACGCGACTTGGTACCCCAGAGACAAGGACTTGCAGGGTCTCTTGAGGAAAATGAATGGTATACCCGTCAGGGCAGTTGTAACTGGCAGTGGAGAGGTCGACTTGAAACACCCCGTGTTCAACCCCAAGAACGAGGAGTGGCAGCCGGTCCTTTTTACCACGAGGAAAGGAGAGGAGAGGCTGAAGGATCAGGCGAAACAACTTGGCGCTCAAGGGCATCGGACTCTCGAGCTCACCAAAACGTACCCTATTGGAGACACGAACGTAGACCTCGGCAAAGCTATAGGGATTCTAAGAGAGGACTACAAAGCGAATCTCCTGGACATCCAGGGGGGCCCGATTCTGGCCGGCAAGCTTGTCAAGGCCATGCTAGTCGATGAGATCAGGCTAACATTTTCCCCCCAGGTCATGGGAGATCTCAATTCCGAGGGAAAACGAAGACCCGGCTTTGTCACTGGAGTCCATTTCGGACTGGAAGACTCTCCAATCGCAGCGCTTGAGTCCATAGGAGTCTCAGGGAGTCATATCTTTCTCCGATACTTGATGAACTACAGGAACTAGAGCGACCAGAAATGGAAATGTTTGCTATGCGAGAATTCCAGTTCTCATCGGCTGCCTCGCTCGATGTTGACGAGAAGGTGATGCAGGGCCACAACTACGAGCTAAGAGTCGTCGTCAAAGGAACGCCCGACGAAAGAGGGGTCATTCTGGACACGCGCATTATCGAGAGAATCGTCAACCAAGAAATAATCGCGAAATTGGACAAGAAAAATCTGAATGAGATAATTCCTAATCCAACAATGGAACGGATCTCAGTATGGATCTGGAATAAGCTCAAACCATCAATCAAGGAGCTACATGAGATTCGAGTGTGGGAAAATAGGAAGAAAGGGACCAGCGTAGTCTACAAGGAGAATTGAGTCAGAGGCGAATCAACATCAGCATTTGACCTTGGACTCGTTTGCAATCCAATGCTCCATTTTGTTTGACAAAACATCCAGCGCAAGCGCTCCGTCGCCGAGAAGCTCGTCGTGGAATCTGCGAACGTCGAATCGTGGTCCCAGCGCCTTTTCCGCTTTAGCCCGTAGCTCACTGATCCTAAGCTGGCCGACTTTGTACGCGAGAGCTTGACCTGGCCATGCAATGTATCTGTCTACCTCGGATACTATGTTGAGTTCTGAGAGCGCAGTACTTTCTAGGAAGAATTGGATGGCGCGTTCACGCGTCCAGCGCTTGTGGTGTATTCCTGTGTCGACGACAAGTCGGGCTGCACGCCAGGCGTCGAAGCTTAGCCTCCCAAAATCAGAAAGTGCATCCTTGTAGAAACCAACCAGCTTAGGGAGTTCTTCCGAATAGAGCGCCCAGCCTTCAATGAAGGCAGTATAACCTCCATGTCTCCGAAACCTAGGCAGGTCCGTCAATTCCTGCTGAATTGCCAGCTGTAGATGATGTCCAGGCACCGCCTCGTGGTACGCAAGCACCTCCATCGTGTACTTGGGCCGTTGCTCAGGTCGGAACGTGTTCACATAGAAGTAAGCTGGACGAGAGCCATCTTCAGGCGGCCGGTAGTAGTAGGCGTCTGGGGCGGCCTCGGCTCTGAACGCTTCAATTTCACGGAATCCGTATTTCGCCTTAGGCAATCGTCCAAACAATAAGGGGAGCTTGGCGTCCATCTGCTCCAGAATCTTCTTGAATCCCGCCATGAGTTCATCGCTAGTAGTGTTGTAGAGTGACCTGTCCTTTCTGAGGGACGAGATGAAATCTTGTAGGGAACCTTTGAAGCCGATGAGGTCCACAATTGCCCGCATTTCAGCGTGAATGCGTGACAATTCGGCGAGACCTAGATCATGAATTTCGTCCGATGACAGGTTTGTGGTAGTGTAGTGCCGAACTGTGTAGTCGTATCGTTCGTTCCCATCGGGAAGAGACCAAATGCCGACATCGCTTCTACATGCTGGCAGATATTCTTCTTTGAAGAAGGCAAGAAGTTTCTCAAAAGCCGGAACGACTGACTGTCGAATCGCTTCCTCGATATCGTTCCTTATGCGAAGGGCATCTCTCGCATTGATTTCTGGTGGAATGTTCTCGACGGATTTGTAGAGATCGAGTTTTTTGGGATCTTGGACAATGTTCGTTTCCAGTTGGGGGATGATTTTCTCAGTAGTCACTTTGGCGAGAACAATTCCGGCCTGTATTCCCATGCGCATGCTCTCGATAGCCTGGTCTACAAGTCGGGGAAAGGCTCGAAGACGGCTGGAAAAGTTCTCGAAGTCCAAGAGTGACCTGAAGGGATGGTAGGTGACCAGCTCTGGAATATCGATCTGCAGCCCAGACTGCTGGGTCATGGGTGTGAGATAGGGACGAAACTTAGCAGCTTCTAGATTGTCTTCTAGTTCGCGCTCGAAGAGTTCGTAGTTCAGCAGATCTGGTTTCGAGGATGGTTTCTCGATACTTCTCAACTGAGCGAGGTACTTTCTGGACAGAGCGACTCGACGGAGAAACGCGCCCTCCGAGGCGTCCTCTAGGGCACCATCATATCGATGGTCTCCAAGGTAGGTTGCGCTGAGAGGGTATTCTCTGAGGATGAATTCCCAGTAATCGTCGTACAACTGGTTAAGCTGAGTTACAACATGTCTAGACGAGACTCGTTTCCTGCGCTGCATATCTGTCCGATTGGTGACTCTGATCTCGAATTCTATTTATGGGCAGAGATCGATCCTAGAGCTGGAAGCGAGTGGCGAAGCAGCGGATTCTTTCGGCTATTCTTTCTTGACATTGAGTAAGAGGCCTTGTTGCTTGAACCAAGAAGAGAGAGTGTCTGTCAGCTTGTCGAATTGCTTGTTGACGCTCCTCATTCCCAGAAGTCCTCCAGCGGCCCCTGAACCAACCTTCAACAGCCTTAGCGTCCCGCCTTCGGTAGCAGGGTAGATTTCGAAGGTAACAGCATGGTGTTGGGCCGCTGCCCCGAGGATTATGTTTGCTCCCTTGCTACCCTTGTCCGCCTTCCCCTTCAGAGCACCGTCCCACTGAACCGTGAACCCGTTCGATGTGAACGCTTGCAGAACCAGATTCTGAATATTCTCTACCGATCCCCTTACAGCAATGTCAGCGTATTTGGCCAAGGCAGTTTCTCAACCTACTATGAGGAATCTACTTTCGCGAATAAATCCGTTGCGCCCTCGACCTAATCTTCTTTCGATTCGAGAGTACTTCCCTGTAATCTGCGAAGTCTATTTACGACAGACCACGGGAGTCACCTTAATGGCCGACAAGGACTTCGGTTCAGCTCTGATCTATCACGAGGCTACGAAGCACTCTGAAGTCAGCCTTGGAGCGTCCGCTCACTATCTCGACTGGGACAACAAACCAGCACAGTTCAAGGGGTACATGAATCTCGCTTCCATTGCCCTTCCTCGCAATTTTCCTCTGCCTAAAGAGAACTCTATCAAGGCGATAACAGGCGAGCCGCAGAAAACAGCCCTAGACCAGATCGACGTAGGGGTTCTTTCCGAGCTTCTCTTCTTCTCCGCCGGCCTCACACGAAAGGTGAGATTTGGCAAGGAACTCTACTACATGCGGGCAGCCTCCGCGACGGGTGCACTGTATCCCATTGAAATCTACGTGGTCTCGGGTCGAATCCCTGGCTTAGAGGCAGGAGTGTATCACTTCAACCCTCTACACTTCTCGTTAGTGAAACTGCGCGAGGAAGACTATCGATCCGCACTAGCTGACGCAGGCAGCCCGGACAGCCAGTCTGCACCGTTCACATTGGCGTTCACGTCACTGGCGTGGAGGAATTCATGGAAGTACGAAGCGAGATCCTATCGTCACTGGTTCTGGGATTCGGGGGTCATCGCGGCTAATCTTCTAGCCACATCCAATTCGGCCGGCCTCGCAACCACACTTGAACTAGGCTTCGTTGATTCGGAAGTCGACCGGCTTCTGGGTTTAGAGGCAAAGAAAGAGGCAACTGTAGCTTTGGCGATTGTCGGAGCTGGTCGTGCCGAAAAGGCTCCCAAATTACATCAGCCGATTCCAAGTCTCGCCTTAGACGTCAACTCACTCTCAAAGGGAGAAGTTGACTATCCGATAATTTGGGAAACTAATGAGTCTTCTGGACTAGGAAGCAGGTCGGAGACCGATTCTTGGAAGACGAGCCTAGGGCCATCCAAACGAACGGTTCCATCAACTACGCCAGCGTTTCCATTACGAGACTCAGAAAGAGACCCGTTTCCACATTTAGACGAGGTGATTCTTCTTCGAGGGTCCACCCGAAAATTCGCCCGTGAACCCATCTCCTTCGACCGTCTCTCCACGATTATCCGTGCTTCTGCCACCGACATCCCTCTCGACTTCCTTCCAGACAACCAGGCATTGATCGATTTCTACTTCATAGCTAACGACGTCCAAGGACTCCCTGCGGGATCCTACTTCTACAACGTTGACAAAAACTCCGTCGAGCAATTGAAGCTCCACAGAAACCGCTCCATGTCGGGCTACCTTTGCCTCGGACAACAGCTCTTCAGCGACGCGAGTGTCGTATTTTTCCTCATGACCAACTTGACTTCCGCTCTGAAATCTCTTGGCAACAGGGGCTATCGAGCAGTGCAGTTCGAAGCCGGCGTTCGCGCAGGGAAGATCTACCTCTCCTCTTATGCGGTGGGAATCGGGGCCTCCGGCTCGACATTCTTCGACGATGCCGTCACAGAATTCTTCTCACCTCATGCTAAGGAGAAGAGTACCATGATTGCCGTCGGAGTTGGAGTCCCAGGATACAAGGCAAGACCAGGAAAGGTTCTTCCTGTCCCGGATGAATCAAGGTGATGCTCTGAAGAGGGGTCGTGCTCCGAGAACCGTTTTGTCGTTCGAGGGTTCGAATTGAGCAGTAACCTGTGTCCCCTGTGTCATAAGCCGATTCGGATACCTGAGGAAGAAGTCATCGTAGTCAGGACAAAGCTTGGAAAAGGGAAGACTGAGGACAGAATGGTCCACAAGGTATGCCCATTGAGCGAGCCCGTGGCTCAAGTCGGAGGCCAACAGTACTGCACTAACTGCGGCCATGCGAAGTCGATTCATTCGCCCCGCTGTTCATATTCAAGCTTCGATTACCGCTGTGACTGCAAGGATTTCCGCGGGTAAGAGTCCGAAAAACTCCTCGGACGCAGATGGCATGATTATGATCCAGAGATACGAGATACGAGATATGAGGGACCAGTTTTCACCGTCTGGGGCAGGAGCCCGACTGGTTGGAATCAATTGATTCGAAGTTGAAGCGTGTGAGGCGTTTAGCCAACTGGCTCATTTACGCTTCGGTGATCCTCGGGGTGGCTCTATTGGTTCGGCTCTACGTACTCATGGTTCCTTCCTGGTTGTTCGATTCAGTTCTTGTCGGTTGGATTCTCTATCTGGTGGTTGCGATTGCAGTGGCAAGCGATCGCGATAAAGCATACACTGCGGCTCTTGTCCTGTCATCATAACTCTGGCTGTTTCTCTGCCACAACCAGAACATTACTCTCTCGCCGAGGCCGGTCCAACTCTCGCGTCTCTGACCCTCATTACGGGGTCAGTGCTTCAAGTAGGGTGATCGTCCTCATAGCGTCCTTTCTGTTTTTGGAGCGAAAGCAAGCGCGCGTCAGAACGATTCCTGTTCAACGATCGCGAAAGGGATTTCGCCTACAGAATCCATAAAGACTGATTCGGCAGGTCCGACAGCATGTCGCTGTCTGCTCAGAAGGCCGGAACACAGACTCTTGCACGCAGGGTCAGTTCTGGGATATCGGGTCTGGACACGCTCCTTGACGGAGGGTTTCCAGAAGGTAAGGTGGTCTTAGTTCTTGGCGAACCTGGAACGGGTAAGACCATCATGGTCTCCCAGTTCTTGCATAATGGAGTTACCGGGCAGGGAGACAAGGGCGTTTACATTGGCATGAACGAGTCGAAGACCCGCTTTACTGCGGAGATGATGAGCCTGGGGATGGATTTCTCCAAACTGGAGAGGGAGGGCAAGTTTGTGTACGTTGACGCAACCGAAGTTAGACGAATTCCCGAACAAGCCAAGGTTGGAAGGATCCCGGTGGGCGGAAGAGAGCTCGGCCTCGTCAACCTTATCGATCTCGTCCAGGAGGGAATCGACAAGCTCTCGCCAAGGAGGGTGGTTGTGGATTCTATCTCGGATCTCGTATTTCGCTTTCCGCAGATCGAGGAGCGACGGCCAGCCGTCCTAGACATCGTTGAGGTGTTGCAGTCAACAGGCACTACGTGTCTACTGACAAGCGAGCTTCCGACCACAGGAGAAGATAGGGTATTGCAGCCTGAAGAGTATCTTGCTGAGGGAGTGATACTGCTGAGGATTCTTCGCAAGGGAGTCCGGACTCTTCAGGTCCTGAAGATGCGCGGCTCCAAGGTTGACACAACCCCGCGGCCATATGTTATCAAGAACTCTGGCCTCGAAGTCTACGCGACGGAGGAAGTGTACGGGCAGACCACGGAGAAATGAAACGTCCGAAACGAGAATCGTCTCCCGTCCCTGATCAAGTCGTCGATGTTCTCAAGAACAACAAGATCGGATATCTTTCCGTGCTTTCGAAGAGCGAGGAATTGTACAGCTATCCCGTCGCGTTTCATTTTTCAGATTTGAAGCTCTATTTCATGACTCCTGTAAGTGCCGCGAAATTCAAGATTCTTAAAAACAATCCGACTGTCTCCTTCATAGTCGACAACGGGAAGGTGACTACTGAGGCTTGTGGAGCGATGATCCAGGGGAGGGCAAAGATATTCACAATCGGCCGGACGCTAGTCTCGATCCTCTCCGTGGGACCGAAGATGATTGGATTTACAAAAAAATACCCAGGAATGCTATCCTTTTACGCACGGGGAAAAGAACTTCCAGACGAGAGGAAGCTGTACAAGTACAGGCTCATCCGCATCGATCCATCGAAGATCATCTACTGGCTGGGCTACTCATTCGGCAGATACATTCCAAGGATTGAAGCCAAGGCACTGGGGCATTCACTCAATCTGAGCAAGGATGAGTCAGGACTCGAAATCTCGGCGAAACTGCTCGAGTCCGCGGATGAGGATCCTCCGGCAGAACCTGTGCAGATGGACCATGACTGGATGACTCGCCTCGAAGCTTCGGTCTCAGAAGGGATCCTATCCCAGGAAGAAAGGAAAATATTTGGATCCTACAAGGACGAACGCAAGTCTCACCCTCCAGCAGACGTATCGAGTCGTGTGACCGAGGAGGAGAGAAAAATCCTCAAGAAGTCGAAATACTAGGCGCGACTTCAGAGGCCTTAGCGAAATCCGCGACAGACAGTCGTCCCAGAGGGACAAGAGACTTGGCGCTCCGGTAGAAACAGTAAGCTGCTATCGCAAAAAGCGAATAGGTAATGATCGGCAACAGGATCGAGTCTCCGCCTACTTTCGCCCAGGGCGATCCAAGCTGACCAGTTACCCAGAGCAATCCCGCACCTAAGCCGAACCACTTCAGATGGCGTCTCAGTGTCAAGTCTCCGGATCTTCTCGCGCTTACAAGCAATGCTAGCGCTCCGAGCAGCAGTATTGTTCCGATGTAGCCGAGCAGGGGCGGGTAACCGAGCAGTTGGTAGGATGAGCCTGAAGAACTGGCGAATATTACATTGAAGAGTATGTTGAAGAAGTTGCCTACGGCTTGTGTTATTCCGATGAAATACCTCAGCTTGCTCCAGTGGAGAGTGTCCCTTTGGAGAGGGTCTGATCTGCGAGCAACGAGAACTGTCGAGTCGATCCAGACAAACGTTGCCGCGGTTCCCACTGCAATAAACGCGGCCGCCAGCAGGTTGACATAGAAGCCGGTTGCGTTGTAGAAGATTGCCGAGGCTACAAAGGCGGATTGAGCGACGAAGTACGTTGCGACTCCTCCAACCCAGAGAGCTTGTCTCCTGTAGAGATAGCTCATGAGTACCTTTCTAATCGTCAATGCCCAGTAGGCGCTGTAGGAGAAGAGTGAGCCGACTACCAATGATACGATGATTGAGACGGTGGAAATGTCACTTAGCATAGGGAGTTATCTCCATTTTTCGATGCGTGAAGGCGAAGTTGTAGTACCCGGGTTGCGGCGACATGCCCCTCATCTTTCGTATGCGCAGAAGCGGGTGAACCCTCAATCCCTCCTCGTAAAGGCGGAGCTCTAGAACACCATCGAACAGCTGCTCCATTGCCGCAAGGACTTGGGGCTGGTGCATCCCGTCCTCGAGGGTTGCGAGGATTACCGCGTTGTACTGTTTTGTCTCCGAGAGAAGCTGGGAGAGGAATCGATAGATTGTTTCCGAAGAGTTCAGCATAAGTAGGGAAGATAGGATATCGGTAACAACTCGAATGGGTCTCTCTCCGTTTACCTTGAGGGTCTCTTTGATGCTGAAAGAAAGCCCCGGTAGATCGTTGATGTCGACTTTTGTTTGGCCGCCCTCTCTTGCAAACCACATCGTGGGACCCTTGATCTCCGCTCCGAACGCCTTGACGTCCTGAATAATTTCGGAGACGGCCAACCTCGTGACATAGAGACAGAAGTCACCCTGTGAAAGTCCAGCTTGGGTAAACCAGTATCCGAGCGCTTCTTTTCCAATTCCTGGTGGTCCAACCACTAGTATGGCTGACTTGTCGGGGTAGCCCTCTTTGAGGAGTTGATCCAGCTCCCCGACACCGGTTGAGACCATAGGACCGCTGTCAAATGTGGAGATTCGAGACTATGAAAGTTGCCCCTCGAAAGACCAAATAGCGACTATTTCTTGAGGGCGGTTAATGCAGCAGACGGGTGGTGTAGTCCATCCACGTCCTCGAATCGAGACCCTTGCCGACCTGATTTTCGGGCTCTCGCTTTCAATCGGCTCTATCGCCCTCATAGCGAATCCTCCGAAAAGTGCGGGCGAGATAACTACGCACATCCTTGCATTCGCTTACACGTTCTTTGTGCTCATCACCGCGTGGCTGATCTATACGACGTACATGTCCGTCTTGCCTGTCGAGACACGGACTGTAACATTCCTCAACGTAGGGCTTCTCCTCCTAGTAGCGATTGTTCCTTACTTGCTGAATGGTGTGGAAGTGGCAAACCCCGCCTTAACCTCGGACGAAATATCTATGATCCAGAACTACTCTTCGACGCTCTTCGCGCTTGACCTAGGAGGTATCCTGTTAATCTTGGCGACTTTCGCTCACGTTATCAGTTTGGAGAAGAAGAAGCTCGTGGCTCCGGAACTCGTTACATTATTCCGGAGTGGACGGAACCGAATGGCTATCCTCGCGGTTCTAACACTGATTTCGGTCGCTCCCGAGTTCTGGGAATGGACACTGCTAGGCATCCCGATCAGGCTGTACCTATGGTATCCACCATTGATATCTTACTGGGTGGGGAGAGCCGTCAGGCCGGACAGTCGTACATACAAACTAGCCTAGAAATAACGTGAGATACCAGCAAAGCCAACTTCAAACATCGTCGATGCTCGCATAGACCATTGCGAGAGTGAGCTTTGGTGCGGCCGCCGGGATTCGAACCCGGGTTCCCGGCTCTTTCCTTACAGAAATGGGAAGCCGGTGTCATAGACCAGGCTGCCCGTCAACCCTCGCAGTAAGGGGGGCTGACTCTGGACCACGGCCGCTGGTAGCGCGTGGGAGGGCCACTCTTTCTAAGCGTTTTCTCCAAGATTCGACTAGACCATTCCGTTCGATCCGTTAGGTTCAACTATTTGCAATAGGTCATGCTGTCAGAATCTTTGTGAGAACACTTGGCAAGATCGCTGCTATCGCAGGTTTCTCCCTTATCGTCGGACCCGCGCTGCTGGCCATTAACGGTCTGCTCGACAACCCGACACTTACGATACTGTTCATACTGGGGCTCGTTCTGATTTTCGTGAGCAGCTCGAACAGAGGACGGTCTTCCGGGGGGACAGGGAAAGCGAGTCTAAGGCTAGTGCGAAGAGACCTTCCTGCTGATAGAGCCGGTTCGAAGGATTTGCCAGCGGTTGCCTAGAGTTTCTGGTTCAATTCGATAATGAGAAATCGCTCATTATCAGCCCTGATCCCGAATCTGGAATGCCGTCTCAAGATCACCGCTAGTTTCGCTGGGCTAATCGCGTTTTTCGCTAAGCCATCTAAGCAAAGATTGTGCCTTCAATCGCCCGTCCCGCCCATTATCGTTGCCAATCAGCAGGTGTTCTAGAAATAAGGGGGTCTTAGCGACCGACCCTCGCGTCGCATGAGCGGTTGATCCGTTAGGCTTCCATGAAGTCGGAGGCGCTGGGAGGCTCTAATGAAAGTCCTTTTCGTTTCCGAATTCCCTCGACCACTGTTTGCAGCAAGGAAGTTGGGACCGGTGACCAGCGAGCGAACTCCAATCCCCAGAACGCCCGCCCTTGAG
>Ga0066706_10000854_pt1 | contig 10882 bp, 9 predicted proteins | sample GraSoiAngelo_155_FD_67274 | JGI IMG/M metagenome (GOLD analysis project Ga0066706, IMG submission 67274) | Grasslands soil microbial communities from the Angelo Coastal Reserve, California, USA - 14_1009_13_30cm | ecosystem: Environmental > Terrestrial > Soil > Grasslands | place: USA...
CGCTGAATGTGTCTCTTCTTCAGTTTCAGGAGGGCCAAAGCAACTAGCGAACTCTTTCCGAAGCGTCTCGGTGATAACAGGAAAACTTTTTGGCCATCTGCCAAGTCTCGGACGAGTTGGCTGAGTTCATCGGTGCGGTTGACGAAATTTGCGTCGTCGATAATTTCGCCGAAAACGAAGGGATTTTCCTGGGATGCCATATTACGCCAATTAGCGTAACGCCAAAGGGCGTAATTGGCAAGAGGGTTAAAAAAAAGGAAGTTTTATTTACGCCGATTGGCGTAACGCCACATGGCGCAACGAATGCGGACCCGGTGACCCCGCGCAGACCCGAACCCGGTTTCGCACTGAGGCAATTCGATTTCGCCTTCGAGGGCACATGAGTTCAATCGGCTACCGCGACGTTTCCGCCTCCAGGGTTTCGTTTCTACGAAAGGCATCCGGGAAAGATCACGATGATGATGACCCCCGGCGAGCAGCCGAATGCGAAGGATGTACCACCTGATGAGAAGCACGCTATCCTGTATGCCCGTATGAGCTCTGTGAACACCATAGATGAAGCAGAGCGTATTTTCGCTCTGCTTTCCAATGGCGGCGAGATTTTTCATGCCGATGCAAGAAACCTCTTTCGCATTCCGATTCGCCAGGCTGCGCCATAAGTTTGGGGCTTCCTGGATGATCATTAACGAACTCCTCCACAGAGCGCTTAGCAAACGTATCCGCTATGCTATTCACCAGCCATAATGGGACCTTTCCACTTTGATAAACAAAAAGGAGCCAAAAATCCCCATGCAAACAATCACGCCGCACTTGTGGTTTGACAAAGAAGCTAAAGAAGCAGCCGAGTTCTACACATCCATTTTCAAGGATTCGGAGATCAAGAATACGGCGACGCTTCACAACACCCCTTCCGACACGGTGGATCTTGTGACCATTGAGCTTCTGGGGCAGGAGTTCAGGCTCATCAACGCAGGTCCGCTGTTCAAGTTCACTCCGGCCGTATCGTTTCTGGTTGGGTGCGAGACGAAAGATGAAGTCGATGCATTGTGGAATGAACTTTCAAAAGGGGGTTCGGCGCTCATGGAGCTCGGCGAATACCCGTTCAGTGAGAAATATGGATGGACACAGGACCGATACGGGCTTTCCTGGCAGGTGATGTTCATGGGCGACCGTGAAATCAAACAGAAGATCACCCCGACGCTCATGTTTGTTGGCGAGCAGTATGGAAAAGCAGAAGAGGCGATCAATTTCTACGCGTGGGTATTCCACAATGCAAAGGTTGGCCATATTCTTCGCTACGGCAAGAATGAAGAGCCAGACAAAGCTGGAACCATAAAGCATGCCAGCATTGCGCTGGAAGGCCAGGGCTTTGCAGTTATGGACAGCGCTCGCGCACACAAGTTCGCTTTCAACGAAGCGATTTCGTTCATGGTGCACTGCAATACCCAAGAAGAAATCGATTACTTCTGGTCGAAGCTCTCGGCAGATCGGAAGGCAGAACAGTGCGGGTGGCTGAAAGACAAGTTCGGCCTTTCTTGGCAGATCGTTCCCACCGTCATGGACGAGATGCTGAGGGATAAAGACGACACGAGGTTGGCACGAGTGACCGAATCGTTTCTCAAAATGAAAAAGTTTGATATTGCCAAATTGAAGGAGGCATACGGCCAAGGTAGGTCAGCGGCCTAGCCGCGAATGTGGCATGCAGATATTGATCGATCCGCTGAATCAAGCGATGGAGCGCGTGATTGAGACTTATTTTCCCAAATGCACGATAGGGTGCAAATGTTGAGAATTGCACAATAATACGCAACCCTTGCACAAATTGTGCCTTGCGGTTTATTGGCACACCTTCTAGGCGGCTTTCCGCTCCAGTCGTCGGGTATGGGGCGAGGTAGGCACCAAGCAAGTCGTGTATATCTTGCGCACGGGGCTGTTCACTGGTTGTTCTTAATTCTGGGCGTCGCGGGCACAGCAACGACTGGTGAGTACTGCAAGAGTGGCGGATTCGGCTTCTGTCTTTAATTCTTGATCAAGGGCTGCACGTTCTGCACCATTGTCTGCCAGGCGTGGTTCCTTATTCGGCCGAGCTGGGAGACTTTGAAATCCCAGTTCAGCTGGTCCTGCAGCGACCGGAGACGGAGTTCTTGAGGCGGGAATGGTCTACGTGGCCGTTGTTTTCGCAGGCGGATATCTCATTCGTTATTTGACTCGTAATCTCACGGCCGGAATGCAAGAGCCGGGCCAGACTGCAGAACAGGGCAAAAACGCCGGGATGTAGATCGGTCGCTTGGAACGGGTTCTGGTCGTGACGGCAATACCGGTTCAGTCTTCCTCCATGGTAGGACTGATTCTTACGGGAGAGTCGATCGCAAGATTTCCGGAGTTGAAGGAATGATTTGCGGAATACTTCCTTATCGGCACGCTCCTCAGCGTTGGACTGGCTGTTCTCGGCAGGCGGGTACTCGTACAGCTGTGGTACGGAACAATGTCTTTGAAGTGATCAAGGGATCTTTTTCGCCAGTGAGAGACGCGAAGTTCTCGGTTTTCACTCGTAGGTCTTACGTCTTGGGTTTCGGGTCTCCAGTTCAGGCCGCTACGCCGAGCTCCTTTGCAACTGCGGCCAGTCGTTCATAGGATCGCAGACGGGCGGCATGGTCGTAAGTGTCGGTCACCACGAGTAGCTCATCGGCTGCGGTTTCAGACACCAGCTTTTCCAGGCCCGTTTTGACCGTCGGGTTCGATCCCACTATGGCGGCGCTCAGTTTGGTCTCCACCGCGGCCCGCTCAAAATCATCCCATAATTCCTCCATCGAATCGACCGGCGGCAACAATTCCACCGGCTGGTTGCGGATCAGTCGCAGGAATCGTTGCTGGGGAGTTGTAAACAAGCGGCGCGCCGCGGCATCGGTCTCCGCCGCAATCACCTGCACCGCTACCATCATGTAGGGCCTGCGCAACACGTCGCTCGGGCGGAAACGCTCGCGGTACAGGCGCGCGGCCGCGCCCAGATACTCCGGAGCGAAGTGCGCCGCAAAAGCGAATGGCAGGCCCAGCGTCCCGGCCAGTTGGGCGCTGAAGCCGCTCGAACCCAGAAGGGTGATCGGGACATTGCTTTCCTGTCCCGGAATCGCTTTCACCGCTTGCCCGGGCTTTGGTGTCCCGAGGTAGGTACGCAACTCTTGCAGCAATGCGGGAAACTCATCTCCGGTCTGATGCAAATCCCTCCGCAGCGCCCGCATGGTCTGGAAGTCGCCCCCGGGGGCTCGCCCTAGGCCCAAATCGATTCGTCCGGGATATAGCGCTTCGAGTGTTCCGAACTGCTCTGCCACCACCAGGGGAGCGTGGTTGGGCAACATGACGCCACCGCTGCCTACGCGGATCGTGTTCGTGGCGGCCGCGACATGGCCGATCAACACAGGCGTCGCCGAGCACGCCAGCCCTTCGATCGAATGATGTTCTGCCAGCCAGAAGCGGTTGTAGCCCAAACGCTCTACGTGCTGGGCTAAGTCCACCGATCGAGCTATGGCGCTGCCTGCGGGCTCGCCGGTGTGCATCCCGACCAGATCCAGGACGGAAACTGTCAATCCCTTGGTCATGTTGTGTTAGATAACTCAAGCGGGGTGAGCGATGCGGAAGCACGCGGAATCACGGCGGCGGCGATCAAAATGACTCTGTTCGGCGAGTGAATATTTCATGATGCTGTCATCCTGCCCCCGTCAAAAAAAACCGTCTTGGCGCTCAATAATGGAATCGATAGCGAAACTCAGCATAAATCTCTCGTGGCGCATTCCAGTGGAAACCGCCAAAAGTCTGGCTATTGTCGAGGTCCACTCGACGATTGGCCACATTCAGGGCGTGTAGCGATGCGGAGAATCGATCGCCGAAATCCTTGCCCAGGGAAAGATCGAAAGTTGTGTGTTGCGGCAAATGGTTCCCTGGATACGGACGCTCCGGAAAGGCATTGCTGAACCCCGAGCCGTAGTAAACGTTTGTCGAGGCATGGGCTCGCCAGGGAAGAACCACATCGCCACCGAGGTTAAGGGTATTGTGCTGATCGTGATCAAAGGGAAATAACGAACTGGGCGGCGAAAAGTTCGTCAAGCCGCCCGTAATGGGCAGCGCACCTTCCGCGACTTGATTCGAATACGCCAGATGAAGCTGTGCACGGTGAGCGATGCGGGTCGAGCGTAGCGCAACTTCCCAACCGCGGATTACGGCGCGGTCAATTGTGATGGGAAAGCAAGCTCCAGACCCGATGCAGCTATGGTCGAAGAAATTATGAGCATTGGTTTTGAAGTTGTCGATGTCAAGCGTCCATCCCCCATAAGGAATGGTTGCACCAAACTGGTGCTCTTCATCGCGCTCACCGTGAAGCGCAATGAACCCGCAATTATTGGTGCTGCAGAACTGAAGTAAGGGGCCGGAAACGGCAATCAACGGCGGCGCCTGATCGTAGTGTCCGTAAAAGGCGCGAAACGTCCACTGGAGACGCGGGATGTTTATAGCGGCGCCAAAACGCGGACTGATCGCGTTCTCGGTAACTCCGCCAGAAAAGTGGGTGGGGCGAATACCGGCGGAAAGAGTCAGCCACGAGAGCGGCTTGAATTTGTCATCCCAAAAGTACGCCACCAGGCTAGCCGAGGGATGCTCAGCATCGGTAACCGGCAGATTTCCACTGCCGTCGTTGAAGATTGCGCCAAAGAGCCCGTTGTCATGCTGGTAGAAGCTGTACAACCCCATCTGCAGACTGTTTCTCGTGAAATTGGCATTGAAACTTACCTGGCCTCCGGCGTAGGTCGAAGCGCGATGGTCGGTGGAAGCAATCGGCACATCGTTTGGCGGGCTGTCGTAGTTGGCGCTGTTGTAATGGTAGAAAGGCGAAATGGTCAGCAGGGTTTTCGAGTTGAAGGTGCGGACCCAGGAAAAGTTCACAAAGGCGTCGCCCTCATGCTGACCATCACGGAGCCCGATGCTTGGGTACTGCGCCGAGAAGTCGTTCGCAGCAATGGGAGCGTTCTCGATATCGTTCGGGTTGGGATCGTAAGGAATTTGATAGTAGTCCTTGCGCAACGAGGTAATGAAGCGGAGCTGGTTGGAAGGATTGAGGTTGAAAATCAGAGAGCCAAAGCCTCCATACCCATTGGCGGCATCGTGAACCACCTCCGGAACAGGCGTCTGTAAACCCAGATCGCTTCGATTTCCGTTCACGCTGGCGTAGTAGGCAAAGCGCTCCGTGTGACTCCCAAAGTTCAGCTGCGCATTGCCCTGGTAAAAGCTTCCCCCGCTGAGAAACAGCTCGGCTTGGTTGTTGCGTTCGAAACCGGTGCGAGGGACGATATTGAACACGCCATAAGTCCTGTCCCCAAATTCCGCGCTGTAGCTTCCACGATGGACTTCCATGTAGTCAATGTCTTTGGGGTCAAGCTGCGGGCCGAGGGTGGACGCAATGTTTGTGTTCGGCACGGGAACGCCGTCCACCAGCCAGCTTGTCTGATGGCCGCCGCGAATGTGCAGCTGGTCGTGAGTGACATAGGAGCCAGGAACAAAATCCGTGATCATGGCAAGGCTGTTGCTGCGGGATGCTCCCGGCGCGCGTCCGATGTCCTGGCGGTCAACCAGAGTGAGAGGCGTGGCTGAATCAGTTGGCGCAACCACCGGTGCGCCGGAGACGTTTATGGTTTCTTTTGCCCCTGCCAAGTTCAACTGAAAGTGGATCACGGGCTCCGTACCGGAGTTAACGACTACGCCCTGCACTGCCTCAACAAATCCGGGACTTCTAACGCCGACAGTGTAGTCGCCGAGAGGCACAGCGTTGAAGGCAAACTCGCCATTGGCATCAGTGTTGACGCTCTTGGTCCATTCGGACGATTTCGACCGCAGCACCACCATGGCGCCTTGAGTCGGACGGTGCTGGGGATCGTGAACGATGCCTCGAACCGATCCGAAGATGGTCGCGACGGCGATGGAACTCATGAGGACCACAACACTCGATAAGAGGGCAATTCTGTGCATCTACTTGCTCCTATTCCGGCGCTTTGTACTCGAGGTCCAGCAGCACCCGGCGATTCTGTCGAAGGCACCACAGCAGTGCGGACGAAGAAGCCGGAGGCTGTCCACCAGAAAACTGAGTTGCCGAGCGAGCCTTGAAGAATCTGGCTCAGCGAGTCAGCCTGAACCGTGCCGGAGAAATTCCCAGCGTCAGAGTTCGACAGCAGGAATTGGGTAGTTCGTTAATTCAGAGTTGGCTGGAGCCGAAGGCGGGTGGGCCGCGCTGCGAATTGCAGGTGACGAGCAATGGCTCGAAAATGAAGCTATCGACTACGGCGACAAAGCTCGTAGATGGCCGTCGGAGTGTGGAGACTGCCGGGACCTGTGGCCGCGCTATGTCGCTGCGCGTGGCGATCTGCGAACGATACGGACAATCGGAAGAATCGGCTCGAAGACCAGGAAGGTCATCTGTCGACATTCCCGACATGTCGGAGGTTCCCGACATGCAGTGGTGCTTGCCGTTTCGGCGACAACACGCGGAAGGGGCCGTTCCCGTTATTCCCAAGGCCAACGGAGCGAGGAAGCTCCAAACCGCTACGGAAAGCACGAAACGGGCGACGCTCCGCCGCATATCCTTGCACGCTAACACTTCACAGCCCTACGTGACAAATGAACCACCGCGCCGACGCGCAGGGCCGGTGAGCTCTGCGAGGTTGACCTCATCTGTTCTCCTTCACTGCCCCGTATAGCTGATTCTCCAGATCGAGTTGGAACCATCGTCGCTCACCAGCAGTGAGCCGTCGGAAGCGACAGTGATGCCTACCGGCCGCCCCCAAACACCGCCATCCGGCAACACGAAGCCGGTGACGAAATCCTCGTATTCGCCGCTGGCGTGACCGGTCTGATGCAAGGGCACGCGAATGACTTCATATCCCGCGCGCACCGACCTGTTCCACGAGCCGTGCTCGGCGGCGAAAATGTCCTCGCGATATTCCGCGGGAAATTGCTTGCCCTCGTAAAACGTCGGCTGCAGCGATGCGTTGTGCGCTTGCAGCAGCACGTCCGGTACGATGACCTTGTCTTTCAGTTCGGGATGTTTACCCGTTTGTCTGGGATCCTGATGCGCACCGATGTACCACCATGGCCACCCATAGAAGCCGCCTTCCTGGACGTGCGTAATGTAATCCGGCACCAGGTTGTCACCGAGCGCGTCGCGCTCGTTCACCGAACACCACAACTCGCCGGTTTGAGGATGGATTGCCAGCCCGCCACCCGCGTTGCGAATGCCATAGGCATAGACCTTCATCCCCGAGCCGTCAGGATTGAATTCCAAAATGTCGGCGCGATTTTTCTCCTGCGGATTGGTATCGGTGTCGTCATCATTCGACTCCGAGCCCACTGCAACAAACATCTTTTTTCCATCCGGAGAAAATTCAATCGAGCGCGTCCAATGTCCACCGGTGGCAGGCAAATCGGCGATATGCTCCGACGGGCCGCTCGCCTTCAAATCGCCGTCACGGTAGGGAAAGCGTACAACTTCGTTGGTGTTGCCGACATACATCCATTGAGGATTTTTTCCCGGGGGGTACAACGCGATTCCGTAAGGGCGCTTCAGTCCGCTGGCGAACATCTGCATCTGCTCAGGCTTACCGTCGGAAGTCAGGCCACGAAAAACGCGAATGCGTCCGGCACTGCTTTCCGCGAGGAAGATGTCGCCATTGGGAGCAGTCCGTAACAAGCGCGGACTATCCAGGCCAGTCGCATATTGCTCAACCTTGAAACCTGCAGGCGCGATGGGCCACACATTCGCCGGTCGCGCAACTACATCGGCACCACTTTCCGCCGATTTCGTTGCGTACGGTTGGGGAAGATCATTCACAGTGATCTTCCGCGTCGTTCCCGGTTTTTCGTATCGGAAATCGGCGAACGGGGGTTGTGGCGGTGGCGCCTTCAGGCTTGCGGCGGTGCCCCCCGGAGCCGGCGGATGCCGGTTCGCCGCAGCCTTCAACAGTTCCGGTGACCGCACGAAGGTGACGATCTGCCACCGCTGCCGCTCCGGCAAGAGAGCCCACGACGGCATACCATTTTTCTTGCTGCCTTTTGTGATGAACCAAAACACTTCGCCGGCAGGCACGGAATCTAACTTCGCATCAGCCAGCGAGGGCACATTGCCCGAGCCCTGTCCATTCTTGCCATGACAAGAGAGGCAGTTGCGTGCATACAGCCGTCGTCCCTCTTCCATGGCTTGCGGTTGGCCTTCCACCGGATCCTTGAGCGCCTTGGCCGAGTCCGGCGCATTATGAAAATTCGTGTCTACGGCTGGAAGCGCGATCGGAAGAAGGACCACAACTGCAAGTGTCAGGCCGCGGAAACAGGGGAATCGTCGCATAAGTATCCTCGCCATGAATATTTCTTGTTATAGAGTCGTCACGGCAGGAAGAAGTTGCGCTGTTTTTAAAGCTGCGGCTTCGTAATAGCGCCTTCCGACGCCGACAAGACCAGGGCAGCATATTTCGCGAACACGCCCGTAGGATAGCGCGGCTGCGGCGGTTTCCATGCGCTCATGCGCCGTCGAATCTCTTCATCGCTGATCTCGGCCTCCAGCTTGCGCTGGTTCACGTCGAACCGAATCATGTCGCCATCGCGCACCGCCGCGATCGGGCCGCCCAGCGCAGCTTCTGGCGAGACATGCCCCGCCATGAGCCCATGCGTAGCGCCACTAAAGCGGCCATCGGTCAAGAGCGCGACCGTCTCTCCCAACCCCTCTCCCACAATCGCCCCCGTCACGCTGAGCATCTCCCGCATGCCCGGACCGCCCTTGGGGCCTTCATTACGGATCACCACGACGTCGCCCGCTCGAATCTTCTTGCCTGTCACCGCTGCCATAGCATCTTCTTCCGACTCGAAGACTCGCGCCGGGCCGCGATGCTGCAATCGCTCGTGGCCGCTGATCTTCGCCACGCAGCCCTCAGGTGCAATATTGCCCTTCAAGATTACGAGCCCACCCGTCTTCTTCAGGGGTTTTTCCAATGGAGCAATGACTTCCTGCCCCGGAGTCTCCATCGCACGCTCGCTTTCCGCCGAAATGCTGAGGCCGGTCACAGTGAGTGTCTTGGGGTGCAGATGCTTCCCCCGGAGCAGCCGCCGCGTGAGCAGCCGCACGCCACCTGCGCGGTGCATGTCCGTAGCCACAAAACGGCCGGAAGGTTTTAGATCTGCCAACAGCGGAGTGCGCTCACTGACTGTTTGAAAATCATCAATCTGAAGCTCCACGCCCGCCTCGCGCGCAATCGCTAGAAGATGCAGCACCGCGTTGGTCGATCCACCAGTCGCGGCTACTGCTGCAATCCCATTCTCAAATGCGGCGCGGGTGAGAATATCTCGCGGCCGAATTTCCCTTTGCAGCAGGTTCAGCACGACCTTGCCGCAATCGAACGCAATCTGATCCTTCTGCGGGTCCATGGCCGGCACACTATTGAATCCCATCGGCGACAAGCCGAGCATCTCCATCACGGTAGACATCGTGTTCGCCGTATACTGTCCGCCGCACGCACCTGCTCCCGGACATGCCACGTTCTCCAACTCGTGCAATTCCTGGTCTGTGATCTTGCCCGCCGCGTTCGCTCCCACGGCTTCAAAAACATCCTGGATGGTCACATCCTTCCCGCGATAACTTCCGGGCGCGATCGTTCCTCCATAAAGCACGAGCCCGGGAAGATTCAGCCGTGCCAGCGCCATGGCCGCCGCCGGAATCGTCTTGTCGCAGCCGACCACGCACACCACGGCGTCAAACAGTTGTCCGCGACAGACCAGTTCAATTGAGTCGGCAATCAATTCGCGGCTGACCAGCGACGCCCGCATTCCCTCTGTACCCATGGTCTCGCCGTCGGAAATTGCAATGGTATTGAACTCCATCGGAGTGCCGCCCGCCTCGCGGATTCCGTCCTTCACCTTGGCCGAGAGCCGCCGCAAGTGAAAATTGCAAGGCATGGTCTCGATCCACGTATTGGCTACGCCGATCAGCGGCTTACGGAGGTCCGCGTCGGTAAAGCCAATGGCTTTAAACATGGCACGCGACGGGGCGCGGTCGCGCCCGTCAGTAATCTCACGGCTGCGATGCTTGAGGTTCATAGATGTAGGAAGATTACGAAGTTGAGGCCCACGCCGTCAAAGATGTGTCGGGAAACTACGGCAAGTCTTGGATGTACGACAGAAATAAACCAGGAAGTCCAAGAACCGGGGACTAAGCCTCCGTGCCCTCTGCGCTGTTCTCAGCGAACTCTGCGATTAGGTCTTCTAGGGCAGAGGACGCGAAGAAAATCCGCGGAGAACGCAGAGGAATCCTACGCCAGCAAGGCCCTCGCCGATTGCCCGTTAGCGCTCTCCGCAGCTGGCGGATGCGGCCCGGTCCACGTCGGCCCGCCCTCGCCCTGCTCCCTGAGGGCCGCGCTCGAACGCACATCGGTCACATCCACAATCGAATACCACTCGCGGTAAAGCTGGCCCATCTGCCTCGGATTCACCTCAAGCACCAACGAGACGCTGTGATCGCGCTCCGCCGCCTGCGCCTGCACGGAAGGCAAATCAAGACCGCGCCGCGAAACCGCATTCAGAATACGCATCAACGTTCCCTGCGTATTGCGATAACGAATGTGAAAGACTTGCATAATGGTTCGCTCCCCGTTTAAGACTTGTCATCCTGAGCGGAGTGGCAGTGAGCAAAGCAAACTGCCACGCAGTAAAAAGCGTGCCCTGGGCCTGCCGCAGGGGATGCCTTTCTCCTGCCCGCTGCTCCCGGCATCGAGAGGAGTTCCTACCACGCTCTCGATGGCGGGCTCACTCTTCTTCAAACAACATCTCCGACAACGCCGCTCCCGCCGGCACCATCGGATAA
>Ga0066706_10000855_pt1 | contig 10881 bp, 10 predicted proteins | sample GraSoiAngelo_155_FD_67274 | JGI IMG/M metagenome (GOLD analysis project Ga0066706, IMG submission 67274) | Grasslands soil microbial communities from the Angelo Coastal Reserve, California, USA - 14_1009_13_30cm | ecosystem: Environmental > Terrestrial > Soil > Grasslands | place: USA...
GCCGGTTTCCCACGGTGTTCGGGGTCAAACGCTTCAGCCCCAATTGCGGAAGAATCTTTTTCCGTTCCTCGTCAGGCATGTAAGCCAGCATGACTTTGCCCACGGCAGTGCAATATAACGGAACGGCCGCGCCGATGCGCGAATGAATGCGCAGTGGCTCCGGCGAATCCAGCTTCTCGACATAAACTGCCGACAAGCCGTGCCGCACCGTCAGATGAATGGTTTCACGCGTTTGCTGATTCAATTCTTGAAGATAAGGCAAGCTCAGGCGCCGTATGTCGAGTTGTCCGAGAGCTGCCTGACCAATAGAGAAACATGCAATCCCCAGGTGGTAAACGCCGTCGCCGCTGCAGTTCAGAAAGCCGGTGCCTTCCAGGTTCGCCAGAAAACGGTGGACCGTGCTCGCCGGCAGCCGCGAAAATACTGCAACCTGCTTGGCCGTGAGTCCGCGCGCCGATTCACTGAAGAGCTGAAGCAGCCGCAACCCCCGCTGCAGCGCCGTGATGTTGTAACTTCGTTTCGGAGCATCAGCCATGCGCATGCCAAAATCTACCGATACAAAATGAAAGTGCGAATTATCTGATGGAAGTCATATTTTTGCAACAGATCTCTTGCCTCACAGCCGGCCGAACTTCTTGACCGCATCCACTATCGATTTCAGTTGTTCGATTACGGCATACATCGAGTGCTCCTTGAAATCCATTTGCTGGGCAAGGGTTAACACTTCTTGCGCCTTGGCTCTGGGAACTATGACCACGCCATCGCTGTCTGCGGTGACGATGTCACCTGGATTCACAGTAACGCCGTCGCAGGTAACGGGAATCTGCCCACCTCCGAAGCGATAGTGATGCACGGACGTGGAGGGCACGATCCCCGTCGCGTACACCGGGAATCCGATCTTTCGCAGATAGGCGACGTCGCGAACGCCTCCATCAATCACAGCCCCGGCGTACCCGCGGGCTGCCATCGCTGTGCCCATCAGTCCGCCCATTCCCGCGATGTCTTCGCCGTTCTCCACCACCATGACGTAAACCGAATCCGTGGTGCCCTGATCAATCGCCGTCAACATTCCACTCAATGCGGCAGGGTCCGTGTTGCCTTCATCTTTCTTGAGCTGAACCGTCCGTGCGAAGCCGGCAAACTTCGTGGTGAAAATTGGATGCATGCGGTGTGTCATGTACATCCGCTTGCCCGTCAGTTCCTCGAGTGCATCCGACACAGAAGCCACTTCCACACGGCGAAAATCAGCAAGCATCGCGCCTTCCAATTGCGCTGCCGGCGAACGGGAAGCAGATTGCGCGCCAGGCATCCTGACCCCGCTCAATCCTGCACATAAAATGCCGACAGAAAGCAGAAATGCGGTAATGGCGTGCGATTTCACGTAGCCATGAAATTTGTCCATTTTGCCCTCCCCCGTGTATACATGTGCGCGGACTCTAACACTGTTTTTCATGGCGTGGAAGAGCCAATCCATGTATCGAGGAGGGCCGGAAATGAAAATAACAATCGAGATCAGAATTTTCAGGCAGTTTCTCTTTGCTATTGCCCTTGCATTAGCGGTGGCAACCCTCTCGCAGCGAGGTTATGCACAGGAACACAAGGCGATAAATTTGTCCCCCGCAAGGGGCCTTCCGTTTAATGACGGCATCGTGGCTGGAAACACCCTGTACGTCGCCGGCCAGGAGGGCACCGATGACTCCGGCAAGTTAGCCTCAGGTGGCATTGGTCCTGAGACGACTGCTGTGCTCGAAAACATCCAGAAAGTCCTCAAGGCCGCGGGTTTCGAGCTGAAAGACGTTGTCAACGTGACGGTTTTTCTCGCCGATATTCATGAGTTTGGGGACATGAATAAGGTCTACAAAAACGTGATGCCCGATCCCAAGCCAGCTCGCGCCACTATCCAGGCCGCGGCTCTAGTCAACAATGCGCGGGTGGAAATCTCGGCCATTGCGGTGAAGCAGAAGTAGGGAGTTCTCGCCGCTGGTGAGGCCGGGCCTATTTGCGCATTCGCGGAACCATTTTCGGCCCAAGCAGTGAGGATGCTATTGCAGTTCTTCCTCGAACGGAAGCAAACGGAGGCAAAGAGTTGACACGCCTACCGCGATTGCGATACACCCTCGTTCCAGCCTGGGCTGGGCTTTCAAAACCGAGGAAAGCTTTTCACGGGATGAAAATCCAGTATGGGACGGTGTTCAATCTTGTAGCGGCCTTTCCGGCAGGATATCGGCTATGTGTAACCAGCAGCGCGCTCTTGTCGCGATACTCGCGTTTCTCTGTCTCGTTCTGGCGGCGTATGGGAAGCGGGATCCCGGCACTTCCCGCCGTCCGCCTTCAGGCGGATTGAATCCGGGGAACCGGTCTGGCAACGGCCAGCGGGAGAGTTCGAACGCAGCGCCGTTGGGGGGGAATTTGCGGGCGCGAAGTTCTCTCCTCCGCATGCCAGTGCAAGTTGGGCAGCCGCAGCGGCAAAATGATCCCGTCCAAACCTTCTCCGGCAACGGCGAGAAGACATTTGCTGGTAGCTGCGCCGAGTGTCACGGTCTCGACGGGCGAGGTGGCGCGCGCGCGCCCAACATCGCGGAAAACCCAAGAGTGCAGAGGCTCTCCGATGATCAGATTTTCGGCGTTATTGAGAATGGCATTCCTGGAACCGGGATGCCCGCCTTCCACGTGCTCGAAAGTTCTGATATCAAGTCAGTAGTAGCGTACCTCCGCACTCTTCAAGGGACAAAGAAAACGGCCGAACTGCCCGGCGATCCCGACCGCGGAAAAGCAATTTTCTTTGGCAAGGCAAAATGCTCCAGCTGCCACCTGGTCGCGGGCAAAGGCGGATTCATCGCCTCCGACCTGTCGGGTTACGCGCGCACGCATTCGGTGGAAGAGACTCGCAGCACCATCACGAGTCCCAATCCCACCGGAGACCGGCAGTCACGAACCGTAACGGCGAGCACTCGCGACGGGAAGAAATATGTGGGAAGGATTCGCAACGAGGATAATTTTTCTCTCCAGTTGCAGGCTTTAGATGGTACGTTTCACTTCCTCGCCAAGCCTGATATCGAACGCCTAGACGTCAGTCCGCAATCATTGATGCCATCGGACTACCGCTCAACTCTTAGCCCGAATGAATTGAATGATTTGATCAGTTATCTGATGACGTCGGCGAACCCTGGCGAAATTCCAAAAGAAATTTTGGATGAAGAATAGGTCCGCCCCGGTCACGTATTTGCCTGCTGCCTCGAAGTTGAAAACTCGAGCGTTTATCCTTCCTCGCATTCCTCTCAAGTCAGACAGAGTCCGCAACTGTGTCTGGTTCACGCTCTGAGGTGGAATTGAGGATTGTTGATTCCGAAGTTGCTGCGTCCCGCAGCCCGATTCCCGCAACGAGATAAAACAAAGCTGCAATCAACAACAGTGCTTTGAGCCCGACGACGAGAGACAGATTTTCCATCAAGCCCCCGACCACCGCCCCGAGCACGTTCGCCGCCAAGGCCGCACTCGGCGACGGAGTGGAGCGGAACTCGCGCGCAAACAGCAAGCCCGCGAAGAAAACCGGTACGGCAAATAGACCTGCAGCCAGCGAGCCAACCGCCAAGGTTGAGCCCGGAATACGAGCGAAACGCACGAGATAAATAGAAATCAGAGCGATTTGTAGTCCGACAAGAATCCACCATCGATTGAATCGCTGGCTGTACTTGTCCATTACGATATTGGCGACTACGAGTGCGGTGAGAACAGCGGCTATCGCTACGCTGTTCACTTGCCAGGTGGTTCCGAAAAATAAAGCCAGACGGCTTACGATCTGAGTCTCAAGAAGCATGAACCCGGCTCCCATGGCAAAGAAGAACAAAGACGATTGCCGGACATGGCTGGTCGAGATGCTCCGGCGGTAGTAGAAGGCAAGCAGCAAGACCAAGGTACTAAGGGTCAGAAAAACGGCCGGAATGCTTTTCTTTTCCTGATACAAGTACGGCCAATCATCGGTAGTGATCGGAATTGGCGGCGCGCTGTCGAAAGTTCGCTTTTGCCGTTCCACGAACGTCTTTAGCCCCGGATCTCGCGCGATGCTATTTTCGACCTCTTCCGAAGCTGAGATCACGAAGCAAGTTGCCCCCGCCCCATAGCTCGACTCAGCGAGGAAAACTACTGGCGGCTTTCCGAAGACGCGAGTGAGCAGCATATAGAGTCGCCGGCCGAGCCAAAGCCGGTCCACCTGGAACTTTAGGAACAGCGTTCCATTCGGAGAAAGAAGGTCGCGAGCTTCGCGCAACGACTCCTCGGTGTAGACGTAGTTGTCTATCCGCATGTTGGCGTATTCCGACTGCTGTGTGTGTGAGTCCAAAAGGCCCATGAGAACCAGATCGTAGTGCTTGGCGGTTCGCTTCATGAACGCCCGCGCGTCGGTTAGGTGTGCGGAAACCGTGGACGACTCGTAAGGTCTTTCGGGATGGGTTCGACCGAGGTTTAGGATGGCTGGATCAATTTTTACCGCATCGATGGACTTGCTATTGCCGCGAACTGCCGCCGCTACGTCGTTCCCGGTACCCGCTCCAACAACCAGGACGCTGGGATTGGCTACCGTAAAGCGGAAGGGAAGGTTGTACGGGCTCTCGTCAGCGGGTTGTTGCAGAAGACCAGGATGTCGGTTGAGAAATTCTGACGAAAGATTGATGATCATTTGATAGCCGACATGGTTCACGTTGACGAGGGTGGCCAGCCACTCCCGATTCTTAAAATAGTAACGCTGGATGTCGATCTGCTGATACGGGGTCCAGATGGTGAAGTGGTCCGTGGTAGCCTTTTCGTGGAGAAGCAGGACGGCTGGCACGATCAAGGAGGCCACCGCGAACCGACGCCTCCAGTTTGCTTGTAGTAGTGCAAAGCCGAGCAAAACTAGGCCAAACCAAAACACCGGTGATAAGGCCCTGAAACTCACGAACGAAAACAACATGATGCCGAACAGGCTTGCACCAAGATTCCACGAATAGGCCCTCAATCGATCTGGCGCAGAATCCAACTCCTGACTGACGAGCTGTCCCAGCGGAATAAAGATAGTGGTCAAGAAGAAAAAAAAGACCCCGACGATTACGGCATCCAAAAGAATGTTAGGCCAGTTTCGTATCGTCCCGGTAGACCAGATGGCAATGTCCTGTCCGGCACCCAGCGTCTGTGACAGTCCTTCCAACAAGCGTGGAGCCCAAGGGTTGCGAACCAGCAGAATCACCGCCAAGATGGCCTGAATGCTTCTCCACCAATAAACGCGTTTCGGGGCCAAAGCGCAGCCCACTCCGAAGCCGAGAAAACAAAGCAACAGCGCTAAGTTTTTGGCATATGCAAAAATCCGCACTTCGGTGGAGAGCCAGCGAATAATCGCAAGTTCGGCAAATAGCGTGAGGCAACTGGCGAGAAAAAGCCTATGAGTGTTTGGACGGTCTGGGTGCATGAAGAGCGCCTTGCACATCACCGGCGGCTATACGACTCTGAGAGGCGACAATAATCAGGAAGCCCGATAAGCGGAAGGACCGAGCTATTATTCGGAAATTCTTGCTACGGAACGATCTTTTCGGCTCGATAAGGAAATTGAACTCCCCTGTCCCCAACTGGTCGCCACTAAACACTCCGTGCACTGCGGCGCCGTGATACTCAAGGTCGGCAGTATACACCTTCCTTTTACTCTCACGGTCATTGAGGCAGGGTCGATTCCAAAGACCTTAGTTTAAGCACTGCCGGCGGTGACAGGTCCGTCAAAATGTGCAGAACTCCGACGAGGATGTGCACGAGTACAATGCTCATGATTGTGCACGGGCTTGGGTCTCTCTATTTAATCCACGGAGCGGCGGGACGTGACGTCTACTCGCCCCCGTCAGTCCAATGGCCGATTTATAATGATCGAATCCGCCAACAGAAAGAATGCTAGACTCGGTGCGAGCAGAAATCATGCGACTTCACGAAAAATTGGAACCGCGGCCTCACGAAACCAGGGTGCAAGAACTCTCTAGAGAACGCAAGTCTGAAAACCGGCAATTGGAACGGTTGGCAGCGCTCCTTGCGAAAAAGGCTGATCCGGCTACAGCCAACGTGCCCGACGACAAGGCGGCTTAGTCCAGCCCAAGGGGCGTACCATTAACGCTGCAGGAAGCCCACGCCGATATGAAAAGTTGAAATAGGCAGGTGACCCCTTCGCTACGCTGGAAAGACAGCACAACGGCTGTCCTCAGATCGTGGTCCTGTTCACGATTCCCACCAGAGTGCCGCTCTCCACATATTGTACGTTTGCGCGAAGCCATTCGTTGGGCTGGTAGCGCCCCACCAGATGGAGCTTCTGGTAATTATCGGTGAGAGCTGTGGTGAACTTCGCCTGGGCAAGATCGGGGTGAGCAGCGCCCGTCCCACACGTTCCCAGAGTGATCGCTTCGACCGTCTTGCCGATGAACGAGTGCATGAAGGCTAGCTTTTTCTCAGCGGCAATGTCGCGCAGGATACGGTTTCGTTCGCGAGCGGTATGAGCGGGAACTTGATTCGCCATGCTAGCGGCGGGAGTGCCGGGGCGTGCGGAATATGTGAAGACGTGCAGGTACGTGAAGGGAAGCTCTTCAATCAGGCGACGCGTTTCTTCAAACTCGGCGGCGGTTTCGCCGGGGAATCCCACCATGACGTCGGCTCCGATGGCGGCCGTGGGCATGGCGGCGCGAAGCTTTTCAATCTTTTCGCGATAATGCCAGGGACGATATTTTCGGTGCATGCGGCGAAGTACGGCGTCGCTGCCCGATTGCAAAGGGACGTGCGCGTGCTTCGCGATGCGCGGCGAGCGGGCAACCAGGGAGATAAGGTCGTCGGTCCAGTCCATAGGCTCGACCGAGGAAATGCGAAGCTTCTCCAGAGATGTTTCTTCGAGAATGGCGCGGATGAGGTCTTCGAAACGCAGCTCGGTTGTCTTGCTGCAAGCTGACGGCTGACGGCTGACAGCCAAATCCCGGCCCCAGCGGCCCAAGTTAATGCCGGAGATGACAACCTCGCGATAGCCGGTCGCCACCAGCGCGTTCACTTCGCGGAAAATTTCGGTTGGCGGCAATGATCGGCTTTGACCACGGACGAACGGAATAACGCAGAATGAGCAGCGATTGTCGCATCCATCCTGGACTTTGAGGTTAGGACGGTTGCGCTCGTTGGCCGCCCCCGTGCCTTCAAAAACAGGCGCCGCCAGCAGTTCAGTGTGGGCAAAGATGTCGGAAACAAAAATGCGATTCTCAATTCTGCCAGCTTGGTTCTCGGTGAGAGTTGCGACCGGGACGAAGGTCGAGCCGTGTCCCGAGCTTGTAGGTTCGGCGGTTGAAGCCAACAACCGCGGCTGAACCCTTTCCCGGACCGGCACCTCTCGGAGCGCCAGATCGGCGAGTTGGTGCTTATGCGAATTTCCGATGACCGCGCTAACGCCGGGAAGCGCGGCAATTTCCTTAGAGGCGCGCTGCGCATAGCATCCGGTGATAATAATTTTCGCTTCTGGATTCTGCCGGCGCGTGCGCCGGATGGCGGCCCTCGCATCCCGATTCGCCGCCGCTGTGACGTCACAGGAATTGAACAGAACAAAGTCGGCCTGCGTGGCGGTGGAGGCACGTGCGAGGCCCCGCTGTTCGAATTGATGTTCAAGGGCCGCGCCGTCGGCCTGGTTAGCACGGCAACCGAAATTCTCCACGTAAAAAGTCGCCACGGAAATATGGTAGCGCAATGCCTCGATTTTGCGCAGGGAGGCCACCCCAAAATCCGGACATCACCGAGCCATCCTCTGTTCCCGTAGGGAGCAGGGTCGATGGAGGCTTCTCGAACCGGTTCGACAGGGCCAGGTTCACGCTGACGCGGCGGTCCTTTTTTGGGTGAAGCATTCGCGGCAGAGGACGGGACGGCCTTGCGTGGGGCGGAAAGGCACTGTCGTATCCTTGCCGCATTGCGAGCATGTGGCCCGAGTCTCCACCTTGCTGTAGTTGTAGTTGCGAGACGGAGGCGGACTGGAACCGAGCACGGCCACTCGCTTGGACTTGCAAGCCTTGCAGCGCTTGGGCTCGTTTTTGAATTGCTTGTCGTGAAAAAAAAGTTGTTCACCGGCAGTGAAGACAAAGTCGGCACCGCAATCGATGCATTTCAACATCTTGTCCTGAAATTCCATTGAGGATGGTTCTCCCTTCGGCCTGTCTCTGGCCTTCACGCGCGGGGAAGCGCAGTGAAGCTGAAGAAAAGGTTGTCTACATCCCCCCCTCAAACTGCTCCTGGACTCGGCCCGCCACGCAACCAGGACGGCGCGTGGGTCAACCCTTGCTTGATGCCGGATGAATGATGGTTATGAAATGACTCCCTGCTACAACTCTGCTTTGGTGGGGGCCATACAGAGCAGGGCCGCCCCGGGATGGAGGCGACCCTTCGAGTTAATTAGTTAGTATTGCTCCGTTAATCCTGCTCCTTACGCGTCTTCTTACGGGCACGCTTGCGAGCCAATGCGGCCTTCACGCGCTTTTTTTCGCCCGGCTTCAGATAAAAGGAGTGACGCTTGACCTCCTTAATAATGTCTTCCTGTTGCACCTTGCGCTTGAAACGGCGCAGAGCGTTTTCGAGGGACTCGCCCTCTTGCAGTCTTACTTCGGCCAAAAGCGGTACACCCCCAAACTAGTCCGGTAGGAACCCCGTTAGTTATTACAAGGTTCCGAAAACAAGTCAAGGGGGAAGTGAAAATTATTTTGGAGATAAGGTGCTGCTGAGGAAGTGGCACACGACGTGATAGGCGGTTTGTTTTGAAAGAGTTAGTGAAGGGGCAATTAAAACTCAGGATGCTGCCCGAAGCAAATAGCGAGCTCACAATTCCGACACCGGCATTCTCGGCTTGAGGCAGTTTTGCCGCCGCTGGTAGTGGATCGGGTACGGAGGCCGGGCCGGATGGGGAGACGGATTGTTTGTACGGCACGCTGTGAAGAGGAAGGCCGTGATACGCACCGTTCTTTTTTGAATTTCGTCCCAGAGTGGGAAAGCGAGTTTACGAGGTCGTGGGGCGTCGTGCTATGTTCAATGATTCTCATGGAAAATCATGATCCGCTCCTATAAAAGCGTGAGGCCCACGATCCCGGCGTCCTGTTACGTGGACGATTCGGCGCAAATTATTGGCGACGTGGTGCTCGGAGAGCACGCTTCAGTATGGATGTGCGCGGTGCTGCGTGGCGATGTGCATTCGGTCCGCATCGGGGCGCACTCGAATGTGCAAGATTGCAGCGTGCTGCATGGGATGAAAGAACAGTATGGCGTGTTTCTCGGTGAATATGTCACCGTGGGCCATTCGGTCACGCTGCACGGGTGCGTGATTGAAGATCGGTGCCTGATTGGGATGGGATCGATTGTTCTCAATGGCGCGAAGATTGGGGCGGGATCAATCGTCGCTGCCGGAACCCTCATCCCAGAGAAGACAGTGGTCGAGCCCGGATCGTTGTGGATGGGATCTCCAGGAAAGTTTCGGCGCAAACTGGATGACCAGGATCAGGAAACGATCCTGCGGTATGCGCGAAACTATCTGGGTCACAAACAGGAGTATTTGGCGGAGAGAAAAGTGCAGAGCACCTAGGGGCAAGCGAGGCCCGAGTATGGGTGCCGGTTACCCAGCAATGACAAAAGCGCGTCCTGGAGGGACACCTGACAATAGCCCGCGGTTTACACGCGGGGTGGGCGTAATGAACGGAATTCGGTCCCGTTAGGACGGCTGAAAATTACCCGAAAAGGTTGCGCATCATTTCAATCGTGCCTACGGCAGGAGTGCGAAAGGCGCAGCTTACCCGCCACTGAAGTGGCGGGCTATTTTCCGAGGTCCTCCGGGACCTTCGTTGCTGGCTGAATGCTGAGTGCTGACTGCGGAATGCTCTGGGTCCAACAACTGACATGATCAAAGCTGTCCGAGGAACCCGCGACCTGCTGCCGCCTGAAACGGCGCTGTGGAATTTTGTGGAGTCGGCAGTGCGCGACGTGTTTCGCGCCTACAACTTCCAGGAGATTCGCACGCCCATTTTCGAGGAGACCGCCTTATTCTCCCGCAGCGTGGGAGAAGAGACGGACATCGTCGGAAAAGAGATGTACACATGGCAAGATCGTGGACGGGCTGAGAGCGACAGAGGCCAGTCGCTGACGTTACGGCCCGAGAACACCGCGGGCGTTGTCCGCGCTTACATCGAACACAAACTTTGGGATCGCGGACTGAACAAGCTCTACTATATCGGTCCGCAGTTTCGACGCGAGCGCCCACAAAAAGGCCGCTACCGGCAGTTTTATCAGATCGGCGCAGAGGTGCTGGGGCCGCCGTCAGCGGGCAGCGAGTCTCCAGCACGCGACGCGGAACTGCTGGAGATGCTGGCCACCCTGCTCGACCGTCTGGGCATTACGGGATGGAATTTAGAACTGAATTCGGTTGGCTGTCCTAACGACCGCGCGAAGTTTAACGAAGCTCTCCGCAAGGCGCTTGAACCGGTCGTGGGCAAGATGTGCGCGGATTGCCAGCGCCGCGCCCTCAGCAACCCACTCCGCGTATTCGACTGCAAGGTGCCCGAGGATCAGCCGATCATCGAAAACCTTCCGCGCATAAGCCGGTTCTTGGATGAACCGTGCCGCGCGCATTTTGAAGCCGTGCAGGCGATTCTCCGGACTGTAGGCGTGCCGTTCACTTTGAATGACCGCTTGGTGCGGGGGCTGGATTACTACACGCGCACGGCATTCGAATTTACCCACGGAGCGCTGGGCGCACAAAATGCGATTCTGGGCGGGGGACGCTACGACGGATTATCCGAAGCTCTGGGTGGCCCGGCAGCGCCGGGGATCGGGTTTGCCATCGGCGAAGACCGGCTGGTCCTGTCGTTGCAGGAA
>Ga0066706_10000858_pt1 | contig 10857 bp, 9 predicted proteins | sample GraSoiAngelo_155_FD_67274 | JGI IMG/M metagenome (GOLD analysis project Ga0066706, IMG submission 67274) | Grasslands soil microbial communities from the Angelo Coastal Reserve, California, USA - 14_1009_13_30cm | ecosystem: Environmental > Terrestrial > Soil > Grasslands | place: USA...
GCGATCGCTGCCATCAACGAATTCGGAGTCGGCGCAGGCGCCTCGCGGCTGATCAGCGGCACGCAATCGCCACATCTGCGTTTGGAACGCGCGCTGGCTGAATGGAAAGGCACTGCGACTGCGCTTTGTTTCAGTAGCGGATATGCCGCGGCGCTCGGGTCGATTCCGGCGCTAGTCACGAAAAATGATGTTGTCCTGCTCGACAAACTCTGCCACGCCTCACTCATTGACGCCGCAAGGCTGAGCGGCGCGATTGTGCGCATCTTTCCACACAATAATCTACGCAAACTCGAGAGCCACTTGGAATGGGCTCGGCGCGAACATTTCGGCAAGCGCGTTCTCATCGTGACGGAGTCCGTCTTTTCCATGGACGGTGATCGCGCGCCGTTGCGCGAGCTGGTTCAGCTAAAAAGACGGTTTAATGCGTTCCTGATGATGGATGAAGCGCATGCGGTGGGCGTGATCGGTCCGCACGGCCGCGGCCTCGTGGCCGAAGAGAAGTTAAGTGACGCCGTCGATGTGCAGATGGGCACGTTGAGTAAGGCGTTCGGCGCAAGCGGCGGATACATCTGCGGCTCTCACCACCTGATTGAATGGTTGATTAATCGGGCGCGCTCCTTCATTTATTCCACCGCGCCGCCGCCCGCAATCGCAGCGGCAGCCCTGGCTGCTGTGAATTTTCTTTCATCTTCAGAAGGAGAAACACGAAGGCTTCTGCTTTGGGAGAGAATCAGATTGATGAGGAAGCTTCTTCTGCCATCCGCGCGCAAGGCTATCAACTATCAGCTATCAACTATCAACTCAAATGAAGGAAGCGCGATCTTTCCGTTGCTCGTTGGCGATGAGCAGAAAGCCCTTAATTTGGCCGCTGCACTCAAGACCGAAGGATTCCTCGTCCCGGCGATTCGCTACCCGACGGTGGCAAAAGGCTCAGCGCGTTTGCGTATTACGGTGACCGCTGCACATCAAGAGGATCAAATCCGCTCGCTCAGTGAAGCGATCAGGAACATAACGAATTCGAAATGACAAATGACGAATGTCTAATGACGAAAGAATGACGAAATCCGAACGACGAAAAGAAAATGCATGCGGTCATTCGTCGCTAGTGCTTCGGCATTTTCTAACCATCTAGAAACCGCTCCAGGATTGGTCTTAGTTTTTCAACTGTCGCTTCCGGCCAAAGCTTGCGGTCGGTGATCAGCGCCGTGTCCAACGCGAAGTGTTCCGGCCAGTTCGGCTCCGTGGGTATTTGCGGGATCACGTCCACAATCACTTTCCTCGCCGTCTCTGCATTTGCCAGTAAATGACTGAGGACGGTCTGCGCCGAGACGGGTTCTTCTTCGACTTTCCAGCAATCGTAATCGGTGATCATGGCCATTGTCGCGAATGCGATCTCCGCTTCGCGCGCCAGTTTTGCTTCTGGAAGATTCGTCATCGCGATCACGTCGAAGCCGTTTCGACGGTTAAATTCAGATTCCGCGCGCGTGGAAAACGCAGGGCCGTCCATGTTCACGTAAATGCCACCATTGTGAACCGTAACTCCGAGAAATCTGGCTGATTCTGCGATGAGATTGCGCAGGTTTGCGCTGATCGGTTCAGCGAATCCGACGTGCGCCGCAATGCCCTCGCCAAAAAACGTATGAGCCGCGCGCCGGCTGGTGCGATCATAAAACTGCGAGGGTAAGACCACATCCCGCGGCGCATATTTCTCCTGGAGACTGCCTACTGCCGCGACCGAGATGATCCAGCGAACATTGAGCAACCGGAGCGCATAGATATTGGCGCGATGATTAATTTCGTGCGGCAGAATACGGTGACCGCGGCCGTGCCTCGGCAAAAAATAAACCTGACGCCCGCTTAATTTTCCTGCAACAAGCACGTCCGATGGCGTTCCAAACGGTGTGTCCACCTTGTGTTCAGTGGCGTCTCGTAATTCCTCAATCTGGTACAGACCGCTGCCGCCGATGATACCAATCGCTGGAATGGTTTCATTCATGAGTGCCGCGATTTAAGACACGAATTACACGAATTGTCACGAACCTCGTTGGGCTTTCAGGCAATTCGTGTGAGTTGGTGAAATTCGTGTCGTGTCTTGGACGAACGCGGACGGGGCGTGTATCATTTTGGCCCGGCCATGCCAAAATTTTTTATCAAGACCTATGGCTGCCAGATGAACGAGCGCGACTCGGAACAGGTTGCGCATTCGCTCTTGGCGCGAGGCTATCAGCGGGTCTCAAAAGAATCAGAAGCCGACGTCGTGCTCCTGAACACGTGCAGCGTGCGCGATACGGCTGACCAGAAGGCGCTGGGGAAAATGGGAATGCTGGGACGACTTGCCAAAGAACGGCCGCACGTTGTGTTTGGATTCCTCGGTTGCATGGCCCAGGCACGCGGTGGCGAACTGCTGAAAGGTTTGCCGCATGTCGATCTTGTCTTGGGAACGCAGAAATTTCACCGGGTCGCGGAGTACGTGGAGGAACTGGTAGCGAAGAAAACCACGCGCGCGGCCGGGATCATCCGGCATTCGCCGGACTACAGCAGAATGGATGATTTGCGGTTTTCGATCGTGGACGTCGCTGAAGAAACCGGTTCGCAATCGACGATCCGGGAACAGCAACTCACGCCAAGGCAGGCGACGGCGTTCGTCTCGATCATGCAGGGATGCAACATGCACTGTACATTCTGCATCGTTCCGCAGACGCGTGGCGCGGAGCGCAGCCGCTCCATTGGCGAAATTGTGACGGAAGTGCGCGATCTCGTGTCGCGAGGCGTTAAAGAAATCACGCTGCTCGGGCAAATCGTGAATCTGTACGGTCGCCACGAGTTTCCGAAGATCGACAATAAATCTCCATTTGTGCGATTGCTCGAAACCGTTCACGAGGTAGAAGGCCTCAAGAGGTTGCGTTTCACGTCGCCCCACCCTATCGGCTTCCGCGACGACTTAATCGATGCCATCTCGCGTTTGCCGAAACTGACTGAGCATGTTCATCTGCCGTTGCAATCTGGCTCCAACAGAATTCTCAAAGCGATGCATCGCGCATATACGGCAGAAAAATACGTTGATCTCGTCCGGCGAATTCGACGGGCGCGCGACGGCATTGCGATTACCACCGACATTATCGTCGGATTTCCCGGCGAAACAGAAGACGATTACAAGCGAACACGCGATTTGGTGGAGGAAATCCAGTTTGATAACGCTTTCGTGTTTCGTTATTCGCCGCGGCGCGACACGTCAGCGGCGGAGATGACGGGTCAAATCGATGAGCGCACCAAAGAAGAGCGCAACCAGGATTTGCTCCGGCTTGTTAATGAGTCAACGCGACGCGCCGGCGAGAGACTCGTCGGTCAACGTGTGGAAGTTCTCTGCGAAGGGCCGAGCAAAACAAACCCGGCCCGCCTGATGGGCCGAACGCGCACCAACAAAATTGCCGTGTTTCCGCCTTCGCCAAGGCTACGGCGGACAGGTGAAGGCGACAACGAACTGATCGGAGAACTGGTGGATATCCAAATCGAGCGAGCCAACGGTTTCAGTTTGTATGGCACGCCGATTAAAGTAGCGCATGCCTCCGGCTTGCCTTCTTTGGAGCGCAAGCCGGAGGCATGCGCTACTCTGGCAATATTTTGAAGTTGCGGCGCAATCGCAGGTTGAAAACTTGCGCCACCTTATCCAAACTCACACGCCATTAGCGAATTTTTACGCATGATTTACGAGCTCTCTTTGCACACCGCAGGAATCATCGTGAGCGCATTTCTCATTCTGATCGGTTTGCTCGGATTACTAAAACCGAACTTCGCCAGTGTTGTTCAGCGCTTTCCGCGCTCTCGCGTTGCAGGAGTCATTTTGCTCACCGTTTGTCTTCTTTGGACGTTTTGGCTGCTCGCCACGATTCAGATGGGTGAATTCTCCAGCTTTCGTCGCCCCCTGCTTATTGCGTTGCCGATTGGTTATGTGCTCGTCCTGCGTTTTGTCGATGAGTTTCTGGCGGTACGCGCCCTTGGAATTCTTTGTCTGCTCGCGGCGGAACCGCTGCTGGATGCTGCCTTTCTGCGTTACGAAACGAGCCGACTGCTAATAACCGTGTTTGCTTATCTGCTGATCATCGCCGGCCTATTCTGGGTCGCAATCCCGTACGTCCTTCGCGATCAAATCAACTGGAGTGCACGGAGCGTTTTTCGCTGGCGCTGTTTGCATGCTTTCGCCCTGATCTATGGCGGTGTGATTCTCACCTTCACGTTCAGGCAATATTAGGAACGTAGGGCTTTGCGCGAGCGCCCGGCCGGAAATGTTCTGCGCTGTTTTTGCACAGCGGGTTGCAAATCGACTCGGCGTAGAGACTAAAATTGTATGTTCCGGCACATTCTGGTCATCCGCGGCGGTGCGATCGGCGATTTCATTCTCACGTTGCCAGCACTTAAGGCGCTGCGCGACGCCTACCCGGATGCACGCGTCGAGATTTTTGGTTACAGGCACATCGCGGTGCTTGCTGAAAACCGATTCTATGCGCGGGCAGTACGCTCCATCGAATATGGGCCGCTCTCGAGCTTCTTCGCCAAGAATTCGGAATTGCCAGCGGAGTTGGCAAGTTATTTCGGGAGCTTCGATTTGATCATCAGTTATCTGTTCGATCCGGACAGGATCTTTGAAAACAACCTGCGTCGCTGTGGCGTTGAAAATCTACTTTGCGGGCCCGCCAAGATTGTGGAAACCGCTGTCCACGCCGCGCGCCAGCTTGCACTCCCGATCGAACAGTTGGGAATCGAAGTCGGCGATCTTACTGAAAAGGTTTTCCCTTCAATAGACGATCGACAATTCGCCAAGGGATTTCTCCAGTTCTTAAAGCAGCCGATTCTCGCGATTCATCCGGGAAGCGGCAGCACAGAAAAGAATTGGCCGCTGGAAAATTGGATCGCGCTGTTTTCAAGAAACGGCGGTGTCCCACTTACCGAAGACAAACGTGGAGAGGTGGGAAACGCTTTGTCCTTGGTCGTCATTTCAGGCGAGGCAGACAAAACCGAAGTGAGGGTCTTGGAGCGCGAGTGGAAAAATCGAGGGATCCACTTCGCAAAAGCGCTTCCGCTTCCTCACCTGGCCGCGGTGCTTGAGCGCTCGATCTTCATTGGACACGACAGCGGAATCTCGCACCTGGCCGCAGCCGCGGGCGCAAATTGCGTTCTGCTTTTTGGTCCGACTGATCCCGATGTCTGGGCGCCCAGAAATAAGAACGTACAAATTCTCCGCGCGCAAAGCGGGAAACTCAGGGATCTGAAAATCGCATCGGTCCAAGCAGCTGTTGCTACCCAGCTTTAGTAATCGCTGAAAGACCCAGCCGAACATTGGCTGTAGTGTGCGTTGTCCTCAGCGCAGCAAAGCGATTTCCGCTGCGGACAGCGGACGCTACAGCATTAACGCATTTACTTACTCTTCGTAGCCGTTTGGAAATTTCAGGTGCCACTTCCAAGCGCGCTCGACGATAGCATCGAGCGATTGGAACTGCGGTCGCCAGCCAAGCTCCTTTTTGATTTTTTCCGACGAAGCGATTAACCGCGGCGGGTCGCCAGGTCTGCGTGGCTTTTCAATCGTCTCGATCTTTCGCCCGGTAATTTTGCGGCAGGCCGCGATTACCTCTCGAACACTGGAGCCGCCTCCCGTGCCGAGATTGTAGAATCCGCTGGCGGCCGCGCCAAGAGCCAGAATATGCGCGCGCGCAAGATCGACAATGTGGATGTAGTCGCGGATACATGTGCCGTCGGGCGTCTCATAATCGGTTCCGTAAATTTCGACGTTCGGCCTTTGACCAAGCGCGACCTTCAACACGTTGGGAATCAAGTGTGTTTCGGGACGATGATCTTCGCCGAGGTTCTCCGTGGCGCCGGCCGCATTGAAGTAACGCAATGAAACAAACTTCAGTGCGTGGATCCCGTCGTACCAACGGAGAATTTTTTCAAAAGCTAGTTTCGATTCGCCGTATGGGCTGACCGGACGCGGATGCGCAGTTTCGTCGATCGGCACCCGCTCCGGCGGTCCAAAAATCGCGCAGGTCGATGAAAAAATGATTCGTTGAACACCCGTCCCCACCATGGCATCCAGCAGATTCAAGCCATTGGCAATGTTGTTGCGAAAATATTTCGAAGGATCGCGCATTGACTCGGGGACGAGTGCGTATGCGGCGAAATGCATTACGGCATCGGGGCGCGTGCTGGAAAGCGCAGCCTCAATTTGCAGGCGGTCGGCCAAGTCGCCCCGAATGAAGTTCGCCCGGGAATCGACTGCGCGTCGATGGCCCTCACTCAGATTATCGAAGATGGCAACCTCGTGACCTTCATTCAGCAAAAGCTCGGAGCAAACGCTCCCGATGTAGCCCGCCCCCCCGGTAAGGAAAATTCTCATGGGCGGGGAAAATGCGGCGTGACTCGCGTTAAATCAAAGCGAAGTGTGGGCCGGAGAGGATTGCGCGACGGTCTTGCCCTTCTTTTTCTGAATGGCTGCGGCCATCTGCCGCGCGCAATGGTGTTTGCAGCGCGGGGCAAGCACTTTCAAACTTTGTTCGTCCGAGCCCCATTGCAAGATGTCAATGTCCACGTGGCGGACGCCCCAGCGTTTCACGTCGAGCCGGCTCGCCTTGTAAAGGTCAATGGTGTCCGTGCCGATCAACGCAGCCCCGTAATCGTCGATCACATATTCTTCGCTCGTGTCGGCAAGTCGGAACCGGGTTCCGAGGGGATAGCGCGACCAATCAGAGGCGGCACTCAACACGTGCCGGCCGGACAGATATTCGCCGAGCGCGTTGTGATGGCCGCTTCCTCCCTCAAGGTGTGTATAGGCAGTGGTACGCACGTTTGGTATGCGACGCCCACTGGTGACGGTCGGTTTCGATTGCGTGGCACAGCCCACGACAAAGCAAGCTGCCGCTCCTGCGAGCGTAAGGTTAAGGCATCTACGCATCAGCAATATCGCGCCCTCAATAGCAGCCCGAGCAAGGAAGGGCAAGCAATAATTTACAAAAATTCCCTAAGGCCACCGAATCTGGTTGCTGTTGAGAATGTGATCTTTTGGCCCGGCACCAACGACGTCGGCTAAAGCGCTAGCGCGTCGCCGCTTGGGAGAGCTCGGTCGTGCAATGGGGACAACGAGTTGCCTTAATGGGGATCTTCATCGCGCAGTCCGGACAATCTTTGGTGTCGGGTTCTTTTTCGGCTGGATGTCTGAGTTTATTGATTGCCCGGACCAGAAGAAAAACCGCGCCTGCGATAATGAGAAAATTAATCAGGAGCGTAATGAAGTTGCCATAGTTCCATGTGATCGCTCCGGCCTTCGCAGCGTCTGCGGGAGTATTGAATGCGGTCGAGCCATCTTTGGCCGCTCGCAGAATTACAAACTTGTTTGAGAAATCGAGTCCGCCGCTGAGCAGACTGATCGGGGGCATGACGATGTCTTTCACCAGCGAATTGATAATGCCACTAAATGCGGCCCCGATAATGACGCCGACCGCGAGATCGATCGCGTTGCCTTTTACGGCGAATTCCTTGAATTCCTTCAAGACCTTCTTCATACGACGATGTTGACCAGCTTCCTCGGGACCACTATCACATTACGAACTGTCCTACCGGCGATTCGATCTTGAATCTTCTGGTTCGACAGCGCCGCAGCTTTCAGTTCTTCCTCCGTTGCAAGAACCGGCATCTTCATTCGATCGCGCAGTTTCCCATTTATTTGAATGACGATTTCAACTTCCTGCTCGGCGAGCAGCCGCTCGTCATAACTTGGCCAGGGTTGTTCCGTGATGTCCCCACGCACATCATTGAATTTCGCATTCAACCCTTCCCACAACTCCGAGGCAATGTGAGGCGCAAATGGATTCAGCAAAATCAGGAAGCTGCGCATTAGTGATAAGGGAATTACGTCGACGTTCGTAAGGGCGTTCACGAAAATCATCATTTGTGAAATTGCGGTGTTAAACGAGAACGATTCGATATCCTCAGTGACTTTCTTGATGGTCGCATGCAGCATCTTCTGCTGCGGCTTATTTGGATCGGCGGCTTTAACCTTGCTCGATAATTCCCACTCGCCTCTCTGGTTCTCAGTCATCAGGAGGCGCCAGACGCGCGCAAGAAAACGCGCTACGCCTTCGACGCCACGCGTGCTCCAGGGTTTCATTTGCTGAAGCGGGCCCATAAACATCTCGTAACAGCGGAATGCGTCTGCGCCGTGCAGGTCGATGACGTCGTCGGGGTTCACGATGTTGCCGCGTGATTTCGACATTTTCTGGTTATCTTCGCCGAGGATAATTCCCTGATTAACGAGACGCTGGAATGGCTCCGGCTTTGAGACGTAGCCAAGATCGAACAGGACTTTCTGCCAGAAACGCGCGTAAAGAAGATGCAGCACCGCGTGTTCGGTGCCGCCGACATACAAATCCACTCCACCCGGCTTATCACCACCCATCCAATAACGTTCCGCTTCTTTACCGACGAATCGATGATCGTTGTGCGGGTCGCAAAATCGCAGGTAATACCAGCACGAGCCTGCCCACTGCGGCATCGTGTTTGTCTCGCGCACGGCCTTCTCAGAATAGTGAACCCACTCTTTCGCTCTGGCCAGGGGAGGTTCGCCCGTGCCGGTCGGCTTGTAATCTTCCAGCGCCGGTGGGACGACCGGCAATTCGCCTTCGCTTAACGAGCGATGTTTTCCATCTTGCCAGATAATCGGGAACGGCTCGCCCCAATATCGCTGGCGCGAAAAAAGCCAATCGCGCAATTTGTAATTGATCGCGCGCTTGCCCTGACCGCGTTCTTCCAGCCAGCCGGTAATTTTCTTTTTTGCCTCGGCGCTCGTTAGGCCGTTGATGATTGGCGAATTGACCGCGATGCCTTCGCGGGTGAATCCAATTGCCGGTTCATCTCCTGTTGGCTGAACAACAACAACTATCGGCAGATCGAATTTTTTGGCGAATTCAAGGTCGCGCTCGTCGTGTGCGGGCACGCCACCTATTGCGCCCGTCCCATAACCGACCAGCACATAGTCAGCGATCAAGATTGGAATCTTTTCGCTGTTTGCTGGATTAATTGCGTACGCCCCGGTGAATACGCCCGTTTTGTCTTTCGACAGATCGGCACGTTCGAGATCACTTTTGCGTGCGGTGCGTTCGCGATAGTCGCGCACCGCCGGCCATTGCTCCTCGGTAACAATTAGATCGACAAGCGAATGTTCGGGCGCGAGCACCAGGAATGTCCCACCGTAAAGCGTGTCGGGACGCGTGGTAAAAACGCGAATCTTTTGATCGCTTTTGTCGATTTTGAAATCGATTTCCGCGCCTTCGCTGCGGCCGATCCAATTGCGCTGAAGCAATTTGATTCCTTCGGGCCAATCAAGTTCGTCGAGTTCATCGAGCAATCGCTCGGCGTACGCCGTAATGCGCAACATCCATTGCCGCATCGGCCTTCGAAAAACCGGGAACCCGCCAACTTCACTTTTTCCGTCAACCACTTCTTCGTTGGCCAAAACTGTGCCCAACTCCGGGCACCAGTTGACCGGGACTTCAGCAACATAAGCGAGCCGAACACTGTCCGGATCAGCGCCGCGATAAGTTGAAATCGGCTCGGCCCGCTTCGTTTCCGGGTTGAACCAAGAGTTGTAAATCTGGAGAAAAATCCACTGCGTCCACTTGTAGTAGCGTGGGTCCGTGGTGTTGACCTCTCGTTGCCAATCATAGGAAAAACCGATTCGCTTTAGTTGGCTTTTGAATTTCGCGATGTTCTCGCGCGTGGTGACGGCGGGATGCTGACTACTTTTTACTGCATATTGCTCGGCGGGCAGCCCGAACGCGTCCCAACCCATGGGATGCAACACGTTAAAGCCGAGCATCCGTTTGTGGCGAGCAACGATGTCCGTTGCGGTATAACCTTCGGGGTGTCCAACGTGCAATCCCGCCCCGCTCGGGTACGGAAACATATCGAGGACGTAAAATTTGGGTTTCGCTGGATCGAAACCTTTTTCACCAGGATTGGGCGCGTGAAAAAGCTGCCGCTCCTCCCAAATGGCTTGCCATTTGGGTTCGATCTCGTCGAATGGATATGGTTTGCGTCGCTCGCTGCTCATCGCATTTCAATCAGGAACCCAGGAACCCAGGAAAAGAAACTAAAATTTACTCTCGGATTCTCGGTTTCCAGATTCATTTGAATTGTGATCGAGCTTTTGTTCGCCACGCGCAATGCGAATAAGACCGCGGAAATCCGGAAGATTCTCGGGCCGCAGTTCCAAGTGAACGATTTGGCTGAGCATCCTGAGGTTCCCCACATTGCGGAGACGGGAAGAACTTTTGAAGATAACGCGATTCTCAAAGCTGTGACAGTTTCCAAGCACATACCTGGCTTTGTCGTTGCGGACGATTCCGGGCTGGAGGTCGATGCTCTCGATGGTGCGCCGGGAATTTATTCCGCGCGTTACGCGGGACCGGCCGCGAGTGACAACGAAAAAATTGAGAAGTTATTGGAAGAGCTTGGGCGAGTTGGCGCTCCGAAGGACGTACGTCGAGCCCGATTTCATTGCGTGCTGGCGTTGGCGCGCAAAGGCGAGGTTCTCGGAATGTTTGAAGGGCTTGTTGAGGGACAAATCGCTAATCGACCGCAAGGGTCGCACGGATTTGGATATGATCCGATTTTTATTCCAAACGGCTTCCAACGAACTTTTGGTGAGCTTGAACCTGCGGAAAAAAACCAATTGAGCCACAGGGCTCGCGCGTTGGAAAAATTAGGCGCATTCTTATTAGCCCGCCCCGATCAGCAAAGAAGCGATCGGGATATTCAATCGTAGGAGACTAACGGCCCCTGCAGCCTAGGGTTGCGGTGGTGGTGGTGGTG
>Ga0066706_10000862_pt1 | contig 10838 bp, 9 predicted proteins | sample GraSoiAngelo_155_FD_67274 | JGI IMG/M metagenome (GOLD analysis project Ga0066706, IMG submission 67274) | Grasslands soil microbial communities from the Angelo Coastal Reserve, California, USA - 14_1009_13_30cm | ecosystem: Environmental > Terrestrial > Soil > Grasslands | place: USA...
GTGAGCGGGTACAGGTACCGGGGGAAGGCCAGCACGGCGGCGAGCAGTCCCCAGCCGACCCACCCGGTGATCTCCAAGTGCCTCGGCTCCAGGGTGAAGGCGCGGAACCGCAGATCCCGCCACACACCCAGCCGGTCCAACACGCGCTCGGGGAGCAGCACGGCGGGGACCACCGTCGCGAGCGATACCGTGATCCCGACCCACCGCTCGACGCGGCCCTCAGGGAGGAACACGTAGTACCAGTCCCGCAGCCGAAAGTTGATCGCCTCGAACAGGAGCCAGATCACCGCCGACCACCACAACATCACCACGAGCTCGCGGGGTCGGGCGAGTAGGGACTCACCGCCGAGCAGCACCACCACCTCGTCGAGAATGACGAGGGTGGGGTACCAGGCCAACACGTAGAACCACGTCGGGACAGGGGGGATCTCGTAGGCGAGCAGCAGGACGGCCCCGATCAGCACGACCGCCGCCGCCGCGAGTCTCACGCGGGTCAATGCGGCAGCCGCGGCCGCAGGTAGCCGTACGTCCACGTTCCCGCAAGGGCGGCGACGACCGTCGCCGTCAATACGCCGACGCCCGCCCCGATCAGCGCGAACAGCGGTCCCGGGCAGGCGCCCACCGTGCCCCAGCCGAGCCCGAACACCGCCCCGCCCGCAACGTAGCGCACGCCGCGGCCGACCGCTTTCGGTGGAAGCGCGATCCGCCGCCGCTTGAGTAGCGCGAACCCCGAGGCCGCGACCGCGAGCGCGGAGGCGAACACCTCGTACAGGTAGGGACCTTTGAAGCGGAGGGCCTCCTCGATCCGGAACCAGGAGACCAGCTCGCCCTTGGTCAGCACGATTCCGAACAGCACGCCCATCGCGAGGTAAACGCCGAGCGGGCGCTCTCGCTGAACTGGCGTCGCGGTCATCGTGGCACGAGCAACGGCAGCACGAAAAAGCTCGCCGCCGCTCCGGCAGCAAAGAACGCGATCACAGTCAGGAGCGATGGGAGCTGCAGGTCTGCAAGCCCGGTGATCCCGTGCCCCGACGTGCAGCCGCCGGCGTACGCGGTCCCGAACCCGATCAAGAACCCACCGCCGATGAACATGAGGAAGCCCCGCGGCGTCAGCAGCATGTGCAAAGTGAAGAGCTCGCGGGGGACGAGGCCTGAGAAGTCGTGGATGCCGAGCTTCGCGAGCGAGGTGACGGCCGCTGGAGTGATCGCGACCGGGTGCGGGTTCGCGAGCAACACGCCACCGACGAAGCCGCCCGCAACCACACCCAGAATGAAGGCGAGATTCCACAATCCGTCGCGCCGCCAGTCGTACTTGAAGTACGCCATATTCCCGGGCAAGCATGCGGCACAGATATGGCGCAAGTTGCTCGAAACGCCGAACGGTTTGTTGCCGATCGCGAGCAGACCAACCGCGACGAGGCCCAGGAGTGGGCCGGTCACGTACCACGGCCAGGGTCGATGCAATAGCTCCGTCATCGTGTCTGCTCCAGCTCGAGCCGCGCGCCCAGCTCGATGATGGTATCGATACAAACTTGTGCGTCGGCCAGGGTGGAGCGGAAGTTGGTGACGCAGCCCCGGAGCGCGAACTTGCCGTCGAGCGTGGTCCCGGAGATGAACATCCGCCCGTCACGATGGGTGCGGTCGAGCAGCGTGCGGTTGAACGCGTTGGCGTCCCCCCGCCCCGGCACGTACCGGAGGCAGAAACAGCTCAAGTCCGAGGGCGCGAGCACCTCGAGCCGCGGGTGCTGGCGGGCCAGGCGCTCGATCTCCCGCGCCACGGCGATGTCGCTCCGCCACAGCTCGCGGTAGCGCTCGACGCCCAGCGCCTGCATCACGGCCCACACCTTGAGCGCCCGGAACTCTCGAGTGAGCTGGGGGCCCAGATCGGAAATCCAGACCGGGCCTTCGAGATAGGAGTCCTGCTCGAGTGCCAGGTATTCGGCGCGGTGCGCGAACATCGCGCGCAGGGTGGCCGGGTCGCGGACCAGCGTCGCGCCCGCTTCGTAGGGGACGTACAGCCACTTGTGGGGATCGAGCGCGACCGAATCGGCCCGCTCGATGCCGCGGTACAACGGCGCGAGCTCGGGCAGTGCGGCGCCGACAGCGCCGTAGGCGCCGTCCACGTGGAACCAGCAACCGTGCTCCTGCGCGACGTCCGCGAGCCCGGCGAGAGGGTCCACGACGCCGGTGTTCACCGTCCCGGCGCTGGCCACGACGCAGATCGGTTCGAGCCTCCCGGCGCGATCGGCCGCGATCATCTCGCGCAACGCCGCCACATCCATGCGGTACTGGCGGTCAACGGGCACCAGGCGTAGCGCGTCAGTGCCGAGCCCGAGCAGCTCGACGGCGCGGCGGATGCAGGAGTGGGCTTCCGTCGACGCGTAGATCGTCGGTTGGCGGGCGGCGGCGCGCACGCCGCGCCGCCGGGTACCCGGGAGCTTCGCTTCGCGACACCCGGCGAGCGCGACCAGGTTCGCCATGGACCCTCCGCTCACCAACAGCCCATTCGCGCCCCGCGGCAGACCCACGAGCTGGGCGAGCCAGTCCATCACCGTCAGCTCCACCTGGATCGCCATCTGGCTCGTCCCCGCGCAGTTGTTCTTGAGCGTGGTGGCGATCAGGTCGGCGGCGATGCCCACGGGATGCGGCGGCGAGTTGATGAACCCCCACCAGCGACGCTGGCCGACCCCGAGGGGATAGCGGACGACGTCGCGCTCGATGCGGTCGAGAATCTCGCGGACCGGGGCGCCCCGCGCCGGCAGCGGTTGGTCGCGAAACGCCGCGACGACCGCGTCCGGTGGGCGCGTGTACGCCGGCATGTCCGGGACGCGCTCCCAGTGGCGTGCCGCGATGTCTGCGGCATGCCCCAGCAGGTCCCGGAAATCCTGCGCGTCGAGATCCGGCGCGCCACGTCCCCGCGCCGCCTTCATCGTGTGCTCCCGCTCGGCGCCGCGACCGGTCGGAACGTCAGATCCTGGTAGTCGAAGCTGAAGTCCGCGAGCGGCGATACCGCCGTCATCTGGAACCGATCGATGGACCCGTCCGGGGTGAGCGCAAAGGTCACGTACGCGTCCTCGAGGTGCTTCGTGCGCCAGCGCGCGATGAACGTGTCGTATTGCCAGTGCTCGAGATCACCCACGAATGCGGGGGAGCGGCCCAACCGGAGGACCAGCCGGCCATTCTCGAGGGCGACGCTGGCGTCCCCGTACAGCTCGTCGCGGTACGATCCCGCGTACCTGGCGAGCGGCAGGGACGGCTGAGACAGTGAATCCCGTCCCGCGCGGGTGGCCTTGAGCGTCGAGTCGGCGCCTGCTCGGGCGAGCTGTCCTGCCTGGGCGAACGCTGCCACCCAGTCTCCCCGCGGCCGTGGCGCGCCGAGCAGATCGTCGAGGAGCCGGTAGGTGAGCGCGGCCATCAGGTCGGACTCCGAGTTGGTGAGGATCACGATACCGAGCTTCTCGGCCGGCACGAGCGTGATCTGCGATGACATTCCGGCGAGCCCGCCGGTGTGCGACACGATCTTCCGACCCTGGTAATCCCGCAGCCGCCAGCCCAGCCCGTATTCGGCAAAGTTCGGCCGCAGCGCGGCGAGCGGCGATGGGGGGTCCGGAATCGGCAGGATGGTCTGGCCCGACCACATCTCGCGCGCCTGCCGCTCGCCGAACAGGCGCCCGCCCGAATAGCGGCCCGAGTCGAGCCGACAGACGAGCCACCGTGCCAGATCCGTCACATTGGACGCGATCCCGCCGGCGGGGGAGATGTTGTCGACCGAATCGAGCGGAACCACCTGCAGCTTGCCGTCCTCGACCCCGTGCGGCGTAGCGGCGTTTCGGCTCGACGTGAAGAACGCTGTGGTCGTCCCGGACTCGGTCATGCCGAGCGGCGCGAAGATGCGGTTCTTCACGAAGTCGTCCCAGCTCTGAGCGGCGACGGCGGGGAAGATCTCGCCGGCCACGATGTAGAGCACGTTGTCGTACGCGTAGGCGCTGCGGAAGCTCGATACGGGCCGGGCGAAGCGGATCCGATAGGCGATCTCGCCGCGGTTGTAGTTCGAGTGGAACCACAACAGGTCCCCCGCGCCGAGGCCCAGGCCGCTGCGGTGCGTCACGAGATCGCGCACCGTAAAGTCGCGAGTCACGTATGGGTCGTACAGCTGGAACCCCGGCAGGGACTTCGTCACGGGATCGTCCCACGAGAGCTTCCCCTCGTCGGCCAGGATCGCGAGCGCGGCGGTGGTGAACGCCTTGGTGTTGGACGCGATTTGGAACAGCGTGTGGGCGTCTACGCGGGCCGTGTCGCCCAGGGTGCGCACGCCGTAGCCCTTGGCGAACAACACCCGGCCGTCCTTCACCACCGCTATGCTTGCGCCCGGGGTCCGGAGCGCCTGAAGTGCTCGGGCGACGTACGCGTCGAAGTCCTTCTGGCGGAACGTCTGCGCCGCCAGGGCGGGCGCGGCGATGGCGAGCGCCAGCGCGGCGGCTGCGGTGGTTCTCACGGCGATCCTAATCTCCGAGAGAGATTCTGAGCACGACGTTCCGACCAGGGTCGAGCGCGAACTCCTTGTAGCGGCTCAGGAAACTGCGGTAGCTCACATTGGTCGCGTTGCGGACGGTGATATCGACGTGGCAGACCCGGCCGAACAGCGGCCGCACGATGCCGGCCGAGAGGTTGAGCAGTGTGTGCCCCCCCGTCGGGATGTCGAGCGGATTGAGTCGGGTCTGCCGGGTAGTGACCTCGACCTCGGCGCCCGCGTAGGTTCGGTCCGCCCAGCTGAAGGCGATGCGGTGCAGCTCCGCGCCGAGCGCCACGCGCGCCGGCGGCAGGAGCGGCAGCGGGTCTCCGGTCGCCCGGTTGGTCCCGCGCACCGCGTCCGCACGGGCGTGCAGCGTGAGCGGGCGTGCGACTTCGACTTCGACCGCGGCCTCGCCGCCCACCAGCCGGGCATTCGCCTGCTGATAGCGATACACGCGGAGCGAGTCCGGGGGGGAAGTCGACACCGTCACGAACGAGTCCGTCGGCGTGATATAGACGAACCGCCCGATCGCGTTCCGATATCCCGCCAGTTCGGCACGGATGCGCCCGCGCTGCCAGCGTACGGCTGCGTCGACGTTCATTCCCGCTTCGGGCTTCAAGCCCGGGTCGCCGATTTCGTAGCGCGCCTCACCAAGGTGTGCCCCGTTGGAATACAGCTCGAACAGGGTGGGCGCGCGCCAGGCGCGGCCCAGGTTGGCTGTGAGTGCGGCCGCTCCCATCCGGTAGACGATCCCGACGTTGCCGGAGAATGCGGTGTAGTCACGCGTCTGAGACGAGAGACCGAGCTTCGCGTTCGAATCGGCCGTGAGGCGCCGCACATCGACGCGGGCCCCGGCCAAGAGGCTCAGGCGGCCGAGCACGGCCTGCTCGAATGCAAACACGGCGCCCGAGCGGAGACGTGCATCCGGAACGAGCGGGATGCGCCCGCGGGTATCGTTGCTCTGGGTCAAGCCGGACACGCCGAGGGTGCCGTGGACACGGGCTCCGGCGGTGTGATGCGCCAGAACGTCGAGCGTGAGGGTATTCAGCAATAGGTCGAACGCCGTTCCCTCGAGCGGCGCGCCGCCGGCGCTCACGCCCGTGTCCGCCACCTCGACGAGCGAGTGACGCTGCCATTGGGCCTTCGTTTCGACCCGCACCCCACCCAGGAGGTAGTCGCCGGCGAGCTGCACCCGGTCGTCGGACAGCTTGCGCTCAGGGCGGCCTGTCTCGCCTGTCGCGGGTCCCTCGGCCTCGAGCAGCTTGAACTCGCCACCGTAGCGCGTATAACGCAGCGTGGTGCTGCCACGCGCGCCGCGTGCGCCGACGACGGCTTCCCCCGACATCGCGCTGAATCCCGTGTTGTCGAGCTCGCCTACGGGCGTGTGCAAGCTGCTCGCGAACCGCCCGATCCCGAAGAGCCGCCAGCCCCAGCCGCCACTCGCTCCCTCGACTCGCGCGGCGCCCTCGAACTCGGCGTTGTTCGACGCCCCCGAGATCTCGAAGCCGGTGTGCATCGTCCTCGGTCCGCCGTTCGCGTCCGGCAGCTCCTCGGGAATCACGTTGACGACGCCGCCCAGGGCGTCGGAGCCGTACAGCACGCTCGCCGGCCCGCGGATCACCTCCACCCGTTGGGCGAGCCGGGCGTCCACTGACGGACCGTCCTCGTCGCTCCAGGAGTAGTCCTCCAGGCGACTCCCATCCTCGAGCACCAGCACGCGCGGCCCGGCGAGCCCGCGGATGACGGGCTTGCCGATCTGCTGCCCCGTGGAGAGGGCGTTGATCCCCGGGAGCTGGGCGAGCGCATGAGCGAGCGACACGCTCTGCGCGCGGCGTAGTCGGTCTTCGGAGAGCGCCTCGGTCGGGAGCGGTGACGAGAAAACGTCGAGCGGCGCGCGGGTCGCCGTCACGGTGACCGGCTCGACCCACACAGACGTCCGCTCCAGCGTGAGATCGAGGGTGGTCGACGCGGCCACGCTCACCTGTCGCGCCAGCGGCGCGAACCCGAGGCGACGGACGGTCACGGTGTAGCTCCCCGCAGGCATGTCGGCGAAACGGAACTGACCATCGGTCTGAGTGAGCGCGATGCGGTGCAGCTCGACCACGACCACCGTCGCGCCGGCGACGGCGTGACCGTCGCGGGCGACGACCCGGCCCGAAAGCGTGTCGCCACTCGCGACGAGCGGGGCGAGAAGCATCAGCGCACCAAGAGTCATCCCGTTTCCCGGAGATGGCAGAGCGCTGACCATACCGCGGGGACGGGCGGGTTCGCAAGGCGGGGAGAAGCAGAGAGGCCCAGCCTGTCGCTAGAGGACAGGCCGGGCCTCCGTACGCCAGATCGCGAGGGCTACACGGTCACCCTTCGGCGGCCCGCTTGTACATCCAGTACTCGGGCCCGGCCTGCGCCTCCGGCCAGTCGGCGAGGTGCTCGCGGCCACGCCACCGATCGTCGCGCGGATCGGCGCGCCACGGCTCGGCGTGGGGATGGAGGTCCCCGCGCCAGGCTTCGCGCTCCCGGGCGAACACCTGCTCCAGGTCGTCCTCGGCCCAGTCGTCCGGTCGCCATGACTGTGTCATACATCACTCCTCGTCGGCCGCGCCATGCGGCCGCACGTCCCCGAGTCGCAAGGCGTGTGCCCGGCGGGGGTCGTGCGGGATAAGTCGGCCCATGCTATAAGGATAGGGGGCCGATCGGCTGGGACCGGCGGCCCCCGGGCTGTCGCAGAGTCGGCCGCGCTGCCGCGCTCCGACACTAACATCCAGCGTGACCGCGATCACAATGCGCCTCCGCGTGACGTATCACCTCGCCTGCTCGAGCCGGCTCGCCGCCGCGAAGGCGCGCGACATCGCGTTCGAGCAGACCGTCGAGCTCCCCGCGGACGCCGTGCCCCCGGAGGTCGCGGCGCGGGTCGCGGGGCACGTCGAGTCAGTCCAGTCGCTCGGGCGCGGTCGCTCCCGCGCCGTCATCTCGTTCGACCCGGGCGCCGTATGCGGCGACGTACCGCAGCTCCTGAACCTCCTGTTCGGCAACATCTCGCTCAAGGCGGGGATCCTGATCGCCGGTCTCGAGTGGCCAGACGAGCTCCTTACCGCGATGCGCGGCCCGCGGCTCGGCATCGCGGGGCTACGCGAGCTCACGGGCGTCCGCCGACGACCCCTCCTCTGCACGGCGCTCAAGCCGCTCGGCTTCTCCGCCCCCCAGCTCGCACAGCTGGCCTATGGATTCGCCCGAGCGGGGATCGATCTCATCAAAGATGATCACAGCCTGGCGGATCAGAACCCCGCGCCGTTTCGCGAGCGGGTCGAGCGCTGCGGGGAGGCGGTTGCGCGGGCCAACCGCGAGACGGGTGGGAACGCGCTGTACTTCCCGAACGTCACGAGCAGCCCGCCCGAGATGGTGGAGCGCGCTGACGTCGCGCGGCGCGCCGGCTGCCACGGCGTCGTCGTCAACGCGCTCCCGGCGGGTCTTGGCGCCGTGGGCACGATCGCCGCGGCCACGGGGCTGGCGGTCATGTCGCACCCGTCGCTCGCGGGCGCGTTCTTCCGGCCGGACCACGGTATGGCGCCGGAGGTGCTGTTGGGCGACCTGTTCCGCCTTGCGGGGAGCGATGCGGTGATCTATCCCAACGTCGGGGGGCGATTTACGTTCTCGGAAGCGACCTGCGCCGCGATCAACGCGCGGCTGCGCGGGCCGCTCGGACCCGTGTCCCCCTCGTTCCCGGTGCCGGCGGGGGGCATCGACGCGGCGCGCGTGCCGCACTGGATAGAGCGGTACGGCGCGGACACCATCTTCCTGATCGGCGGGAGCCTGTACGCGCAACCCGATCCCGCCACGGCGGCAGAGCGGATGGTCGCGGCGGTGAGACGGCATTCCCATGGATGACCGATCGAAGGTCCTCAGGTTCGGCGGGTTTCGCTGGGACGGAGTCCCCGTACGCGAATACAAGACGGGGGACGTGCCGTACCGGGACGTGACTCGACAGACGCTCTTGGGCGATGCAGCCGGGGAAGAGCCGTTTAGCTTCGTCACCCGCTATTTCGAGATCCAACCCGGTGGCTACTCGACGCTCGAGCGGCATCAGCATCCGCACGCCGTGGTCGTCATTCGCGGCCGGGGGCGCGTGATGCTGGGCGATAGGAGCTACGAGATCGCCCCGTTCGACTGCGTATACGTGTCACCCGGCGTGGCTCACCAGTTCCGGGCCACCGGCGACGAGCCCCTCGGATTTCTCTGCACGGTGGATCGGGTGCGGGATGGGCCCGAGGTGATCCCATGAGCTTTCAGTCGGTCAACCCCGCCACCGGCGAGGTGCTGGAGACGCTCGACGAAACGTCGCCTGATGCCCTGGGCTGGATTCTCGAGCACGCCGATGCGGCATCGCGCGAATGGCGTCGCCGGCCCGTGGCCGAGCGAGCGGAGCGGTTGCGGGCCGCCGGGCGCGTCCTGCGGGGGCGCCGGGATGCGTACGCTCGCACGATGGCCCTCGAGATGGGAAAGCCGCTGGCGCAAGGAGCCGCGGAGGCGGAGAAGTGCGCCTCGGCGTGTGATTACTACGCGGAGCACGGCGCAGCCTTCCTCGCCGACGAGCCCCGCGCCAGCGACGCGTCGCGCAGCTACGTGCGGTTCGAAGCCCTCGGTCCCGTGCTCGCCATCATGCCGTGGAATTTCCCGTTCTGGCAGGTATTCCGCTTCGCCGCGCCGGCGCTGCTGGCGGGGAACGCCGGAATCCTGAAGCACGCGCCGAACGTGCCGCGCTGCGCGCTCGAGATCGAGGGCGTCTTCCGGGACGCGGGGTTCCCGGACGGACTATTCCGAGTGGTGTTCCTCTCGAATGCAGGCGCCGGGGGCGTCATCGCCGACGGCCGCGTGCGCGCGGTGACGCTCACCGGCTCGGACCGCGCGGGGAGCCAGGTGGCGGAGGAGGCGGGTCGACACCTGAAGAAAACGGTTCTCGAGCTCGGCGGTAGCGATCCGTTCATCGTGCTCGACGATGCCGACGTAGAGAGAGCCGCTCAGACCGCTGCCGAGGCACGTCTGATCAACAGCGGCCAGAGTTGCATTGCCGCGAAGCGCTTCATCGTGATGGAGCGCGTGGCGGAGCGCTTCCTCGAGCGGTTCACGAGCGAAATGCGCGTCCGGAAGGTCGGCGACCCCCTGGATCCGACGACGCAGGTCGGGCCGCAGGCGCGGCTCGACCTGCGCGAGAACCTCCACCGCCAGGTGCAGGAGTCCGTGAAACGCGGCGCCCGACTCATTCTCGGCGGCGAGCTCCCCGCCGGCCGGGGCGCGTTCTACCCGCCCACCGTGCTCGTCGCCGTGGAGGCCGGGATGCCGGTGTTCGACCAGGAGACGTTCGGCCCCGTCGCGGCGGTGATCCGCGCCAAGGACGAGGGGGACGCGATCCGCATCGCCAACGCGTCGTCGTATGGCCTCGGGGCGGCGGTCTGGACCCGGGACGCGCAGCGTGGCGAGCGCGTCGCCCGCGAGATCGAGGCGGGGAGCGTGTTCGTGAACGGGCTCGTCAAATCCGATCCACGCCTGCCGTTCGGGGGCGTGAAGCGCTCGGGCTACGGGCGCGAGCTGTCGGGGGAGGGCCTGCGGGAGTTCGTGAACATCAAGACGGTGTGGGTGGCGTGAACGTCCGCGTGGGCACCTCGGGCTACAACTTCCCCGAGTGGAAGGGGACGTTTTATCCGGCCAAGATGGCGGAGGCCAAGATGCTCGAGTTTTATGCCCAGCGGCTCGGCACGGTGGAGATCAACTACACGTTCTACCGCATGCCGAACGCGAAGACGGTGGCCGGCTGGGACGCGGCCACGCCGACAGCCTTCACCTTCGTTCTCAAGGCGCCGCAGCGCATCACCCACATCGCCCGGCTCCGCGACGTGGACGACCCGCTACGCTACTTCCTCGAGACGGGACGCAAGCTCGGGCCGAAGCTCGGGCCGATCCTGTTTCAGCTCCCGCCCAATTTCAAGAAGGACGTCGACCGCCTGAACGATCTCCTCACACAGTTCCCGGCGGACCTGCGGTGCGCGTGGGAGTTCCGGCACGAGTCGTGGTTCGCGGATGACGTGTACGAGGCGTTGCGGGTCGGGAACGCGGCGCTGTGCGTCGCGGACACCGAGGAGGGGCACACCCCGCTCGTGACGACCGCCGACTTCGGCTACATGCGGCTGCGCGACGAAGGCTACAGGAAGCAGGATCTCGAGCAGTGGGCCCAGACGGTGAAGGAGCTGGGGAAGGGGTGGCAGGACGCGTTCATTTTCTTCAAGCACGAGGAGTCGGGGATCGGGCCCAAGCTGGCGCAGGAGTTCGTCTCTCT
>Ga0066706_10000866_pt1 | contig 10821 bp, 6 predicted proteins | sample GraSoiAngelo_155_FD_67274 | JGI IMG/M metagenome (GOLD analysis project Ga0066706, IMG submission 67274) | Grasslands soil microbial communities from the Angelo Coastal Reserve, California, USA - 14_1009_13_30cm | ecosystem: Environmental > Terrestrial > Soil > Grasslands | place: USA...
CTGCTAATGAGCCCATTCCGGAAGGCGGCGGAACCGTTACTGAAAAATCAGAATTACCGTCCGCGCCGCAGCATCCCGAGGTGCTGATCGGCGATGCACAGTTGACCCTTCGCTGGGATCCGGTGCCTGACGCTCTTTTTTATAACGTCTACTTCAAGACTTCCGCCGGTGTGACGAAAGAAGGCAAAGAGTATGATCGGTTTCGTTATGATGCGGTGGGAGCCGAACGGTTCAAAACCAAGATCGGGGTGACCAAGGAGAACGGCAATCTGATCGACACGGCAGCCCCGCCGTACCTTCACACTGATTTGGCCAACGGCACCTGCTACCACTATGTGGTCACGGCGGTGACGAAGAAGGGGGAAAGCCAGGAGTCCGAGGAAGTCATGGGCATTCCGGCGCCCTACCAGGTGGTCCTGCAGTTCGGGAGCGAGGGCTACGACGACGGTGAGTTGAAGTCACCCACCGGCATTGCGCTGGACCGTGACGGGAATATTTACATCGCCGATACCGATACCCACAGCATCCAGAAGTTCGACAAAGAAGGAAAGTTCCTGGCCCGTTGGGGCGACGAACCGGGCGATGCGGAAGGCCAGTTCTATTATCCTCGGGGATTGGCGTGCGATTCCGAGGGAAACCTCATCGTTGTAGACAGCAACAATCATCGAATTCAAAAGTTCGATAAGGACGGGAACTTCCTGACGGTCTGGGGAAAGTTCGGATTTGCGTGGAAGGGGGCGTCGCAGGGCGTCTTCGACAATCCCTGGGGAGTGGCCGTCGACAAGGACGACAACATCTATATCGCGGATACACTGAACAATCGCGTTCAGAAATACACGGCAGAAGGCGAGCCGTTGCTCATGTGGGGAAAAGAAGGGGCCTTCGACGGAGCCTTTTTTTATTGCCGCGGGCTGGCCGTGGATTTTACGGGCAATATTTACGTCACGGATGAGATCAACAATCGCATTCAAAAATTTGATAGCCGTGGAAATTTTCTCGCGAAGTGGGGACGGGAAGGCAAAGGTCCCGGCGATTTTAATGCTCCATGGGGTGTGGCCGTCGATGCGCTGGGCAACGTGTATGTCGTCGACACGAACAACCACCGGATTCAGAAATTTACCGGGAATGGCGTCTTCGTGTGCCAATGGGGCAATCGTGGGAAGACCGTCGGTCAACTCAACTTTCCATATGGTATTGACGTTGACCGTGAGGGCTTTGTCTATGTCGTGGATAGCGGGAATGCCCGGGTATTGAAATACGCGCCGGCGGAAGGCCACCACGAACCGGTTCAGGCTTCCAGGGCGGTCGGAGAGCTTCCTGCTCCATCCTCCCTTACTGCGAAGGCCGCAGATACAGAGGTCACCTTGGGCTGGCTCGACGTGCCGGGAGCCGCGTCCTACAACCTCTATTATCATACGGAGCCGGGAGTCACAAAACAGATCGGTACCTGCATAGAAGGGGTGACCTCCCCTTACACACACATCGGCTTGGCGAATGGTACGACCTATCGGTTTGTCTTGACGGCGCTCGCCGCCGACGGCACCGAAAGTGCCGCTTCCCCAGAGGTTGAAGCGACACCGTCGATGATCGACGTGGCCGCGCCCCAGAATCCCTACATGATCATCAATCATGGCGCGTTCATGACGAACCTCCATGACGTCATTTTGACGATCTCGGCAAATGATGTGGACTCCGGCGTTACCGGATACTACATCTCGGAGACCCCCGCGGCGCCCACGGCGACGACGCCGGGTTGGGTAGAGGTTGACCCGATTGGGAAATTCGGCGCGACCGTTCCTGCGACACTTTCCTCAGGGGACGGGCAGAAAACAGTCTATGCGTGGTTCAAGGATGGAGGCGGGAATATTTCCGCTCCCGCGACCAATTCCATTCTGGTCAATACATCGGGATACGTCTGTGTCTCCACTTGGGGTAAGGCCGGAAGCGGCGCCCATCTCCTGCATGGGGGGGAATTCGGCACGCCATCTTTCGGATTGACATGCGACCAGCACGGCGATCTCTACGTGGTGGATACGGGCAATTGCCGGGTCCAGAAGTTCAATAATGCAGGAAACTTTGTGCAGCTGTGGGGCATGTTCGGCACCGCTCCGTCGAACTTTCAGAACCCTACGGGCATTGCTGTTGACGATAAGGGAGTGGTCTATGTCTGCGATACCGGCAATCATCGTATTCAGCGCTTCGACGCGAAAACCGGAGCCTACCTGTCCAAATGGGGTCGCCAGGGAGGCGGGGATGGACAATTCAATGCGCCTTGGGGCGTTGCTGTAGATAATAAGCGCGGCTATGTGTATATCGTAGACAGCGCGAATTTCCGTGTCCAGAAATTCGACCGGACCGGCGAGTTTGTCATGGCCTGGGGCAGCTTCGGCAATGCCGACGGCCAGTTCTATTTTGCGCGTGGAATGGCAGTGGATGAAAATGATGGTGCCGTGTACGTCGTGGATATGGGCAATCATCGCGTGCAGAAATTCGATACGAGCACCAATTTCCTGCCGCAGCTCTTGGGGTCCTTCGGCAGCAAGGGGCAGGAGCCGGGTCAATTCTGGAACCCGTGGGGTGTGAGTTGTGATCGCGATGGGTTCTTCTATGTATCAGATTCCGGCAATCATCGGATCCAGAAATTCGACCGGGATGGGAACTTCGAAACACAATGGGGTGGGTTCGGAGGCGCACCCGGTCAATTCAATTTCCCCTATGGTCTCACGGTCGACAAGCGGGGTTCCATTTTCGTGCTCGACAGCTCGAACTTCAGGGTGCAGCAGTTTATGACTGCTGATGAGGGAGAACTCAATTTACGGGAACAGGTTGAGGTGGCTGAGTCAGAATCCTCGGTTCTGTTGGAGAAAAAGGCCATCAGCCCCGACGCCCCTGGCACGCAGTTGTGGTCGACGCCGAAACAGTAAAGGCGCGCTCATGTTGCAGTCTTCTGTACCGTTAGGCCTCACCTTCGACGACGTGCTGTTGCTTCCCGGGAAGTCCTCGGTCCTACCGACAGAAACCGACACCCGGACGCATCTGACCCGCCGCATTGTCATCAATATTCCGATCGTCAGCGCCGCCATGGACACTGTAACCGAATCGCGCCTGGCGATTGCTTTGGCTCGTGAAGGGGGGATGGGAATCATCCACCGCGTATTGACGGCCGCCGATCAAGCCGCGGAAGTCGACAAGGTCAAGAAATCAGAGAGCGGCATGATTCTGAATCCGGTGACGATTTCTCCGGACCATACCATCAGAGACGCACATAAGATCATGGCCCAATACCGTATTTCTGGGATTCCGGTGACTAAGCAAGGCAAACTCGTCGGGATCGTCACGAACCGGGACCTTCGTTTTGAAAATCGGATGGATTTGAAAATTTCTCAGGTCATGACGCGAGAAAACCTGATCACCGCCCCGGAAGGCACGACCTTGGACAAGGCTCGCGAGATTCTGCATCAGCACCGGATTGAAAAGCTGCTGGTCGTCAACAACCGCTTTGAGCTCAAGGGCCTCATCACGATCAAGGATATTGCAAAACGCATTAAATATCCGGATGCATGCAAGGATGAGCATGGACGGTTGCGGGTAGGTGCCGCAGTCGGTGTCGGGCGTGATGCGGAGGAACGCGTGCCTCTGCTGAGGGCAGCGGGCGTGGATGTCATTGTTGTGGACACTGCGCATGGTCACAGCACAGGTGTGATTGAGACGGTACGTGCCCTCAAACACAAATTTCCAGACATCGAGGTAGTGGCAGGCAACATTGCCACGAAGGAAGCGGTGCGCGACCTTATCGCTGCCGGAGCCGATGGACTCAAAGTTGGTGTGGGGCCGGGATCTATTTGTACAACCCGAATTGTCGCAGGAGCGGGGGTACCGCAATTGACGGCCATTGCTGAATGCTCGAAGGCCGCGGCGAAGGCCAAGGTGCCGATCATCGCCGATGGCGGCATCAAATATTCCGGTGACCTCACAAAAGCGATTGCCGCCGGCGCGTCGACGATCATGGTTGGAGGGCTCTTTGCCGGAACGGAGGAAAGTCCTGGAGAAACAGTGCTGTTCCAAGGACGCACCTATAAGGTCTACCGAGGCATGGGATCCATCGGGGCCATGGAACGTGGTGGACGCGATCGTTATGCTCAGGGGGATCGGCCGGTCCAGAAATTAGTCCCGGAAGGGATTGAGGGACGCGTGCCATATCGGGGAACAATGAGTGGTATTGTATATCAATTGGTTGGCGGCCTGCGCGCAGGCATGGGATACTGCGGATGCCGGGTGATTGCCGACATGCAGAAAAAGGCCCGGTTTATTCGCCTCACCGCCGCAGGATTACGCGAGAGCCATGTTCATGATGTCATTATCACAAAGGAGGCTCCGAACTACCGGACTGAGGCTGAACTGTAGTTCTCCTCGCTGCGCATGACATCCTCTCACGAGAAAATTCTTGTCCTAGACTTCGGCTCTCAGTACACGCAGTTGATCGCCCGCCGGGTCCGAGAGGCCCATGTCTATTCTGAGATTCTGCCATATAACGTACCGCTGTCCCGTATCCTCGATGAACATCCCCGTGGCCTCATTCTCTCGGGAGGACCTTCAAGCGTCTACGATCGGAAAGCGCCGTCCGTTCATCCTGCTCTCCTCGAGGCCGGCATTCCTGTTCTCGGCATTTGTTATGGCATGCAATTAGTGACGCATTTACTGGGCGGCAAGGTGGCGCGGGCAGCCCACCGGGAGTTCGGCCCTGCCGAACTACAGATCTCCGATCACTCAGGTCTTTTTAAAGGCTTGGCGAATCACAACCATCGTCCGACGGTCTGGATGTCGCACGGTGATCGGATAGACGTGATGCCTCCAGGATTCCAGGCGATCGCCTGCACGGCCAATTCGCCCGTGGCTGCCATGACCACTGTGGTTCCAGGACGATCCATCTATTGTCTTCAATTTCATCCAGAAGTTGCGCACACAGAAGGGGGAACGTCAATTCTTCGGAACTTTGTGCGGGAAGTCTGCGGTTGCCAGGCGGATTGGACCATGCGCTCGTTTATCGCCGAGGCTGTCGAGAGCATTCGCGCTCAAGTGGGCCATAAAAAGGTTCTGTGTGCCCTGAGTGGCGGGGTAGATTCCTCCGTAGCAGCCGTTCTTACGCATGAGGCGATTGGGGATCAATTAACATGCGTCTTTGTAGACAACGGCCTCTTACGAAAAGGAGAGGGCGACATCGTTCGAGAAACGTTTGCCAAGCACTTCAAGATGAAGTTGAAAGTAATTGCCGCAACGACTCGCTTTCTCTCGGGGTTGACCGGGGTCAGTGATCCCGAACGAAAGCGAAAGATTATCGGACGTCTCTTCATCCGTGAGTTCGAGCAGATCACCCATTGCGGCGCCACCTCGAATTGGCTCGTCCAGGGGACGCTCTACCCGGACGTCATCGAAAGCGTAAGTTTTAAGGGTCCGTCTGCAACGATCAAGACACATCATAATGTCGGGGGCCTGCCGGCCAAAATGCGTTTGAAGCTCATCGAGCCATTAAGGGAATTATTCAAAGACGAAGTTCGGGAGCTCGGCAGAGAACTCGGTCTTCCGGATGTAGTGATCGGCAGACATCCCTTTCCAGGTCCAGGCCTCGCCATCAGGATCCTTGGACCGGTCACCAAAGAGCGACTGGTCATTCTGCGTGAGGCAGATGCGATTGTGGAAGCAGAGATCCGCCAGGCTGGCCTCTATCCCAAGCTCTGGCAGGCGTTCGCAGTCTTGCTTCCGATTCGCACCGTCGGCGTGATGGGAGACCAGCGAACATATGACAATGTGGTGGCTGTTCGGGCTGTAACGAGTGTCGACGGCATGACGGCGGATTGGGCACGGCTCCCCAACGAGGTGCTGGCTCGCATCTCGACTCGTCTCATCAATGAGGTCAAAGGCGTGAATCGGGTCGTATACGATATCAGTTCAAAGCCGCCGAGCACGATTGAATGGGAATGATGGAGATTCGCTTACAAAAAGTCATCGCCGATAGTGGTCTAGCCTCCCGACGACACGCCGAGGACATGATTCGAAGTGGTCGTGTCACCGTGAATGGACAGGTCGTGTCCGAAATGGGGGTGAAAGTCGATCCAGAAACAGATCATGTCAAAGTGGACGGACATCATCTTAAACCTCCTGCTCCCAAAGCTTATGTCCTTCTTCATAAGCCCGCCGATGTCCTCACGACGCTGGAAGGCGCAGCAAAAGAAGATCGCGTCATGGTGCAACACTTTTTGCGCGGGGTAAAACAACGGGTCTTCCCGGTGGGACGGCTTGACTATGATACGGAAGGGCTGCTGCTGCTGACCAATGATGGCGAGCTGGCGCAACGCCTTTTGCACCCCCGATATCATATCGCGAAGACGTATTTGACAAAAATCAAGGGAACGCTGAACACAGAGGAAATTCGTGACCTGGAAAACGGCGTGCGATTGGAGGACGGCGTGACAGCCCTCGCTCATGTGAAGAAGGTCAGGAAGGCTGAACAAAATTCCTGGATTGAGCTCACTATTTTTGAAGGACGAACACACCAGGTCAAGCGCATGTTGGAAGCCGTGGGGCATCCGGTGCTGAAACTCAAGCGGATCCGGTTCGGGCCCTTGTCCTTGGGATCTCTTCAGGCCGGAGAATTTCGTTTTCTCAGGGACGATGAAATCCACCGGCTCAAAGCAGCGGCTTTTGGGTCTCCGGATGCGAGCCGAACCCGTCGACAGCGGAGCATACGCGCATCATGAAGACCCGCACTCATATGTGTGGACAGCTCCGGGCGGCAGAAATCGGCAGGGCGGTGCGCTTGATGGGCTGGGTCCAACGGCGCCGAGACCATGGAGGCTTGGTGTTCATTGACCTGCGAGACCATACCGGCATCACTCAAGTGGTGTTCAATTCCGACATCAACCCCCTGGCACATGAACAAGCCCAACCTTTAAGGAATGAGTTTGTCATCTGCATTTCGGGGATCGTGTCCCCTCGACCGACGGGAATGGCCAATCCAAATCTTCCTACTGGCGACATTGATGTCATGGTTGACTGCTTAGAAATTCTGAACGAGGCCAAGACGCCGCCGTTCATGATTGAAGATGATGCGGACATCACCGATGTCCTGCGCCTCAAATATCGATATTTGGATCTCCGCCGGCCCAAGATGCAGCGGCTGTTGGCGTTGCGTCACCAGGTGACTGCGTGCGTCCGTTCCTTTCTGAACGAGCAGGCGTTTCTTGAAGTCGAAACACCGATGCTGACTAAAAGCACCCCCGAGGGTGCTCGGGACTATCTCGTCCCCAGTCGCGTCAATCCCGGCAGTTTCTTTGCGTTGCCCCAATCGCCGCAGCTCTTTAAACAGATTTTGATGGTGGCAGGCACCGACCGCTACTATCAGATCGCGCGCTGCTTTCGAGATGAGGATCTCCGTTTTGATCGGCAGCCGGAGTTCACTCAGATCGATCTTGAAATGGCGTTTGTGGATCGCGAACAGGTCATGGCACTCGCTGAGCAGATGATCAACGTCGTCTTTCAGACGACACGCGGCATCTCACTCGCCATACCCTTCCCAAGACTTAGTTATCAAAAGGCGATGGACAGGTATGGATCGGACAAGCCTGATCTGCGTTTTGATATGCCCCTCCATGATCTCACCGCATTCGCTGCACATACCGAGTTCAAGGTCTTTAAAGAGACAGTTGGCAAAGGTGGGATCGTCAAAGCACTGATCGTGAAGGGCGGAGGAAGCTTCGCGCGTAGCCGGATTGACGCATTGGGTGAGACGGCCAAGGCCTTCGGCGCGAAGGGGTTGGCCTGGGTAAAGATTGCTTCTGATCGCCAGCTCGAATCAGTGATCGCGAAGTTCCTGAATGCCCCTGCTCTGGTCGCCGCATTGCCTTCTGCCGAACCCGGTGATCTTGTCATTTTTGGAGCCGACCAACCGAAGATCGTCTATGACGTGCTCGGCCGACTCAGGTTGCTTCTTGCGGAAGAACTCAATCTGATTGACAAGGAGGCATGGCGGCCGCTATGGGTCCTTGACTTCCCCTTGTTGAATTATGACGAAGCAGACAAACGGTTCGTGGCCGTGCACCATCCGTTCACCGCGCCATTGGATGAGGACATCGGTTCGCTTGAGTCGGCCCCCGTGAAAGCGCGCGCCAAGGCGTATGACATGGTTGTGAACGGGAACGAAATTGGCGGTGGGAGCATTCGCATCCATCGCCGGGAAGTGCAAAGCAAACTGTTCGACCTGCTCGGCATCGGCAAAGAGGAATCGTCGGCCAAGTTCGGTTTCCTCTTAGAAGCACTGGAGTACGGCGCTCCGCCTCACGGTGGCATTGCCTTCGGCCTGGATCGTCTGGTCATGCTCCTTGGAGGAGCCGATTCCATCCGTGACGTGATCCCTTTCCCCAAAACCCAAAAGGCCCAATGCCTCATGACTGAGGCGCCGTCACCGGTCAGTCCTGAGCAGTTACGGGATCTTTCCATTAAGATCGACAAGATCAACTAGGCCCTTGTCGCTTGTTTTTACAACTGACCGGAGAAAGAATCGCTTGCCGACGTGTCAGGCGACGATCGGCCAATGGAGGGTTGGCATGCGCTACATTCTTGTGTTCCTCATCATAATCCTCGTTGCATGTTCCCCTGCAGGTTATGGTTGGAAAATTCCACCCGGAGGTGAAGCGCGGTTCAAACTCGATAATTATGAATGCGACCGAATTGCCATAGAGGCGTATCCGCCCCCACGGCCCGCCTCCCAAGGAAGCGCAGATCTTGAGCCGATGCGGGACGCCCTGTATAAGCGTTGCATGGAGGAGAAGGGGTATCAGGTTGGAGAATGAACGCCCACGAAGCCTTGGCTCTGTGTCAGTTCAAGTTAAAGGCCGCCTTCGGTTCATGAGGCGGTGAGCCGTCGTCAATCTTGCCGAAGCGGTCTTCGTACTGCGCAATGTTGTCTCCAAGAATGTTGATGATGCGTCGTGCATGCGGAGGGCTGACGTTCACTCTAGCATTCACTTTAGGGGCCAGGGGAAACGTGGTCAGAAAATCCAGAATGAATTCCTCTGACGTATGCATGATGGACATGGAATTGGAGAATGCACCTCCGAGGAGGGCATCCTTGACTTGCACTTTGGTATAGAGATCCTTGACCTGTCCAGCACTAGCACGACTATTCTCCGGCGGAAGATCGACCGAGCGGTGGCGTTTCTCGTATTGTCTGAAATTTTCCCGGAATGCGCTGAGTGCCCGCTTTAAATGAGCCGGTGTCGCAACGACTCGGGTGACGATGGATGACACAGCCCGTCGCGTATGCGCCTTGAGCAATTTCTGGATCAATTTTGACCGGAGGAATGTCGGGGGAGGAAGAGTCAGCGGGATCGCTCATATCTTCCCTTAAAAATGATCCACAATGGCAACGATGGTGTGAAGGCCGCTGGCTCCCGCAGGTTGAGGCCGGACAATTTCTGAAGTCTGAACATGGCCCTTGACGTCAATGGCGCGCACACACACTTGATACGTTCCGGTTTTAGGTGGCGCCCAATTGTAATACCAGATCACCCAGGTATATGGAGAAAGAGGCAATTCGAAGGGAGCATTGTTCCAGGTCTTGCCACCATCGAAGCTAATTTCCACCTGCTTAATCGTTGACGGCCCACCATAGGCGATGCCCTTAAAGAGGTGCTCTTTGCCTTGAAGAATTTGGTAATGTCCCGGGCTGTCAATGCGAGATGCAATCTTGATGGTGCCGTCGTCGGTCCAGCCTTTTCTCTGCCAGTAGCCTTTATAGTCTCCTTCGTAGACCTCGATCTCGGTGATCCACTTCACGTTCTTGATGCCGTAAATGCCTGGGACCACGGCTCGCAGCGGAAAACCGTGAGCCTTCGGAAGCCGCACGCCGTTCATCATGTAGGCCAGCAAAACATCTCCACGCATCGCCCGTTCGAAAGAGATGCTATCATCGTACCCATCCGCCGCGCGAAACACGATGTCCCGAGCAGTGTCACGATCTGCACCTAAATCCTCGAGCAGCGACTTGAGTGAGATGCCGCGCCACATGGCTGTTCCCATGCTGTCGCCGCCAGGAAGATTGTCAATGCATTCCAACGTCACCGCTTGATCCAGAGGTTGACGCTTGAGGATATCAGCATAACGGAGAACAACGGATTTCTTCACCGCACCGCCAATCGAAAGTTGCCACTGTTCTGCGTTGAGGTCCCTTGACAGACTAAAAGGGGAATCCGAATAATTGACAATGTAAAATTTCTCGTTCGGGGTGAAATAACTTGTGTCCCTGGCGGGGACAGCGAACATCCGGCCAAAGAAGGATGCTGCCTTCACCTCCTTACCGAGAAGCCCGCCAACCGCTGTGGCGGCAGCGATTTTCAGCACATGCCGTCGAGTCCAAGATCCATTCATACCGCGATTATCCTACCGCATCGCGTATAGGTGCAAGCGTTACTCAGAAATCGACAAATGTGCTTGTTCATGGCTTGACGCTGATGGACCGCTATGTTATGTATATTGCTATCTTGACGACTTGCCTGCCGCAGTAGATTCCTTCAAGTGAATTGAAAACGGGTTGACAGGAAGCCGACTCGCGCATATAATGCCGAGGTTGTCCAGAAATTGGATGACGCGCTCTTTGAAAACTGAATATGGTGTATTGAAGTGGCGGCCCTTGAGTTGAAGTTTCGAGAAGTCTCTTTTTGAGAGTTTGATCCTGGCTCAGAACGAACGCTGGCGGCGCGCTTAACACATGCAAGTCGAACGAGAAGCCGTAGCAATACGGTTGTAAAGTGGCAAACGGGTGAGTAA
>Ga0066706_10000881_pt1 | contig 10743 bp, 11 predicted proteins | sample GraSoiAngelo_155_FD_67274 | JGI IMG/M metagenome (GOLD analysis project Ga0066706, IMG submission 67274) | Grasslands soil microbial communities from the Angelo Coastal Reserve, California, USA - 14_1009_13_30cm | ecosystem: Environmental > Terrestrial > Soil > Grasslands | place: USA...
ACCTCAAGAATCATCCCGAGATTTTCATGTCTCGGATCAAAGAACCCCAATTTTTCGCGTCCGACATTTTTTGCGATCAAAGAACTGTTCGAACGCTGCCGGATTACCTGAACTGTTTTGTCGCTGCTCGACATGAAAAAAGAATAGGAGAAGCTTCGACTGCGTATCTTGGCTCCAGAAATGCCGCACAGGAAATCAAGGCCTTCAATCCTAACGCGCAAATTGTCATTGCATTGCGCAATCCAGTGGAAGTAATGTACGCCGAACACAGCGAACGTGTGTTTTGCAATGTGGAACACATCCGCAACTTCAAGGCTGCTCTGGATTCGAGCGAAGAAAGGACGTGGCGGACGGGGCCGTTTAAGAACCAAAGGGTCATCCGGCTGAGTTACCAAGACGCAGCGCGATTTTCGCAACAGGTTGGCAGATATTTTGACGTTTTCGGGCGGGAGAACGTTCACGTCATTATTTACGATGATTTCAAGTTGAACCCTTCTAGGGTGTACAGACAGTTACTTGATTTTCTCCAAGTGAGTTCCGGTTCTGAAATCGATTATGCAGTGATCAATGCTAACCGGAGGGCACGAAGCATGGCAGTACAGGGTTTTCTGAGGCACCCCCCCGACACGCTCGAAGGCTCAGTCAATTTATCCCTCGCGGCTCGCGGTCAGCATTGGTGGGTTGCTTACATAGGTTGAATGTCGTTTACGAACCTCGCCCTCCGATGGATCAAGAATTGAGAAAACGTTTACAGAAGGAGTATGAGCCCGAGGTGGAAGAATTAAGCCGTCTGCTAGATCGGGATTTGTCGGCTTGGTGCAGATGCTAGGCGCTCGACGTACCTCTGAGGCTACCTGCGACCCGCGTAATGAGCGGAAGCCCAACTGCCCAGTGCACTGGTCTCCTCCGAATACGCTGTATTCTGACACCATCATCCAGGGAACTGAGCCAGAAAAGTGACTGGCAATGATTTACATCCCTTCAATGCGTTTCGCTGTGGACATGTGTCAGGCTACGACTGTCCTCTTTTCAGGTTTTCGGCTAAACGGGCCATTTCACGTCCGTCGATTTTCCTGCTACGATTCTCACTTGGATAATTGGCATAAACCCCCGTGGCGAGGCTGTCCGCCTCTACTAGTACTCATGGAACATGCGGTGCTTGATCATCACGCGATGATTGCGCGAATTCCCAAGCTTGAACTCTTGGATAACACGAATAGGCCGGCCGACCGCGTTGTTTGCCGTGACTCATCTGGCATCGCTAAATGCTTCAACATCGATGGATCAAACTAGCTCGTATTACAGAAGCACGGATGATGGAATTTAGTTCAAGTCATGCCGCTTATTCAGAACAATTCGACAAAAATAACGGAACCGGCGAGAACGACGAGAAATATAGCACCGGTGTTTGTCTTGGGCTGCGGCCGGTCAGGAACCACTGTACTTTATCATATGCTGCTTTCCGCTGGCGATTTCGCTGTATATCGCGCGGAATCCAACGCCATTAACTTGTTGGAGCCGCGTTTCGGCGATCTGAGCGTCCGCAAAAACAAAGAAAAACTCATGGACGCATGGCTAGACAGCAAGCTTTTCGCAAGGTCCGGCCTCGATGCCATACAGATCAGAGAAAAAGTCGTGGCGGAATGCACGAATGGAGGAAGTTTTCTGCGCATTGTTATGGAAGAGATCGCCCGTACGCAGGGCGTACGACGCTGGGCAGACTGCACGCCCGAACATCTGCTGCATTTGCCCCGAATCAAAGAGACAATTCCGGATGCGTTAATCATCCACATTATTCGCGATGGCCGGGACGTGGCGTTGTCGACGGACAAGCTGGGCTATATCAAACGTGCGCCCTGGGATAAGACGCCGAGTATCATGGTGGCCGGTTTGTACTGGGAGTGGATGGTCAGGCGAGGCCGCGAAGCGGGCCGCAGGCTGGGTAACGACTACATCGAAGTCCGGTTCGAAGACCTGATTACGGAGCCTCGCAAAACTCTTGGAATCCTGGGTAACTTTATCGAGCATGAATTGGATTATGACCGAATCCAGAAGGTCGGAATCGGGTCGGTGAGTGAACCCAACACATCCTTTAAGGGGGCGCCCGGTGACGAGAAGTTCAGCCCGGTCGGCCGGTGGAAGGCAGGATTCGCACAAAAGGAACTGGCGATGTTTGAAGCGCTAGTGGGTAGAACTCTAGAGGAACTGGGTTATCTTCTCGCTTCTCAAAATCCAGAACAGCTCGACCGCGATAAGCTAAAGAGAATGCGCTGGCTTTACCAGAAGTATTTTGATTCCAAGCTCTATCTCAAATCAAGAACGCCACTCGGGAAAGTGCTTGTGACGCGAGATCTTTCCTGGCTTTAGCAGGGTGCTGAAAAACGTGGATTGAACACGATTCGGCTCTCTTCGTGGTTGTTTCTGTCATCGGCTTGGGCTGGTATTTGTTTTTAGCTTCTCCGGAACGCGGGTGCTTCCGCCTGTTGCCCTGCCCCTTAGGCACACTTCGGCAGCGTCCGCATGCGCACTAAGTGGTGGCGCCCCCGTCGCCAAAGTGAAACACCCAACCCACTCGCTCCAGCCCACGATGGCGTACCTGGCGCAGCATCCCCGCCGTCTTCTGGACGGAGTGAGCTTGCGGGTGCGGCGACCGACGGGACGCAAGCAAGTGCAGATGCTGCTGGAGGATCTCTATCGACGCGGGCTGGAAGGCGATCGCTAGGCCTGGATTCTCACAAGACAGAAAAACCCGCACGTTCTAAGCATCAGTTCCGACCGAGTATCCAGAATCAGGTTGAACACTTCTGCTCCGGTATCAAACTCGCTAGACGTGTCACCGTGAAGCTATTTAAGAGATTGGACAATAGCGTAGGCTACGCTCGCGCTGGCGACGAGGATGGCAAGCCCTAAGGCAGCCACAAGCGCGCTTGTAGCATAAAACGTAGTACGGGCGAACCCCGAACGACTAAGCTCCGGCACAACTCCTCCTGAACAACAGCGGTGTGAGCTGAAAAACGGCCTGCTAAATTTGTTCACCGCGTACTACTCACATGCTCTCAGATTCTGCATTCCTCAAAACGTTTCATAAAATATTTCCAGCGACCTGTCCAGGACGCGCCGCCGGATGCGGCGACGGCTCGTCTTTCCGCGCTGGCGACCGAAATTAATTAGTAGCGCCCGCGAGCGATTCGTAGCCGGCTCGATAGCCGTTCGCATACTGAGCTTTGTAGGCGCTCTTGCTTCCGTAGCTGCTGGTGTAACCGTGGTCTTCATCGTCGTAGCGTCCGCGAGGCCTCGCATTGTACGGTTTACCTCTTCCCGCATCTTCCCGGGCCACCGTTGCGCCATCCTGGAAACCAATCTGGTATGCCCGATTGCTGAACCGGGGCCCGCCGTAACTGCCGCTGTAAACTGCGGGAACGTCGTCAGCATCGCCGTCGCGGTCACCCCACGCGCGGCTCTCATTGTTGTAGCCCGCCCGGAATCCCGCGCGATATCCGTCACGATAGGCATTCTGATAGACCCAGATCGGACCCATCCCATCCCTGTAGCCGCGGCTTGCCTGGCCGGCGTCTGGAACACGAAAGTCCTCGGGATCGTTTTCGCGCCCTTCGTGCCGTCCCTGCTTCACGCCATCGCGATAGCCGTTTTGATATCCGTACTGCCGTGCCTGGACACCGTCACCATGCTGATCGTAATAATCGTCGTTATCCCACTGTGCACGGGCCACTCCGCTCAGGGCAAGCGCGATGCTAGCCAACAATGCTGCGAGCTTCAGGTTTCGCGTCATTTCATTCACCTCAGATCCTGGTTGGAACAAGCGACGCTCAGGTTACGCCGCTCAACAAATGTTCTGATACTTGTGATGCGGGCGCATAATCGATTTGATGCTTCGGAAATTGCTGATTTCGTGGGGCTTAAGCGAAGCTTAAGAGAATAGTCGAAGAGCAGCTATCGAAGGAACAGGGCCGAGACTTGACGCTCTCGGCCCGAGTTTCTGCGGTTATTGATTGCTCACGAGGGTTTGTTGGAAGGCGACGGGCTGCCAGTGCCACCTTTTTTCACCCAGACGCGCGTGAACATAATTTGGCCCTTGGTATCTTTTCCCGCCATTGTTCCTGCGCCATCGGCCGTACCGGTGACCACCGCCGTGTTGCCGTAGACCCGCACCTTCATATCAGAAACCTCATCCGAGGTGAGCTTGGTTTGGCCGGTTTTGAAGTTGTTCACCATTTGCGACTTGTCCGACATTTGGCCGTACACGTTGATGAATGTGTAGTCGTCGGATGTTTGCTTTTCGAGTGTCGCCGCCTCGCCCTTCACAGCCGCGGCAGCGCGGTCTGTCTCAAGTTTCTTCAGTTCGTCCTCTACACTGGCGGCCCATGCCAGGCCTAGCAACGCGACGAGAGACAACATTGATGCGATTACGGACACAGTGCGTCTCCGGTTCATGAAATTGCCTCCTTGATTTTTTGCGATCAGACTGCGACTGTTCACGACTCTATGCACGTTTACGGACGCAAAGCTTAGGACTGCACGCCGGGATTGTCAAATTACACAGACGCCTTTGGACTTATTAACCGAATTCCGGGCCTCCTGTGCGCCAGGATTCACTCACATTCCCTTTTCGCGCGCTGCATGAGATTTCCTGAACCGGACTGCTATAATTTCGGCGCTTTGATCACAAGTAGCCGCTGAGAAACCCGAACGGTATGGATCTGACGCACCCCTGGCCAATTGCTAATGCCATTCTCGCCCTTGCAGTGCTGATGGCCGGACCTGCTTCCGCCCAAGAGGATATCCGCAATTCCGGCTTGAGTGGCAAAACCGACCATGCTTCCCTCGATTCCTTGCGCCGCGAACTCGAACAGATTCGAAGCCATTTTCCCGGTGACATGTCGATCTACATGAAAAATCTCTCTACAGCGGACGAGATCGCTCTCGATTCGGACAAGGAGTACGAAACCTTCAGCGTGATCAAGCTGGCAATCGCGGCGGAACTCATGCACCAGGTGGAATCGGGAAAGTTTTCCCTCTCCGATCGCATCACCACCAAGGCAACGGATGAGAGGCTACCCTCGGGCGCTCTTTACGCGCTCGATCCAGGATTGAATCCCACCATTAAGGATTTGCTTACACTGATGATTATCATCAGCGACAACGAAGCCACTGACTTGCTGGCAGACAAAGTGGGCCGCGCACAGGTGACCGCTTACATGCGTAGCCTGGGACTGGCCAACACAGCAATACAATTCTCCGATTTAGATTGGGACCGCACCTGGCTAGGCACACTTGATCCCGGCTACCGAAATGCGCGCGGAGACCAGACGGTCAACTTCCCATTCAGCAACTACAGTGAGGCCCAGGTCGAGCACGCATTCGGTCATACCATCTACGATGCCGGCATTTTCTTCGGTCACAGTACGACCAAGGAGACCGGCCGACTGCTGGAAATGATGGCTTCGGGCAAGCTCGTCTCCAAAGATGCCAGCGGCCTAGTCTTGAGCATCATGGAGAAGCAGCAGATCAACGACCGCTTTCCCCGCTACCTGAAGGACGTGCGAATTGCACATAAAACGGGCGATGGCCAACCATTCGTTGCAAACGATGCTGGAATCATCTGGGTGAACAATCAGCCGATCATCCTGGTTGTCTTCACTGGCCACCATCGTGGTGGGACGGCAACATTACACGACGATGTTGCGCGCGTCGCGGCACTGGTGGTGAGGCATTATGGCGGAAAATTGTCATCTGATTTCAACTCTAAATAAGAACTTCTGACAAACCCCGATTGTTCGGGGGGGGACGAGGTGATCTGGTTAGGACGAGCTTTGCACGCGCGCTTCGTAGCGAGCGCGGAACGCGTGCCTACATAGGCATGAAAGATAACTTTAGCCGCCCAGCTTCTCAAAGAACAAACAGATCGACTCAATCCCGCGGTAGAAGTTCGGGATATGAAACTTCTCATTGGGCGCGTGAAGGTTGTCGTCCGGCAGGCCGAAGCCCATCATCACGCTCGGGATCTTCAATACGTCCTGAAAATCGGTGACGATCGGAATTGATCCGCCAGAACGGATGAACACCGTATCTTTTTTGAACACTTCGTGTAAGGCCTCAGTCGCGGCTTTCACGTATTTGTTGTTCGTGCCCACAACGCACGCCGGACCTTTGCTCCATACTTTGACGTTGGTCTGAATGCCTTTCGGCGTGAGCTTCTTCACATACTTCCTGTAGCGCTCGAGAATGTCTTCCGGATCCTGATTCGGCACCAGCCGCATAGAAACTTTCGCCGACGCCTTCGCCGGAATCACAGTCTTGGCGCCCGGAGCTGTGAATCCCCCCGGCATGCCGTGAACCTCGAGCGTGGGCCGCGCCCACGTGCGATACAGAACCGAAAAACCCGGCTCGCCAGTGAGCACAGTCGATCCCACTTCTGTCTTGCGATAGTGCTCTTCATCGAATGGCAGCTTCTTCCACGCCTTCAGTTCGTCCGCGCTCGGAGCTTTCACTTTCGAATAGAAACCAGGAATCAGCACCCGTCCTTTCGCATCTTTCAATTTGCTGATGATCTCAATCAGACCAAAAAATGGATTCGGCGCCGCTCCGCCGTACATACCAGAGTGCAAATCGGTCCTCGCGCCTACCGTTTCGATCTCCGTATAAACCAGCCCACGCAGGCCCACACACAGCGTTGGTAAATCTGGAGCAAACAGCTCCGTGTCGCACACCAAAGCAAAATCGGCCTTCAGCTTGGCTTTCTGTTTGCGGACATATTCAGCAATCGACTCCCCGCCGACTTCTTCTTCGCCCTCGATAATAAATTTGACGTTCAGCGGCAGCTTGCCACCATGCCCCTTCATCAAGGCTTCGATGGCTTTAATTTCCATCCAGAGTTGGCCTTTATCGTCCACCGCGCCACGCGCATAAATATTGTTGTTCCGCTCGGTAGGCTCGAACGGGGGCGAAATCCACTCATCCAACGGATCCGGAGGCTGCACGTCATAGTGGGCATAACAAAGTGCGGTCGGTTTTCCCGGCGCATTCAGCCAATCGGCGTAAATGAGAGGATGGCCTTTGGTCGGGATAACCTCGACGTGCTCCATGCCGATGCGGCGCAGTTCGCTCGCGACAAATTCGGCCGCTTTCTGCACGTCTGATTTGTGCTCTTCGAGCGTACTGATGCTAGGAATGCGAAGAAGGTCTTTAAGTTCATTGAGAAACCGCTGCTGATTGCCACGCGCGAAGTCGACTGCCGGGGAAGCCATGGGTATGTCCCTTTCTTATGAAGCGACGCCAGCATGGGCGCTGAAATGACGGGAGGTGCTTAGTATAACCGAAGCCACCGACTGCTCTTTGCTCGTTAGGGCAGGCCCGCGCTCATGACGGTGTAGGTCAAGTCTCCAGACTTGTAGGCTTCGAGAATCACATCAATCCCTGCCGCGAAATCCTGAACCGCGCGCGGCATCAAGTTAAGAACGGGTTTTGCCATCGCCACCCGGTCGCGGCAGATTTCCCAGGTATGCGCGACGTTGGCGCTGAGATCCTCGCGCCAACTCACGTGCAGGCCAGCGGATTCCATAGCAGATTGGTATCGCTCTCGCGTCCACAGCTCCGGACACAGAAAAGCCCGCGCCACTGCGGCGACTCTGGGGCTGCGCATCGAACCAGTCCACGCGGCCAGCAATAGCTTGCCTCGAGGACGCAGGGTGTGAGCGACGTTACGAAAAAATCCGGATTTGTCCAACAAGTGCTCCGATGATTCCATCACCCACACGACATCGAAGGCTTTTGGCGGGAACGGGAAGCCGTCAGCATCTGCGACCATGAACTTCAGCTTCTCTGTCAGATGAGATCTGGCCGCATGGTCATTGGCGATCCGCGCCTGAGTCGGGCTGATCGTAAGACCCGTGCCGCTGCAACCCAACATTTCCGCCAAATGGATCAGCGTGCCGCCGTGTCCACAACCAACGTCGAGAACCTCCTCTCCGCCGCGCAGGCCGAGCACTTCTGCGCAATACGCGAGCATCTTCACTTGCGCCGCAGCAGGTGATTCGTTGTCAGTGAAAAGGCCGTGGTGGATGTGATCGCCCCAGAAGGCCCGATAGATGAGGGCGAGCGAATCGTAATGCTCTCTAATTTGCTCAGCTGTAACCTGGTTCTGTGTGGACATTAGAGTTGGAACCGGGTCGGCGAAAATGCCAAGATGTCGTAGTCGGGCCTCGACTCTGTAACCACCTGGGCCATAACATGAGCCGTGACCGGCGTGAGCAGAATGCCATCGCGGAAATGCCCGGCAGCTACAAAATAGCCCGGAGTTGCTGTAGGTCCGAGAATCGGCAGATTGTCCGGCGTCCCAGGGCGCAGGCCCGCCCACGCCTCAAGCATGCGTGCTCCACTCAGTGCCGGCATCAGGCGCAGTGCCGCCCGGTGCATCTGCTCGATAACGGCGGGGTCGGTGCGTTTGTCGTACCCTGCTTCTTCCACGGTCGCGCCAATCAGTACGCGCCCGTCGCTGCGCGGCACCAGGTATATCTCAGGCGAGCGAATCACGTGCCGCGCTGTGTTGCGCGGACCACCGGCGACCGAGAGCATCTGTCCTTTGACGGGGCGAGTAGGAAAGCGCTGCGGCCCGAAATCTCCCGCCCACGCGCCTGCGCAGTTCACAACTGCCAACGCAGCGTAGCTGGTCTTCTCCGTACGCACGCCAGCGATGCGTCCGTCTGAAATCAAAACCTCGGTCACCGCTCTGCCGGAGGAAATGTCAACCCCGCGATGCTTTGCGGCTTTCAGGGCAGCCGCTGCCAGCGCCCGCGGATCGACACTGCGCTCTTTTAAGAAAATAGCAGCCTGTTGGGGATCAGCCAGCGCCGGCTCGAACGCTGACAGCGGCGATGGCAGTTGATTTTCGGTGGAGAACCCAGCCCGCCCCTGCGCATGATCGGGAGGACACAACAGAATCGTTCCATCATCCCGAAGATCGACATCAACTCGGGATTCATCTTGCAGTTCGTGAACAAATTCGGGATACATCTGCGCACTGGCTGTCGCGAGCGGCCGCAAGGCCGGCGGAGTCTCCAAACTGCATTCAACCAACATTCCTGCTGCGGCATAGGAAGCCTCACGCCCTGGCTCTCCGCGCTCAACGATTAGGACTCGCGCGCCGCGTTTCCGTAGCGCAATCGACAGCGACAGCCCGATGATCCCGCCACCGATGATGATGACGTCCCAGGTCCTCACACACTGAATTGTAAAGGAGCATAGGCGGATAGGCGGGCGAGACGCCCGCCCGACAGCCGGCAAGATGCCGGCGCTACACAGAGAGGGTCGGCGCTATGCTACTTAGCCTCACAGCTTGCTTAGGAAATCCACGATTTCCGGCTGTTGCCAATCGACCGGACCGATGAACTTGCGGCGAAGTACGCCACCGCGATCGATGATGTAAGTCTCAGGAAACTTGAAAGTGCCGTAAAGGTTGTTGCTCTTCTGCTCTGGGTCGCGCACCACGAGCAGATCGATATTGTGGTCTTTCAGAAATTTGCGGTATGCACTCTCGTCCACATCAACGCTGACGGCCAGCACATCCACTCCCTTGCCCTTCAGCCTCTGTTGCATTTGCACGAGCGAGGGCATCTCCTCCACGCAAGGGGCGCACCACGTGGCCCAGAAATTCAGCACCACAATTTTGCCGCGCAGGTCGTTGAGACTAACCTTTCGATCGGCATCCTGCACCGTGAACTCCGGCGCGGGGTTGCCAATATGAGGAGGGCGCGAGCCGCTATAACAAGCAGCCAGCAGAAGAGTTAAAGACCCGACCAGAATCGAGGAACGACGCACAAAAGCTATAATATCGGATTTGCCCTATGCTGCCGTCCGATCCAGCTACGGCGCAGCTAGATGTCTCCGTAATCGTGCCCGCGCGAAATGAGGAAGCGTCTCTCGGCGCTTGTCTTGAATCGCTGACACGCCAGATCGGCGTCAGATTCGAAGTCATCGTCGTTGATGACGGCTCAACCGATCGCACTGGTGAAATCGCGCGGTCATTTACTGGAGTGCAAGTTATCGACGCTGGCCCGCTCCCAGAGGGCTGGACTGGCAAAAATAATGCGATGGCCTCAGGCGCGAAGATCGCGAAAGGGAAGTGGCTGCTGTTCACCGATGCCGATACCGTTCACAGCCCGACCTCTCTGGCCCGCGGATTGACTGAAGCAGAACTTCGCCAGGCGCAATTACTCTCTTATTCTCCCGAGCAGGAGCTCCGTGGTTTTTGGCAGAAAGCCGTTATGCCGGTCATCTTCGCCGAGCTAGCAAAAACGTATCGCCCGTCGGAGGTAAGCGATCCCAACTCGCCTGCAGCCGCTGCGAACGGCCAATATCTGCTGATCTGGCGCGAGGCTTACGACGCCGTCGGCGGCCACGCTGCTGTGAACGGAAAGTTGCTCGAGGATGTCGCGCTGGCACGGATCGTGAAATCGTCGGGTCGCAGAATCTTCTTCCGCTATGGCAAAGACGTTGTCCGCACCCGCATGTACCGCAACTTCACCCAGCTCTGCGAGGGCTGGAAAAAGAATCTGACGCTCTTGTTTCCCTCGACGCGACGATTGGCACTGCTGCGGTTGCTGGAATTTATTCTGATTTTAGCGAGCGCTTTGCTGGTGGTCATCGAAGCCATCAGCGGACGCACAAATTCCGCGCTCCTGTTGGCGACTGTTACCGTCGTCCTGTATGCGCTTTTCCTGGCGCGCA
>Ga0066706_10000886_pt1 | contig 10732 bp, 12 predicted proteins | sample GraSoiAngelo_155_FD_67274 | JGI IMG/M metagenome (GOLD analysis project Ga0066706, IMG submission 67274) | Grasslands soil microbial communities from the Angelo Coastal Reserve, California, USA - 14_1009_13_30cm | ecosystem: Environmental > Terrestrial > Soil > Grasslands | place: USA...
GTGCTCCAGACGACCCGGCCGTCTCGGGCGGCGAGCTTCTGGATCCGGCCATCGGGCGAGGCCGCGTATAGGTGTACCCGGTCGGGATCGGCGACGGGCGTCGCGATCGTCATCCGGTACGATCCCGCCCACGAGCCGTACTCCGAAGGTGTGTATTGCCAGCGGATCGCGCCGCTGGCGGCGTCGATCGCCACCGTCCTGCCGTATGTCGTGGTGACGAAGAAGACGCCGCGGAGGTAGATCGCCGCGGCGTCGACCGTCCCGTCGATGGCCACCTGCTGCCGCACGAGCGAGCGGACGTTGGCTGCGGTAATCCCTTCCTGGGCCGTGGCGGTGCGGCACAGCGCGCATCCGGCCACGAGAAGGAGCAGCGCGAGCCTAGCCACTAGCGAATGATGAACAGCTTGGAGGCGAGCTTCCCGATCCCGCGCCCCACGACCGCCAGCGGCCCGAGCACCCGCTTCCGCTCCAGGCTGACGCTGAGCGATGCGAGCTGGGTCTGGGACTTGAGCTGGTCGAGCCGCGCTTGCAGCCCGTCGATGTCGGCCTGCAGCCGGGCGATCTGCTTCTCGAGGCCGAGCACGTCGTCGAGCGTGGCGGCGCGGCCGAGCAGCTGCTGCAGCCGGTCGCGCAAGGCGATGCTGCTCCTGAGCCGCGCCTCGAGATCGGTGTACTGGTCGGTGACGTCGGTTCCGGTGATGCGGCGCTGCTTTTCCTTCCCCAACCCCGCGACCTCATCCATGATGCCGTCGAGCTCCGCCGCGGGTACCCTGGCCTCGACCCGCGCGTTCCCGTTGCTGCTCCCGCTGGAGCGCTCCAGGTAGCCCCCCGACTCCTGCACGATATGCTCCACCCGTCGAGCGATGACGACTGGAGAGTCGACCTGCACCTGCTGCTCCCCGGTGCGGACGGTCATCCGGTCTACGGTCGATACGCCCGGCGCGACCGGCTGCGGCGACGCGACGGGGTGGACCTGGCTGCCTACACACGCGACGGCGACCCCGGCGGCGAGCAGCGCGGCCCCGGTGCGATGCATGGACGAGCGTGACATGGTGGGCCTCGAGGAAGGAGAATGCCTCTGGTACTCGCGGCTCCAGCGAAGGTGCCAAGCGCCTAACGCCCAACCAGCCACGCTTGCCGGCGGGCGCGTTGCTCGGGGCTGACATCCGCGGCGTCGACGAAGCCCACGCGTGGCCGCTTGTAGCCGGTGACCGCGACGGCCACACGCATCGGCTGGCCGCCGCGGCGGATATCCACGGTCGCGCGGTCGCCGATGTGCAGGCCGTGTAGGGCTGCCGCGAGCTCCGCGAACGTCCGGACAGGAGCGCCATTGAGCCCGACCAGCTCGTCGCCGGTGCGAAGGCCCGCCATCGCCCACGCGGTGGCCGGATTGTTGACGACCACGCGCTGCACGCCCGCGGGGGCGGCAAAGTCGGTACTGAGCCGCAGATCAGGGAGGAGCTGTCCGATGCTGTCGGTCGCAGGCACCGAGTCGAGCACGAAACGGAGCCCGAGCCGGGCGACGAGCGGCGTCACGTCGACGGGCCCGGCGCCACGGATCTGATCGTCGAAGAACGCGTCCATGCGGCAGGCACAGATCGAATCGATCACGGCCTCCAAGCTCCCTGACGTGAAGCCGCCATCGGCGGGCGCTTGGGCCCGCTGGAACAGGGCGCTCATCACGTCGTCCAACCCGCGGCGTTCGCCGGTGGACTCGCGGAGCCGCGCGTCGAGCACGTCGCCAAGCAGCTCGCCCTGGAGGTAGTAGCCGCCGGTGGCGTCCGGGTTGGTGCTCCACGAGTCCCCAAACGCGAGGCTCGCTCGCTCGGGCGAGGCGCGCTGGATCGCCGGCGACGCGTAGTAGCGCTGGGACGATCGTGCCGAGCACGGTACCCGTGCCCTTCGTGCTGGAGCGTTACGGCATGAAGCTGCGCGTGAACCCGTCTCCCGACCTCGAGTTCAACGCGTTCACCCAGTACGACAACAGCTCAAGCCAGCTCGGCACCGACATCCGGATCCGATGGAGCTTCCGGCCGAGCGGCGATTTCTTCCTCACCTACACGCACAACGTCGACGTCCCGCCCGGCGTCGGGCCGTGGACGTTCGACTCCAACCGGTTGTCCGCCAAGCTGCAGTACGCGTTTCGGTACTGACGGTCGGCGCTGCACCAGACGACCATCTGCGACTACCCGACTTGCGGGCCCCGCACTGGGGCGCATATTGGAACCCGAACTCAGGTGCCATGAACCTCGGGGCGCGACGTCGTGCGGATTCGCCCATGCCTCGCGGGAAGCAAATCGCGAAACCGACTGAGTGGGATACCCACGCGGCCGGTTTTGCTGTTTTCGAGCGGCTCCCCGTTGGGAGGGGTCCATGTGGGCTTCGCGAGTGACCAGAGGTCGCTGATGTCGGAAGACGAGGCGCCGAAGGCCGAATCGACGAGCGGCCCCACCATGTTCCGCGAGACGTTCGCGTCACTGTCTGTGTTGCTGTTTTGCGTGCTGCCCGCCGCGTGGCGCGGCGCATCCGCCGGAGCGCAAAGCCCGTCTACTCTCCCCCGTCCGAGCGGTCAAGAGTGGTCCCTTTGGGGACAGGATGGGCAGACGGTGGCCTTCGGAAGGCGCACATCCCAAGGTGTCAGGCATACGATTCTGGCTTCAGCGACGCTGCTGAGCCCTGGTGGGACAATTGGGGACTCGATGCAATTGCTCAACTACGTTCGCGAGACGCAAGCTACCAGGTCGGGCAGTGATCCCCAGCGATTCACCAACATCGATTACCGTGCATCGATAAACAATGATCTGAACCCGGGCTGCGTGAGAGAAGACGGCGTCGAAGAGGATCATCGGGTGCCTGCGGCACCAGGCTTGATCTTCGTCGTCGTCTCACGAGAGTATTTCTGTCTTCATCCATTGAGTACGGAAACATCACCGCTCCTGGTTCAACTCTCCGTGAGTCAGAGATACGTGCGAGGAGGCCAGCCATTGCCGATCGACGGAGAAGTCGAGCCATTCTTCCGCAGTTATCTCGAGGGGAGCACCCTGCCATTGCTGAAGGCGGCGAAGACAGACGATCTGGCGATGATGCAAGCATCGCTTGCCAGGGGCATCAACGTCAATACAAGAAGCGATGTGTCGTCGGACTGGGGCAAGACGGCCCTCATGGAGGCGTCCCTCAGGGGCTACGCAGACGTCGTCAAGGCCTTACTCGATATTCATGCCGATGTAAACGCGCGGGATGATTATGGCGAGACTGCCCTAATGTTCGCTGCAGGGAAAGGACATGCCGCGATCGTCGGCCTCCTCCTGACGGCGGGCGCTGACGTCAGTGCGCGGACTCCAAAGGGAACCACCGCCCTGATCCTCGCCTCGAAGAGAGGTTATCTCGCGGCTGCGAGACCGTTGTTGGAGGCCGGCGCGGACGTGAATGCCGCAGACCCGGGCGGGACCGCGCTGACATTTGCCGCGTGGAAAGGCGCGGGTTCCCTTGTGCAGGCATTGATTGAGAGAGGCGCCGACGTCAATGCAAGGTCCGCGACCGGCACGACCGCGCTCATGTACGTCGCAGCGAACGGGGATGCCGCGGTCGTGCGAGCACTCATTCAAACAGGGGCGGACGTGAACGCTAGAGATAATGATGGTCACACCGTGTTGGAGTTCGCAAAGAGGCATTCGACCATAGTCGAGCTACTGAGGGAGGCCGGCGCCACGCAATAGCCGCGAGCGTGAGCTCATCAGCCTCTAAGGGAAGCCCACACGCTCCCTTGGCGATGGCCGACCTCCCGACATGAGCAATAGCAGATCGACGCCTGTCAGCGCGACTCGCCGTCGCCGGGTTCTCACCACCGATACCAGTCTCGAGCGAGGCGCACATGACCGATGAACGGGAAGCGATCGAGCGCCTGGAGCGGCGCGTCGAGCAACTGGAGGCGATCGTCCGAAAGCTCCTGCTCCCGGGAGCCCTCACGCAGCAGGAGGAGCCCCGCTCGCGAGTGGAGTCGGCAACGTCGTCGCGACGAGAGCCGCGGACCAGGCCGGGTGCAGAACCCGCCCCCGATCCGCCCGTCGAGCAGGAAGCCGACACGAGGGGCGTCAACGACCTCGAGCAATGGGTCGGCCAGCGGGGATTGTTGGTCGTGGGTGTCGTGGCACTCGTCGCGGCGGGCGGGTTCTTCTTGAAGTACGCCTTCGACCGAGGTTGGATTTCTCCCTGGCTCCGCGTCGTAGGGGCCGCAGTCGGCGGTATCGGGCTCGGCGTCTGGGGAGACCGCCTGATCGCGCAAGGGCTGCGGCGCTACGGTGCCGGCATCATCGCGGCTGGCGCCGGCCTGGTCTATCTCGGGATTTGGGCGGCGGGGGGGCCGTACGCGCTCGTCGGGCGCCAGCTTGGTCTCGCGCTGCTCACCGGCGTGACCGTCGCCGTGGCGGTTCTTGCTGTGCGTCACCGCATCGAGGAACTGGCGATCTTGGCGACCGTTGGCGCCTACCTCGCTCCGATCGTGCTTCCGGACCGAGGTGCGCAACCAGCGCTGCTCCTCGGCTACCTCGAGGTCGTGGGTCTTGGCTCGGGTGTGTTGGCGCATCAAATGTCGTGGCGGCGCTGCTTCAACGTGGCGCTGCTGGGCTACTTCGGGCGCGGGATGTTTCTGGCATGGGGGATCCTGGGTGAGCCGGTCGGGCTCTGGTTCGTGGCGGCCGGCGGCATCGCCGCCCTCGTGGCGACGGCGGGGCCGAGATGGCTGGAAGCGCGAGCGTTCGGGTTGGCCGCCGCCTGGCTGTCTCTGCTGCTGCACAATGCGCCCGTGCAGAGCACGGGCACGCGGTTATTAGCGTTGGCGGTGGCGGTCGCCCTGGCGGGAGTCGTCTGGTGGCAGCACCGGGCCGTTACCGCCCTCCATTCGCCGGCAATCGATGCGCTCCCGGAGGGGGTCGAGAGCGTGATCTTTCTGGCGTCCCCTCTCGCGTTTGCGCTGGTCAGTCCCATTCACTTCCCCGACGCGCTGCGCTCCTGGCCGGCGCTGGCGCCGGCCATCGCCGCCGTCGCGTACGCCGCAGTCGGATGGCCGCGACGCTCGGTGCCGCACATCGCCCTGGCGTTCGCATTGCTCGCCCTGGCCGCAGCCGTACAGTGGCACGGCCTGGTGATCGTGCTCGCGTGGACCGGGCTCGTGCTGGGTGCAGTGGCAGTGGCGGTCGATCGCCGGTTGGGGCAGCCGGGCGGGCTGGTCGTTGCTCCCTGGCTGGCCGCGCTCGCGTTCGTGCAGCTGTTCTGGTTCTCGTCCGGGTACCGCACACAGCAGGGTGCCTTCGTCGATGATTGGGCGCTGGTCCTCTATTCCTATGTCTCGGCGACCGCCTTTTCGGCGAGGTTATGGCGCCGCCCCGTTCCGGCCCTCGGAGGGACCGAGCACGCGCACACGGTGCTGTGGGTGCTCACCGGGGCCGCGATTCTTGGCGGGGGCTCGATGGAGCTCCACAGGTTTTTCGCGGCGCGCGCGCCAACGTGGGAAGCTGCCGGGCTCGCGGGGGATCTCGCGTTGAGCGCGTACTGGCTGCTCTACGCCGCGGCGTTGGTGCGGACCGGTTTCTGGCTGGAGCAGAAAGCAGTTCGGAGTGCGGGGCTCGGTGTGGCGGGATTGGCGATATTAAAGATCGCACTCTACGACCTCTCCAACCTTGAAGCTCTCTACCGGGTGGGCTCGTTCTTCGTGTTGGCTCTGATCACCCTCGCGGTCGCCTACGCGTACAGCCGCAGAGCGCAGGCGTTGTCGAGGAGATAGCCCCTCGCGTCGCCTGTTAACACGACATTGCCGGTCATGTTCGCGGTGAACATGCCGGGCGCTCCCGTCCGTGGTCATATACCATCTCCCGTCGACACACTAATTCCTGACACCACTGAGCGCGCGATGTCGCCCGAGGCCCTGGAGCGAGAGCTGGACCACCTGCACCCCGCGGCGTTCGGTTGGGCCCTCGCCTGCTGCGCGGGCGACCGCGTCGCCGCCGAGGACGCGCTCCAGGCGAGCTACCTGAAGATCCTGGACGGGCGGGCGCGGTTCGACGGACGAGCGAGTTTTCGGACTTGGCTTTTCTCGGTGGTGCGCTACACCGCGGCAGGGCAGCGCCGCCGCGCGGTGCTGCGGAGATGGCTGCCGCTCGCTGCTCTCGGCGCAACGTCCGACGGGCGGCCCGACGCCGTGACCGAGCTGGTGCGCGCGGACGGGACGCGTCGGCTGACAGCAACCCTCGCCACGCTGCCGCGCCGCCAGCGCGAGGTGCTGCACCTGGTGTTCTACCAGGACCTGACGATCGCCGAGGCGGCGGAGGTCGTGGGAATCTCACTCGGCACCGCCCGCACCCACTACGAGCGCGGCAAGGCCGCGCTCAGGAAGCTGCTGAAAGAGGAACTGGAATGACCGAGCACGACCTGGGGGAACGCTTCCATGCGCTGCGCCGCGAAGACGCGGCGGCCGCACCGGCGTTGCGCACGACGCTCGCCGCCGCACGCGCCCGCGCAGCCACGACGCCGCGACGCCGCACGCTGGCGCTCGGCGCCGCCGCGATCGTGCTCGCCGGCGTCGCCCTCGCGCTGCTCTTGGCCCGGCGCGCGGTGCCGACCGATCTCGCGACGGTCCGGTTGAAAACGCCCACCGATTTCCTGCTCGCACTCCCGAACGAGGATCTGTTGCGCACCGTGCCGCACTTCATCACCATCGACTCGCCCCGGAGGACACCGTGAAGACGCCCCGTCTCTCTCTCGTTCTGGCCCTGACCGTGTTCGCCATCGCCGCGGCGGCGCAGCAGCCCACTACGCCCCAACCCCAGCCGCCGCAGCCCGACGACCCGCTGGCGCGTGTGCTGTTCCCGCCGGAGCTCGTGATGCAGCACCAGCAGGACATCGCGCTTCGCCCCGAGCAGCGCGCCGGCATCACCAAGGCCATTCAGGACTTTCAGACCAAAGTGGTGGACCTGCAATGGCGCATGCAGGACCAGTCCCAGCGGCTCGCGACACTGCTCGAGAAACCGAGCGTCGATCCCGTCGCCGCGCTGGCGCAGGTGGACGAAGTGCTGGGGGTGGAGCGCGAGGTGAAACGCGCCCACATCACCCTACTCATTCAGATCAAGAACACGCTCTCAGCCGAGCAGCAGGCCAAGCTGGCCGCGGCGCGGGAGGGAGCGGCGCGTGTGGGCGTGCGAGTCTACTAGGGGCGCCCGCCACCCCAGCGTACGACCTCGTTCGCCTCGGGCAGGGTGCGCTCGCGGGGAATGTCGGGATGCGCGTTCAACTCGAACGTGTTCCCCGAGCCGAGGTCTTCGTACGAGTTCAGGACCCACGGTACGCCCTCGGCGCCGAGCACCGAGTTACCGTCCGCCACGTGGAGGTGGAGGTGCGGCGCCGTGGTCTGGCCCGAATCGCCCAGCTTCGCGATCATCTGTCCCCGTCGCACGCGCTCGCCGGGATGTACCCGAACGCTGCCGCGCTCCAGATGCGCATACAGCACGTAGCGATGGGGCGCGATTCTCAGGATGACGTGGTTTCCGGCGATGTTCGCGAGCGTCACCGTCCCCGGCAGCACATGGGGCGCGTGGTCGGGAATGCTGTCCACCACTTCCGTCACCTCGGCATCCGCGACGGCGAACACGGGCTGGTCGAATCCCCAATAGTTTTCGTTCCGCGTAGCGTCGTCCCGGTGGGTATCGCCGTTGGGGCCGACCAGCATCCAGTCGATGGCGAAGCGCTGCGCGATGTACGTCCGCCCTGCGAGCGCGGCCAGCGCGCGACGATGCGGAGAATCGTTCGACGGGCCGTCGCCGGCCAACCAGATGCCTGCGGGAAGCGGCGGCGAGAGCACCACGGCCTGCGCGCGCCGCACCGCCACACGCGCCTCGGCGACCGTCTCATCGTTCGGCGCAGCGCCCGAATCCGCCGGCGCAAACACGACACGGTTCACCAGCGTGTCCGGCACGGCGCCGTGACCGGGCACTGGCACCCACAGGTACGCGACGACCCGTCGCCCCGGCTCGAGGCGCGCCGCATCGTGCGCCGGCTCGTGCATCCCACCGACCGTCTGGAGCAGTGCGACGAGTGCGCTGTCCCGATAGGTGGCGAGGGGCAGCGCCGGCCTGCCGAGCACCTCGATGCGGCGCAGCTCGAGGGGCGTCCGGGCGAAGCTCGTGATGTGGAGCTCGTAGATCAGGACGCGCTGCGAGTCGATCACCGCCACTATCGGGGGCTCGGGGGTCTCGATCTCGACGCGGGCCGGCGCGGTCACGCTGGCAAGGGCGATCGGCAGCCCCACCATCACATGCAGTGGTGTCATGGCTTTCTTCTGAGGTGTGCGGCCGAACATGCCCGGAGCGCGCGGCCCTCACAAGGGAAATCGACGCCCTCTGACAGCTTCCGAACAACCATCCGTCAGAGCGGCTGCAACAGCTCAGGCACGGAGAAGACGAACGGCTTGAGGAGAGGGGGGACTACGACAGATCAGCGGCGCGAGGGGAGTAGCGGCCACCAGCCGCTACCCCCTATCCCGATCGAGCGTCGGGCTGACGTGCGGTCAGGGGACCCCCAGGGTCAGGGCCAACGTCACTCCGGGAGCGCCGCGGACGGGGCTGACGCTCACGCCGCTCAGCCGAACGCTTTCCCACCGCTCGGAGTGCGTCAGAGCGCCGATCACGAGCCCGGGAATGCTGAGGACTAGAGCGCCCATGACTGCGCCAGCCCCTGGACCCGGGCAGAGAAACGATTCCCCGCAGGCCGCTCCTCCGATCGCGCCGCCGGCCGCGCCGACCCCCAGCCCCACGAGAAGGCCGGTGAGCACGTTCGAATGCCGGCCGCGACTCGCTTCGAGCCGCCGGATGGCCGTGAACGGAATGGCGAGAGGTCCCGGCCTGCCCGCCACCTCCAGCCACAGCGTATCCGACCGTTGCGAAACGAAGGTGCCGGTGAGCGAGGCCTTGCTCACCACCGGTGCCACGACACGCACCCGGTCACCGGGCGCAGTGGTGGGTTCGGCCTGGGCGGTGAGTCTCAAGGGGATGACGACCAATGTGCAAAGCAACGAGCGCGCGGCGCGCATATGTGCTCCTGTGAGAGCCACCGGCCAGATTACCGCACGGGGGTCAAGTGGTGGTAAAGCGCAGGTGGGGCGGGCTCGTCGTAGCTTCGTGGCTCGCCGAGGGCAACGTTCTCGCGGCGTCGCATGTCCAAGAGGACGATCGCATGACGATTCCAGTGCTGCTCCTGCTGATCGCACAAGGGTCGCTCGCTCAGGGGTGCGACACCGCGCGCATCCGACAGGTCATCGCCGAGCTGCAGGCGCGCCAGCAAAACGTGGGCGTCCAAGTCGCGGTGCGCGCTGGCGGACGTCTCGTCTACTCGCGCGGCTTCGGTTTCGCCGACCTGGAGGACAGCGCGCGAGTCACGCCCCGCACCATCCTGGGCATCGCGAGCGTCACCAAGGCCGTGACGGGCCTGGCGCTGCTCGAGCTGTGGGAGCGCGGGCGCCTCGACCTTGACGCGCCCGTCCAGCGTTACGTGCCGACCTTTCCGGTGAAACCGGGCCTGCCGATCACGCCGCGGCTACTCGCCGCGCACCTCGCCGGCCTGCGGCACTGGGGTAGCGAGCGCGGGCCCGTCCTGTACGCCCGCCATTTCGACGACGTGAAGGACGTGCTCCCGCTCTTCCAGGACGACACGCTCGTCGCCGCGGTCGGCTCCGGGTACCACTACTCGAGCCCCGGCTACAACCTGCTGGGTGCGGCGATCGAAGCCGCCGCCGGAATGTCCTACCAGCAGTGGGTCACCGAGTCCGTGCTGCGTCCGCTCGGCCTCGGCGCCACCGGGTTCGACGATGTCCGCGCGGTGCTGCCGCTCCGCGCCCGCCGCTATTCGTTCTACGACCTGACGACCTTCGCCGAGCTGACGCAGCCGGTGCGCGTCCCCGAGTGGGACTACAGCCACAACATGGCGGGCGGGAACCTCAACTCGACCGCCGGAGACCTGGTGCGCCTGGGGGCCGCGGTGCTGGCGCCGGGCTTCCTGTCGGATTCCGCCTATCGCCTGCTCACGACCCCGGTGCCCAGTGCGAGCGGCCCCTCGCCGATGGCGTTCGGCTGGTTCATCAGCGGCCTGGCAGGACCGCCGCGCCGCATCACCATCAGTGGATCCAACGCCGGCGTTCAGGCCGGCATTGCCGTATTTCCCGATCAGGGTGTCGTGGTCGCCGCCATCACGAACACGTGGGGTAAGGGCTCGCGCTCGGGTGAATTCGTGAGCGCGGCTCCCGATGGACTGCTCGGTCGCATGGCGGCGGCGTGCGGGGAGCGGCGGGAGCGCGGGTCGCGGTAGCGCCGGCGCCGCGATCGAGGGGACCCGCGTTGCAGGTGCCGGGGCCGCGTGCCATTTTCATCGCCCGGCCCGAGAACGACCTCCTCGCCCTCGCCCTGACGCCTCTGCTGCGACGCCACTCCGATCCCGACAAGCCGTCCAGAACCCGGGTCGCTACATCACCCATCCACCCGGAGGATCCCCCCATGCTCAGTCTCCATCCCGTCACCCGCCACATCACGCGTCTCGGTATCGCAGCTTGCGGTCTCGTCGCCCTGGCGGCATGCGGCGACAACAGCATCAGCGGCCCCAGACTCGACCCGAGCCTGCGTCGCATCGCCGGTTTCGATCCGTTGAAGACGGCGCTGCTCGAAGCCCGGCACGAGGAGAATGGCGGCTTCAATCT
>Ga0066706_10000888_pt1 | contig 10721 bp, 10 predicted proteins | sample GraSoiAngelo_155_FD_67274 | JGI IMG/M metagenome (GOLD analysis project Ga0066706, IMG submission 67274) | Grasslands soil microbial communities from the Angelo Coastal Reserve, California, USA - 14_1009_13_30cm | ecosystem: Environmental > Terrestrial > Soil > Grasslands | place: USA...
GATTGCACCCGATTCACGCAGATCCGCAAGGACAGGCTTTTTGTTCGGGCGATTTTCAACGGCACGACTGAGCTGCGAGAGCGCGACCACCGGAATGTTGAGTTCCTTGGCCAAGGCTTTCAGCGACCGCGAGATGTCGGAAATCTCCTGCTGCCGGTTTTCGCTGTTGCCCCCGCCGGACATCAGCTGCAGATAATCAACGACGACGAGATCGAGGCCATGCTCCGCCCGCAGACGCCTGATCTTGGCCCCCATTTCGAGGACGGAGATGGCCGGAGTGTCGTCAATGTAAATCCGGCTCTCGTGCAGTTCGCTGGCTGTCTTGGCCAGGATTTTCCACTCCTGGTCGCTCAAATGACCGGTCCTGATCCGATGCATGTTGAGTGATCCCGCCGCGCTGAGAAGCCTCATGCAGAGCTGTTCCTTCGACATTTCCAGACTGAAGATGGCGACCGTGTATGGGCGATTTGGGTTCGTCGCGGCATGCAACGCTATCCCTAAGGCAAGACTGGTCTTTCCCATGCTTGGTCTGCCGGCGATAATGATCAAATCAGACGGCTGAAGCCCGGCTGTCTTGTCGTCCATATCCTTGAAGCCCGTCGGAATTCCCGTGATCTGCTCCTTGCGGTTGTAAAGCTGATCAATGTGCGCCACCGTGCTCGTGACCACCTCCTGCATCGAGCTGAACAGCTTCTTGAGCCGGCGCTCGGCGATTCCGAAGATGCTGCGCTCCGCAAAGTCCAGAAGTTCATCCACCCGCGTGGTGCCCTCATAGCCTTTGGCCACAATGTCCGTGGCGGTCGTAATCAGTGCTCGGCTCACCCCTGTCTCATGCACCAGCTTGGCATGATAGGTCACACTTGCTGCTGTGGCGACGGACTGAGCCAGTTCCGTGAGATACAAACTGCCCCCGACAGATTCCAACGCTTCTAGCCGCCGCAGATGGTCGGTAAGGGTGACAAGATCAATCACCTGATTGTGTTCCGACAATTCCACCATGGCCTTGAAGATTCGTTTGTGCGCTGGCCGATAAAATTCGTCTGGATCGAGGACTTCCAGCGATTTGTACAGCGCCTGGTTGTCCAAGAGGATCGCTCCAAGCACAGCCTGCTCGGCTTCCAGATTCTGGGGAGGAAGTCTGAGCGCGCTTTGCTCTGCTGGATTCGTCCGTGGAAGTCTCATGACCGACCTTTCGCGCGAAGCTTTCTGGAAGACACACAAGAGGGCGAGCTCTTCGCGTTGGTTGCGTCATGTGCCTGCATGTCGCGCAGTTGCAACAAACGATCGACGTCGAAGGCAAATCCGGTTGAAGGGATCTCTCGCCCGAATCGCCCGATCAATCCGTCGTACCTCCCTCCGCCGCCAACTTCACTGCCCAACCCATCGGCGTAAATGTCGAAGACGAGGCCTGTGTAATACTCCATCCGGCGCACTTCTCCCATATCCACGAGCAGATGCTCACCGAGTCCGGCCGCCGTGATGCGGTCCCACACCTCCTTGAGCTGCCCCAGCGGCCGGTGACAGTCGTCCGCGCGAAGGGCCAATCGCGCAGCCTCCTCCAAGACCTCTCGGCCACCAAAAAGTTCCGGCAGGGACAGCAGCGCTTTGGCCACAGATCCGCGAACGCCAGCACCGCTCAGCAACCGTTCCATCTGCCCGATATCTTTCCGTGCCGCCGCTTCGCGAAGTGCGACAAGCAACGATTCCGATACGCCCGTGCGGCGAAGCAGGGCGTTGAAGAAGGCGCCCTGTCCAATTGCAATCGTAAAAGATGGAATGCCCAGGCGTCGCAGGCACTCCGCGGCGACGATGATTGGTTCGACATCCGCGGCCGGGCCCCGGGCACCGATTAACTCGATACCGATCTGAAAAAATTCCCTGTCGCGGCCGGCGTGCTCAGGTTCGTACCGAAAGACATTGACGCTATAATAGAGACGCAGAGGAAGCTCGCCCTCAAGCATTCCCATCGCGACCATCCGGGCAATCTGCGCCGTCGCGTCCGGACGCAGCACCAGAATGCGTCCTGTGGCTCGATCCACGACCTTGTACGATTTTTCGATGAGTTCGGCATTGAGTCCAGGCGAAAGGACATCGAGGTACTCGAAGGTCGGGGGAATGACTTCCTGGTAGCCTCGTTCCTTGAAGACAGCGAAGACCACGTCTTCCAACGCACGCTTCTCACGGGCGGCGACCGGCAAAAAGGTGGGAACGCCTTTCGGAATCTGAGAGCGAGCGGGAGTCTTCATGATCGGCCGAGAACTACAGACGAACGAGTTTGACCGACACGATGTTCTTGGCGCCGGTAATCGCGCGAAGGACCTCGGCCGGCAACGGGCCATCTACGCCGACAATGAGCAATGCTTGCCCGCCCTTTTCCTCGCGAGAGCATTGCATACGTGCGATGTTGATCTGATGGTCGCCGAGAATACGGCCCACCTCTCCGATGACGCCGGGGCGATCGTTGTTGAGGATGAACAGCATGTGCCCGTCGGGAACGATTTCGACGCGAAACGTGTTCATCTGAACGATCCGAGGATCGCGCCGGCTGTAGAGGGCGCCGGCGATGCGACTGGTTTTCTTCTCGGTCTCCACATGAAGGGTGATAAGACTGGTGAAATCGCCGGCGTCGCTACTCTTCACTTCTTTGACCTCGATGCCGCGCTCGCGGGCAATGACGGGGGCATTGACATAGTTCACAGTCTCTTCGAGGATCGGCGTGAGCAGCCCCTTCAGGGCGGCAATCGTCAAGGGCGCCACGTTGACGCCGGCCACCTCTCCCCTGTATTCGATCGTCACCCGTTCGATGCCGCCTTCGTATAACTGCGATTGCAACAGGCCCAGTTTCTCCGCCAGTGTAATATAGGGTTGGATGCGTGGCAGGAGATCCGCCGGCACGGAGGGCACGTTGACAGCGCCTCGCGCAATACCTCGTGTCAGATAGTCGACGATCTGCTCTGCAATGCCGACCGCCACATTCTCCTGCGCCTCCGTCGTCGAGGCACCGATGTGCGGCGAGCAGATGAAATTATCCAACGTCAACAATGGATGGTCCGGCCTGACCGGCTCCTCCTCGAAGACATCGAACGCGGCACCGGCGACCTTGCCGTTTTTCAAGGCCTCATACAAGTCCTTCTCGCTGACAATCCCGCCTCGGGCGCAATTGATGATTCGTACACTGTCCTTCATCGTCGCAATGGTGGCCGCGTTGATCATGTTTTGCGTCTCGCTCGTCAACGGAGTATGCACCGTGATGATATCGGCCCGCCGGAATAATTCCTCCAAACTCACGCTTTCGACGCCCATCTTGCGGGCCCGCTCTTCAGAGAGATACGGATCATAGGCAATCACGTTCATCAACACCCCTTGGGCCAGTCTTGTCAGATGACTGCCGATCTGGCCCATCCCCACCACGCCCAGGATCTTGTTGTACATCTCCATGCCCATGAACCGCTCTTTTTCCCACTTCCCTGCTTTCATGGAAACCGTCGCCTGCGGAATCTTCCTCGCGAGAGCAAAGATCATCGCCAATGTATGCTCTGCGGTCGTGACCGTATTGCCTCCGGGCGTATTCATGACGACGATGCCACGCTTGGTCGCCGCCACAGTATCCACATTGTCAAGGCCTGACCCGGCCCGTCCGATGATCCGCAGCTTCTCGGCCGCGGCAATCACCTCGGCGGTGACTTTGGTCGCGCTCCGCACGATCAGCCCTTCATACTGCTTGATCTCGCGAACTAACTCGTCCTTCGGCATCTTGGTCCTGACGTCGACGGTCAGACCTGCCTTCTGAAGGATGTCCACACCTTGCTTTGACAAATTGTCGCTGATCAGGATCTTCATTTCTTAAGTAACAACTCCTCGGCCTTGCCGACCCCGGCACCAAGCTTTATGGGATATCCTAAGCCTTTCAAAACCATTTCTGTTGCGGCGAGCGCCTGAATCACGTCAAAAGTGTCAATGTACCCCATGTGCGAGATGCGAAAGATTTTGCCCTTCAAGTGGTCCTGACCCCCTGCGGCCGTAATTCCGTAATCTTCGCGAAGATTCTTGTACACAGCCTGACCATCCACTCCATCCGGCGCGGAGACAACGGTCAAGGCATCGCTCGGATTCTGCTTCGGAAATAGCGAGAGGCCCGCCGCCTTCATGCCTTCGCGCGTTGCATGGGCAAGGCGAGCATGCCGGGCGAACACATTGCCAAGGCCCTCCGCCTTGAGTATCCGGAACACTTCTCGCAGACCGACCAGGAGCGACACCCCTGCCGTGTACGCAGTTTGATTCTTTTGCTGCGAATCACGTTCCTTTTTGAAATTGAAATAGAAGGCCGCATTTTTCGCCTTATCCGCCAGACGCCAGGCTTTGTCGCTTACACTGACAAAGGCCAAACCCGGAGGAAGCATCAGGGCCTTTTGCGAGCCGGCAATCATAACGTCAATCCCCCATTCATCGGTTTTCAGGTCGAACACGCCCAATGCCGTAATGGCGTCCACAACGAGAATCGTCTCATCCCGTGATCGGACGATCTCCGCGATGGCCCGTGTATCATGCGCGACGCCAGTAGACGTTTCACTCGCCTGAACATAGACAGCCTTGATGGTGGGGTCCTTCTTCAGCGCGTCGGCAATGACTTGAGGGTCGACGGCCTGTCCCCATTCGACCTTGATTTCGATGCCGGTCACGCCGAACGTCTTACAGAGTTTGCCCCAGCGCTCGCCGAATTTGCCGCCGTTCACATACAAGGCTTTATCCCCGGGCGACAAAAAGTTGGAAATGGCGCCCTCCATCCCGCCCGTGCCTGAAGAGACCAGGGTCAAGACATCCTGGCGCGTCTGGAACAGCCACTTCAAATCTTCCCGAATTTCTTTGAAAAGGGTAACGAACTCAGGAGCCCGGTGATGCAGCATTGGTTGGGCCATGGCGAGCAGCACTTCCGGAGGAACCTGAGTGGGTCCTGGAGCCAAAAGATACCGTTTCATACCGAGGTTCTCCTTAAATCAAAGGGGAAGGAAGGATGGAAAAACGCTGTCACGCTACCATAGGAGCACATACCTGTCAAGGCGCCGGAAGCTGTATTTCGATGTGAAATCAAGAGATTGGCATACTGGAGGGCCGAGTACAATGCACGCATTCACGCCGAGCGACCTGGTAAGCGCCGGCTAGATTCGGTGCGAGCCTTTTTTTTGCGCTTCTCTCGGTAGGATCGCAGTTCCTCGCCCATCGCAAAGAACGTGGCGCGAATCGCTTCTTCAAATGTCTTCTCCGTTTTGCTCGCCGTAAAGGTTCCGCCACGGACGTTGCAGACGAGCCGTGCCGTCGCAATCTTCGGCCCTTTCTTATGATGCAGGTTTTTCTCCAGCGTCATACGCGCATGCAGAATATCCTCATGACCATCCTGCAATGCATACAGTCGTACTTCGATCTCCTGATGCCATCGCGGTGCCATCGCGACGTTCCGACTCTCAGTCCGAATGTCCATGCTACCTCCATGCAAATATTGGGTAGTGAACTGAGACAAATGGCTTGCTACGGAGTCGGAGGGGACGGGGTCGCGGTCGAACTGGTACGGACCGCCATCCGGCGGATGACGTCATGTTCCTGAATTTTTGGCAACACCTCCAGACCCTCCGTCACCTGACCGAAGACCGTGTACTTTCCGTCCAAAAACGGCTGCGGTTCGAGACAGATGTAAAACTGGCTGTCGGCGCTGTCCGGTTCTCGCGTCCGAGCCATCCCGACCGTTCCCGTCATATGCTTTTTCTCATTGAATTCCGCCTGGATTTTTTGTCCGGATCCCCCCGTTCCGTCTCCCGACGGGTCACCACCCTGAATCAAGAATTTCTGGGCAATCCGATGAAACGTCAATCCATTATAGAAACCTTTTTTCATAAGCTCGGTGAACCTGGCCACGGTCTTGGGCGCCGCGTCGGGAAATACATTGATGGTGAACCGCCCCCGGTCGGTCTCGATCACGATGCTCTTGCCGGGCTCGTGGGAAGAACTGGGCTCAAGTTTGTCCGGCTTGGAACTCGAGGGACTGTTCGTTTTGTCCGCCGGGGCGGACGAGACGGTGGAGGCGCTGAAGAAAATAGCGCCGAGAAACAATGGGGCAAACCATGGCAGGCGGTCAAACAGTGCCATGGTTCTTATTTTTCTTTCTCGACAATCGTGACGGTCATCTCGATACGTTCATTGGGCAAGTCGTTTGCGCCACGCGCAGCGTTGACGATCTTATCGGCCACATCCATTCCGCGAATGACCTCTCCAAAGGCGGTGTATTGCCTGTCCAGAAAATTGGAATCCTTCACCACGATGAAGAACTGCGATCCTGCACTGTCGGGATGATTGGAACGCGCCATCGAGACAATGCCGCGCTTGTGGGGCTTATCGTTGAATTCAGCTTTCAACTTGGCGCCGGGAGGGCCTCCCATTCCGTATTCGCTCTTCTTGTTCAGATCCTTGGTGTTCGGATCGCCTCCCTGAATCATGAATCCGGGAATCACCCGATGAAAAATCGTTCCGTTGTAAAAGCCCGACTTAGCCAAGTTGATAAAGTTTTCGACGTGCTTGGGAGCCACCTCAGGGAAAAACTTAATTTCCATTTCGCCGAATTTCGTTTTGATGATTGCGTGAGGCTCCATTTTTTCTCCCCCTGCCGATTTCTTTTCGTCCGCTTGTTTCTTCTCATCCGCTCCCAATCCCACACCGCTCATGCCCGCAAACAGCAAGGCGAGCGCTACGACCCCGATCTGATGTCGCATTGATCCTCCTTGGACTGCCCTAGATGCTCAAGGGCCTGCTTGGCGGCCTTTTGCTCGGCCTCCTTCTTGCTTTTGCCGACGCCCGATCCGTGACGATCACCGCGGATCAGGACTTCCACCTCGAATAGTTTGTCGTGGTCCGGACCGGATTCGCGGACCGTCCCATAATGGGGGAGAGTATTGAAGGCGCGTTGACAGATTTCCTGAAGGTCCGTCTTGAAGTCGGTTTTGCCGATCGAGGGACCTGACGCTTCGAGAATGTTCCCAAGGGCGTCCTTCACGCAACAACTCGCTGCATCGAGCCCGCCGTCGAGATAGACCGCGGCCATCACCGCCTCAACAGCATCCGCCAAAATCGACGACTTTTCTCTCCCTCTGGTGAGCTCCTCTCCACGTCCCAGACGCAAGGCCTCCCCCAAGCCGAGCCGGCGCCCTACCTGAGCCAGACTCTCTTCGCTGACCAATCCGGCCCTGAGCTTTGACAAGTCCCCCTCAGACGCGTCGGGAAAGGCCTTGACCAGATAGTCACTGACGGCGAGGTTCAGGACTGAATCGCCGAGAAACTCCAGACGCTCGTTGTCCGTTTCTTTGGTCCCGTGCGCTTCATTGAGATAGGACTTGTGAGTCAAAGCCTCAAGGAGCCAGGCATCTCGGTGAAAACGATACCCGAGCCTTTTCTGAACCTCGTCCAGCCCGGTTGAGGGCACGGTGGTCTACCCCTCGCAACGGGAAAAGATCAGGCAGGCATTCACTCCGCCAAATCCGAAGGAATTGGAGAGGGCAGTCGTGATGTGCGCCGGACGCGCGACATTCGGAACATAATCCAGATCGCAATCCGGGTCCGGCACGTCTTGATTAATGGTCGGCGGGAGCATCCCCCGATGAATCGCCAGCACGCTGAAGACCGCTTCGACCCCACCCGCAGCGCCCAGAAGATGGCCCGTCATGGATTTTGTCGAGCTCACGGCTAGCCGTCCAGCATGATCACCAAAGACCTGCTTGATCGCAGTGGTTTCGATACGGTCGGCCATCGTCGACGTCGCGTGGGCATTCACGTACTGAACCGATTCTGGCGTGAGGGCCGCATCCTTCAAAGCCCGGCGCATACACCGCACCGCCCCGCTGCCATCATCCGGGGGCGCCGTCATGTGATACGCATCGGCGGTCCGGCCATAGCCAATCACTTCAGCATAGATGCGGGCTTTCCGTCGGCGGGCTGATTCCAATTCTTCGAGCACGACGACCCCCGCCCCCTCGCCCAACACAAAACCATCCCTCTCTTTATCGAAGGGACGACTCGCTCGCTCGGGTTCGGTGTTGCGGGTCGACAGCGCCCTGGCGGAAGCGAAACCGGCGACGCATAAGGGGGTGATTGCCGCCTCGGTGCCGCCTGCGATCATCACGTCTGCTTCCCCGTGCTGAATAATTCTAAACGCGTCCCCAATGCAGTGATTGCCCGTGGCGCAAGCCGTCACCGCACAGGAGTTCGGTCCTCTCGCGCCGAGTCTCATCGAAACCTGTCCTGATGCGAGATTGATGATGACCATGGGGATAAAAAAAGGGGATACTCGTCCCGGCCCTTTCTCGAGCAAAACCTTGTGGTAATGCTCAATGGCGGGAAGCCCGCCGATACCGGATCCGATATACACGCCGACCTGATCGGCATTGTCTTCCGAAACCACAAGGCCAGAATCCTCTATCGCCATCTGACTCGCGCCGACGGCGTACTGGATGAAGGTATCCATTTTCTTAAAATCTTTTTTGTCGATATAGTCGTTCGGGTTAAAGTCCTTCACTTCGCCGGCGATTTGGCAATCGTGAGCGCTCGGGTCGAACTTTGCGATGCGACCAATACCGGATTGTCCCGCGCATACAGCCTTCCATGTCTTTTCGACACCGGTCCCGAGTGGCGTGATCAGCCCCAGGCCAGTGACAACGACGCGTCTTTTCACGATTTCAGCCGCCATCGGAGCACCCGTCCGCTTCGCTAGCTGTTTTCTTTGATGTAGTCGACGGCATCCTGGACGGTCAGGATCTTCTCCGCTTTATCGTCCGGGATCTCGATATCGAACGCCTCCTCAAACGCCATCACGAGCTCGACAGTGTCCAAGGAGTCCGCACCCAGGTCCTCCACAAACTTGGCGTCCGGAACGACGTCATCTTCTTCTACACCCAATTGCTCGGCAATGATTTTCTTGACCCGTTCTTCGACTGCTGCCATAGATCCTACCCCCCTCCTCCCAACCGCTGTCAAGGCGAGGCCCCGGCCTCACCCCATCAGCATCCCACCATTGACATGCAAGACATGTCCTGTGATATAGGCCGCCTCCGGGGAGACGAGAAACCGAACGGCCTGTGCGACATCGTCCGGTTTTCCCAATCGCCCGAGAGGAATCTGCTTGAGCAACGTCTCGCGCGCCTCCTCTCCCAGCGCCTGGGTCATCGCCGTTTCGATAAACCCAGGGGCGACCGCATTGACGGTGACGCTACGACTCGCATATTCCCTGGCCACCGTCTTGGTCAGGCCGATGACCGCTGCTTTCGAAGCTGAATAGTTCGCTTGTCCGGCGTTGCCCATCACGCCGACGACCGACGCGATGTTCACTACCGCTCCGCCACGCTGCTTCAACATGACGGGCAGTACCGCCTTGGTGCAGTGGAACGTCCCCTTGAGATTCACGTCGAGCACGAGATTCCAATCTTCTTCCTTCATGCGCAGAAGGAGACCGTCTCTCGTGATCCCTGCGTTGTTCACCAGTATGTCAATGCGCCCAAATTCCCCCGTGACCTGATCCACCATGGCTTTGACGTCAGTCCAGTCTGCCACATTCGCCTTGATCGCGAGGGCTCGCCGCCCCTTGGCTGTCACCGCGGCCACCGTCTCTTGCGCTCGCCCCGGATCGAGATCAACCACGGCAATGTCCGCGCCGTCCGATGCGAGGCTTTCGGCAATGGCCCGCCCGATGCCCTGTGCCGCGCCCGTCACAATCGCCACTTTTCCCTGCAGTCCCATGATCCGTTCTCGAAATAATCGGAATGAAGGTTACGCGGCAAGCGCCTGCACGGTTGCCGTAAGACTCGCCGAATCTTGCACGTTCAGCAATCGGAGCTCCGGCGCGATACGTTTGCCGAGTCCCGACAGCACTGTTCCCGGTCCGACTTCAACGAGCGTGTGGATGCCCAACGTCATTAAGGTCCGGACCGAATCCTCCCACAGGACTGAGGACGGCAGTTGTCGAATCAGGGAAGGCCGCACTTCCGAAGCGCGTCGGACAGGCTTGGCGTCCACGTTGTTGACGAGCGGGACGTGCAGGTCCGTGATCGCCACTCGCTCCAGGTCGGCGGCCAACCGGTCGGCAGCAGGTTGCATCAACACCGTATGCACCGGAACGCTGACTGACAGAGCAATCGCCTTCCGGCATCCTTTCGCCTTCAACAGGCGGACCGCCTCTTCTACCGCCGCCTTCTCGCCCGCGATGACGATCTGCCCAGGTGCGTTGAAATTTGCCGGGGAGACCACGCCACGCGCCGAGGCTTCACGGCATCCTTCCACGACAGCGTCCCGCTCCATGCCAAGAATCGCGTAGACGGCTCCTCTTCCTTCGTCAACTGCCTCCTGCATATACCGCCCGCGCTTGCGCACGAGCGCGAGCGCATCATGGAACTCCAGCCCCCCGGCTGCGAGCAGCGCGGTATATTCGCCAAGACTATGCCCGGCGACCGCGGCTGCTCGAATGCCCGCCCGCTCCACCAAACGGAGCGCGACGGCGCTCACGGTCAACAGGGCGGGTTGCGTGAATTCCGTCAGATTCAATTGTTCCTTCGGGCCATCGAAACACAACTGCGCGAGGTCGTATCCAAGGATGCCAGCGGCTTCATCGAACATGGTCCGTGCGAGCGGTTCCCGATCATAAAAGTCGCGGCCCATGCCCACGGCCTGCGCGCCTTGACCCGGAAACACCA
>Ga0066706_10000889_pt1 | contig 10716 bp, 7 predicted proteins | sample GraSoiAngelo_155_FD_67274 | JGI IMG/M metagenome (GOLD analysis project Ga0066706, IMG submission 67274) | Grasslands soil microbial communities from the Angelo Coastal Reserve, California, USA - 14_1009_13_30cm | ecosystem: Environmental > Terrestrial > Soil > Grasslands | place: USA...
GACCTCCCGGGTGAGCGCCGTCACCGACTCTTCCACGCGGCCCCGGCCTTCGCGGAGGATCTGCTCCTTGAGCTGCGGGAGGAGCTCGTCGACCGCGGCGGTGGGGCTCGGGAGGCGCTCAAGCTGCTGGCGGACGAGGCGCTCGGCCAACGGCGGCACGATCTCCCGGGTGAGCGCGCCGATGACTTGCTCGACGACAGTCCGTCCCTCGCCCGACAGGTGCTCGCGGACCGCCGCCTTCATCGCTTCGCGCGCCGCGGCCGGTTCAATTGCCGGCGCCTTGGCGCCGGGCGCGGCTCCGGCGGCCGGCCGGGCCGCTCCGATCGCTCTCTGCATGGCGGCGAGGGCCGTCTCAAGGCGCTCGAGCCGGGTGACCGTGTCCTCGATGGCCTCCCGCGCGATCGCGGCCATCTGCTCGGCTTGAGCTCCCGTCTCGGTCGCCGCAGAGCGGCGGACCGCCTCCTCGGCGATGGCCCGGCCTTCGGTCTGGGCGAAGGTCCTCAGCGCGGCCTCGCTCGTGCGTCGAACCTCTGCGAGGAGAACTTCCCGGAGCTCGGCGAGTTGCTCGGCCGAGGACGCCGGCGCGGGGGCCGCCGCCCCCCGCGCCGCGGTGTCGACCGCCCCGCCCGCCCGGCTCATCGCCGCGCTCAGCGCGCTCCCGAGGCGCACGGCAGGCCAGGTGTCCACCTCCACCTCTCCGTCCACCTTCGCGCCCGCGGGGACGACGGTGCCCGCGTGGAGAACAAAGAGCACCGGGATCTTCCGGAACTGCGCCGAGGCCTTGATGGTCCGCGCGATGTCGACGCCGGACACGCCGGCCGCCTGCACGTGCGGGTTGATCAGGACGAGGTCAACCGCGGTGTCGCGCACGACACGCAGGACCTGAAATCCAGACTCGACGGCGATCAGTTCCCATCCGTGCCGCTCGCAGAGCGGTTCCAACACCGTGCGGGTCGTCACGACCGTGTCGGCGACGAGAATCCGCACCGTGCGGCCGCTTGACCCACGGCCCACGGAGGCTGGGGCGACTGGCCTGACGGCGACCTGGGCGCCGTCCTCCGCGGGCTGAGCGTCCTCCGTGCCGGTCATCATGGCCGTATCGGCGACGAGGATCCGTGTTCCGGGCGCGCTCGGCACGGCGGCCAAGGAGGGTGGAACGACCGCCACCGCCGGAGGCTCGGGGCTCTCCCCGGCGGGCCCAGGGTCTTCCCGCCGAGCAGCGCCGGCGCCGCTGATCGCCTCGCGCATCGCGGCGAGCACGCGTGCCGGCCCGGCATGGTCGATCTCGATCGACCCGTCGGCAGGGGTTCCCGTCGGGGCGCCCACCCCCTTGTGTAGCACGATCATCACGGGCACCGACCCCGACTGCGCGCTGGCCTTGATCGTCTTGGCGATGTCCGGGTCGGCGCCGGGAAGGGCGGGGTCGACCATGACCAGCGAGATGTCCGGCTCCGCGCGGAGCGACCGCAGGAGCTGAGCGCTCGATTCGACCGCGGTGAACTCCCATCCCTGCTCTTGGCAGATCGCCTCGAGCACCGCGCGGCTTTCCGGGTGCGTGTCGCCGAGGAGGATACGGAACGCTTGATCGGACATCCTAGAGACCCGGCCCCGAGAGTTTCGAGTGTCTCACCGGCGGCCCTCGGGCGGGAAGGTTTTTCTGGTGAACCCTACCCGGTCTCGACGCCAACACGACCCACCGACGGGCGGGCGCCGACTGCGGACGCGGTCCGCCCGACGGGCGCCCCCGACGGAGTGACCGCACTCCCGGGCCTGATCGACCAGCAGCCCCCTACCGGGATCGCGCCCTGGTCGGGGGGGCGGACTTCCTGCGCAGGCCCACGCCCGATCGGACCGCCCGATCCAGCCGGTCGAGGCCGAAGGGTTTCCGGAGACAGAGGATCGCGCCGAGTCGGATGGTCGACGCGGAGAGTCCGTCGTCCTCGAGACCCGTCATGACGACCACGCTGAGGGTCGGATCGTCCTGGCGGACGCGCTGGAGAACCTGGAGACCGTTCGTCCCCGGCAGAAGGAGATCGAGAAGGATCAAATCAGGGCGCTCACTGCGCACGGCCGCCAAAGCCTGTTCGGCGTCCGCCACCGCCGTCACTGTATACCCTTGGCTCTGGAGGTGGTCGGTCAAGGTCCAGCGGACGTCGACATCGTCGTCGACCACGAGAATTCGCCCGAGCGCCTCCTCCCCGTGCACGCTCTCGGCCTGGCTGACAGATGTGCGGCTGCTTTTCGGCATGCTTGTCGGTCGAGCAACAGGAGTGCCAGACGCCTAAGTTGCCGTTCCGGCAGGATCTTTCTCTCGAATTCGTCCGGCCTCCCGTGGGTCTGCCTGTCACGCCGTCCGGATTCGGAATGCCAACAGGGCTCGCTTGGGGAGGGGCGTGACAGCCGCGGCTGGCCCGGACCCCCGCGGCTCGCCGACGAAGGCGCCGACGCTCCTACGTGTGGCGGCGGCGAGGATGGCTGCCGGCAACAGCCAGGTCCAACCCGGTCAGGCGTCGGCCTGTCACGGCTTCACCGTCAGCGCGATGAGCGCTTGTTTCATGGCGTCCCCCAGGTCTTCCGCGTGCGTCACGACCTTCCGCCCTCCCGTGTGCACCTGGACATACCAGGCCCGGGCCCGGTGCGGCCGCGCGCCGATCCACCCGCGCCAGCACGCGACCGAGCCGTTCCGGGAGCACTCGGTCAGATCAGCCAGGAGTTTCCCGAGGGCCGAATATTCCGTCGTTGCGCCGCGGGCCACCGTCGGGACCCCGAGACATCGGTTTGAGTCATCGCTGTCCTCCCCGGCGCTCATTGGAAGGCGTCGGCGGGCAGGGAGCAATTGGGTGAAACCCGCGCGCCCCGGGATCAGGGCAATCCGGGATGGGCGCTCTCTCGCACGGGACGTCGGCGCTCAAGGCCGCCGGGCGCGGGTGAACGTCGTCCCCAGTGCGGCCGGGAGTGTCCGGGGGCGCCGGCTCAGCCCGCCGGGAGATGGGCCCGGTACCACGCGAGGGCGGCGGCCATGACCTCGCTGAACGCGGGGTCCGCGTAGACCTCGTAATGGCCGTAGCCCTTGAGGACGACGAGCTTCTTGGGGTTCCCGGCGCGCGCGTACAGTTGCTCCGACTCCTCGGGAGGGACGAGGCGGTCGTTGTCCGTCGTCACAAAGAGAATCGGCCGGGGCGCGATTCTGTCGACGACCCATTCCGGATGGAATTGCAGCGTCTCGTCCACATACTCGAGCGGAATCGCATTGACCGCGGCCGGCAAATTCCGCCGAGCGAGTGCGGCCAGCTCGGCCGACTGGCGGTCGGGCAGCAGGATTTCGCCTCGATCCACCGGGGTCGACTGGCCCTCGCGGACGCGCCGCACGCGGTCGGCGCGGGCACGTTCCAGGAGGTCGTACCACTCGTCGGGCCGTCGCACGCTTCGCATCCAGCGCCGGCCATCTCCAATCCCCACGACGCTGACGACGCATTTGACGCGGTCGTCGATCGCGGCGACCCAGGTGGCGGTCGCGCCCCCGTAACTGGTCCCGTAGAGGCCGAGGCGGTCGGCGTCCACCGTGGGCAGGGTGCCCAGGAAGGTCAGCGCCGCCTCGACGTCCGCCACCCGGCTGTAGGGCGCGAGCCGGCTCCGCGCGCCCTCGCTGTTGCCCCACCCCTTGTAGTCAAAGGTCATCGCGACATAGCCGGCCTCGGTCAGCGCCCGGGCGTTGTCGGGAAGGTAAAGGTCCTTCACACCGGTGTACCCGTGGCAGAGAACGATTCCGGCTCGCCTCGCTCCAGGCTTGAGATCGGGTGGGGCGTAGACATCGCCGACCAGTTTGACCCCTTCGCTGTAGAAGGTCACCGACGTTTTCATGCGCCCCCTCTCACTCCGGCAACGGCTGGCCGCGCGTTTCCGGCATGAACGGGGCCACGGCCAGGCCGAGCACGTAGACGAACCCGAACGCGACGGCTGCCTTCGGAATCCCGCCGAAGTACTGAATCAGGCTCCCGGCGGCGAGGGGCCCCAGCCACGCGACCAGCCGCGACGCATTGAAGACGAACCCGATCGCCGTCGAGCGCACGGTCGAGGTGAACAACTCGGGCAGATACACCGCGAACCACGAGTACTGGGCGAGGGTGAAGAAGCCGTTGACCGCGACAACGAGCAGAAAGCCGGACAACGAGTGGACCCAGAGATACGTGACCGGAGTCAGGAGGAGAGAGCCCGCGTACATGAGGATGAGGTAGGCCCGCCGTCCGATCGCGTCGGCCACGAAGCCCGAGATCGTGTAGCCGACGATCGCGCCGGCGTTGTAGAGGAGCCCGGCGATGCTTCCCCAGTACGCCAGGTTCGAGAACCCCTCCGCCCGAGCCAGCGCTTGCGCGTACGTTGGCAGCCAGGAGGAGATCGCCCACCAGCCGATCATCGTGGAGAGTGACAGGAGCAGGCTCAGGACGACGCGCCGTCGGCTTTCTCGCTGCCGGAATATCGCCGCCAGCGTAAACGGCCGGCGGACGGCGGCGCCGACCCCACCGGCGGCTTCGAGGGCACGAACGTCCTCTGCGGTCGCCCCCCAGCGTCCCCGGCGCACCGCGTCGGCCCAACGCTCCGACTCGTCCAAGCGGTTGCGAATGTAGAGCGCGAAGAGGGCGGGCGTGACGCCGACCACGAACATCAGGCGCCACGCCTGCGGCCCGAGCGGATTGAGGAGGAACCACACGAGCGAGGCCAGGAGCGTGCCCCAGCCCAGGGCGGACTGGAGAATTCCGGCCCCCTTGGGTCGGGCCTCGTCCGGCCACGTCTCGGCCAAAAGCGTGACGCCGGTGCTCCACTCGCTGCCGAGAAACAGGCCGGTGAGGAGCCGGAGAGCGATCAGGGTCCAGTAGTCCTGGCTGAGCGCGGTGAGCCCCGTGAACACGGCGTATCCGACGACCGAGTAAACCATCATCCGCTTCCGCCCGAGGTAGTCGGCGAGGGTCGAGCCGATCAGGCCGCCGATCCCCCAGCCCAGGAGAGTGATGGCGATCGCGAGGCCAGCCCAGAACGGAAACGACGAGCGCTGGGACGGCGGGAGGAGCGTCGTCAGCACGGGACCGAGGACGAGGACGAGGGTGTACAGCTCGTACCCGTCGAAGCTCCACCCCAGAGAGCTGGCGAAGAGAACGCGCCAGTGCGCCGCGGTCAGCTGCCGCCTCCAGGCGGCGGTAGGCTTCACTGCGCCTCCTGCGCGATTGCCCCGTCGCTCACCGGGGAGGTGCCCTGGGCACCGCCCGTCGGGGCGCGGCCGCCCCTCCAGCAAACCCGCGCCCTTGACGACGCCCTCGGGCCGGCGGTGGCGGTGGGCACCGGCCCGCCCGCTCGGGCGCGACCGGGGACGCCTTGCGATCGTACCACGTGCGTGGGAGAGCCGGCTCGCGGCGCCTCCCGTCGCGGCCGGTAGCCGGCGCGGGGCCGGCTGAGCGAGATCGGGGTCGAGATCGCAGGCGGCAGGCCCGTGAGCTGAGCGATCGCCGAGGGACCTTCGCGCGAAGATCACCGACTGTCCTTACGCGGGTCGCCTCGTGAGAGGGCTCCCCTGACCTCCGACCGTAAACAGACCGCCACCCCGGCGGCCGGAGCGCGCTCGGCCTGTTCACCGCGACGGACGACGGCATCCGGGCGGCGCTGCTCATTCGTTGAGGGGATCGCTGGTGCGATCGGCAGGGCGACCCATCCCTGGATCCTGAGCTGCTGGTCGATCTCCGGGCTGGCTCGCCGGTCCCGCCGGCGGCGCTCGACGCCGGGGGGCCCCTTTGACCCGGCGTCTCACCGTGCGCCGCCGGTCGAAGGTCAGCGGCAAGCGGGTGTCGATGAAGAACACCCGTCTGACCCGGGCGTCGAGGTCCGGGCGGTTCCTGGAGACGCCGACGAGGAACGTCACCAATACCGGCCTCGGGCCACGGGGCGGTCCGGACGGACACAGCCCGCGCCCCCCGGCGCGCGTCCGCGCGTAACCGATAGTCGTCGATCGTCCGGCGCGTCGTCAATGCTCGCCGGGAGCGGCCCGCCGCGTTCGTCTCCAGAGGCGTGCCGGGCAGCGAGGCCCCGCGGCTCGGCGGCGGTTTGGGCGCCCCGACTCCCCGCTCACTCCGGTGTGACCAGGACCGTGTAGCCAAGCGCAGCCAGGCGCCGGGCGTAGCGGCCGGCGTCGGCGCGGCGCTCGAAACGCCCGGCGCGCACGCGATAGAGCACGCGGTCGCCGAGGGCCGCGCGTCGCACGCCCGCGTCGACTCCCTTGGCGGCCAGTTCCCGCTCGAGCGCGATGGCGGTCGCCTCGTCGGCGAACGCGGCGACCTGGATGGTGAAGGCGCGCGGTTGGGACCGCCCGGGGGTTGCGATCACGCGAAGGCGGACCGGGATCACGCCGGCCTCGGCGGCGCCAAGGACGCGCGCGGCGGCGTACGACAGGTCGAGGATGCGGCCGGCGGCGAACGGGCCCCGGTCGTTGATCCGGACCTCGACCGTCCGCCCGTTGTCCCGGTTCTCGACGAGCACGCACGTGTCGAAGGGCAGCGTGCGGTGGGCCGCCGTCATTTGCCGCATGTCGTAGACCTGGCCGCTCGACGTCTCCCGGCCGTGGTAGGGATGGCCGTACCACGAAGCCTGGCCGGTCTCCTCCCAGCCGACGGGGACCGGGGCGACCGGCGAGCGAGGGACCGGATGGTGATGCGCGCACGCCGCGCCGGTCAGGAGCGCGAGGGTCACGCTCGGGATCCGGCGGGAGGGACCCCAGGGTGCGCCCGCCCGGGCCCTCAGAGGATGCCCGCCCGTCGCGCCCGCTCGAGGACGGCCCGCTCGGCTTCGACGACGGGGAGGTCGATCATCCGCCCGTCGAGCAGGAACATCCCGGTGCCGGCGGCGGCGGCCTCGTCGAAGGCCTGCACGACGCGCCGGGCGTGGGCGATCTCCGCGTCCGACGGCGCGTAGACCTCGTGGACGAGCCGAACCTGGTCCGGATGCAGGAGGAGCTTGCCGGCGAAGCCGAGGCGCTGGCCCTCGCGGGCCTCCCTCCGGAAGCCGTCGGGGTCGGTGGGGCTCATGAACAGCGCGTCGATCGCGTCTCGGCCGGCGGCCCGGGCGGCGAGGACGACCTGGCAGCGCGCGTGAAGGATCGTTCCGTCGCGGATGCCCGCCTCACGGATGCCGAGGCTCAGGGAGAGATCGACGTGGCCCAAGAGGAGCGCGTCGACCCGCGGGCAGGCGGTGGCGATCGGGTATGCGTTGAGCACGCCGAGCGCCGTCTCGATCAGCGGCAGGAACCTCACCGAGCCCGCCGGCCGCCCGCTTTCAACCTCGGTGCGGGCGGCCTGATTGTCCACGGCGCGAATCTCCCCCGCCGAGCTCACCTTGGGGATCACGAGCGCGTCGGCGCCCGCGGCGATCACCGCCAGGAGGTCGTCGGAGAAGTACGGTGTCGCGGGGGAGTTGACGCGAGCGGCCCGTTCGGTATGGGCCGGGGCCGGCTCCCCGAGGAAGGCGACCGCGAGGGCGCGGGCGGCGTGCTTCCGGGCCGGAGTGACGGTGTCCTCGAGGTCGACGACGAGCGTGTCCGGTCCGGCCTCCAGTGCGCCCCGGAGCGCCGCTCGGTCGCTCCCCGGGACGAACAGCACGCTGCGCCGCACCCGCGCCATCGCCCGCCGGGCCGCTCCCCGCGCCGGTCCCGTGCTTATGAAGTCCGCACGATCGCCCAGCCCTGCGCCTGAATGTCGGCCTCGACGCTCGGCCGCGCCCGGCGATCGGCGCGCCGGCGCTCGAGCGCACCCTGCCCGCTCCGCTGGCGCCGCTCGCCCACACGCCGGTCGAGGAGCACCCGCGCCGTGGTGTTGCGGAACTTCAGGTGGAAGCGCGTGTGCAGCCACGGTTTGTCCCGCGCGACAATCACCGCGAGCGGCGTGGCGACCTTCGGTGGTCGCCGCGGGCTCGGCTCGATCCAGCGCGTTCCGAGCGAGGGACTCGGTCGAGGTCGCGGGCGCCCGCACTGGGCGCACCGGTCCCCCGATTCGTTCACCCACGGGCAGATCAGACAGACCCACCGGCTCTCGGCCGGCGGCCCGGGCGGCTGGCCCCCAGGCGTTCCAGCGCTCACGACCGACGGCCTGGCGACGCCGGCTGGGAGCCGCGAGGGCGGACCTCGACCCGGGCCTCGAAGGCCGCCTGGCCGCCGGGAATCCGTGGATCGAGGCCGTCGCTCGCCCTGGGCTCGAGGCAAGGGGCCGCGCTCGTCAGCACATTGAGTCCCGGCCAGCCGTCCCGCATCCAGACGACCCCCGGCAGCACGTCCTCCGTGACGCGGGCGCGCGCTTCGAAGGCGCCGCGCTCGTTGTAGATCTCGATCGGCTGGCCGGGCCCGAGCGAGCGCGACACGGCGTCGACCGGGTGGATCCAGAGCTCGGGCTCGGGGTCGGCCCGGGCGAGCGTCGGCAGCGCGCGCCCGGCGTCGTAGAAGGCGTGAAACGCGGTGAGCGTCCGGCCCTGGCGAAACTCGAGGCCGGGTGGCTCCGGCCCGCTCCCCGTCTGGCGCGGCGTGAAGGCGGGGAGCGGCGGCAGGCCGAGCGCCGCCGCGCGCTCGGAGTAGAGCTCGATCTTGCCCGACGGCGTCGGATAGCGGTGATCGGTGTAGGGCACGTGCGAGAGCCGCCCCCGCTCGACGAAGCCGCCCGCCTCCCGGAGCCCCCGGACGGAGAGCCCGCCCGCTTGGGGCGCGAGGTACGCCGCCAGGTAGTCCTCCACGTCCACCCATGGGAAGAAGTCGGCAACGGGGATTCGGGCCGCGAGGCCGCGCAGCACGTCGACGAGCGTCCGCGCCTGCCACTGGGGTTCGAGCGCCTTTTCCATCAGGTAGAGGTGCGTCGCGGTGTCCTTGAGGCCTAGCTCCTCAAGCCACACGGTGCCCGGCAGCACGATGTCGGCGACCCGGCGGATCGTTTCGTTCGAAAAAATGTCGTGGGCGACGATCAAGCCGACGCGATCGAGGTGCCGCTCGAGCCGGCCGGCGTCGGCGAACGAGGAGAGGAGATCGGTGCCGAGCAGGAGGAGGATGTCGAGCTTGCCGTCCTCCATCACCTTCGCCATCGACGCCATGTGGCTCGGCACGTAGTCGCCCGGCGGGCGCCGGTCGCCGGCGGCGAGATCGGCGAAGGCGTCCCCGGTCGGGAACGACCGGTGGCGCGGGCCCAGGCCCCCGCCGGGAATGCCGAGTTGGCCGGTGAGCGCCGGCAAGGTCGCGATAGCGCGCCCGGGCTGCCATCCGTAGCGGTGCTTGGCGAGGGAGCTGCCGCCCACGACGATCATGGCCGGGCGAGCGGTCGCGTACAGGCGCGCGAGGTGGACGACGTCGGCGGCGGCGAGGCCCGTGTGCGCCGCCGCCCACGCCGGCGTCGTCGCCGCGAGGCTCGCCGCGTATGCGTCGAACCCGAGGGTGTGCCGGTCGATGAACGCGCGGTCGATCAAGCCCTCGGCGACCAGCACGTGGGCGACGCCGAGGGCGAGCGCGGCGTCCGTGCCGGGGCGGATCAGGTAGACCTCGTCGGCCTGGCGGGCGGCTTCGCTGCGCCGCACGTCGATGACGACGACGCGCGCCCCCCGGCGACGGGCGGCGACCAGGTGCGGCGCCGTCGTCGGCTGGCTCGCCAGGCTCGCGCCCCAGAACACGACGAGGTTCGAGTGGGCGGCCAGATCCTCCTTCGTGTTGGTCTCGAGCACGCCCGTCAGCGCGAGGCCGTAGGCGCCGAGCGCCCAGCAGACGATCGCGGGATTCCAGACCTGAAACCCGCCCAGGTGGCCGAACCGCATGATCAGGGGGCGGGCGATCGTGGTCACGAAGGCCCCGTGGCCGAACCAGACGCCGACGCGGTCGGGCCGTGTGGCGCGGATCTGCCCCGCGATCTCGTCGAGTGCCGACGGCCAGTCGATCTCGCGCCACGCCCCGCTGCCGCGGGCGCCCGCGCGGCGGAGCGGCACCCGGAGCCGGCGCTCGTTGTGCGGGATCTCGATCGCCGCCTGCCCGCGGACGCAGAGAAAGCCGCGGCTGTCGGGGTTGTCCGGGTCACCGTCGACGCGTCGGGCGCGGCCGTCCGCGCCGACCTCCACGAGCATCCCGCAGTACGTGGGATGGCAGTTCATCGGGCACATCGTCCGGACCCGGTCAGGGGGCATGCCCACCTCCTCGCGCCGCCGCGGCTCAGCGCAAGTATACGCGGCCGCGCCCCCGGTCGCCGCGCCCGGCGTCGGGGCGGGCGGCCGACCCCGCGCCCAGCCTCCCGCTGCCGTCGGGGAGACCCCCGGTCTGGCTCGGACGGCTGGGGACGCAGCGGCCGGGACGCAGCGGCCGGCTTGACAGCCGGCGGCGATCGGCCTAAGAAGTCGAGGCACGAGGGACGAGGCTCAGCCCCCCGTCGGGAGGGTTTCATGTCCGACCGTCTGTCGCGCCGAGATTTCCTCGCGGGCGCGGGTGCCGCCGGCGTTGCCCTGCTGCTGTCGCCTCCCCGGGCGTCGGCCGGCGCCGGCGACCCGATCCTCGCCGGTCGACCCCTCGTGCGGTATCCCGAGAAGACCGACCTCATCCTGCTCACGTCCCGGCCGCCCCAGCTCGAGACGCCGATGAAATACTTCGATCGCGCCATCACGCCGAACGAGGCGTTCTTCGTGCGGTATCACGTCTTTCCGATCCCGACGAGCGTGGACCTCGAC